>ERZ761603.1593-NODE-1593-length-16745-cov-49.597663_pt1 | contig 16745 bp, 14 predicted proteins | sample MGYA00511879_ERZ761603 | MGnify/ENA primary metagenome ERZ761603 (study PRJEB28899, sample SAMN02850040) | bioreactor sludge metagenome | biome: EBPR Sludge; feature: EBPR Bioreactor; material: flocular biomat | place: Australia: Thorneside Wastwater Treatment... | reverse complement strand
GGCATCACCCCAATCGTCGGGGGCTCCGGGGTGGGGGCAGGGGGGAGGGTGCAAAAACGTGCGACTTTGAGACTCAGCCGCGCCCACCCCGCGATTCTGGCCCGCCCGACACCCCGATCCGGTCTCAACCAGTCGTCGGCGTGAGACTTCTCAGCCTGGCCGAAACCGGGAGCGCGGCGGCAACGCGGGCGTCGCCCATATCGTCCCGGCGGGATCGCGCGGAGGTCACCCCGCGACGCCACAGGGCGGGGCTGGAGTATTTGTACCCCGCTGGCGGCCCTGAAAATGCGGGTTTCGCCGATCCCGGTGAACGACCCGTGTCGATCGCACACCCATCGGGCCACCCCGAGAGTGGTCCGCCAACCTTCCGAAACGGTCTTTTACAGGGAGCTTCAAGGGCCGCGTCCGAGTGACGCGGCCCTGTTCGTTTACACCGGGCCCGCTCGGCGTCCTTCGGCGAACCGCCCGGATCGTACGGAAGATACCGAGACTCGCGTGGCGGGGCAATCGCGCCGGCACTCTCTGTTTCGATCGGGGTGCCGCGGGCCGGTTGCCGAACCGCCGTTTGGCGGCGGCGCTGCGCCCCGAACTCTCGGCTCTCGGCAGAGAGCGGCCGGTCTCGTTTACAGGGCCGTTGGCGATATGGGGGTATGACGGCGGCGGTTCGCGACCAGGAAGGCAAAACGCGTCGTTTCGCAATACGATACCGCGGGTCACCGTGAAGCCGGGGGCCACTGGACGCCAAGGACCGACATGCCCCCGAACCTCCCCCTCGATCTACGCCAGGAATTCCGCTCCGCCCACATGCGCGGGACGGCTATCGAACTGCGGAACCGGCAAAACTCCGGGTGGGCCCAGAAGGACCCGACGGAGCTGCTCCGGATCACGTATCCGACGATGGACGTTCAGCGTGCGTTGGGGGCGATCTCAACGGGAGCAAACGGCAGGCCGCTTGTGTTCCTCGGTCAGCGGGGCCGGGGCAAGTCTCACATCATGGCGGTCCTCCACCACGCGTTCGAGTCACCGGACAAGGTGCAGGCGTGGGCGCACGAGTGGGGCTCAAAGGCGGGCTTCGGCGCGGTTGCTGGCCTCCAGCTGCCGAAGGGGTTCGTCCCCATCTCGGAGACCCTCTCCAACCAGGAGTACCGGACGCTCTGGGACCTGATCTTCGACCGGCATCCCAAGGGGGACTACTTCAAGGGCAAGCACGAGCAGTCGGGTAATCCGATCCCGAAGAAGTCACTGCTCGAGGATGTGTTCAAGGAGCAGCCGACAGCCCTCATCCTGGACGAGTTCCAGACCTGGTATGACGGGCTCAACGACGAGCCCGCGGATACGGGCCTGAAGCGGAAGACCTGGGCATTCAACTTCGTCCAGATGCTGTCTGAGCTGGCGAAGGAGCGGCCCGACCTGCTCATGCTGATAGTCTCGGTGCGGGACACCACCACCGAGGGGTTCCGGCAGGTCAACCGCGTGACTCCGGTCCTGATCGATTTCAAGGGGGAGGCTGCGAAAGAGGATCGCAAACGACTGCTCCTTCACCGCCTCTTCGAGAACCGGGCCCAGTTCACGCAGACCGCCATCGAGCAGACCGTATCGGCCTATGCCGCCGAACGGGTGCGGCTCCTCCACGCGACCAAGTCGGATGCCGAGAAGGACCGGCTGCGGCGAGAGGTCGTCGATGCCTGGCCGTTCGCGCCCGAACTGATTTCGCTGCTCGAAGACCACATCTTGATGGCGGACTCCGCCCAGGACAAGCGAGATCTCATCCGCGTGCTCGCGGAGTTGTTCCGGTCTCGCGGCGCCAGCGTCCCCCTGCTCACGCCCTCCGACTTCTTCGTGGATGACGACGGCTGCGGGGTGCTGACGCTGATCGACTCGTTCGCCACGACCGCCGACCAGGAGCGCCTCCGCGAGAAGGCCATCAGGAACCTCGACGCCCTCAAGGCCGCGGGCGTTTCCGCTGCGCACGCGCGGGAAGCCGTAAGCGGCATTTGGATGCGATCGCTGTCGGCGACAAACGTCCTCGGCGGCACGCGTGAGGAGCTGCAACTCGACCTCACGCGCGCCGGCGCGATCGACGACAACGGGTTCACCGCTGAGCTCGCCACGATCGTGGAGAACAGCTTCAACATCCACGAGGTCGGCACCGCCGACAAGCGGTTCTGTTTCAAGCTGGAAGAGAATCCGCTCTCCAAGGTCAAGGCGACAGCCAAGAACGACAAGCTCTTCGACCCGGAGGTGCCTACTCCCAGTGGTCTCCTGCCGGTCATGAAGGACCAGGCCTTCATTCGCCAGGTGCTCGAGCATTCGCTGCGGTCGCCCGACGGCGCCGCCGAGCCACCTTCGCGCGTCATCGTCCTCGACCCCAACTGGGAGAACGCGCCGTGGGCCAACATCCCCGGGCAGGACCTCCCCGAGCGCTGGGACAAGCCCGTCCTAATCGTGCTCCCCGTGGCCCCGGCAGATGTGAACGCCACCCTCGGGCCGTGGCTCGCCAAGCACGTCACGGTGAAGCGGAACATGGTGCGGTTCCTCTTGCCGAAGGCTGGCACCAGGAACCTGTACGATGACGCCGACCTGCGGCGCATCGCTCGGTGTGCGTTCCTTTCAAAGCAATGGAAGGAATCGGAGGCGGTGTATGCCGACATCTTCCGGCGGTTCGACAAGGACCTGCGCCGCGAGCTTGCGGATCGCTTCGACCGCTACGCGCTGCTCCACCGCTGGAACTTCCAGCAGCCAGTCCTCTGCACCTTCCACGTCGAGCCGTTTGCGGCCGCGCCGGACAAGGTCGCCAAGACGATCGAGGAGAGCGTGCGGAGTGACTTCTTCGCGCCCGAGGACTTCGAGACGTTCATCGCGGACGCCGCCTCGCGCGGGGAGACGATGCGACAGGTGATGGCGCTCCTGCGGGAGCCGCCGGCGAAGCCAGACGCGGATTCCATTCCCTACCTCGGGGATCATCCGACCTACGAGCAGACGATCCGAGTCGCGGCGAAGGACAAGATCGCCCTCAACGTCGGCAACACGTGGTATCGCGCCGAGCCCGGTGAGTCGGAGGATGACGCTTACAAGCGGCTCCGTTCCCGGTGCTTCAGAACGGGGCGCGAACTCGACGAGGTGCAACTCGGCCTTCCGAACCAGGTTGGTGGTGGCGGCGTCGCCGTGCCCCCGCGCCAGCCGACCGCGGGCGGCGGAGCACTGTTCCCGCCTGTGGCGCCACCTGTCTCCCCTCCTGTATCCTCGCCGGTTGGCCCCGGCCCGGTTGCGCCTCCGGTCTCGCCCACAGAGCCGCAAGTCGGGGGTGGCACTGGAGCGGCGCCGTCCGTAGTTCCCCCTGCCTCCATCATCCGACAGTCCAACGGTGCGAAGTCCGGCATCAATCTTCTCGGCGACATCGAGCGTTGGGGATTGCCGGACGGCGAACGCATCACGCTGGCCACCCTGACCATGCGTGGGCTCAGCGTCAAGGAACTTCGTGACCTCTGCACGAAGCTGCCTCCGAAGCTGCTCGCGGAGCTGCAGATCACCTGCGCTCCCGAACAACCCGGAGGGCAGGCGAAATGAGCGACGCCTCGTGGGAGTCATTGATCCTGACGGCCCAGCCGCCCGAGGCGGCCTGGCGGTCGATCTTCGGGCGACTGCGGGATGCGGCGCTGGCGGCGCCGAGCCCCGCGGCCATGCACCGCGAGACGATCGTGCCCGATCGGCTTCTCGCTGAGAGTGCGTGGGACCTGTGGCAGGAGTTCCCGAACGCCGCGCCGAGCGTCGTCGCCGGCCTCCGCGAGTTCTGGGCGGCGTCCTCCGGCGCCGCGGGCTCGGCGGTCCTCATTCTGGACGCGCTTTCGCTGCGCGAGATGCCGCAGATTGCGGCCGCTGCCCGAAAGCACGGCGTCGAGCCGGTGCGGTGCGAGGTGCGAGGCTCCCATGTTCCAACGGAGACGGAGGGGTTCTCCCAGGCGCTCGGGCTCCAAACTCGATCGAAGCTCTTCAACAACCAGCCGCCCGCGTCGTTCATCTTCAACGGGCCGGACACCCACACCGACGTGATCGATGCCCCGTTCGCGGATTGCGTGTCATCCGTGCCCGCGAAGCCACGGTTGTTCATCTGGCACAAGTGGCCTGACGAACCGCTGATCCATCTCCATGCCGACAAGGTCGAAGGCGACACGATCGTCGCGACCGAGATCAAGAAGCAGCTCGCCTCGGAAGGGTTCTGGCAGTTCGTTGACCGGCTGCGGCAGGGACGACGGCTGGTGATCACAGGCGACCACGGATACGCGATCCCATTACCGCGCCACCCCCGGCGCGACAAGGCCCGTTGGTTAGCAGAGGGGTACAGGCGAGGGCAGCCCCTCGCCACATGCCACACCCACGAACGCACCACAACCCGTCTGGCGACGGCGGCGATTCCGTGCGCCTACCGCGCCGCGCCATCGAGCTTCTCGCCGTCGGTACTTCCCGCGTGATCGACGCGACCTCAGGCCGTGATTTCGATCATGCTGGTTCAGAAGCGGCGGGACTTGAACTCGCGCCACATGCCGCCCTCAGTGTGCCCACGGGTGAACGCCCCCGTCCCGAACCGGAGAGTTCGGTGCGATGCGACCCGAAGGAGGCTGAAGGATTATGAAGGCTGCGGCACCGCCGAACATCCAGCAACAACTCAACGAGCTCCGCGATCTGCCCGTGGCCCGGCTTCGCGAGCGCTACGCCCAGGCGTTTGGGGAGCCCACCAATTCCGGGAACCGCCAGTGGTTGTTCCGCCGGGTGGCTTGGCGACTCCAATCCCTGGCGGAGGGGGATTTGTCAGAACGGGCGCGTCGCCGTGCGGCGGAGTTGGCCCGGGACGTTGACGTTCGGGTGCGCCCGCCCGCGGCGGAAGCCGAGCGACCGGATGGCCCCCAACTGCTGACAGTCACCGGCCAGATCGCGTCCTCGGGAATCGACCGTTTGCCCGCGCCGGGCACCGTGCTTCGCCGCGTGTTCAAGGGGGTCGAGCACGAGGTGACCGTGCTTGCTCAGGGGTTTGAGTACCAGGGCAAGAGGTACCGATCCCTGTCGGCGGTCGCGACGGCCGTGACAGGGTCCCACTGGAACGGCTTCCTGTTCTTCGGCCTCACGAAGAAGGGTGCTGTACGTGCGAGAGCTGCTGGGCTCGCCCGGCAAGCGGTTCACCGTCGCGCAGTTGTACGCGATGGCACGCCCGCACCTCAAGGACATCCCCTCGGCCAGGGCGGAGGCCAAGTTCGATGCGAAGGAGGCCCGGGCGATATGGGTGCGGCTGAACGAGCTCAACGACGAGATCGCGGCCGCGGAGAAGGCCGGGGACGCGACCGCGAAGCAGGTCGCCGAGAACGAAAAGATGAAGCTGATCGCGTTCCTCCAGGAGGCCAAGTTCGCTGGTCGCATGAAGGTCGAGAGCGGCGACCAGAAGCGGCTCCGGGACCGAGTGCGTAACCGCCTCAACGACACGATCGACATCATCAAGAAGTACCACAAGAGCGCTGGCGCCCACATCGACGGGGCGATCCTGCGTGGTTCCGTGATGACCTACGACCTGCCGCCCGTCGCTGACCCCGCGCGGCGTGCCCGGGCCGCGAAGGACTTCCGGTACTTCTGCGAGACGTACTTCGGGCAGACGTTCCACCTCAAGTGGTCCGACGACCACCTGAAGGTCATCGCCAAGATCGAGCAGGCGGTGCTGGACGGCGGGCTGTTCGCGATGGCGATGCCGCGCGGCTCAGGCAAGACGAGCCTGTGCGAGGTGGCATGCTTGTGGGCGCTGCTGTACGGGCACCGCGAGTTCGTGGCGCTCATCGGCTCGGACGAGGAGCACGCGGCGGGGATGCTCGAGTCGATCAAGGCGGAGCTGGAGAACAGCGAGATTCTTGGGGCCGACTTCCCGGAGGTCTGTCATCCCATCCGCTCGCTGGAAGGCATCCATCATCGGCACCGGTCCCCGGCTGCAGATGCTCACCGGCGACGCCGAGGCCAACGCCCGGATCGAGGACGCCTTCGAGCAGTGGTCGCGCGCGGTCGACCTGCCCGGCAAGCTCCGCACCATGCGGATGGCCCGCGCCGAGACCGGCGAGGCTTTTGCGCTCTTGGTGAACAACCCCGGCGTCCTGTCCCAGGTCTCGCTCGACGTGAAGCTCATCGAGGCCGACCAGGTCTGCTCGCCCCTCATGCGGCGTGGCCGGAGCGATGAGATCGACGGCATCCTGCTGGACCAGTGGGGCAACCCCTCTGCGTACCGCGTGCTCAAGCGGCACCCCGGCGACAGCAGTGCTCTGCGCGCCCCTGCCGACGACCTGCTGGCGTACGACACGCTCAACGACGTGTTCTGGACGGCGTTCCTGAACAACGCGGCGTTCTTCAGCGCCGGCAACAAGAACTTCGTCACCGGCGCGGACACGGTACTCGGCATCGATGGTCTGACCAAGGTCGAGCAGGCGTTCATGGACCTGGTGGACTCCGATGGCAAGCCCACGGGCGTGATGCCGTCGATCATGCTGGTGCCCACGGCGCTCTCGGCCATGGGCACGCAGCTCTACAAGAGCGTCGAGCTCCGGGACACCACCGCGAACACCAAGTTTCCCGTCGCCAACCCACACCAGGGCAAGTTCCGCATTGAGGTCAGCCGCTACCTGGCCAACGCCATCTACACCGGCAACTCCGCCAAGGCGTGGTACCTGCTGGCGGACCCCAACGACCTGCCGGTGATCGAGGTCGCGTTCCTCGACGGCAAGGAAGCCCCGACGGTCGAGAGCTCGGAGGCCGACTTCAACATGCTCGGCATCCGGATGCGTGGGTACCACGACTTCGGCGTCAACCTGCAGGATCCGCGTGGCGGCGTCAAGAGCAAGGGCGAGGTGTAAGCCATGCCCGGGCAGGTCAGCACAGGCGCTGGGGGGATCGGCGAAGAGCTCCCTAGCGAACTCGAGGGGTGCTTACGGAAACGACAACATGGCTGCGGTCTCCGCCCCCAGTGGGTACACTTGCCCTATGGGAAGATACCTGTACATCGTGCTATCCTTGTGCTTGATGCTCGTCGCCTCATCATGTAATCGCTCGCCGAGGCCCACTGTCGGGCCGTCTCCGTCCGCTGGGAGCGCGGCACAACTGGCGAAAATCCAAGGTAACTGGGCACTGGCGTCCACTCAGCCAGGGCCTCAGCCCCTACCGTTCACTCAGTTGACTGTGGCTGTGCAAGGCACGGTCGTATCGGGTGTCGCGAACCCGGGGAACGTCGCCTTTCATGGAACCACAGAGTACCAGCAGCCCCGACCTGGCGGCGGGCGCCTCCGCTTGACGGCCCAACTCGCCAGTACGGCGGGAGAAATCACAATGGTTGTTGATTGGGCTGATGATGCTCGTGAGGGCAACGGCGGTTGGTTCACCGGCGCAGGACTGAAAGACACGATGCCGTTTACCGTTGCCACCAAGCCATAGAGTCATCAGACTTTTCGCCTCACATCAAAGGAGCATGCATGATGAGACGGTTATTGAGTATCATCGCAGTGAGTGTGCTGTGCGTTCTTGGTGCTCGCACCGCCGTGGCTCAGGTGGGCTGGCCCGAGTTTCCGCTCGGCTGGCAGCAGCAGCCCGGCCAACTGATGAGTGAACAAACTCGGCTGGAGATTCGGACGTGGGCGAGGGCCTATTGGGAGTTCATGGACACCGGCCAGCGCCCCGCTTGGGCACAGGGCCCAATGTTTTCTCGCCCGCAGGAGATTCCGGCAAACTGGGTTCCGTTCGCAGACGCTTTTGATGTCTTCGGGAAGATTTATCAACACCGCCTCCAGCCCGATCCGCGGCTTCCCGGCTACTACACCTTCGGTGATCTCCTGCGAGATGAGCCCACAATTCTCCAAGCGTTCAGAAACTACACGATCACCGGAGAGTTGAAGACTCCATTCGGTGCAGATGCAGCCGCGTTGGACAAACACTTCGAGCTTGCCTTGAGCGGACTCTTTGGTGAACAGGCTGACGGCGTACTGCCTGAGACGTCGTTCCTTCTTGCCGAGGGAAACGACCTGAAATCTGATACCAAGATTAGTTTCGTCGCCTCGACCGTCTATCTTGGTGACCTTGCGGTCATCGCGCCGGGTACTCCGCTCCCAACGCCCGCTCGCCCCGAGATTCCAGATTGCCTTCTGGAGTGGGTGAAGAAGAGCAGGCTCGGCTGGGGTCCTCCCGGAACCGATCGGGGATGTGTACCGAGATGCCTGTACAGCAAAGATACTGCGATTGATGGGTGGCTCTGGTATGACTATCTTGCGCCAGGTTTCGATTGCGATGACTTCTCCGATGCGATGCTCGCTTGGTTGTTGCATCACCTTCGCGGCATGTACCCTGACATGGAAGGGTACAATCTCTGGTTTGAGTGGACGGACTGCAACGGCAATCCACTTGGCCATTCGGTGGTCTATATCAAGATTGGCAACTACTACTACATCATCGAGCCCCAGACCGGAGAAATCAAGGGGCCGTACCCGGTTGGCACGAACCCTGATCCTCGCGTGCTCCTAACTCCTTGCCCGGGAGGGAACTACGACCCAAACAAACCCGTGAAGTGGCGGCTTGTCCCGCCAAACGAGCGCCCGAAGCCGTATTTCGAGCCCCCGCCGTGGCACACCGATCCGTTCTTCCGTCAGAAACTGATCGATTGCATCCGCCGGTGCTACGGCGACACGATTGATCCGAACGACTACATCTGGGATCCAAACAACCCCGGCACGCCTTGCACTACTGGCTGCGGCTGCGACCCAACGAAGTGGGTGCCCAACACAACGCCTTGACGCTCCCGATTGAGGCGATGCGAAGCGAAAGACCGTGGCCCGCAAGGGCCACGGTCTTTTTGTTGACGCAGTTCATCCCACGGGGCGTTCGCACGATGCGGTGGCCCCCGCAGATCGCTTGTCCGCATGCTCGGTGCCTGGGCAAGCATACATGGCCGACGCGTCCGCCGATTTCGCGTATGTGCTCGCCGGCGCTGACCCCGTGCTCTCCATCTTTGCTCCTGCGCCCTCCATCTTTTGTTCCGCGCACGCGATCCTATTGATGGTGACAGCGATCTTTTCGTCTGTGTAAGCGATCTTTTTGATTCTTCCAGCGATATCCGCGTTCAAGTCGGCTGGTTTTCTCGCCGAAGTCGGGTATGGAAGCGGCGTTGGGGCGTTCTCAACGCGGTTTCCGAGTCCCGGCGGGGCCGCGTTCGATGCCATGGCGGGCTGACTGGGTTCCACCTTTGGGAAACAGGCCAGCGCGCTTGCGACCTTCGCCTCAGCAGCCGCGTTTGCGGCGGAGGTTCTTTCCATGGCAACGTATCCGCGTGATCGGGCCGAGTTTTTGCGTTGGGCGGAAGCCCATGTCGACGTGTTCACCTCGCAGGCTGCAAACATTGGCCTCACTCCTGCGCAGGCGACGGCGTTCAAGAATCAGGTGGGCGCGCTGCGCGGACGCACCACGGCGCAGCAGGCCGCGCGTGATGCGGCCAAGGCCGCGACCGAGGCGGCACGCGATGCCGATTCGGCGACGCGCGAACTGACGAGCGATCTAGTTCGGTCGATTCGCGCCTTCGCGACCAACAACAACAATCCCAACGTGTACGTGCTGGCGCAGATCCCCGCGCCGAACCCCGGCGCGCCCGTGCCGCCGCCCGGCCAGCCGACGGACTTCAAGGTCGAACTCAATAGCGACGGCTCGATCACGCTCAAGTGGAAGGCCAAGCACCCCGAAGGCTCCGACCGCGTGGTCTACTTCGTGCAGCGCAAGCTCATCAGCGAGGACTCGTTCCGCCTCATCGGCGGCTCGGGCGAGAAGGCGTATCAGGACGACACGCTCCCCGTCGGCATCGACGGCGCGACGTACATCGTCACCGCCCAACGCGGCAACGTCCAAGGCCAGCCCTCGCGGCAGTTGACGGTGACGTTTGGGTCCGGTGGGCCGGGGGCGATGCGGTTCGGCTTTGCCGAGAGCAACGCGGTGAGCAAGAAGGCCGCGTAACGCACGCTCCACATCTCGGCTTCGCTCGACGGCCCCGGCTTGTGCTGGGGCCGTTTTCATTCTGCCCGAGCCCGAGGGACCGGGCCAACCTGTGGGGGGCGGGCGGGTGCTCCAGGCCACCAACCGCGTGCTGGACAAGGCCCGCGACCTGACGGAGAAGCGGATCGAGACGCTGACCAGCGAGAGCGAGTTGGACAAGCTCGTGAACCGGATGGTCCCACCCATCCCCGAGCCGCTGACGCCTGGAAGTTCATCTACCAGTGTGCCGGAGCCCTCGGCCTCGACCCCGGGCCCCTGACGCTGCGGGAGCTGGTCTCCATGCTCGACGGTCGCCAGCGCCACGACTGGTCGATCGCCGCCGCCGTCATGTCCGTGGTGGCCAACACCGCCCGCGATCCCAAGCGATCCCGCCTGCTCAAGCCCGCCGACTTCGACCCGTTCAACAAGCCCGCCCGACCCGTCAAGGTTGACGTGTCGGTCCTCAAAGACGTGTTCATCGACCGCCGCATGCCGGAGGTCGCCAAGGAGACTCGTGCATGAAGAGCCTGACCACCCGCCATTACGTCTATCTCGGTGCCCTGATCCTGCTGGCGCTCGTGCTCGCGTCGTGCGCCGGCCTCGACCTTGGCGACATCGTCAAGGTCAAGACGCCCAACACGATCCAGCAGACCACCGGCCTGCCGTCGACGCTGAGTCTCAACGAGGCCGAGGTTGAGTACCAGAACTGGTTCAACCTCACGCAGACGACCGGCGCGCAGTGGAAGGGCAACATCGAGAAGGCCGGCGAGATCCGCGGGCTGCTCGGCCAACTCACGCTCTCCGCCCTGGACACGGTCGGTCCGACCGTCGCTGGCCTGCCCGTGCTCGGGCCCGCGCTTCCGGCGCTCACCGGCATCGTCGGTCTGCGGCGTGTGGGGGGGCGTGGGGGGAAGCTCACATCACAGAAGGTCAAGATCGCGCCGCGGCCGTACATGGCCCCGGCGCTGGAGAAGGAGCGGCCCAAGCTGCCGCTCTTGTGGCGGAACTCGATCAAGAAAGGGTGATTGAACGTGGCCGATACGCGGGGCATCCGAGCCGGGCGAGCCTTCATTGAGCTGGGCGTCAGCGACAAGCTGTCCGCCGGGCTCAAGGCGGCCCAGAAGAAGCTCGAAGCCTTCGGCGCGGGGCTTCGGTCCATCGGCACCAAGATGGCGGGCATCGGCGTCGCCGCGATCACGGCGCTGCTCGGCACCGCGAAGGCCTTCTCCGATTCCGGCGATGCGCTCGACAAGATGAGCGCCCGCACGGGCGTGAGTGTGGAGGCCCTGAGCGAGCTCGGCTACGCCGCCGACCTCTCGGGCACAGACATGGAGACGCTGGAGAACGGCCTCCGCGTCATGCAAAAGACTCTGACGGAGGCGTCGCAAGGCTCCAAGGGGGCGAACGATGCCCTCGGTCGGCTCGGCCTGACGGTGCAGGACCTCGCCAAGCTCTCGCCCGACGAGCAGTTCAAGCTGCTGGCCGACCGGATCTCTCAGATCCAAGACCCGGCGCTCCGGGCCGCGATGGCGATGGAGCTCTTCGGCAAGGCCGGGACGAAGCTCCTGCCGCTCATGGCCGACGGAGCCGCGGGCATCAACGAGATGCAGGAGCAGGCCCGCAAGCTCGGGCTCACGGTCAGCACTGAGACCGCCCGCGACGCGGCCGAACTCAACGATGCACTCGGCACGCTGTGGACGGTCCTCAAGCAGGGCGTGTTTACCATCGGCGGGGCGCTCGCACCCACCATCAAGGACCTGACCGAGCGGATCACGCGGATCGTCGTCAGCGCCACGGCGTGGGTGAAGGCGAACAAGGAAACGGTGGTCTGGGCGCTCAAGGTCGCGGCGGCGGTCGCCGTCGCGGGGATTGCCATCGTCGGCCTGGGCTACATCATCTCTGGCATCGGCGCGGCGCTTGGCATCGTGGCCGCCGTCATCGGCGGGATCGGGACGGCGTTCAGCCTGATCGGGGCCGCGATCGGCGCGATCCTCACTCCGGTCGGCCTGACCATTGCCGCGATCGTGGCGCTGGGCGGCACGCTGCTCGTCGTCACCGGCGCGGGTAGTGAGGCCCTGTCGTGGCTCGCGGAGAAGTTCACCGAGCTGCGTGACTGGGTCGGCAAGGTGGTCGGCGGTATCTCCGACGCCCTCGCCGCCGGCGACATCGCTTTGGCCGCCGAGATCCTGTGGCTGTCGCTGAAGGTCATCTGGCAGCAGGGCGTCGCAGCGCTCAACAAGGCGTGGCTGGGGGCCAAGGAGTTCTTCGTCTCCACGGCGTACTCCATGTGGTACGGGGCCCTCGCCGCCGCCGAGATCGTCTTCCACGCCCTCGAGGTCGCGTGGATCGAGACGACCGCGTTCCTCTCCAAGACCTGGACCAACTTCGCCACGGGCTTCCAGATGATCTGGGAGGAGGCATCGAGCTGGGTCGCCAAGCGGATGCTGGAGATCCAGGGGCTGTTCGATGACGGGCTCGACGTTGAAGCCGCCAAGAAGGCGGTTGACCAGCAGCTCGAGTCCCGACTGGGCGAGCTGGAGAACGCCGCGCAGCAGTCGGTAACCGCGCGCGACAAGGAACGCGAGCAGCAGCGACGCGATGCGGCCGCGATGCACGAAGCGACGCTGGCGGGTATCGGTCAGGACTTCGAGAACGCGCAGGAAGCCTTGCGCAAGGACACGGCAGCAGGACTCGCGGAGTCCCAGGCCGCGCTCGATGCCGCCAAGCAGAAGCTCGCCGCCGCGATCGAGGAGGCCCGCAAGAAGCGAGAAGCCGCAGACGCGGAGAAGGGATCTGGTCGTCCCCAGCGGGACCTCCTCGCGGACTTCGAGGAGCGTCTGTCGGGCCTCGGTGCGGCCATCGGCAAGGGCATCAGCGTCACGGGCACGTTCAGTTCCGCGGCCGTCTCGGGGCTTGGCACCGGGGGCGATGCCGCCGAACGCACGGCCACCGCGACGGAAGCGACGGCCAAGAACACCAAGCGTCTGTTGGATGCCAGCGTGGACAACGGACTGCGGTTTGCCTGATCCCGACCCCAAGAAAGGAGGTCATCACTCGTGCCGGTTGAGGTTTTTGAGAAGTTCGAGAGCCGCCGCTCTACCAAGGCGAACCAAGTCTCGCAGTCCTCTGCGGAACTCGGGTACATCGTGCGCGGTACCGCGGATGATCTCGTGGCCCGCAACGCGGCGCAGACCGCCTCGCCCGCGACCTACGACAGCCTCGCCCGGCAGAACGTGCAGATCGAGCCGCTCGGGCCGCAGCTCTGGGACGTCACCGTCCGTTATGGCTCCAGCGACAGCGGAGGGACGCCTACGCCCAGCGAGGCGTCGTTCAACTTCGAGACCGGCGGCGGCACCCAGCACATCACCCAGAGCAAGGACACGGTGCAGGCGCGGGCGGCGTCCGGATCGACCGCGCCGGACTTCGGCGGCGCGATCGGCGTGACCGCCGACGGTGTTGACGGCGTGGATATCACCGTGCCCGTGTACCAGTTCTCTGAGACCCACTACTTCAGCGATGCACAGGTGACCGGGGCGTACAAGGGCGCAATCTTCGGTTGCACAGGCAAGACGAATGCTGGCGGGTTCAAGGGCTTTGCTCCCGGCGAGGTGCTGTTCCTCGGCGCGACGGGATCGAAGCGCGGGGACGGCCCCGACGACGATTGGGAGATCACGTTCCGGTTCGCGGCTAGTCCTAACGAGACCGGCCTCTCGGTCGGCTCCATCACCGGCATCAACAAGAAGGGGTGGGAGTACCTGTGGGTCCGCTACGCCGACGCGGAGGACACCGGGTCCGGCGCGATCATCAAGAAACCCATCGCCGCCTATGTCGAGCGTGTGTACGACGACGCCAACTTTGGAGCACTGGGGATCTGAGTCCCTTCAACCATGCCTGACGAACTTCGCAAAGTCCGATCCGGTGATCCACTCCGCCTCCCCGCGGGCGCGTACAACGCGTTCGTCGATGCGGCCGTGGACCTGCGCCGGCGTCAGGGTCGCGGCGAGGCCGTCGCGGGCCCGCTCGTCGAGTCTGCCCAGCGCGGCATCGTGCTGGTCCGCAACGACTCCGGCGAGGAGATCGAGCCGTACCACGCGCTGGCGATCACCGGCGTGCTCGTCGAGCCCGGCGAAGACGACCAGGAGCGGACATTCCAGAGCCGCACTCCGCTGACGGGCGACATCGCCACGGAGGAGACTGCCGGTCCAGCGTTCGTTGTCGCACTCCAGCCCATCAAGCCCAACAAGCTCGGGCGCTGCGTGCTCACCGGCGTGACGGTGGCGCGGGTGTTCATCACCAACGAGACCGACACCACCTGCGAACTGGCGGCCGAGGAAACGGTCCTGGCCAGCACGCCAATGGGCGGCATCCCGATCCTCTGGAAGGAAGAGGGCACCGGCGAGAAGTGGGCCGTGCTCGAACTCGGCCGCCCGTCGCCCGGGCGCGTGACTGCGATCCTCGGCGCTGCCCAGGCGATCCCCACCGAACGCAACCGCTGGCGCTACCCATGGTTGGAAGCCCAGATCGACGGCAACCCCGGCAGCGAAACCTATCTCCGGTATGTGCCTGTCGATGGTGGCCTGTCGTCGCAGCTCGCAAGCGGCGGTGAAGACCCCACGCGGCTGGCGCTCAACCGGTTCGAGGCTCACCACATGAACGACTCGGAGCCCGGCTCCGGGTTCGGCGGCCTGCTCGGGCTCGGCCCGGTGTGCGAGTTGCCGGGAGTGCTCCCCAAGTGCCCGCCCGCGCGGTCGCTCAAGCCCAAGCTCGTGCCCATCCCCGAGGGCGTGTGCGTGCAGCTGACCTGCGAGCGCAACAGCAAGGGCAAGCCGGTGTGGGTCTTCGAGGCCATGAGCCTGATCGAGATCGCCGACCCCGCTGACGAGGACCGCAAGTTCAACCTCTACATCGGAGGTGCCGAATGACGACCCCCCCGACCCCGACCATACTCGATGCACGCCGCGAACAGGAGCGGGCCAAATACGTGGCGCTGGCCGCTAAGCCCGGCTCGACGTACGGCTCGACCAACCACGGCAAGCTTGCCGTCCCGATCATCCAGAAGCTCAAGCCGAGGTTCGTCGTGGACTTCGGATGCGGCCGCAACGACCTTGTGCGGGACCTGCGCCGGCTGGGGGTCGACGGGCTGGGCGTGGACTTCGCGTTCCCGGATGCTGACCTCGTGCGCCCGATGCACAAGACTGCGCTGCACGCGGGCGTGGCGGACGTCGTCACGAGCTTCGACGCACTCGAGCATCTGCTGCCCGAGGACGTGGACGCGGTGCTCGCGGAGATGCGACGCGTGGCCAAGCCGCGCGGCCACTGCGTGTTCTCGATCTGCACGCGTCCCAGCAAGACCACCGTCGCCGGCGAAGGGCTGCACCCGACGGTGCGCCCGCTGGATTGGTGGCTCGACCGCATCGGGCGTGTCGCCACCGTGAGCAACCCGCGGGCGGAGCGGCGGTTCATCGTCGGGCGTTTCAAGGGCGGAAGTGATGGGGGGTGCTGTGGTGCGTGAGAACCAGTCTGACATCGCGGCGCTCCAGGCCGGGCTGAAGGCGCGAAAGCCGTCGCGGGATGGCCTGCGCCTCTACACCGCCGAGTTCGACTCCGTGTCGCTCGGTGGGTTCTACCGCGGGCGTTCGGCATTCCTGATCCTGTCGGGCCCGTCGCTCACGCAGATCGACCTCGCCGCGCTCAACAAGCGCGGCATCGCCACGATGGCCGTGAACAACGCCTGGGCGGTGCATCGCCCGACGCTGTGGACCTGCGTCGACGATCCCGGCCGCTTCATCGACACCGGCTGGAAGGACCCGGGCATCCTGAAGTTTGTTCCCACATGTATGTGGGACAAGCGGCTCCGCATCCAGGGTGCGGACGGCGCGATGCGCAACAGCGCGTTCCGGGTCCGGCAGATGCCCAGCGTCATGTTCTTCCGCCGTGCGGATCACTTCGACCATGAGCGGTTCCTGACTGGAGACAGCGTCCCGTGGGGCAACGACGCCAAGAACCCAGACTCTTTGGGCATCACCGGCAAGCGCTCGGTCATGCTCGTGGCCCTGCGCCTGTTGCACTACCTCGGCTTCAGCACGGTGTACCTGCTGGGCTGCGACTTCAAGATGGCCGAGGACCGCAAGTACGCCTTCGCCGAGAACCGGGCCGCCAACGCGATCCGGCACAACAACGTGCTGTATGACTCGCTGGCACGTCGATTTGAGGCCCTCAAGCCGCACTTCGAGAAGCACCGGTTCCGCGTGGTGAACTGCTCGCCGGGCAGCGAGCTGCAGGTGTTTGAGCGCATGGAGTTCGCCGACGCCGTCGCGGCCGCGTCCGCTGAGTGCGGCAAGCCGGTCAATACGCAGGGCTGGTACGAGTCGAATGTGAAGCCCCAGGAGGCCGCACGATGAGCGACGGCCCCACCCGTTACTACTTATTCATCCCGGTCTGGGCGACTGGACGCGCCCCGCAGGGCGGGGGCTCCAGCAACTACTCGACGCCGTCGGGGTCGACACCAGACAGCACGTACTCGACACCCACCAGCACGCCGAGCATGCCACCGAGCTACTCGACGACGGGTGACGTCATCTACACGACCGGGTCGGGCGGCACGCCGACGCTGACGTTTTACACCACCGATGCGTTCACCAGCAACACGCCGGGCACTACGCAGACGCCGTCGAGCAGCGGGCCGATGTCATCGAGCGGTTCGGGAAGCACGCCGACGA
>ERZ761603.1592-NODE-1592-length-16748-cov-35.108608_pt1 | contig 16748 bp, 19 predicted proteins | sample MGYA00511879_ERZ761603 | MGnify/ENA primary metagenome ERZ761603 (study PRJEB28899, sample SAMN02850040) | bioreactor sludge metagenome | biome: EBPR Sludge; feature: EBPR Bioreactor; material: flocular biomat | place: Australia: Thorneside Wastwater Treatment... | reverse complement strand
CACCACCTGCCCCACCCCCTCCCCACCGCTCCCACACACCCGCCAACGCCATCGGGCCGCCATCACGCCGCCGGATGTAATAAGGCTGCTTCTTCCCCTCACGCAACACCCGCCACTCATAAAACCCCGAGATCGGAACCACACACCGCCGATCACGAAACGCCTCGCGAAACGTCGGCTTCTCCGCCACAGTCTCCGATCGCGCGTTGAAATTCCGCGTCCCCTCCGACACATCCCGCGCCCACCGAGGCGTCAATCCCCACCGCATCATCACGCCCTCACGCCCTCGCTCCCCACGCCGAACCACCGGCGCAACCTGACTCGGCGCCACGTTGTATCGCGGCGTCAACTCCTCCTCAGGAACACCCAGCAGCCCCAAACGCCGAGCCAGCTCCCGCCACGTGAACAGGTACGTGTACCGACCACACATGCGCCCATCCTACCTCCCACCACGCTCCGCTCACCTCTCCTCACCCTTCACCGCCCACTCCATCGCGTTCCGCATCAGCACCCGAAATGACCCGCTCTCAAAGTCCTCCGGATGACCAAGCGTCGTCATGAACACACGCCCGCCCCACGGCGTTCGCCTCGTCCACGCCACCGCGCTCGGCTCCCGCCCGGCCACACGCGCTCCACTCGCATCGCACGAATGCCCCACAAGCAACACCCGCGCTCCCGCCGGCGGATATCGCCCCTCCAAGTCATACAACCAAGACCTCACCCGAAACCCCGGCTCCACTCCCGCAAGCAGCTCGCTCCCCGACGCCCCCGCCGCATACTCCACCTCCGTCGTCGATTCATGCCCGAAGTGCCGAATCCACGGCGCCCCAAGCACACGCTCCCCAAATCCGTTCCACCACACCAGCTCATGCCCCGCCGGATACGCAAACGCGTGCGTGCTCGTCCTCAACCCGATCACCGGCCTCCCGCTCCTGAGATACCGCTCAAGCTCCGCCACCTGCTCCGCCGGCAGCACCCGAAACCGCATGTACACCACCACCAGATCCGCGCCCGCAAGCGCCCCAAGCCCCGGCACATTGTCCGCCGCCGTCTGGTCAGGCCACCCCGTCAGCAGCGTCGTCTCCCACCCCTTCGCCGCCATCTCCTCCCCCAGCAGTCGCAGCGTCTCCTCCGATCGGTACTCATCCTCCGCCGCGATAAAAACCACACGCGTCGCCGCCGAACACCCCGCACACACAACCAGCCCCACCACCATCATCATCGCCGCCATCACTCGTCTCATGCGGCAATCCTAACAGATCAGCCCCATCCCCACGCCGCCACAGCCGTCCACACTTCGACTCTCTCCATATCTCATCCCACTCACCACCCCCGTGCGCACACACCCCGTCACCGCATCCTCTTCCGCTCACATTCCCCCGCATCCGCGAAAAAACACGCCCGCCCGCGGCTTCACTCTGCATGAGCACCGACGCGCCATCTCACACCGCTCTCCTCGCCGACTTCTTCGAACTCAACTTCCGCATCGAAGACCTCATCGCCAAGCACAAACTCTCCCCCGCCCAATTCCTCGCCTTCGCCAAAGACCCCGTCGTCATCGACACCCTCGACACCTTCGAACGCTTCCAGCAACGCCACCAGCGCATCGCCGCCCGCCAGCACCAGGAAGGCGCCGCCGGCCACCTCCACCAGTGCATCCTCGATTCCCCCTCCACCATCGAAACACGCCGCGCCGCCACCGCCCTCGCCCGCCTCACCAGCCAGATGCTCCACACCAAAGCCGCCCGCCCCGCCGACGACGCCTCCCTCCAACCCTCCGACCCTCCTCCCTCACCCCCGCAACCTTCCGACCTTCAACCTACCGGCACAACAGCACCGATCGATCGGACTCTCGATCCGTGCCACCGATCGATGTGCCACCGATCGCCGAGGCACACGGCGATCGGTGCCCATGAACCACCGACCCTCGATCCCCCGAGCGTGGCATCGACGGCTCGCTCCGACCCCACCTCCGAACCCAAGCCCACCCGCCGAAAGCCCCACTCGCCCCACCCCGTCGACTCTCCCTGATCCCTCTCGATCCCCCCCTCGATTCCCCTCTCGCACCCAACCCCCAATCGCCGAAAACATCGGCCCCGTCACACCCACACGGAGCCGATCATGCACCACCGCCCGCGCACCGCCGTTCTTGCGCTCCTCGCACTCCTCTCCGGCTGCACCAGCACCACACGCACGCTCCCACCGAGCAACGAGTTCCAAGCCGCGGCCGCCCGCGCCTTCACCTCCCCCGACCGCGCCTGCCTCGTCCTCGTCGACGACTCCACGAACGACTCTCGCGTCCTCAATCCCACCCAGGCCGACCGCCGCTTCCCGCCCGCCTCCACCTTCAAAATCCCCAACTCCCTCATCGGCCTCCACACCGGCGTCATCCCCGACCCCGACCACGTTCTCCCATGGGACGGCACCCCCCACCAGCGCGAACTCAACAACCGCGACCACTCCCTCCGCTCCGCCTTCGCCTACTCCGTCCTCTGGTACTACCAGGAACTCGCTCGCCGCGTCGGCCAGCCCCGCATGCAGCACCTCCTCGAATCCCTGCACTACGGCAACGCCGACTCCTCCTCAGGCCTCACCACCTTCTGGCTCCGAGGCTCCCTCCGCATCTCCGCTCACGAACAGATCGCCTTCCTCACCCGCATCCACGCCGGTGCCCTCCCCGTCTCCGCACACGCACTCCAAGGGCTCAAAGACATCATGATCCTCGCCCAAGGACCCGGCTGGACCTACCGCGGCAAAACCGGGACCTACAGCGGCCCCGTCGACGGCGTCCACAGCGACCTCGGTTGGTTCGTCGGTTGGATCGAACGCGACGGCCGATCCCTCTTCTTCGCCGCCAACGACTCCACCGGCCTCAACGGCCCCCAGGTGCGCGAACAAGTCGAGCAAGCCCTCATCGATCTCCGCGAACTCCCCGCAGACTGGGAATCTCACGCCCGACAGGTTGACCCGCCATGAAGAACCGAGCCAGGCCGATCCCACGGCTGCCCGCCAATCACGCGGACATCGCCCGCCCACTTCGGCGTGACCGCCGGTGGGCTCACTCCTCGGGCGGCGTCGCCGCGCTGCCCGCCAGCAGACCGCCGTCGATCGTGAACTCGCCCCCCGTGATGTACGAGCTCGCCTCCGACGCCAGGAACAGAACAAGCTGCCCCACCTCCGCCGGCGTCCCGAGCCTCTTCATCGGGATCTCTCGCGCAAGCTCCCGCAGCGCCCGCTCCCGCTGCTCGCCCTGCCCGAGCATCGGCTCCCACATCGGCGTCAGGATCGTCGCCGGATGGATGCTGTTGCAGCGGACGTTGAGCCCGCGCTCCGCGCAGTACAACGCCACCGACTTCGTGTGGTTGCGGACCGCGGCCTTGCTCGACGCGTACGCCACCGCCGCGGGAATGCCCACAATGCCCGAGCGGGAGGACATGTTGACGATGCTCCCGCCGCCCGACGAGGCCATCAGCGGGATCGCGTGCTTGCACCCCAGAAAGACGCCGTCGAGATTGGTCCGGTGCACCGCGTGCCAGGTCTCGAGCGAGCAGTCCACCGGAGACTGCGGGCCCAGCATCGGCTCAAACCCCGTGATCCCCGCGTTGTTCACGAGAATGTGCAGCGGCGAGCCCGCGGCGCGCAGGTGCTCGATCGCGGCAGCCCAGTCCGACTCAAGCCGAACATCCAGGTGCCTGTACCGCGCCGAAAGCCCGAGCGACGCCAGCCGCGAAGCCTCCGCCTCGCCCAGCGCGTCGTTGATGTCCGTCAGATACACGACAGCCCCGGCGCGGGCGAGAGCCTCTGCCGAAGCCAGCCCGATGCCGCGAGCGGCACCTGTGACCAGGGCAACGCGATGGGCAAGGGATGGTGTGGAGGTGTTCATGCGGGAAAAGAAGACGGCCCGAAAGGCCGGGCCGCGGTGAGGAACGGAATGTCAGCAGGAAGCCGAAAAGAAGGGTCCTGTTAGGACTTCTTCTTGTCGTCCTTCTTGAAGTAGTTACCGGAGTACTTGCGGGTGAACTTCTCGACGCGGCCGGCGGAGTCAACAAAGGTCTGCTTCCCCGTGAAGAAGGGGTGCGAGCCGGACCAGACTTCGACGTGCATCTCCGGGACGGTCGCCCCGACTTCCATGACGACCTGGCCGTTGTGGAAGACCTTGCAGTTGTGGAAGTACTGCGGATGGATGTCACTCTTCATGGTTCACCTCGTCAGGCGGAAAGCGGGAGCACAAGGACAGGGTGTGCGGCCCCGATCGTTTGGGTTGGGATGGTAGGCCACGGCAAGAGTGGAGCCAAGAGCCGGCCGAGCCGATCTTGACGAGAGCCCCGAGGCGGGTACCCTTGGGGCTCAATCGGTCCCCGATAGCTCAATGGTAGAGCGAGCGGCTGTTAACCGCTAGGTTCAAGGTTCGAGTCCTTGTCGGGGAGGTCCAGAGGGCCCGGGTCGCAAGACCCGGGCCCGTTCGTTTACAGGGGCGGCGGCATCCCGGACCCCAAGCGGGCTTCCTGAGGCCGCGTGGCGGGGTTCTGGGGCTCTCGCAGGCAGCCAGAGAGTTCTCTCGTTTGCGGCGGGGCGATGGGTGCTTGGCGGGACGCTGGGCTTCGTGGCGAAACTCTCGGTTCCGGGAGAGAGAAACCGGCGGCTGGTTAACAGGGGAGTCTCGCAAAGGGTGCCTGCGGTTCAGGCGTTCGCATTGCCGTCTGTCGGGGCCTGGGGCGGCTATTCCGACCGCTTCGGGGCTTTCTTGGCCCGCTTGGCGGCGGACGGCCTCTTCGCTTGCGATTTCGGCTTTGGCTTTGAACTGGGCTTCGGCTTGGCCGTTGTCGCGGGCTTCAACTGTGACCTCTGCGTCGTCTGAGGTTCGGACCGTGCTTAAGGGATGAGGGCCTTGCGCCGGGGCACGCCCTGTGGCGGGAGCAGGTGGGCCCATGGTCCAAAGTCGACCCTCCATGGCCGCTCGCAACGTTCCCGCCAGAGCCGAAATGCATCGGTCATGTGCTGGTCGAATGCCGCACGACTTACCCCTTTCACTTTCAGGAAGTGTGTGATTTTGGCGTCGAGATCGAGATAGCCTTCCGCCGCGAGTTGTTGGGCGCGGCCAAAGTGCGAGGCGTTGTGGCGCATCCCACATACCACCTCAAGACGTACAAGCCGCTGAACGCTCGCGGCGTCGTCGAACTCCCAGACCTCGTGGCAGCTCAACCGTTCCCCTCCTCCGCAGAAGATGCAGGAGTTGTTCTGGGCCTCAAGCACGGGCTGCCGCAGCTTGTTCCACTGAGACTTGGGTAGCAGGTGGCGCAGCGTCTGCCGCTACATTGAGCTAGGAACGAGCTCGATGCTGACCGAGAATCGTAAAGGATTTCGCGCCTTCTCGTGCAACACTTTCCAGATCCCGACAGAGCGGTACAGGTGAGGCCCTGCATTCGGGCCTTTCCCGATGCCGACCGCACCGAACCAGCCCGGTTGCCCGTTCCCCCGCGTCGCCGAGATTCTGTCGGCGGGGCTGGCGCGGCTTTGGGCGGTCGATGACAGGGGTTCCCCCAATCTCGACGAACGCTCCGGCGACCAACTTGAACCGGCCGAGCATGCCGCCATCAGTGTGCCTAGGGGTGAACCGGTCGAGACCGGGGAGAGCCCGGCGGAGGTCATGCATGACGGTTGAGTCCCACCTTCACTTACACCCGGGCGGCACCGAGCTTGCCCAGCAGGTCGATGCCCTCACCCGGATGACCGTGCCCCGGCTCCGGGAGCGGTACCTGGAGGTCTTCGGCGAGGAGACCGCCTCCGGCAACCGGCAATGGCTCCTTCGGCGGGTCGCTTGGCGGATGCAGGCGCAGGCGTGCGGCGACCTGTCCGAGCGGGCGCGCAAGAGGGCGGCGGAGCTTGCCCGCGACGCCGACATCCGGCTCAGGCCCCCAAAGGGTCCGCTGGTACAGCCGGCGCTCACGCGCGGCGGCGAACGAACGAGCGTCGGCGGTAACCTCGTCACCGTGACCGGTCGGGTGGTGCGATCGGCGGATGAGCGGCTCCCGGCACCGGGCACCATCCTCCGCCGCACGCACCAAGGTGTCGAGCACCGCGTGACCGTTCTCGCGGCGGGCTTCGAGTACGAGGGCAAGCACTACCGCTCGCTGTCGGCAGTGGCTTCCGCCATCACCGGCTCCCGCTGGAACGGCTTCCTGTTCTTCGGCTTGACGAAGGAGCCCGCATGACCACCCCCACCACCGCCTCGAAGAAGACCGTCCGCTGCGCCATTTACACCCGCAAGTCCACGGAGGAGGGGCTCGACCAGGACTTCAACACGCTCGACGCCCAGCGCGAGGGTGGCATGGCGTTCATCGCCAGCCAGAAGGCCGAGGGGTGGGTCTGCCTCCCGGACCGCTACGACGACGGCGGCTTCACCGGCGGCAACATCGAGCGCCCGGCGCTGAAGCGCTTGATGGCCGATATCGAGACCGGGAAGGTCAACTGCGTGGTGGTCTACAAAGTCGATCGCCTGAGCCGGTCGCTGATGGACTTCGCGCGGCTCATGGAGCTGTTCGACCGCAAGGGCGTCTCGTTTGTGAGTGTGACGCAGCAGTTCAACACGACCCACTCGATGGGGCGGCTGACGCTCAACATCCTCCTCTCGTTCGCACAGTTCGAGCGAGAGATCATCTCCGAGCGGACGCGGGACAAGATCGCGGCGGCGCGCCGAAAGGGGAAGTACGCCCTCGGACGCGCGGTCCTCGGCTACGACTTCATACCGGTGCCCGCGCCGATGACCGGCAAGCGGCTGGTGGTCAACCCGAAGGAAGCCGAGCGCGTCCGCGAGATCTTCGACCTCTACCTCGAACTCAAGTCCACTGGCAGGGTCGCCGCCGAGTGCAACGCCCGGGGTTGGAAGACCAAGTCTTGGACCACGGCGGAGGGCGTGACCATCGGGGGCGGGCCGTTCGACAAGAACGACATCGCCAAGATGATCCGCTGCCCGCTCTATATTGGACGGGTGCCGCACCGGGGGGAGTCGTTCCCCGGCGAGCACGAAGCGATCATCGACGAAGCCACTTTCGCCCGCGCCGGAGCCCAACTGAAGCTCGGTGCCCTGCAGGGCGGGTCGCTGGTCCGGTCCGCCCGGCCTGCGCTGCTCCGCGGGCTGGTGCGCTGCCGTGCGTGTTCGTGCGGGATGACGCCGACGGTTGCGAAGCGGACGAACGCCAGCGGCGGGGAACGGCACCACATCTATTACAAGTGCGGCAACGCGAGCCGAAGAGGGCCCGGGGCTTGTCCGTCGCCTTCGGTGCCCGGCTCGGTCCTCGAGCCGTTCATCGTGGAGCAGGTCAAAGCCGCCATCCTCGCCAGCGACGACCTCGTCACGGCGGTGGTCGCCGGTGCCCGCGAGCGCCTCCGTACGGCGGCGGAGGACCGGGCGGCGGAGCTGGACCGCCTTCGGGCGGAGGCGGCGCTGGGGGGCCGGGCAGGCGAACGTGCGGCCCGCCAAGCGACGGCGCTGGCCGCGCAGGTCCGGCGGGACCGGGAACGGCTCTTCGACGAGGATGAACTGGTCGGTGCGGTCGAGACCTTCGACCGGCTTTGGGATGCCCTGACCGGCGGTGAGCAGGACGAACTAATCCGATCGGTGGTCGCCGCCGTCGAGTTCGACGCCGGAGTCGGCGATGACGCCCGGGTCACCGTGACCCTCCGGGAACTGGCAGCCGACCCCACGGAAATGAGACCGATCGCTTGAGAACTCCACAGAACTGAGACACCCATGACCACCATCACCGGCACCATCAGCCTTCCCCGCCCGACCCGCAAGCCCGCCCCGGCACTGTCCGGGCGGATCCCGAGGGTCTCCAGGCTCATGGCGCTCGCCATCCGGCTCAACGGGCTGCTCAAGGACGGGGTCGTCGGCACGCAGGCGGAACTTGCCGAACTCGGAGGGGTGACTCGGGCGAGATTGACGCAGTTGCTCAACCTGACCCACCTTGCTCCGGACCTCCAAGAGCAGATCTTGCATCTCCCCCCGGTCGTCAGTGGCCGAGATCCGGTCAGCGAGCCCGACATCCGGCCCATCGCGGCGCTTATAAGTTGGGACGAACAGCGGCGGGCGTGGGACGCTAGCATTGCGACTCGCACATAGCGAGAGTGTGTAACGGCTGTCAAATGTGGTTCCTACATGCGGGAGCCGTGTGAACAAGCTTTCGGTAGTGTCCCGCAAGCGGACATTCCTTGTATCGTCTTGCCGACGACCCGCTGGTTTATACGAACCTCATCACGCGAGGTCCGGCGGGTCCGGAGACAACATGCATGGCCATCGCCCCGATCGATACGTCCATCAGTGCCCGCACGCTCCATGACAACATGGTCTTCCTTCTCGACGAAGTTGACCGTCTCCGGCTGGTCCAGCAGCCGGGGAGGCCCGAGACCAAGCCCGCATGGTGGAACGAACACATTCACTCGACAGACCTGGAGTGGCCGGCTCACAGGCGCAAGAACTGCCGTGCGGACCGGACGCTGTTCCGGCACCGACGAGTGGAGCAACGCGTCGGCGGGCTGGTGAAGAGCTTTGAACGGCTGACCGCAGGAATTGAACTCACCCCTGCGACCCAGGCGGCATTTCGGGACGCTCACAACGCGCTGGAAGCCATGCAGGGGATGCTGTCTGGGGCCCAGAGCTGCGCCCGGCTCTACTGGGCGGTCATTCCCGATCAATTGCAGCTCGCCCGGTCGATTCCGCGCGTCTACACCCCGGTGCTCCCCTCCGAACACGAGCGTTGGATCGAGGACAAGATCGATGAGATCGCCTACCTCTACGCCGTCGGTCAGGGGGATTGGGACCAAAGCAAGAGGCTTGTGCGCCAACTCCAAAGGCGTGCCCGCCGGCTCAGGGAAGAGCGGGTTCAACAGAACCGCCGTCTGCTTCAAACCGAGGTTACGCAGCAGCAGCACGACCGCATTGTCGCACTGTTGGACGACTGGCGGGAGATCGTGCGCCGGTGGGAGCTTGCCGAACAGGCTGTGCGTCGGGCAGTCAGGATTCTGGGGTCAGGGTTCCAGACGGCGGCTTTCTCGGATGCGGCGCAGCTCAACCCCTCCTTGCCCTTGAACGAGTCCCTTCACCGGATTGTGGCAGCCGCCGTTGCAGAGGCCGTGCGGACGATCCGCGCCGCTCCCGGCCCCGCCACCGCAGATGCCGGAGCCGGGCGATACCAGATTTGCAAACGCGGATCTTGCTGGGTGCTCAAGTACGACGGCACCGAGGTCATTCTCAAGAGCGGGACCGGAATGGCGATCCTGCAGCAGACTGTCCGGTTCCCGGGGAAGCACTTCACCTACGCCGATCTGTCTGCGGTCGTGACTCCGCGCGAAGTGCTCGTCTCGAGCGCGGGAGACGCTGCGATCGATCAGGAAGCGGCCAAGCAGTACCAAGACGAACTGAACGACATTGAGGCCAGCCTCGAGGCCGCCATCGACAATGACGACCAAGCGGCCATCGACAGATTGACGCGCGAGAAGGCCGAGCTTGCCGCGCACCTCCGTGCAGCCACGTGGCGGGGAGCCATCCGCAAGGAGGTTCCCGATTACGAACGCACGCGCAAGCGTGTTGTTATGGCGGTGCACCGCACGATCCAAGAGATCGCCGCGGATCTCCCGGCGGCCGCCGATCACTTCGACAAGTCGGTCAAGAAGGACGGGGGCCTGATCTACCGGCCCGACGTCGAGATTCCTTGGGAATTTTGACGCGCCACGCGCAACGTAGCGCGAAGCCACACGCCATGTAGCCCCCAGTTGCCGGAGCGGCTGCCCGGCAGAATTCCTCCGGCCTGATTCACCACTACGCCACGAGCCGTGCCGGGCCATGCGTTGCGTCGTCCTGATGGACGAAGGTCATGTCCGAGCACCCTGTGGGCCCGGTGGCCCTACGCGCCGAGTTGGCGCGGCTGTTGTCTCCTGGATCGGATTTCTACAAGCAGATGCGGGAGAAGGCCGAACGGCTGGCCCGCGTGACCGGAAGCAAAGATGCCGAAGACCTCTTTCAAGACCTCTGCCTCAAGCTCACCAAGGTGTCGGGCAAGTACCGACCGGAGAAAGGCTCGCTCGCGGCGTTCCTCGCGGCGGTCGCGGCAAAGTGGTACCCCGCCACGGCACGCACCATCAAGCGACGCCAACCCCCAGCGTCGCTCGAAAGCCTCGCGGAAGCGGGCGTGTTCTACGAGTCGGTCGGCACGAGCCTCGAAATGGTCGGGCTTGACGCCACGCTCGACGCGATGGACCTGGAAGCGGTGCTTCCGCACATCCCGTTCCACCTTCGCGGCCTCGTTCTCCTCCTCGGCGACCGATCCCTCGCGGAGATCGCCGAGCTGAGCGGCGAGAATCGAAGCACCGTTTGGCGTCGGCTTCAGGAGCTCAAAGCCGCCGTCGCGAAAATTCTCGGACAGGACCGACACTGAGCCGCAACAGATCGCCAAAGCCGACAGAGAGGTCAGAGTGGGCGGCTGCAGCGCCCCCGACCGTCCGATCCCGAAACCCGTTCAACCTCGCCCATGCCGAAGGAGTGTTCCCATGCCCATCAACTGTCTCCCCGCCGCTCTCGACCTCGCGTCTCGCGGCTATCGCGTGTTCCCCTGCGTCCCCGGTGCGAAGAACCCTCTCACCCCCCACGGGTTCAAGGATGCCTCCAGCGACCCCGCCACGATCGTCGCGTGGTGGGAAGCAAACCCTCGGGCCAACGTGGCAATCGCCACGGAAGGTCTCGTCGTCATCGATGTTGATGTCGATGCTGACAAGGGCCGGCCGGACAATCCGTGGCTCGCTGACCATCCGGATCGCCTCGCGGAACTTGAGGCTGCTCCCTGTGCGTCGACGCCTCGCGGGGGGCGGCACTACATCTTCCGCCAGGATGGCGACCCGGTGTCTTGCTCGGTTGATCAGCTCGCGCCGCATGTCGATGTGAGGGCGAACGGCGGCTACCTCCTCGTGGCTCCGTCCCGCACCGAGTGCGGTGAGTACGTCTTCCTCAACCCTCTCCCGCCGACGGTGACCGACCTTCCGACCGTCCCCGCGTGGCTGGCGACGGCGTTGGAGTTGACCACCAAGGCCGAGCCGAAGGCGGCGCAGTCGAGCGTGGCGGTGTTCCACGAAGGAAGCCGGAACGCGCAGCTGACGAGCATCGCGGGCTCGCTCCGGCGGCGGGGGTTTGAGGCACCGGAGATCCTTGCTCGGCTCGAGCGCGTCAATGCCGAGCGGTGCGTCCCGCCGCTCCCGTCCAAAGAGGTCGCGAGCATCGCCGAGAGCATCGGCAAGTACCCCGCAGGGGCGTCCGCGCCGGTTGACGACCTGAGCGAGATTGAGATCCTGCCCGATGAGCACCGGGTCAACGACGAGGTCGTCCGGTGCCTCGTCGGCGACGGCGACATCTACCAGCGCGGCGGGCGGCTTGTCCGGGTCGTGAGGCGCTGCGAGGGCGCTCGCGGCGATGGCGGGCTGGTGATCCAGGAGATCGAGCAGCCGACGCTGCGCGAGGTCATCACCCGCCGCGTGCGGCTGGTCAAGGAGATCAAGGAGGAGATCCGTCCCGTGCACCCGCCCGCATGGATCGTGGCCGGAGTTCATTCGCGCGGGTACTGGCACGGGATTCGCAGCCTTCACGCGGTTGCGGAGTCTCCGGTGCTTCGTCCGGACGGGACGGTTGTCGAACAGCCGGGCTACGACGGCGTGACGGGCGTCTTGTACCAGCCGGTGGTTGCGTTCCCGAGTCTGCCGACCGGGGCCAACAAGGACGATGCCGACGCGGCTCTCGAAGAGCTTGCGAACGTGCTCTGCGACTTTGAGTTCGAGTCGCCGGTGCACCTCTCCGGCATGCTCGCCATGATCTTGACGACCGTCGGGCGGCACGCCTTCGAAGGGCCCGCGCCCGTGTTCCTGATCGACGCGAACTCCGCCGGCGCGGGCAAGTCGCTTCTGGCCAAGGTCGTCTCCGTGATTGCCTTTGGGCATGAGGTCGCGGCCACCTCCTACAACCATGACTCCGACGAGCTTCGCAAGCAGATCTCGATGACCGCGCTCGAAGGTGAGCCGTTCGTGGTCTTCGACAACCTCAAGGGCGTCTTCGGCAACGACACTCTCGACCGCGCACTCACCACGGTGCGCTGGCGTGACCGGCGGCTTGGCACCAACTCAAAGGTGGACGCCCCGCTCGTCACGACCTTCGCGGCGACCGGCAACAACGTCGCGCTCGAGGCCGACACCGCCCGGCGGACCGTGCACATCCGCCTGAACGTACTCGCCGAACGGCCGGAGGACCGTGACGGGTTCAAGCACCCGGACCTGCTCGCGTACGTTCGGGCCAACCGGCAGAAGCTCTTCATGGCGGCGCTCACGGTGCTGAGCGTGTACCTCCGCGAAGGGTGCCCGACCGTGCCGCTGCGTCCGATGGGGTCGTTCGAGGGCTGGTCTCGGCTCATCCGGGGCGCGCTGGTGTGGTGCGGGCGGCCGGACCCGTGCCTCGGCCGTGACGGGCTGGTGGTCATGTCCGACAGCGGCGCGGACGCCGGTCTTGCTCTTATTGATGCGTGGCGGCGGTACGACCCGCTCAACCACGGGCTCGTGGTCGCGGACCTTCTGCATAAGCTCTACCCCGCGACGGCCGCGCAGCCGATGGACGGCCCGAGCGTCGCCTTTCGGGCGGCGATTGAGCAGTTCGTCGGGGGGAGCGCCATCCCGCCCGGCACCCGCGCCTTCGGCAACAAGCTGCGGGCGATCCGCCAGCGGGTGTTCGGAGGCTACTTCCTCGTGTGCGATGCGAAGTCCTCTCGCGGCAAGGTCTGGCGGCTGAAGTCGGTGGACGGCGCGGCGAGCATGACTTTGGTCAACAACGCGGACCCTGACGACCCGTCCGAGGCAGACGCGATCGACGGGAGCACGGCGGCGTAGCCGTGACTCTGGAGACTCTGGTGACTGTTCAAACCTCGCCGCAAAACTCCATGCACGTCACGCCGCGCGGGATCCGGCCAATCTCGCGCGGCGGTTGTGACTCTGGAGACTCTGGTGACTCTTCTCTACCTCTGTCACAAATCGAAGATGGTGTTCTTGGGCCGGTAGAGCCTCGGTCAGCGCGATCACCGATTTTGCGCCGGGGCCGGGAAGAGTCATTCAAGTCACAGAGTCACGGATTCGGGCGGAGACCACCGGCCACGTATTTGGCGGCGGGGTCCGAGACAGTCACTTGAGTCATCAGAGTCACTGGCCGGGTGTGCGCGGATTTTCCTTGCGTTGCCGAGAGATTCCGTGCAACAGATCCCGACATGCCACAGAGAGGTCCTGTTGGGGGGACTTCCTCCTCGGAAAGGACGATTTCATGGACGTACGAACGACGAGTGTGACGGCGATTGAGGGGGCGGTGGACATGCGGCTTGATCCCGTGGTCGATCTGTACACCCGCACGGTGGTCGATCTCGGCGAGGACTGGGGGCGCACGGTTGTGCTCTCGCCCCAGGGAGAAGTGGTGATGGGCAAGCGGGTCTTCGACCGTGCGGTGAAGTCGGGGGCGATGTCGGTGAGGACCGCCCGGGTTGATGTGACCCCGGAGGACGCACGGATGCTCCGGTTGGCCGACTTCGCGGAAAGTGACGGGCTGGTGATGCTCATGTTGGAACGCATTATGTCCACGAACACGGAGGCCGCGTGATGCCCCAGAAGAACCCCCACCTCAGCAACCCTGCCACCCCCCCCACCGCCGCCTTTGACCTCAAGGTTGAGACCCGCCCGATCGATTCGATCAAGCCGTACCCGGGGAACCCGCGCCGCAACGACGGCGCGGTGACCGCCGTGGCGAACTCCATCACCGCCTACGGGTTCCGCCAGCCCATCGTGGTGGACAAGGCGGGCGTCATCGTGGTCGGGCACACCCGCTGGAAGGCGGCCAAGCAGCTGGGCCTTACGCAGGTGCCGGTGCACGTGGCCGACCTCACGCCCGAGCAGGCCAAGGCGTACCGGTTGGCGGACAACAAGGCCGCCGAACTCGCCGAGTGGGACGAGGACCTGCTCGCGGAAGAACTGAGCGAGCTGAAGGACCTCGGCATCGACCTGAACTCCCTCGGCTGGACGCCCGAAGAGCTCGGCGAGGTCCTGGCCCCGGACGAGAACGACGGCCTCACCCCTGCCGACGAGGTGCCGGAACCGACAGAAGCCGTCGTGACCCAGCGTGGCGACCTGTGGATCCTCGGCCAGCACCGGCTGCTCTGCGGGGACTCGACCAACGCCGCCGACGTGGACCGGTTGATGAACGGCGCGAAGGCGGCGCTGGTGGCGACGGACCCGCCGTATCTGGTCGATTACACGGGCGAGCGGCCCAACGACAGCGGCAAGGACTGGAGCGACACCTACCGCGAGGTCGAGATCACGGACGCCGACCAGTTCTTCCGGGGCGTCTTCGCCAACGTCCTGCGGGTCGTCGCCCCCAAAGCCGCGATCTACTGCTGGCACGCCCACAAGCGGCAAGCGATGATCGCCCGGGTGTGGGAGGAGCTTGGCATCCTCAACCACCAGCAGATCATCTGGGTCAAGCCGACGCCGGTCTTCGGGCGGGTCTACTGGCACTTCCGGCACGAGCCGTGCATGATGGGTTGGGTGCAGGGGAGCCAGCCCGAGCACGACAGCGACCACCAGCACAACAGCGTCTGGGAGATCGACTGGGAGGGGAAAGCCCGCATCGTGGGCAACGAGCACCCGACGCAGAAGCCGGTTGAGATCTTCGCCCGGCCGATGCGGAAGCACACCAAGCCGGGGGCGGTCTGCTTCGAGCCGTTCTCCGGCAGCGGGAGCCAGCTCATCGCGGCGGAGCAATTGGGGCGGCGCTGCTACGCGATGGAGCTCGAGCCGACGTTCGTCGAGGTCGCGGTGCGCCGGTGGGAGGCGTTCACGGGCCGGAAAGCCGAACGTCAAGCTTCAGCCGCTTCAGCAAAGCCCTGAGCGATGCCATCGTCTGCTTGCCGGGGTTCCGCGTGCCCGGCACCTTCCCGTTGAACGCGGCTCGGAGATCTGACTCGTGAATCTCGGGGGCGTCCCAACTCACGTCGTACCACAGCCGGTCGCAGACCACGAAGCGCCCGCACACCTTGGATCGCTCCAGATACCCGGCGTCCCAGACGCCCCGCAGCGTCCGATCGTCAAGGTCGCGCCTGACGTGGATGCGGTGGCTCTTGGCGACCGGCTCGCAGGGGTTCTGGGGCACCATGCAGTTGCTCGGGAGCTTCTGGGCGGTCCCGTAGAACCACAGCGCCGCGTCGTCGTGGGATTGGAAGACGCGGGAGACGCGGAGGACGGCGGTCATGCGTCGCTGCTTGCGGGGGGAGCCGTAGCGATCGAGCCGGGTCATGTAGGCGACGAAGTCTCCGGCGTTGAGGCGGGGAGCGAACAGGGTGCCCCGACAGAGACAGGTGATGGTCGGCGTGGCATGCTCGATGTCGGGTTCGCGGCGGACGGACCCGTCGATGAACGGCGGCAAGTTGAGCCGCTCGCAGGCGTCACGCCCGTGGGGGCTGGCGACCAGCGGGACGTAGCTGTTGAGGTACGCGTCGGGCATCGTGTCGTTCCATCGTATCGGAACGTTCGCGTTGCCCGCAACAAGAACACCCCGGCGAGCGCCGGGGCATTGTGGAAGGTGGTGCGTGGTGGATGATTCAGATGTTGGCGGCGTTGGCGGTGAAGAGACCCCGGTCGGCCTTGCGGAACCGGGCGTCCTTCCCCTTGGTGGCGATCTCGCGCGTGATGGCGGCGTAGAGCGTGGCGGCGGGCGTCTTGCCCCCGGGGCTGGTCCAGAGGCCCTTGGTCGCCATCATCTCGATGAGGGTCTTCGTACCGAGGGGCTCCTTGGAGGCCGCGAGAAGGCGGGCGGCGATCGTGAGGCACCCGTCCGCGCGGGGCTTGGCTTCCTTGACCGCCTTCGGTGCGCGCTTGCCCTCCTTGGGCTGCTTCTCCTTCTTGCCCTTTGGCCCGTTGCGCTTGGCATCATCGCGTACCACGCCCTCTCCGGCGGTCGGGTTGTGAGCGCCGTCCCCGCTGGCGACCGGTTCGGCGACGTTGGTCTCGGCGGCGGGCGTGGCGGGTGTGGGGGCGTCTGCGGGGGCGGGGTGGGCCCGCTTGGGCGTACGCGCCTTGGCGTCGGGCATCGCGGCGACCTTCTTCATCGCGGCGACCCGTCCGCTGAGTTGGGCGCTCTTGGAAGCACGCCACTCCGCCTTGGCGCTCTCGCTCATCCCGGACATGTTGACCTTGGACTTCTTCGACATGGACTTCTCCTGACCGTGGACCGTGAACCCCGTCGCACATCGCGGCGGGCAATCGCGCTGGTCGCCGTTCCCGGCGACCCCGCGTCCAAGGACCTAGCAGCCGGCGACCCGCTCGATCTCGTTCAGCACGTCGTGGACCATCGAGTTGGTGGCGGCGGCGCGGCCGTGGCGGTCACGCCCGTACACGTGCTTGGCGACCTCGGCGGCCTTCGCGTAGCGGGCGTCGTGGCTTTCATCGCGGCGGATCTCGACGATCACCTTCTCGAAGCGGCCTTCCGCGCGGCTGAACCGAACCGCGAACGCGGCCGCGCCGTCGGCGGTCGCCCGGATCGTGATGTCTTCCTCGACGCCTTCGATGACGATGTACTTGATCTTCATGGTCGTTCTCCGTGGGGTTGGGGGCGGGCCTTCAACAACGAAGCCCGCGTGATGCGGGAGATCGGAAGAGCGTCGTGTAGGGAAAGAGTGTAGATCTCG
>ERZ761603.1590-NODE-1590-length-16764-cov-8.180801_pt1 | contig 16764 bp, 13 predicted proteins | sample MGYA00511879_ERZ761603 | MGnify/ENA primary metagenome ERZ761603 (study PRJEB28899, sample SAMN02850040) | bioreactor sludge metagenome | biome: EBPR Sludge; feature: EBPR Bioreactor; material: flocular biomat | place: Australia: Thorneside Wastwater Treatment... | reverse complement strand
TAAGTATTGCGCCTTCGTCAATAACCTTAGGCGAACTTTCGGGGCGCAATACTAGCTGCCGTCGCGGATGACGCGGCAGGATTCGATGTCGAAGGTGACCTGGCCGATGTTGAGGTTGGTTTTGTTGCGGAAGCTGGCGGCAAACTGCATGAAACGGTAGACATCGGCGAAGTTGGTGGCCAGGCCAACGGAGATGCGAATGGCCCCGGCGCTTTTGTTGCCGCGATGCTGGATAAGCTGCATGAAGCGGGGCAGGGTCATGTCTTCGGCATCAGACAGGCCAGCCAGCATATCTTCGCGGGTGAGCCCTTCGGCGATTTCGCCCGCGCCGGGGTTGCAGAAGCAGCCGGTGCGCAAGGAGATGCCCTGCTCATTGGCCAGCTCTTCGATGCGGCGGTAATCCAGCAGGTGGCCGTCAGGATCATAAAAGTTGAGGGTGACGGTGCCGCCGCGCATTTCGGTGTTGGTAGGGCCATAGATGCGAATCATGGGACGGCCGTTCTCATGCGCCAATCCCAGCAACTGCTCAATCAGCCAGCCGGTGAGGCAGCGCACCCGCTCGCCAATCGTATCCAGCCCGGCTTTTTGCAAATGCTCCAGGCCAATCTGCACGGCCGGAATGTTGAGGTAATTCACCGTGCCGTCTTCAAAGGCGGCTTCATTGGGGGCCAGGTAGTGGCCGCCCGCCTGGACGCTGGCAAAGTTCACCGTGCCCCCGGCAAACCAGGGGCGGTGCAGCTTGCCCAACACGCTTTTGCGAATGAGCAGTGCGCCCAGCCCGGTGGGATAGCCAAACATCTTGTAAAACGACAGGCTGACAAACTCTGGCTTCACCTGGCTGAGGTCCAGGCGGCTGGTGGGCACGTAGGCGGCCACATCCAGGCAGACGTCCCAGCCCTGTGCCTGGGCGCGGGCTACCAGCGCCAGCGGATGTTTGACGCCGGAGAAGTTGGACTGCGCCGGGAAGGCAAACAGGTTGTGCTGGGCCGGGTCGCCCGCCGCCAGCAGGTTGTCCAGCGCGGCTTCGTCGAGGCGTAAGTCCGGCGTGGTGAGGGGGACGTAGGTGAACTCGGCTCCTTTGTTGCGGGCAAATTCGCGGATGCCGTTGACGGAGTTGTGGTTGTCGTAGGTGAGCAGGTAACGGCCGCCAGGGGCAAACGGATACGCTTCGCCCACCAGCTTGAGGGCGTTGCTGGCGTTCATGGTGAAGACAGCGATGTATTCGCTGGGATCGGCGTTGAAGTAGCGCAGCACGGCGTGGCGGGTGCCTTCCACCATGTCGGTCATGGCCAGGGAGGTGGGGTTGGCGGAGTGCGGATTGCCGAGCACCTGGGTTTTGAGGATGGCCATGTGGGCATCGAGCTGGCTGGTGGCATAGAGGCCGCCGCCGGTGTAGTCGAGGTAAATCTGGTGGGTGGTGTCGAGACGGCCGTATTCGGTCCGGCGCCACTCATCGAGCAGATGGGTGCTGGTGTAAGTGGGATACGCCTGCAAAAAAGCGTCGTATGCCTGCGGCGTGGCGTCGGGATGGTAGGTCTGCTGTTCAGTTTGGGCTGCGTGGGTCATAAGAACTCCTTCGAAAATAGGCCGCAGATTGCGCGGGTGAACGCGGATTAAAACTTGTAAATCTGCGTAGTTGAATTTCATTCATGGTGTTGAGCCTGCGCTGATGCAGCCTCCTTCAAAAATAGGCCGCAGGTAAACGCGGATTCTTGCTTTTGTGCCTCTGTGCGCTCTCTGTTTTGTGTGGCAAAAGCATCCTTGCCTGTGCTGGGTGCCATTTTAACGTGAAGGTTGGTGATTTCATAGCTGCAATCCCCTGACGGGTTACGGGCTATGAACAAGCTGTCATTGAATTTCACGCAAAGTCGCCCAGAAGTTTAGCTTTCGCTTTGGCCCGTGGCAGCTTTGCGTGAGTGTTCCGCTGACGTAAGTTAAATGGTAACTTTGGCCACTTAGGATCAAAATACAGCTTTGCAAAAGCCATCTGTCTGGGAGCCTGATCTGAAGTGGAAGTTGTTCAACACAGAGTTTCTGAAACTTTCACAGTCGCAAAGTTGCTTATCCGTTAGAAGATGTAACACAACTTATTATGGGCAGCGAAGCTGACATGCATCACGGAAGCCAATGCTCTAACGCTAAAGAGACCAATGCAGCCAATCGAACACGTGCAGGATACCGAGCAAAGTGAAAGGGTAGATTCTTCTGCCTACTTAGAAATTCATTTGTTTGGTGCCCCCTCTTTTCTCATAAATGGCCAACCGCTGGCGGAAACAACGTCAAGCAAAGTTGAGGCGCTGTTTGCCTACCTGGTTTGCCACCCGTACCCGCACTTGCGTGAAGTGCTGGCATCGTTGTTGTTTAACGCCCAGTCGCGCAACCAGGCCAACAACAATTTGCGCGTGCTGCTCTCCCGCCTGCGCCGGGTCTGCGAAGATACCATTTTGATCAATCGGCAGACCGTGCGCTTGAACCCTGCCTACGATGTGTGGCTAGACACGGCCGTTTTCCAACAAACGATCCCGCAAAAACCAGAAACGGCCGTCAAACTCTATCGCGGCGACTTCCTGGAAACAATCCAGGTGCAGGATGCCAAAGGGTTTGTGGAATGGGCGGCCCTGGCGCGTGAGCAGCATCGCCTCATGGCCCTGGATGCGTTGCTGCGCCTGGTAGGCCAGTATGAAGCTAGCGGACAGTTCCACCTGGCCATCCCCTACGCCCAACAGCTCATCACCATCGAGCCACACCACGAAGGCTGGCACCGCAAGCTGATCCAACTGTACCTGCAAACGGGCCAGCGTGCCCGCGCCGAAGCCCAGCTGGCCGCCTGCCACCACAGCCTCCGGCAAACGTTTGGCCAGGGACCATCCCCGGCAACCCTGCAACTGCTGGCGTAAACGTCGGACCCTCCTCAATTTACCAACAATTTACAAACCGATTGCAACTTTCGGCGATCTGTCTGGTATTTATGACCAGAATCGGATAAACGGCCGTTCGCCCATGATGATTTGTTAAGGGTCAACGGCCGTCAACAAGCACAGCTGGCGTTATGGCTCTGGCTCATTCGCCAGCCGCTGCCCGCAAAGGAGCACTCTCATGGTCGATGTGTATATTGTTGTTTATTCTCTCTTGGGGATGTTGATCTGCTTACCCGCCCTGCTGCTGGCGCTGAATTTGCTCATGCCCCAGGTCACCCGCCGCATCGAAACGCGCCTGGCACAGACGCCGGGCAAAAGTTTTTTCCTCGGCGTGCCGGTAACGGCCGCTTTCCTCATTTGGATCGCCATGACGGCGAACATTCCAGGTCTGGGCCAGGGCAGTGCTTTTTTGGTCGGCTTTATTGGCATGGGGCTGGGCACAGTGGGCGCGGCAGGCATGGCCCGCCTGCTGGCCAAACGGGTCACCCTGCTGGCTAGCCCCAGCTCTGAGGTGCTCAACCTGCTGCGTGGCGCCGTCGTTTACGAGCTGGCCTGCCTCTTTCCCATCGTCGGCTGGTTCCTTTTTGCCCCCATCGTTGGCATTACCGTGCTGGGTGCGGCCACCTTTGGCCTGCTCGGCTGGCTGCCCCGCCGGGCCGTGCAGGAGCCAGTGGCAGTGGTAGGGGAACGGTGAAAAGTAAACAGTGAAAAGTGAGAAGTGAGCCACTTTTTACTTTTCACTTCTCACTTTTTACTCAAAGGATTTGATCATGAACCTGACCCGACGCAACTTCCTCCGCCTGGGCGGCCTGACGGCCGTTGCTGCCGGAACCACCGGATGCAGCGTGGTAGGTCGAGAGCTGGTGCAGCGTGAACTGCCCGAGGCGCTGTGGGTGCCAACGGCCGTTCCCGGCACTCCCCCGCTCACCCAAGCCGCCCCCGACCTGCCGACGTTGGCCGTGAACCCGGTGCGGCGGCTGCTCAATCGGGCAGGCTACGGCCCCACGCCCGGCGAAGTGGCCCGCGCGGAACAACTGGGGTTGGCCGCCTACCTGGAGGAACAACTCAACCCAGAGTCTATCGACGACCTGGCCGGTGACCTCATTGCCCGACACCAGTCGCTGTACCAGATGGATGCCAGCATCCTGGTGGAGCAGGAGCCGCAGGATGGCGCGGTGGAGCTGATTGGCAGCACACTTATGCGTGCCATCTACAGCAAACGGCAGCTGTACGAAGCAATGGTGGAGTTCTGGTCCGATCATTTCAACATTTATCTGCGCAAAGAAGAGGTGATGCCCCTGGCCAAAATTGTGGATGATCGGGAAGTGATACGGCCGTATGCCCTCACCAACTTCCGCGATCTGCTGGGCGCTTCGGCCAAAAGCCCGGCGATGCTGCTCTACCTGGACAACATCAGCAACGAGCAGAGCCACCCCAACGAAAATTACGCCCGTGAACTGCTGGAGCTGCACACCCTGGGCGTAGACGGCGGCTACACCCAGCGCGATGTGCAGGAGGTGGCCCGGGTGCTCACCGGCTGGACCGTGGCCAAACGCGGCCGTTTGCGCGGCCAGTTTGTCTTCGATGAAGATGTGCATGATTTTGGCGAAAAGCAGATTCTGGGCCAAACCTTCCCCGCCGGGCGTGGCGAAGCCGAGGTAGAAGAACTGCTCGATCTGCTGGCCAGCCACCCCTCAACCGCTACCTTTTTAGCCACCAAGCTGGTGCGCCGTTTTGTCGCCGATGAGCCGCCGCCGGATTTGATTCGCCAGGTAGCAGAAGCGTACCGGCAAAACAACGGCGCGATCAAGCCGATGCTGCAGGTCATCTTTCTGAGCGAGGAATTTGCCACGGCACCACCCAAGCTGAAACGGCCGCATACCTACATGGTCTCGGCGCTGAGGGCCCTGCGGGTGGACTTCAGCCTGGGGCGTGGCCGCGCCATTGGCGACTGGATGCAAACGATGGGCCAGCCGCTCTTCCAGTGGCCGCCGCCCGATGGCTATCCGGATATCGCCTCGGCGTGGGCGGCCAATTTGCTGCCGCGCTGGAACTTTGCCGTGGCCCTGCTGCACAGCGAGATCCCCGGTGCCACCGTGCCGCTGGATGATTTGCTGGCGGCGGGTGGGGTCACCACGGTCGAATCCGCCCTTCAGCTGGTTGCCGGGTTGGTTTACGGCCGTTCCCTGCAACCCAACGAGCTAGAGCTGTTCACGGCCGACATCGGTGGCCAGCCCATCCACAACGGCGAGGGCCAGCTGCGCCTGCGCGACTGCATTGCCCTCATGCTGGCCAGCCCGGAATTTCAATGGACGTAAACAAACTTGGTAGGGGCGCAGCGCGCTGCGCCCCTACAGGAGAACCCCAATGACAACCCCAACAATTCACTGCCAGGAATACGAACAAGTCAGCCGCCGCACCTTTTTGAGCCGAGGTGCCCAATCCGCGGCGGCGCTGCTGTTTGGCCACAAACTGGTGGCCCTGCCCACCTGGATGCCGCGCATTAGCCTGGCCGATCCGCACGTGGGGCCAGCGGGCGATACGCTGGTGTGCATCTTTCTGCGCGGCGGGGCCGATGGCTTAAACATGATCGTGCCGCATGGCGACGAGGCATATTACCAGCACCGGCCCCTCATCGGCATTGCCCGGCCCGATGACAACAAGGCGGTGAACGGCCGTACCGTCGATCTCGATGGATTTTTTGGCCTGCATCCCGCGCTGGCACCGCTGCACGCCCTCTACGCGGCGGGCGACCTGGCTTTCATCCACGCCACCGGCTCGCCCGACGAAACGCGCTCTCACTTTGAAGCGATGGATTTGATGGAGCGCGGCGCGACGGAAAACGGCGATTACACTGGCTGGCTGGCGCGCCATCTGGCCACGCTGGACAGTGGCAACAGCTCCTCGCTGCGGGCCATTGGCGTAAGCGACATGCTGCCCGCTTCGCTCACCGGAGCGGTTTCGTCCACTGCCCTGCAATCCATTGCCGACTACCACCTGGCCGGGCGGTCGGAGCGCGTCGGCCAAATGACCAGCCTGCTGCAAACGCTCTACAGCCAAAACCAGGACATGCTGACGGCCGCAGCGCAGCAAACCTTTGCCTCGATCGAGGTGCTGGGCAAGCTTGATACGGTGGGGTATGTGGCTGGGGGACGGCCGTATCCGGAAACCGCATTCGGTCAGGCGATGCGCCTGGTGGCCCAGCTTATCAAGGCGGAGGTGGGGGTAGAAGTGGCCTGCGTCGATGTGGATGGTTGGGACACGCACGTGGCTCAGGGGGGCGCGGTGGGCACCATGGCGGCTAACCTGGCTGAACTGGCCGACGGCCTGGCTGCCTTTTACGAAGATTTGCCGGTACAGATGGGCAGCGTCACCGTGGTTGTCATGTCCGAATTTGGGCGACGGGTGCAGGAGAACGGCGGCCTGGGCACTGATCATGGCCACGGCAGCATGATGATGACCCTGGGCGGTGGGCTCAATGGCGGGCGCGTCTACGCTCGCTGGCCCGGCCTGCACGATGAGCAGCTGGTTGGCCCCGGCGACCTGGCCGTCACCACCGATTACCGGGACGTGCTGGGCGAAATCATCCAAAAGCGGCTGAATAACCCGCTGCTGCCCGCCATCTTCCCCGGTTACACGGTAACTCCCCTGGGCCTGGCGGTGCCACGCTAAACGGCCGTTTGAGAGCGGTTATGAGAGATTATTGACGTAAACTGCAGAATCGTGTACGCTATCGGCGTTGATTTTGCGAGTTTTGTCCTGGATTACCCAAAGCACTGCCTGGACGGAAAAAGTCGGGTCAGTGCTTTTTTTCTTGGCAAAACCGCACGGTAAACGGCCAAATTTAGAAAAATAGATGTGGTTAGAAACGGCCGTTTACGTAGAACCACAAGGAGAATCTTTTTAATGTCAGATATTACTTCCGGGACCGTCAAATGGTTCAACGATCAAAAAGGCTTCGGCTTTATTGCTGTTGATAATGGCGATGACGTATTCGTTCATTACTCAGCTATCAATGGTTCCGGCCGCAAAACCTTGTACGAAGGCCAACGCGTCGAGTTTAGCATCGAAGCTGGCCCCAAAGGCCCGGCTGCTGCTAACGTAACGGCCGTCTAAAACTAAACGCGCGTTGAATCCTGTGCCTGGGTGAACTAATTACCCGGCCACAGGTGATGCAAGTTAAAAGTTGCAGTTTGAGGACTTTCGTTCTGCTAAAGGGCGAAAGTCTTTCTTTTTCTGAGACAAGGAAACAGGGAATTTATTATGAGCGAAACGTTGAAAGTAAAAGATGGCGTTGTGGTTACTCTCGATTACACCCTGCGCCTAGATGACGGTGAAGTGATCGATTCCTCTACCGACGAAGGCCCCCTGGAATATTTACACGGCTACGGCCAGATCATCCCTGGCCTGGAGAAGGCGCTGGTTGGCCTGGGCGTGGGCGACCGCAAAACGGTAATTGTGCCGCCTGACGAAGCCTACGGCGACGTAGACATGGACGCCTTTGAAATTGTGCCACGCACCATGTTCCCCGATGACCTGGAGCTGGAAGAAGGGCTGGAGCTGAGCCTGCGTGATGTGGAAACGGACGAACCGTTTGATGCCACCATTGCTGAAATCCGTGACACGGAAGTGATGCTGGACTTCAACCATCCGCTGGCCGGTGAGACCCTGCACTTTGAAGTCCACATTCCGGCGATCCGCCAGGCCACGGCCGAAGAGCTGGCTCACGGCCACGCCCACGGCGCAGACGACCACCATCATTGATGTTCAACTGGCCCTGGTGGGTCCGGTTGGTCACCCTATTGACAACTTCGTCCAAGGACACTCATGAGTGTCCTTTTTTGTTTTAAACTGGTGCGGAACTATTTTTCTACTTCCGGCGTTGTATAGGCAGACATCTTGAGAAATAGTTCACAAATTAAGTTGAAACAGACCGGTGCGACGCACTTTTAAAACGTGTGGCACCTGGGCAAAATGAGGAGAGTAAAACATGAAGTTGCAAAGCATATGGGTAAAAATGATTGTGTTGAGTTCGCTGCTGCTTGCCGTGATCGGCTGTAGTGCGGCGGGGGCTGGTGACAATGTAGAACCAGACGTTGAATCGGGCGCGAGCCTGAATGGCACCAGCTGGGTACTGCAAGAGTTTGGCCCGGACGGCAGCCGCACGCCGGTGCTGCCGGACACGACCGTGACGCTGCTGTTCGAAGACGGCCGTATCTCCGGTTCGGCCAACTGCAACACCTTTTTTGCCGATGTGACCCAGGCAGACAGTGAGCTGAGCTTTGGCCCGATTGGCTCCACCCGGATGGCCTGCCCGGAACCGATCATGCAGCAGGAAAATGACTTTCTGGCGGCGATGGCTTCGGTAAACCATTACGTGGTGGCTGAGGGGCAGCTGACGTTGACCTATGACGGCGGTCTGCTCATTTTTGCCACCGCACCTGCCGAAGTGCTTCCAGACAGCGGCAGCCTGGATGGTACCAACTGGAACCTGGTTTCCCTGGGGGTGGCGGAGAGCGTAACGGCCGTCTTGCCCGGCTCGGCCCCCACGCTGAACTTTGCGGAGGGGCAGGTGAGCGGCAATGCCAGCTGCAACAGCTACTCGGGTGAGGTCACGCTGGGTGAGGATGGCGCGATGACGGTGGGCATGCTGGCCAGCACGCTCATGGCCTGTGCTGACGAAGCGATGATGCAGCAGGAGGCCGACTTTATGGCCGCTCTGGCTCAGGTAACCAGCTACACCTTGTCTGGCAGCCAGCTTACCCTGCAAACGCCTGACGGTGTGTTGAATTTTGAAGCAGCTGAGTAGGCTTACGCACCATAAAAGCTGAAGTAATCAGTAAAAAGTGATAAGTGAGAAGTGGCTCACTTATCACTTTTTACTTTTCACTTACCACTCACTGCCCCGGCGTGCTGGTGGGCGAGGGTGAAGACGAGCCGCGAATGACGCTGAGGGGGCAAACGGCCGCTGGCGCCATGCGGTAGCCGGAGGATTGCGCCCACTGCCGGGCTTTGATCTCGTCCGGGTAAAACGGGGGGACGGGCAGGTAGAGCCGCACCGTGGCCCCGGCTGGGGGGCTGGTGCTGTTGATGACACACTCGGTAGGGCGGGGGATTTTGCTGCCGTTGCTCAGCGCGGGCTGGGCGTCCAGAAAGCGCTGGCCTTCGTCGGACGGCATGGACATGGTAGAGAGGGTCCATGCGCCTAAATTTTCGCCCATGTTGGGGTTGTAGCTGATGCGGGCATTGCCATGCGTGGGCGCGCCAACGATAAACCAGTCGTTGCGGCTGGCGGCGCAGCGGCTGCCACCCGTGCCGGAAGGCAGGCAGACCGGGCGCAGCTCAATCCCTTGGGGCTGGATGAAACCGGTGGCGGGCGGACGGCCGTTTACCCACAAACTTTGCATCATCGCCGGGTCGTTGTAGATGGTTTGCATGATGTTGTTCCACAGCGGAGCGGCCGTTTGCAGCCCGGAGGAATTGACCATGGGACGGCCGTCTGAATTGCCCATCCAGATGCCCACTACCACGCCCGGCGTGTACCCTATCACCCAGTTATCGCGAAAATCGTTGGTGGTGCCGGTTTTAACGGCGGCAGGGAAGGGCAGCTCCAGCGGATTGTTGTAGCCCATCGCCGCCACCCGCGCCTGGTCGTCGTCCAAAATGTCGGTGATGATGTAGGCAATGCGCGGATCCAGGGCGTTAACGGCGGGCAGCTGGTTTTGCTGCGCGTCATAAATGACGTTGCCCCGGCTGTCGGTGATGTGCAGTACGGCCGTGAGGCGGGGTTTTTGCCCCTGGTTGGCCAGCGTGGCAAAGGCGTGCGTCATTTCCAGCAGCGGCACTTCGCCACCGCCCAGGGTGAGGGCCAGGCCGTAATAGCCGGGCGGCTCGCGCAGCGATTCGATGCCCATGCTGCGGGCGGTGGCGATGAAGGTAGGCACGCCTACGTCGCGCAGCAGCTGCACGGGCGGGATGTTGTAGCTGTTGGCCAGGGCGTCGCGGAACAGCACCGGGCCGCGATAGTAGCCATCGTAGTTGGTGGGCACCATCTTTTCGCCGTCGCCCAGTTCCAGCTCGATGGGCACATCCCACAGCACATCGGCGGTGGACCAGCCGCGCTGCAGGGCGGTGGCGTAGGTGATGGGTTTGATGCTGCTGCCGGGCTGGCGCGGACTGAGGGCCACGTTCACCTGGCCGTCAATCGACGCGTCGAAGTAATCCAGGCTGCCCACCATCGCCAAAATTTCCCCGGTGTTGGGCTTGAGAATCACCACCGAGGCGTTGCTGACGTTGTTTGTGGCGGCGCGGGCGGCGACTTGTTCGCGTGCGGCCGTTTCCGCCATTTCTTGCATGTTCAGGTCCAGACTGGTGGTGATTTGCCAGCCGCCCAGGGCGATGGCGTCTGGCCCGTACAGCTTTTCTAGCTCGCTTTGCACGTAGAGCACAAAGTGGGCCGCTTCCAGCGTCACGTCGCCCGCTGCCTCGTTGGCAGTGATGCGCGGCGCGATGTGCAGCGTCACGCCCTTGGCAATCTCGGCATCCAGGGCGGTAACGACGCCTTCATCCACCATCAAGTCGAGAATAAATTCCTGGCGCGCCTTGGCGGCCTCAAAATTGGTGTACGGGTCCCAATCCAGCGGTGACTGGGGCAGCCCGGCCAGAAAAGCGGCCTCGGCCAGCGTCAGGTTTTGCGCCGATTTGGCAAAGTAGGTCTGTGCCGCCGCTTCGATGCCGTAGGCCAGGTTGCCGTAGTAAATCTCGTTGAGGTACATCTGCACGATGGCCTCTTTGCTGCGCTGCTGGGTCATGATGAACGACAGGAACAGCTCGCGCAGTTTGCGCTCGTAGCTGACGCTGACACGCTCTTCGTAGGTGAAGGCGATGTGCCGGACCAGCTGTTGGGTGATGGTGCTGGCCCCGACGGGACGGCCGTCCTGGTTGCGGTAGTTGTTCAGCAGCGCCGCACCAATGGCGGCCGGATCAAAGCCGTAGTTGGTCCAGAAGGTGTCATCCTCCACGGCCACCGTGGCGTCGATTACGGTGCGGGGGATTTCGTTGTAGGCCAGCCAGAGGCGTTTTTCGGTGGTGGTGAGTTCAAAGAGCAGCTCACCGTTGCGGTCGTAGAAGCGGGGCGTGCCGCCCACCCCGGTGCCGCGATAAGCCAACACCTCATCAATCGAGTCCGACAGCTCGTTGCTGAGGTAGACATAGGCACCAACAAAGGCGAGGACACCAAACAGCAGGCCAATCAAGCTCAGCTGCACCAGGACGATAAGGGTTTTAGTGAAGCAGCCGCGCGGTTTTTTGTCGGGATTGTTTTTGTTGCCAGATGGCTTTTGGGGGCGACCCTGGTATTTTTCCAGGTATTCTAATTTGTAACCACCGTTATTTGTCATAACAATATGGTAAGCGGATTTATTTTTTGGTCAAGGAATTTGGTACCACATCAACCATCTGAATTTGGTAGATTCTCTAAAGGAGTTCTTGTCGTTTAAGAAATTATTCGGGTAACAACCCGCTCGAAAATCCACAGCTTTGTTTTAGAAAAGGTTCCTGCCATGGGTTCCTTGCGGGATTCTTCACTTCGTTCAGAATGACAGTTCAAGATTATTTGTCATGCTGAGGTCCTCCGAAGCATCCCGCCCGCTGGATAACCAGCGAAACTTCGGTGAGGGTAAGGTTCTTACCCTGGGACACTGGCGGATTGGGCTTTCACGCGATTGCCCTGGTTCTGCTTGTTCGCCACGATTCTTAACTTGATGCTAAAATGTCGGCTCGGAGGTTTGTATGTGGCAGAACTTTGTAACTTTTTGGACATCGGGCAGTTTGTGGAGCGATGGGGTGCACATCGCCGTTTATTTTTTGCTGGCATACCTGGTGCACCGGTTGTCGGGCCGACTGGCGCGCCGGGTGCTGCGCATTGGCAGCCTGGCCAGCAAGCGGCGGCAGCTGCGCCTGGAGCGGCAAAAGACGCTGACGAGCCTGGTGGCCAGTGCCATCACTTTTTTGTCGGTGGTAACGGCCGTCTTGCTCAGCCTTAGTTTGTTTGTGGGAGGCGAGACGCTGGTGTGGCTGGTCGGTTTGTTTGCCGCGGCGTTTGGCCTGGGGGCACGGCCGTTGGTCAGCGATTATCTCACCGGGGTGGGCTTCTTGTTTGAGGATACCTTCGACGTAGGCGAAAAAGTGGATATTTTGGGCAATGAAGGGGTGGTGGAGACGGTGAACCTGCGCACCACCACGCTGCGCTCGCCCAGCGGGGAGCTGTTTGTGGTGCCCAATGGCGAAATCCGCATTGTGCGCAACTTTAGCCGCGGCCGTTTTTCTCTGGCCAGCGTTACTGTCAAGCTTAACGCTGAAGATTTAAGCCAGGCGCTGTCTGTTTTGGAAGAGCTGGGTAAGGAAGCGCTGCTGATTTTGCCCAACTTGTTGGAACCGTGGCAGGTCATCAGCCAGTCGGGGTCGCTGGGGCAGCAGACGGAGCTGACGCTGGTGGCTAAGGCCAAATACGCCATGGGCGCGGAGATGCGCCCCCGGCTGCTGGCGCTGGTGCACGAGAGACTCAACGAGGCCGGGATTCAGCTGGCGGATTAAGGAGACAACCTGAGTGCAGGCTCAATACCGGGAATGAAAATCCACAGATTGCACAGATGACACAGATTTTTTCTCTGCGACTCCGCGTCTCTGCGTTAAATCATTTTTAGAGGAGGGTGTGTGATGGAACGAGGACGGGTGCTGAAGTTGGTAGGGATGATTGTGGCCGTTTGTGTGCTGGGAACGGCCGTTGTGCTAACCATCAGCCGCCTGCTGTGGGGCACGGTGCTGAATGAACCAACCTCCATCGAGGTGCAAATCGACGCGCCAGAGCAGGTGACGGTGAACGAGCCATTTGCCGTTACGATTCAGGTGACCAGCCTGATCACCAGCAGCCAGGTGCTGCACAGCATCGACCTGGACACCAACTACCTGGACCACGTGCGCCTGAGCGGCAGTGCCCCGGCGTACCAGGCGGTGCAGTCGCTGCCGCTAACCCATTTTGCCAGCTACCGTTTTGACACGGAAATTCCAGCAATGAACAGCCGGACGGTTGAACTGATGTTTGTCGGGGAAACTGTTGGGGAGTTTTCCGGCTTGGTAGACATCTGCCTGGAGGATGGCACGCTCTGCCTGGCGCAGCGGCTGGAAACCGAAGTTGTCGAGTAATGAAACCGCAGAGGCGCGGAGATCACAGAGTTAGTTGTTATTTTCCTCTGCGTCCTCCGCGCCTTTGCGGTTAATCTTTACATGTTGTCCACAATGGCCTGGGCAAATTCGGAGCAGGACAGCTTGGTAGCGCCTTCAATCTGGCGGTGCAGATCGTAGGTGACGGTTTTGTCCTGAATCGTCTTGGTCATCGCCTTTACGATCATGTCGCCTGCTTCAGTCCAACCCATGTACTCCAACATCATCACCCCGCTGAGGATGAGGCTGCCGGGGTTCACCATATCTTTGCCCGCGTACTTGGGCGCGGTGCCGTGGGTGGCTTCAAACAGGGCCACGCCGTCGCCGATGTTGCCACCGGGAGCCATGCCCAGCCCGCCGACCTGAGCTGCGGCCGCATCACTCATGTAGTCGCCGTTCAGGTTGAGGGTGGCGATGACGTCGTAATCGGCCGTACGGGTGAGCAGCTGCTGGAGCATGTTGTCGGCAATCACGTCGTTGATAACAATATCTTTGCCGGTGTTGGGATTTTTCATCACGTGCCACGGGCCGCCATCCAGCGGCTGTGCGCCAAACTCGTCACGGGCCAGCTCATAACCCCAATCGCGGAAAGCGCCTTCGGTGAATTTCATGATGTTGCCCTTGTGTACCAGGCTGACCGTGCTGCGGTTGTTGTCGATGGCGTATTGGTACGCCTGGCGCACCAGCCGTTTGGTGCCAAATTCGCTCACCGGCTTAATGCCGATGGCCGACAGCTCGCGCACGTTTTTGCCCAGTTCGTCGCGCAAGAAGGCGATGAGCTTGTTGGCTTCGGCGGAGTTGGCCACAAATTCCACGCCGGAGTAAACGTCTTCGGTGTTTTCGCGGAAGAGGACGATGTCCATGCGTTCGGGGTTGGTCATGGGGCTGGGCGTGCCGGGGATGTAGCGCACCGGGCGGACACAGGCATACAGGTCCAGCACCTGGCGCAGGGTCACGTTCAGGCTGCGGAAGCCGCCGCCGATGGGGGTGGTGAGGGGGCCTTTGATGCCCACGACAAATTCACGCATGGCGTCGAAGGTTTCTTCGGGCATGTAGTTGCCGTCGTACAGTTCGGCCGCTTTTTCGCCGGAGTAGATTTCCATCCAGGCAATTTTGCGCTGGCCGCCGTACGCTTTTGCTACAGCCGAATTCCACACATGCAGTGACGCTGGGGTGATATCGACGCCGATGCCATCACCTTCAATGAACGCCACAATGGGGTTGTTGGGAACGTGCAGTTTACCGTTGGTATAGGTAATTTTTTCGCCTTCTGGGACATTTATTTTGGCATAACTCATGGGGTATCTCCTTGGATATTGTCACGAAAAACAGCAGGTTGAATTTTGCGTTAAGGTCTGTTTCCCGCGAGGATTGCTTGAGGCGAGTCCGCGCTGGCCAGGGGATTGCCGCCTGGCGCTGAAGATAGACTCTTTGTTGTTGGTAACAGTTTGGTTGTCGAGGGGAGATTATACGCGATTGGCGGAAATGGGTAAATGGGAAACGGCCGTATCTTTGGTAGGGGGTGGGGATACGGCCGTTTCCCTAATTTCAGCTACCGCTCTGGTAAGCGAATGCGCACATTGGATGGAGCATCATGCGGTATCTGCTGAACCAAAGTGAAGCGCCCCGCAGGGGCACCTGCCGGAATGGGTACATGCACATCCTCAATTTTGACATCTTTAATGCGCCCCCACTTGTCAGTAACGACAGTATGCTTCTGGGCACGTACAAGTTCCCCAGTGGCGCGCCCTGAAGCATCAAAATCTGGGGGGTCACGGAATAAGCCAGATAGGGTGATTCCACCTTCTTCGTTGCGGTTCACGGACATCCACTGAATCTCAAAATAATGATTATTCCGCATCTCAAGCGCTTGTCGTGCTTCCCAAGAAACGAGGCGCGTCATGTTTGCCACGCTGTAATACACGGGCGGCGGTAAATCTCTGTTGATCGAAGCAGTAAAAGCCTTCATTGCTGGTATGGTGACCATGATAGCCACGATCAAAGGGATCCCTACTAGAAATGACCATATTCCCAGATATTTGACATCTGCAACCACGCTCGTCCGCAGACGGGATGCTGCCCCAACTCGGGCTTGTTTGATAGCCGCTACTTCATTTTCCACTTCTTTTTGCAGTCGTATGACGCTTTCCTGGCCGACACCAGAAATTTCATCTACGGCGAGCCGGGCTGTGCTGTCTAGTTCATCAGATATCTTTTCTAATTCTTGTTCCAGCTGGGGCAGATCGTCGATGGGTAGATTGTTTATCGCGACCCCCAATCCTTCGGCGAAATGGTTGAACTCGTCAATGGATCGGTCAACCTTCGCATTAAAGTTCACGGCAATGTCGCTTCCTACGGTTTGTACTTCCTCTTCTGGAGAAGAATCGACAAATTCCACAATTTTTTGAATCGTCGCCGGCCCAACTTTAAAGAAAATTACAGGAAAGACGATCGTTGCCATAATCAACCAGACCAGACCACGCAGCCAGAGATTTACCTCAAATCGTCTCGACTTGGGAAAAACTTCGGCATCATATCGATCTTGGCGCAACTCTTTCCACTTGGGTGCAATATCTTTGATGAAAAGGGCTGTTGCAACCACGATGCTCATGGCTAGTACAACTGCCTGTAGCCATGAAATCTCCAGCTGAGAGCGTAAAGCCAAGGGGATGATGGCAAACAATACAGCAATCAGCAGGGTAGAGAAAACTGCATGGTAGCGTCGCTGCCAGAGCTGCCACTGCTGGAAAAAAGTTAGCTCACCATCTTCCTCCAACCGAAGCCAGTTACGATTATCGGCTCCGCAGCGCGGGCAATTAATAGGGTAGGGCGTGAAATCTATGGGGCGGCCAGTCCCGATGCGCTGCTCAGGATTTGAGGGCGGTCTGGTGGGTGCAGGCAAAACGGTACGTTGTTGACGGTTATCTTCATAATGTAAATTTACCGTATTTGGCACGTTGGCTGGGACCCGCCACTCCGATTGATGCCCTTCGGTAACGACAAAGTTCTCGTTACAGCTCACGCAGGTAATATTTCGGGTGGTGTAAACATCAGGAAAGTCAGGAAGGTTGAACACACGACACCTCTTTGGCTGACGGCCGTTTCCCAAAAACGACAATCACGTACTCTCCCCTAACTGGCTGGGGAGAGGGAAACAAAACAATATCGGTTCACTACCTGGGGGCACATACGGCAAACCTGGCCCACAGCTTTGAACAGATTAACGACGACGATTCATGATACTACCTGAAAGAAATCAAGCTCTTTTTGCGACCATGCGTAACAATGTGCATAGCATACTGAAACAAACGGCCGCTGACAAGGTCATGGTCGGCGGCGTAACGGGAAAACCGGCGCTGTTGCGTTTAACGGTTTACAGTTTCAAAACCCGTTTGTGGCTACAGTAATAGCCGATCTGGCACCTGAAAAGAGCCAACGAGGCGCCACTTTCCGGTATAATGCAGCTGTGTCGACGTGACCAGACCGCAAAAGGAGTAAGCCAATGAACACCTTCAGTCCTGAACAGATGGCCCACGCCACGGCCGTTCTCAATGCCGTTCGTGATGATTGGTTGGCGCGTGACGGGGTTACGGCCGTTGACCTCGGCTTTAAATGGTCACAGGGG
>ERZ761603.1589-NODE-1589-length-16764-cov-11.289305_pt1 | contig 16764 bp, 13 predicted proteins | sample MGYA00511879_ERZ761603 | MGnify/ENA primary metagenome ERZ761603 (study PRJEB28899, sample SAMN02850040) | bioreactor sludge metagenome | biome: EBPR Sludge; feature: EBPR Bioreactor; material: flocular biomat | place: Australia: Thorneside Wastwater Treatment... | reverse complement strand
AAAGAGGCCCGCCAGCCCGACCGCCAGCCCAGCGCGAGCCAGTTCGGCGACTTGTCCACGTCGCCCGCCCGAGGCTGCCGCACCCGGATCCCTTTGCTGCAATGCGTGCGTGACATCGAAGATCACGGGCAGGTCGTTACAGATCTTCTTCATGACCCCGAATCCCAACATGTCGACTACCAGGTTGTCATATCCAAAGCACGTCCCGCGGTCGCAAATGATAACATTCGGGTTCCCCGCCTCCATGAACTTGTCGACGATGTGGCGCACCTGCGGCGGACTGATGAACTGAGGCTTCTTGATGTTGATGACCCGCCCCGTTCTGGCGAGTGCCACGACCAGGTCGGTCTGCCGCGCCAGGAACGCTGGCAACTGCAAGACGTCGACCACCTCGGCCACCGGCCGGGCCTGCCATGGCTCATGTACATCGGTAATCACCGGCACTCCGAACTCGGCCTTGATGGCCTCGAACATGCGCAGCCCCTCTTCCAGACCGGGCCCTCGGTACGAATGGATCGACGAACGATTGGCCTTGTCAAAGCTGGCCTTGAAAACATAGGGAATTCCCAGCTTCTGGGTGACGCGCACATATTCCGCACAGGCGTTCAAGGCAAGGTCGAGGGATTCGAGGACGTTTATCCCGCCGAACAGGACAAATGGCGCAGTGTTACTGACAGAAATCTTGCCGTGAATCCTAATCATGAATGGCTCCGTCCAGAGTTTCGATCACCAATCAGCAACGCCAAGACGAGACTGTTCCCGGCTCGACCATTTCACCACAGCTCACCGCGAACTTGACGCCACCATTGCGCGTAGCTTGTTGATCACGCGACGCGCCAGACTCGTGTTCTGTCGATAGGCCAGGGTCATGTAATCGTTGTGCCGGCCGAAGGCGACACGATAGATCTCGTCCATGATGAACCCGCTGCGGTCCTCGACGACCTTTTGCTTCTGCGGCTTCGAACAGAGGGCCAGAATGCACTGTGCGTCCTGCGCCGCTGCGGATTTGAGTTCACCAATGCCGGGCAGCCGAGGATGCGAATCGGGATTCTGGTAAAAGAAGAGAATCTCACCAAAGTAAGGCGTGATCACCTTCTGCAGCAACTCCATGTTGAAATCCAGGAAATGGTGATCGGTCAATCCCCAGGCGTTGGGGACGGACAAGATCACCTGACCGGTACCCGGCTCGAGAAGGCGAACGATTTCCATGATATGCGACTCCGGACATAACGTGTGCTCGACGGTCTCGAAGGAAACGACGACGTCAAACGAGTCTGTCGGAAACGGCGTCGATTCGACAAATGACTTCTGGAAGCGAACATGATCCGTGCCATAAGTAGCACTCGCGTACTCAACCGCTTCTGAAGAACAATCGATGCCCACGACCTCGCGGGCGACCGAGCCGAGAATATTGGCACCGTATCCGGTCCCGCAGGCGCCGTCGAGGACCTTCTTGCCTGTGCACCACGCACGTGCGAATTCGTATCGTGCCAGATGGAAGCGCCGCCGAGCCTCCGGGAACAGATCCCTGTTGGCGTCCATGCGCAAGTCCTGATTCTGCTGCAGCCATTCGATCGACGGCGGACTGTTGGCCATTTGTTCCTCCGTTTTATTCCGGCAGTATCGCCGGCAACAGCGGTTCGATTTGTGTCAGATGGCGTTGCACGGCGCCGCGCAGGGACTCCAGGGTCTTGCCGGTCCTGATCATGCGGTCCCTGTACAGGTCCGGCTGACCGAGAAGTTCGATCCAGTGTGCGGACAACTGCTCGCCGTCGACCGCTTCGAGAAGCGCCTCGCCGTCCATCAGGGTACGATAAACGGGGTATGAGGGGTAAGTCATGTCCCAGCCTGGCAATACCGTAACCGGCTTGCCGAAAGCCAGCGGTTCGAGCACATTGTGGTTCACACCGACATGAGCGACGGTGGCCGCTGCATAGAAATCACGCAGTTCACCCATCGTGTCGAGGACCACGCAAGCGGTGTCGACCCCGATCGGCGCATCCGTAACGGTGGAGCGAAAAACCGACGCCAAGCCGCGCTGTCCGAGAAAGCCGCGCAGCGCCTGCATGCGTTCGTGAACTTCCGGGTGACGCGGAGCAAGCACCAGCAAGGTGTCGGGGTGACGCTGACGTACGGCAACAAAAGCGTCGAGAACCCACTGCTGCTCGGCAAAATCGGTGACGCAACCAGAAACGATGATCGGCCGCGCGGCATGCATCAATGCCCTCAGCATGACTGGGCTGCGGGCCATGGACGGCGACCAGTCCGGTTGCCGCGCAGCATCGAACTTGATATTGCCGGTGACGACCACTCGGCGAGCGATCGCCCCGGCGGCCAACAGATGCTGCCGCGTTTCGTCTGTTTGCGCCCCAATGGCGTCGAAAGCCCGCAGGTAGTCGCCCTGAAAGAGGCGGCGCTCGAAGCCATCCATACGACTGGCCGGGCGGTAGTGGTAGAGCCAGCCGTTGACCAGCACGACGGCCGCGCCGGCCTGCCTGGCCGCAAGCAGGAAAGCGAACGAAAAGCGACAGGGGGCGTCGGAAGGCCAGCAGGGGATTTCGCCGACGACCAGCAGCCGGGGCGGATAGTGCCCCGCCAGCACCGCCGCATCGCTGCTGTGGCCCCGTGTGACGCAGACTTCAGCAGCAGGGTAGCGAGCAAGATAGCTGTCGCGGTAGTGCGGATGGTCGGTGATCAGGACGAGCTTGAGTTGCGGCCGCAGGACCAGGATCTCCCGCAGCAGCGGGTCGATGGCGTTGAGCTCGCCGATGGTGGACACGAAGACCCACAAGGAGGCCAGCGGACGGTCAGGTCTGGCGAGTTCCAGATGCCCCGCGGCGCTGTTGCCACGCAAATCGCTCAGGCGCTCGAGCAGGCGGAAGATCCCCCATTTGGCTCGTGTAGACAGGGGGATCGACTTCGGGTGCGGGCTTGGAGTCATGGACAAAAGGCTCGAGCGCTTGCCGAGGTCGCTCAAAGAACGCCGGCACGCAGCAGATCGTGCATGTTGAAGGCGCCGACCAGGCGGTTGTCGCTGTCGACAACCAGGAAACCGTTGATCCGCATCGCTTCCATCTGCTTGACCGCCTCTGCCGCCAGGCGATCGGCCTCGATCGTCCGCGGATTGCGCTTCATGACATCGGCAATCATCGCATGGCGCAAGTCGATGCCGGTCGCCAGCACCCGACGCAGGTCGCCATCGGTAAAAATGCCGAGAATACGCTCATCGGCGTCGACCACGGCGGTCATGCCCAGGCCTTTGGCGCTCATTTCGAGCAAGGCATCGACCAGACTGGCATCATGACCGGCCTTGGGCAGGTTTTTTCCGGTGTGCATGACGTCGCTGACCCGGACCAGCAGCCGTCGACCAAGCTTGCCTCCTGGGTGCGAGCGCGCGAAATCCTGGCTGCTGAAGCCACGGGCCTTGAGCAAGGCCAACGCGAGCGCATCGCCGAGCGCCAGCGCGGCGGTGGTGCTCGAAGTGGGAGCGAGGCCGAGCGGGCAGGCTTCTTTCTCGACGGCCGCGTCAAGGTGCACGTCAGCCTGGGTCGCCAGCGTCGATGTCGGGACGCCGGTAATGGCGATCAGCCGGGTACCATGGCGTTTGATCAACGGGACGATCGCGACCAACTCGCTGCTTTCACCAGAGTTGGACAGAGCGATCACCACGTCGTCGGCGGTGATCATGCCCAGATCGCCGTGACTGGCTTCACCGGGATGAACGAAGAAGGCCGGCGTACCCGTGCTGGCCAGGGTGGCAGCGATCTTGCGACCGACGTGTCCGGACTTGCCCATGCCGCTGACGACGACCCGGCCGCGACATTCGAGTACCAGACGGACCGCGTCGACGAAACCCGCTCCGAGACGATCGACGAGACCGAGCACCGCTTCGGCTTCAACTCGCAGGACTTCGCGGCCGAGTTCGAGCAATTCTTCGCCAGCACAGGGCGTAACGGCCAGCGGATTCTCGTTGCAGGGGGTATCAGGCATGGCTGTCCTCGGCGGCAGTTGCTGTTTGTCTGGACGGCTTGCGCAAGCTGGCGTGCAGGTCGATCAGGCGACGGGCGACAGCGTGGTGAGCCACGTTGGCGGCGCGGATGGCGCACGCGCGCACGGCCGACGGTGCAGGCCATGGCATGACCCTGCCGTCAAACTTGAGCAGTTGGGACTGGGACCACCGTCCTGCGCGGCGTGGCTGGAAATGATCGTGGCGCACCCGCGTCGAGGGTACAAGCGACTCGTCGCTCCCCTCACCAACGCCCTGCAACTGGCTTGAATATAGGGCCCAGGTCATTACGGGCATCGATTCACTCTATGCATGCGAGTCCAGGCCTTCCCTTCGAAAAAGCGCCGCAAGGCCCTAGCCAGGGCCGCTGAAAATCGATTCGCCGTTTGCGTACATCTCGTCGACGAGGTTGGCAAGTGCGCTGCACCGCAGCAGCAGCAGCATCGTATTGCCGACCTTCCTCTGCCGCGTCACGCCTCGCCTCCGAGCCATTCCCCAGAGCACGTCCTCGCGCCGGCGACGACGCGACTCTTCGCTCAGAACGCGGGTTGGAACGTCGTAGGCACGGCCATCGGCGTCGACCACCGTTGCCGGAAAATGACCGGGTTCATAAAGGGCGAACGGCAACTTGCTCTGGATACGGTCTTCGAGGAAATGCGTGAAGGTGACCGTTTCCGGAATCGTGCCGATACAGAGTACCTTGCCATCGAAATCGAGGAGCCGCTGGAACGGACTGTCCGGTCCAAACGATCGATCGGTCTGGTGGTGACCGTTCAGGAAGGAGGCGGCGCGGTCGCCCCAGGCCAGCAGCGGGTGCGTCGGACTGAGGCTGCGCCTTACGTCCTTGCCACGCCGAAAGACTTCCGTCAGCAACCCCATGCGCGAGGCACTACGACGTGCATGCATCGCCTCGCCGCGCAGCAGGAATGCCTTCGACGAATCCGTATAGGTCATCGACGGCATCACCAGCAGACCCTGCGGACCAACCGCCTGCTTCAGGGCTCCGATCATGTCGATCGGCCGATCGCGATAGCCGCTGTGGGCATGGAGTGACGAATGCACCATCAGCACGTCGCCGCCGACGATACCGAGAGCAGCCAGTGCTCGAGAAAAGTCGGCTGTGTCATAGGACAAGCAATGCTCGACGATCAAGCCCGACAGCTTGAACTTCACGCGACCGAGCCAGGACATCAGGCATCATCCTCCGCGCACATCGAGTTCAAGAATGTTGGCGTCGACCATGAACTTGGCCGCCCAGTTGAGGTACTCAAATCGGCCGTAACCGCCATCGACGGGAAACGAGCCCTTGACCGCACCCCTGATTTCCGGCGCGCCGTCGATATCAATCGTCCGCCGCACATAGGCGTTAAGCGCGAAGGCCTGGTCCCGATAGGCGACCTTCCCCGTCGATTGATAGAGCAGCAGCAGGCAGTGTGCGATCTGTACGCTGCCGGTCAGGCACACCGAATCGACGGCGGGCGCCCAATTGGCATCGAGACGACCGGGAAGGAAGCCGTCAGCGCGGATCGCGGCGAGCAGCCCGTCGGCTGTCCGGCCAGCGGCCGCAAGCAAGGACGGCTCGCCGCTCAGGCGATAGCCCTCGACCACGCCGCGCAGGACATAGCCAATCGTATGCGTCAGTGGTTGCCGCGGGTCGGAGAGACAATTGTCGGCAAACCATCCGTTTGCGCGCTGCTTGGTCAACGCCCAACGTAGATTCCGCAATCCAGCTTCAGCGAATCCCCGACCCGGCGCTAGCCGTTCGGCCTCGAACAGCCCCCACGACACGTGAGTCTCATAGGCCTTCTCGCCGGGCGCGGCAAAAGGTGTCGGAAACTTCCGCCAACAGCCATCCGGGTCCAGCGAATCGACGAGCCAGCAGGCGGCCGCCTCCATTGCCGGGCGGTAACGATCCCCAAACTCGGCGACGCCAGCCGTGAGTCCGATCAGAATCTGGCCGGTATTGAAGGTCACCGGGACGACGGGCGTCGAGTCCACGCGGCCGCCCTGGAATCCGCCGCCAGGAAGTTGAATCGCGACGAACCAGTCGAGCATCCGCTCGGCCCGCTTGCGAACGTCAGAGTTGCCGTAGCGCCTGGCGTAATCAAGCAGGGTCGGGACGATGTAGCCGGTCGTTTCCGGGTACGAAGTCGCCCAGCCCTTTTCCAGGCTGTAGTCGCGCGCGACGCCGCCGTCATGGGAGGCCGAATGGTCCTGGGCGCGGCATAGCCATGCCACTCCCTCGTGGACCACCGCCTCGGCTCCGGGATCTGCAGACGGCAAGCCGCGGCGATCCAATTGCATCTGCCGCTGAGCGGCTGCAGTCGTCGGACGCTTCCACCGCCGCTTGCGGATCTTGTCCGCCAATCTCGAAAACAGGTTCATGCTTGCTTGCCTTTGGCATCAGTTACGGTGCGCCTGTCGAATGAACGCCGCGGCCGTCCGTCCAGTCGCGGCACGCACGGCACGGCATCAGCGCCAGGCGCTTGTGGTCGATCAGCAGCCTGATCGCGCATGCCCAACCCGCATCATGAGACGCAGAGCCACTGCGCACTTTCCCGCCTGCACCGCAAAAACACGGAAACCGGTGGGGGAAGCCGTACTCACACCTCGACCGAGGCCGCTCATTATAGGGATAACGCCGAATAACCGGATTGCCCGGGAGCCGTGAAGGCGGACCTTTTTAACGACGGGCCCCGGAATTCCCGATTGTGTATCATGGGAACGGGCGACCGCTTCTCACCGATGCCGGCTTGTCAGCGTGGACGAAGAAACAGATTCTTCACCAGGCGCAGGTTGAAGCGCGACCATGACTCGTCCCAGGGAGTGAAGCGTGGCAACTGAAAAAGATCGGTGCCCTGGCCTGATGCCCCCCAGGTCGTCGAAACGGCAGCGTCGAATCCCGCTTCCTTGACCATCTTGACGTGCGTCGCGAGGTAATCGGTCTGCGGCCGTCCGTTCGGATAGGCGAACAGGTCTACCGGCCGACCGAGCAGGGCTTCCAGGTCCCTCTTGCCTTGGCCAATTTCACGTCTGGCCTCGGCATCGGGCAAGGCGGCCAGAATCGGATGCGACACCGTATGAGCGCCTATTTCGATGCCGTCCTGGGCGATCGCCCTGACCTGCTCCGGGCGCATCATCAGGTCATCCGGCAATCTCGCGGCGCATACCGAGGCAACCTCGTCACAAGCAGCCGCCCGCTCAGCGGCAGGGCGATGCTTGACCGCCGTGAGCAGCCGGTTGATCGCCTGCCGTCGCTCGGCAATCGTGTCGACCGCGAGCGTTTCGGGCGCAATGAACGACAGTTGCAGCACCTTGCGTTCGGTACGCCGCACCGCTTCGATGACCGTGTCGTTCCACATCCGGCCACCGCCAAGATAACCGGTGGTAACGAAGACCGTCGCCGTGAGACCATGCCGCTGCAAAAGGGGCGCGGCAACCTCGGCATTGTCGGCGTAACCGTCATCGAAGGTGATGGCCAGGCAGCGACGCCGCAAGGATCCCGCCTTCAATTCAGAGATCGCTGCTCCCAGCGACACGATCTCCCACGACTTTTTCAGATGCTCGAGCAGGTGATCGAAGCGGCGGGCATGCATTTCGCCAGGAAACAGCGGATCCGCTTCCGGAACGACGCGGTGGAAGATCAGGATTGACAGGAAGCGGCCCGTGATCAGGGTTGCCGTGTCGGCCAGCAGGCCAAAAGCTGATGGAATTGCCATATATCCCAGATCAGCGTCCGACCGAGGGGGTCGATGTCGCGGCCGGTGAGGTTTCCACCACGCCGGCGTCAACCGCCAACGCCGCTTCCAATGCGTCGTGATCAGCGGCCGTCGTTTCCTTCTCCTGTACTTCGGCCTTGCGCTCCTTCCAGTGCCCGCTGCGCTGCAATCTCACCCTCAGGCCCGGCAGGGCCACCCCCCCCTTGGCTGCGCTCTCGGCGTAAGACTGTGCCAGATCAAACTCCCCGAAATCGAAGTAGGCAAGTCCGAGATTGTAGTGCGTGATCGCCGACCCACCGCCTTTGGCCGCGAGCATCCCGACCGCCTGATCGATTTTTTTCCGCGCTTCGGCGGTTCGACCCCGTCGCTGCAGGTATTCGCCGTAGGCAAGATAGACCAGAGCGTCATCGGGCGCGAATTTCATGCCACGAAGGTAATAGCACTCCAGGGTCCACCTGGCCTTCTCCGGATTTTCGGTTTTCTGCCAGACGCCCAGCAGGTTGATTGCCCGCAGGGCGTCGTGATGATTCGGGAAGGCGCGCAAGGTGTAATCGAAGTCGGCCATGATGATGTTGCCATTGCGCGGTGAATACTTCTTGCCCTTCAGGAAGGCGTCGAACGGGTCGTCCCAGTGAGCGCCCTCCACCTCGCGCTTGATGCTGGCTGACGCAGTCCGGTAATCAAAGGGTCCTAACCGCTGCTGCAGGGAGCCACACTGCGTGATGTCGACTTCGGCCAAGGCCGGAGTTGTACAAGACACCGCTGTCCACAGTAGCGCCCACAGCAGCAGTGCTTGTGGGTGAACGATTCCACGCCTCAGTGCTGACATTCCAAGTCCCTCGCTAGCTCGAGAACTCCCGGCTTTTGCCCTTGCCCCCATCGGAGATTTGGGGCACCCGGGCGGGCGCCTGAAGCGAAGCCAAAGCATGTTACCTCAGGACTCAACCAGGATTCAACGACCCCGGATACCGATCACGGCGATTGCACACGTAGACGCCATGAAGCCGGTCTGCAACGCATGGCTGCCGGGTAATCCCGAGCATTTGGCCAGATGGTCGGGGCGGCGGCGCGGTCGCCTCCCCGCGTGCGTCGGGAGTACTTCCGCGATGGGCTTCGTCGATTCCATCCCCGGCCGTCATGCCGAGACTTTCGCCCTTGTTCAGCATCAGGGACTGACGCACTGCCCCGCGATGAGGCGTACTCGGCCTTGCGCGCACCACGACGCAGCAAGGCTGCCCGGATCTCCTTGCGGATTCGCGCGCCGGCCGCCGTCGGCAGACGGTCGTAGCTTTTTTCGTCCATGGCACACCTGTTGCTTGTTTCCAGCAAGCGAGGCGAAGATGACCAGAACTGTCAAATCGACGTGTTGTTATTGCGGTGTCGGCTGCGGCGTGCTTATCGACAGCGAAGGAGGGCGGATCGTCGGTGTGCGGGGTGACCCCGAGCATCCGGCAAACGCCGGCCGGCTGTGTACCAAGGGCGCGTCCCTGCACCTCACGATGCTGCCGGATGAGCGCCTGCTGCGGCCGAAATTGCGCCAGCGGCGGGGTGAACCCGGGCAGACCATCAGCTGGGATGAAGCACTCGACCATGCCGCCGAACGCTTCGCGCAGATCATCCGCGACAGCGGTCCGGACAGCGTCGCCTTCTACATCTCGGGGCAACTGCTGACCGAGGATTACTACGTCTTCAACAAGCTGGCGAAGGGACTGATCGGCACTAACAACGTGGACACGAATTCGCGCCTGTGCATGTCGTCGGCCGTCGCCGCCTACAAGCAGACGCTCGGCGCCGACGCGCCCCCGTGTTGCTACGAGGACATTGCGCTCAGCGATTGTCTCCTGATCGCCGGCGCCAACCCGGCACTGGCGCATCCCATCGTTTTCCGGCGCATCGAAGACGCGCGCGCGGCCAATCCCGGGCTACGGATCATCGTCATCGACCCGCGGCGCAGCGAGACGGCCGCGATCGCCGACCTGCACCTGGCACTCAAGCCGGGAACCGACATTGCGCTGTTCAACGGCATGCTCAAGGTGATGATCGACGAGCAACTCGTCGATCGCCGCTACATCGAGGCGCACTGCGAGGGCTTTGCCGAACTCGAGCACAGTCTCGTCGCGTACTCATCCGCTGCCGTCGCCGCCACCTGCGGTCTGGCCGAGGCCGACGTCGTCCGCGCCGCGCGCTGGTTCGCGACCGCCAAGGCGTCCCTGTCGCTCTACTGTCAGGGACTCAACCAGTCTGCCCATGGCACGCACAACAACGTGGCGCTGATTCAGCTTCACCTGGCGAGCGGACAGATCGGTCGCGCGGGCGCCGGACCATTCTCGCTGACCGGTCAGCCGAACGCGATGGGTGGACGCGAAGTCGGCGGCCTTGCCAATCTGCTGTCGGCGCACCGCGATCTGGCGAATCCCGAGCATCGCGCCGAGGTCGCGCGACTGTGGGGAGTGCCGTCGGTGCCCGCACAACCCGGGAAGACGGCGATCGAACTGTTCGCCGCGCTGCAAAGCGGAGCGATCAAGGCGGTCTGGATCGCGTGCACCAACCCGGCGCAGTCGCTGCCGGATCAGGCGAACGTACGCGCCGCGCTGGACCAGGCCGAGTTCGTCGTTCTGCAGGAGGCCTACGCCAATACCGACACGGCCGCCTTCGCCGATCTGCTGCTGCCAGCCACCAGCTGGGGTGAAAAGGAAGGGACGGTCACCAACTCCGAACGCTGCATCACGCACGTCAGGCCGGCGCTGGCGCCGCCCGGCGAGGCGCGTGCCGACTGGCAGATCGTCGTCGACTTCGCCCGCCGTCTCGGTACCCGCCTCGGCAACCCGCTGACCGAAACGCTGTTTCCCTACCTCGAACCGGAGGAAATCTTCGCCGAACACCGCGAGACCACGCGTGGCCGCGACCTCGACATCACCGGCATCAGCTATGCCTTGCTCGACGCGTGCGGACCACAGCAATGGCCTTTACCGGAAGGGGCAGGCAGCGGCCGCAAGCGCCTGTACGCAGACGGGCGTTTTCCGACCACCAGCGGGCGCGCGCGCTTCATTGTGGTCGAGCATCGGCCGACCGCCGAAATCCCGGATCACGTTCGCCCGCTGAGCCTGCTCTCGGGGCGCCTGCGCGACCAGTGGCACGGCATGAGCCGGACCGGAACCGTGGCACGGCTGTTCAATCATGATGACGAACCGCTGCTCACGATGAATCCGGACGACCTGCGACAACACGGCCTGCACAGCGGCGATCTGGCCGAGGTCGCCAGTCGGCGCGGTCGCATCGTCGTTCGTGCAGGCGGTGATGACACCCTGCCGCGCGGACGGGCCTGGCTGCCCATGCACTGGGGAAGCCAGTTCATGAACAGTGCCGGGGTCAACGCCTTGACGCTGCCGGCCTGTGATCCCTTCTCCAAACAACCGGAACTCAAGCATGCCGCCGTCAGCGTGCGCAAGGCCGAGCTGCCTTGGCAACTGGTGATCCTGCGCCGAACGGCCAACGAAGCGGCAGCGCTTGCGCTCCTTGCCCGTGCGCGCGCCTGCTTGCCTGACTTCGCTTACGCCGCGCTCGGACTTTACGGCCGCGCAACGCCGGTGGTCGTTTTTCGCGCGGCGCTGCGCGAAGCGCTCGCCCCCGCTCGCCTGCAGGACCTCGACGTCGTCTTTGGTCTTGACGACGACGAATCAGCGATCGTCTACGCCGATCGCCGGCGGCAAATCAGCAAGCGCGCACTGGCGCGAGACGGGGAACTGATCGGCGTTCGCCTCGCCGGCGAAACCCTGGCACAGGAATGGCTGAAGGACATCCTCGCCGACGGCGGCCTCGACCCGGCGCTGATCCGCTGGGCCGTCGCCCCGGTCGGACGTCGACCCGGCGGATTGCCGGCCAGGAGTCGTGTCGTCTGCAACTGCGCCGACGTCACCGAAGCTCAGATCGCAGGCGATTTGAGCGACGGCGCAACGCTGGCAGTGCTGCAGGAAAGACGGAAATGCGGTACCTTCTGCGGCTCGTGCCTGCCGGAGCTGCGACAGATGGTCGCGCGTCAGGCGGAAGCGACGGCTTGACGCCAGCAAGGAGGACGCATGGAGTGGGCGCCGATCATCAGGGAAATCGGACGTGGTGCCGCCGGCTCCCGCGACCTGTCACAGGACGAAGCGCAGCAACTCTACGCCGCCATGCTCGACGGTCAGGTGCCCGAGCTCGAACTGGGTGCCATCGCCATCGCCCTGCGCATGAAGACGGAAACCGTCGCCGAGATGGCCGGTTTTCTGGCCGCGGTCAACGAACGTCTGCCGCAGTTGCGCCCGCCGGGCAAGGTCCGCCCGGTCGTGATTCCAACTTACAACGGTGCTCGTCGCAGTGCCAATCTGACGCCCTTGCTGGCGCTCCTGCTGCAGCGTCTGCATGTTCCGGCACTGGTACACGGACTCGGGGACGGCTACGGCCGGGTCAGCAGCGAGCAAATCTTCCGTGCCCTGGGAGTCGCGGCGTGCACCAGCGTGTCGCAGGCGCAGCTCGCGCTCGACACGACAGGCCTCGCCTACCTGCCCCTGTCCGTACTCTCGCCGGGTCTCGACCGCCTACTGTCGCTGCGTACTCGCCTCGGGCTGCGCAACAGCGCCCACAGTCTGGTCAAGATGCTTGATCCGTTTGCCGGCGACGGCCTGCTGCTGGCCTCGGCGACGCACCCGGCGTACCTGACGACGATGCGCACGCTGCTCGGCACGGCCGGTACGCACGCCCTGCTGCTGCGCGGCAGCGAAGGCGAACCCTTTGCCAATCCGAAGCGATGTCCGACGCTCGAGTACCTGCACGATGGTCTCGTCGAGGTGCTCTGCGCAGCTGAGCACGACAGCCTGCGCACGCTTCCGCCGTTACCGGAAACCTGCGAGGCGGCAGCGACCGCAGAGTGGACTCGCGGGGTGCTCGACGGCCGCATCGCCTTGCCTCTCCCGATCGCCAATCAGCTTGCGTGCTGTGTTCATGCCTCAGGTCGTGCGCGCACCCTGACCGAAGCAAAGGCTTGGGTCGCTGCCGACCTGGCTCTGCCGCCGGCACACGTCGCGCTCTCCTGACCCGAAAGAAGGCTGATGAAGCGACAGCGTGCCACGGTCATCGTCGAGATCGATCGCCACCTCCTGTTCGTCGAAAACCGGGGTGGTCTGGTGCTGCTGCCCGGCGGTGGAATCACCGAACACGAAACCAGCCTGCAGGCCGCCGCGCGGGAACTCGCCGAGGAAACCGGCTTGCTCGCTCACACGCTGTGTTTTCTCTTCACTCACGAATCGCCGACCCACTCCCACCATGTCTTCTGGGCCGCCGCATCGGGAACGCCGGTCGCCGGTGACGATGCGCGGGCCCTGCACCTGCAGGCTCGCGACGAAACGGCACTCAACGACCGCATGTCGCAAGCGACGCGCGAGATCGTCGCGCGTTTTCTCGACAGCCCGCACGCATGATCCCAGGCTGCAGCGCGCGCTCGTTGCGGCCCGGAACCTTCGCTTGCGCCGCCGGTCCCATGTCGTTCCTTTGTCAGGAATGGAGATGCCCATGAGAACACTCGTCACTGGCCTTCTGGCCGCCATCCTTGCTCTCGGCAGCCTGTCGGCAGCGGCTTGCCCCGGCGACCAGGCCAAGGAAGAAAAGCAGATCAGTACGCCGTCCAAGCCCAAAGGCTGACGCTCCGGGCCGGAATCGACGGGGCGCCCTGCGGCGCCCCGTTTTTTTCAGTCATCCGGCGCTCGTCGACGACGACCCTCCGCGCCGTCAGCACCTGCTGGCGAGGCCCGTATCGTCCGCCCAGCGTCGCCTTGCCAAGGCGGTTGGTCTCAAGAGAGAAGAGTGGCGTAGTCGTCAGCCGCAAAGCCGACCAGCAGGCGATCACCGGAGTCGAGCAGCGGCCGTTTGATCAGCGTCGGATATTGCGCCATCAACTGCAGCGCCTGTTGTTCACCGACGTCGGCACGTTCGGCTGCGGACAGCTTGCGCCACGACGTGCCTCGTGTGTTGAGCAGCGCCTGCCAGCCGAGACGCCGATTCCAGTTCGGCAGGTTCGCCTCGGCGACACCCGGCTGCCGGTAATCGACGAACTCGTAAGCCACCCCATTCGCCGCCAGCCAGGCAAACGCCCTTTTCATCGTGTCGCAGTGGCGAATGCCGAAGACCCTGATCATCACCCAGCGCCTGTCAACGGCACTGCGCAGCCCTGCGCGGACAAGCGCCGCCGCACGAAGTATCCGCCGAGCCCTATTTCTTGCGCTTGCCTGCCGAACCTTGCGCTTCGTCGGCACCCTGGACGCCGAGCTGGCCGCCGGTGCCCAGCCCACCCTTGACCTCCTGCGCACGATAGTTGCGCACCGCGCGCACCAGACCGTTGTAGGAATCGGTAAAGGCGGCGACGATGACCTTGCCTTCGGCGGTATTGGCGTAACCGCCGCCGGCAGCCCCCAGCGCGCCGCCAAACACACCGCCCATGGCGCCAAAATCAATGTTGCGCGCGCTGCCTTCGGCGGCGGCAAGCTGCACGCCCGAGCGGTTGTCGATCAGCGTCAGCAAGGTGCTCGCTTCCTTGACGTTCATGCTTCCCGCGACGGCCGCGAGGACTCCGGCCGACCGGCTGTAGCCGCCGAGACCGGCGGTGAGGCCGCCCGCATTGTTGTTGCTGAAGGTGATCGACGGACTCATCGAATAGTCGGCCGACACCATCTGACCCTTGCCGAACTTGGATCCCTTGCGCAGTTCGCCACTCTGCTCGAGGTAGCGTTCCTGCATCATGTTGTTCATCGCCCGTCCGCGCTCCACAACCACGAAGCAGTTCGACTGCTGAATCAGCAACTTGAGCACCGGCGTCGTGGAACCGAGGCGCCACTGCCCGGTAAGGATGCCGTACCAGGGAGCATTCGTATCCTCGACCACGGCAATCGTTCCCAGCGAGTTGGAGCAGCGTTCGAGCTGCGGGTTGGCGCCCACAGCGGTCGATCCACCGGCCGACCCAGTAGCGACCGTCTTCGCGTCAGGCGAGCCCATCTGCATGTTCGAACAAGCGGCCAGGACCGCGGCTGCCCCGGCCAGCACCAGCAAGCGCGGTCCACCTGCGAAACCCGTCATCAACATTCCTTACCTCCCGAGCGATGAGTGAGTCACGTCGGGGCGCCGATCGCTGCCAACTCCCCAAGAGCGTGTGATTATGCCAAGAAAAGACGCCCATCAACACCACGCGGCGGCCGGTGCGACCGACCCTCCGTTGTGTCGACCGCGAGGCCGGAGCGGGCGACTGCCATCGTGGCGCAGGCATATCTTTCGTTGACCGTCGCTCCCCGGCAGTCGTTCCTTCCCATCCCGCTGGCGCTCTGGCTGCACCATGATTCACCGTCGGCCCCTCCATCGCGCCCCACGATTGTGCAGCGCACGCTTGACAACCGGCGGAACGGACACTGGAAGCCGCGACAAATCAGGCACATCGGATCTGGCACGAGGTTTGCGTAGACCAAGCTGTCAGAACGATGCAGAGGATTTCAGCAATGAACAAGAAAAGGCTGGTGATGGTCGGCAACGGCATGGCCGGCGTGCGCACACTCGAAGAATTGCTGAAGATTGCCCCCGAGCAATACGCCATCACCGTCTTCGGTACCGAGCCTCACCCCAACTACAACCGCATCCTGCTCTCGCCGCTGCTCGCCGGCGAAATGACGATCGAGCAGATCATCCTCAATGATCGTCAGTGGTACGCGGATAACGGCATCACCCTGCACCTGGGCAGGACGGTGAGCACGATCGACCGCGTCCGACGCCGGGTGATCACCGAGGACGGCATCGAAGCGCCTTACGACCGGCTGCTCCTGGCCACCGGATCGCGGCCCTTCATTCTCCCGGTTCCGGGCAACGACCTGCCCGGCGTCATCTCCTATCGCGACATCGGTGACACCGAGCAGATGATTGATGCCGCCCGCCGTTACCGGCACGCCGTCGTCATCGGCGGCGGCCTGCTCGGGCTTGAGGCCGCCAACGGCCTCAAGGCACGCGGCATGGACGTCACCGTTGTCCACCTTGCCGACTGGCTGCTCGAGCGTCAGCTCGACGCAACTGCCGGGCGCATGCTGCAGAAGTCGCTGGAGGAGCGCGGTCTGAAGTTTCTGCTCGGCAAGCAGACCGAGCTGCTGATCGCCGGCGAAAGTGGCCGCGTCGCCGCACTGCGGCTGAAGGACGGGCTGCAGATCCCGGCCGATCTGGTGGTGATGGCGGTCGGCATTCGACCCAACACCCAGCTCGCCGAAGCCGCGGGGATCTACTGCCACCGCGGCATCGTCGTCAATGACACGCTGCAGACCTATGACCCGAAGATCTACGCGGTCGGCGAATGCGTGGCGCACCGCGGCGTTGCTTATGGACTGGTGGCGCCGCTGTTCGAACAAGGCAAGGTCGCCGCCAACCATTTGGCCAACTATGGCATCAGTCGTTATACGGGATCGGTCACCTCGACCAAGCTCAAGGTGACCGGCATCGACCTCTTCTCGGCTGGCGACTTCATCGGCAGCAAGGACAGCGAGGAGATCGTCCTCAACGATGCCGCCGGTGGCGTGTACAAGAAGCTTGTGATCCGCGACAACCGGCTCGTCGGCGGCGTGCTCTACGGTGACACCGCCGACGGCCCGTGGTATGTGCAGTTGCTGCGCGACGGCCAGGATATACACGAGATTCGCGACCACCTGCTTTTTGGCCAGGCACACGTCGGCGACGTCGGTCACCAGGGACACAGCAAGGCCGCGGCGATGGCCGACAGCGCCGAAGTGTGCGGCTGCAACGGGGTGAGCAAGGGCCAGATCGTACAGGCGATCAAGGCCAAGGGTCTGTTCACGCTTGATGACATCAAGAAGCACACCAAGGCATCGTCTTCCTGCGGTTCGTGTGCCGGCCTCTGCGAGCAGATCCTGGCGACCACCATCGGCGGCGCGTACACCCCGGCCGCTTCCAACCGCAGACCGGTCTGCAGTTGCACCGAGTATTCGCACCAGGAGGTGCGTGACGCGATCCGCAAGGAACATCTGA
>ERZ761603.1586-NODE-1586-length-16788-cov-18.901990_pt1 | contig 16788 bp, 13 predicted proteins | sample MGYA00511879_ERZ761603 | MGnify/ENA primary metagenome ERZ761603 (study PRJEB28899, sample SAMN02850040) | bioreactor sludge metagenome | biome: EBPR Sludge; feature: EBPR Bioreactor; material: flocular biomat | place: Australia: Thorneside Wastwater Treatment... | reverse complement strand
CCAGACGCTCTCCCAGCTGAGCTATGCCCCCGAAGCCGCACGGATTCTACGCGGCATGATTTGCAGCGTCAATCTTGCCGCCTGCCAATCGGCCCGCGCGCGTCGATACTCGGCGCGGAGCCTGTTCTGACAAACTGCGGATCAAGCTATTTCGCTTTCTTGGCGGATGCCGGGACGACGGACACGGCGATCGCTTCGGAGTAAACGCCTTCGATCTGGTCGCCCTTGTTGATCAGCTTGAGCTGTTCCGGGTCCTTGATCTTCAGCTTGACGGTCTTCTTGGCGCCGCGCAGGGTAATCATTTGCGTCTTGCGGTCAACGGCGTCTACGTCAGCGATGAAGGCGACATCTTTCACGACGGCGGCGGCGGGCTTGTCACCCGGCTTGGCGGCTTGCGCGTCGCTGCTGTCGATACGCACGCGAAGATCACCACCGCCCTTCTTGAGTTTCATCACCAGGGTTTGCGTGTAGCTGGCAGCGACCTCGTCACCGACCTTGATCTGGTCGAAATTCTTGACGGCATCGCTGGCCGTGATCACCATCTCTTCGCCTTGGTCGTCCTGGAGAACGACGGCGCGCGTCGCCTTGTCGATCGCCTTGACGACCAGCGACACCTGCGCCTCGACCATGCCGACGAACTCACCGGGAGCGGACGCGGTCATCGCGGCGGCTTCAGGCGCCTGTTGAGCGGATACGGAGAAGGGCAGCAGGGCGACTGCGGCGAGCGCAGCGGACGCGACCAGACCACGAACGGTACGAGTGCTAGCAGTGGTACGAATGCTACGAATGCGCATGAATAACTCCGATGGTTGATGAGGGGTCGTTGAAGAGGTCTAGGCGCTGGAGTGTGGCGGTAAGGGGAAGAGCTTGCACATCGTCAAGCTGTTCCTTTCCGGTTCTGGCGCGGCCAGTATCGTCAGCACGAAGTGCGGTCGGTACGCCGGCCCTACTCGTCCTTGCCTGCCACTTTTGCCTTGAAGGTCGCGCCGGCGGTGAACTTCGGGACGATGGTTTCCGGGATCTGGATCTTGGCGCCCGTTTTCGGGTTCTTTCCTTCGCGCGCGGCGCGGGGGCTGGCTTTGAAGGAGCCAAAACCGACCAGCGTCACTGCTTCGCTACGGGCAACCGTTTCAACGATGGTGTCGATGACGGCGTCGAGCGCTTTGGCAGAGGCGACTTTGGAGAGTTCGGTGCGGTCGGCGATGGCATCGATCATTTCAGACTTGTTCATATTATCTCCTTTGGTGGTTACGAGCCTTCATTCAGGCGCATTCTTGCATTTCGGTGGCGCGCTGGGAAGGGGCGCCAAAGGCTGCAATTCTGGCATGGATTCCCGCCTTGCCAAACAATTTTTTGGGGCTGCGGCCTTGGCGATAGCAGGCCGAGCCAGCTTTCTGCTGGCGAAGCGGCGGCAGTCACCGTTGTTCTGGACGCTGGCTCTGGCGCTCTTGGCGGCGGCAAGGCGGCAACTCACGGGGCGCTTGAATCGGCTGCGTCGCGTGTCCGGAGCAGCGGCTTCAGGAAGCGGCCGCTGTGGCTTTCGGTGACCGCGGCAATCAGCTCCGGGGGACCGGCGGCGAGAAGCCGGCCGCCGCCAGCGCCGCCTTCGGGGCCAAGGTCGAGCAGCCAGTCGGCGGTCTTGATGACGTCGAGGTTGTGCTCGATGACCAGCACCGTATTGCCGTGATCAACCAGACGGTGCAGGACGGTGAGCAGCATCTCGATATCCTGGAAATGCAGGCCGGTGGTCGGTTCGTCGAGAATGTACAGCGTCCTGCCGGTATCGCGTTTCGACAGTTCGAGCGCCAGTTTGACGCGCTGTGCCTCGCCGCCGGAGAGGGTGGTCGCCGACTGGCCGAGGGTGATGTAGCTCAAACCGACATCGACCAGCGTCTGCAGCTTGCGGGCGACGACCGGCACGGCGTCGAAAAACTCGCGCGCCACTTCAACGGTCATCTGCAGAATCTGGTAGATGTTGCTGCCTTTGTACTGAATTTCGAGGGTTTCGCGGTTGTAGCGCTTGCCGTGACAGACATCGCAGGCAACGTAGATGTCGGGCAGGAAGTGCATTTCGACCTTGATCACGCCGTCGCCCTGGCAGGCCTCGCAGCGACCGCCCTTGACGTTGAACGAGAAACGGCCGGGGCCGTAGCCGCGCGAACGAGCTTCCGGGATCCCCGAAAACAGCTCGCGAATCGGCGTCAGCAGGCCGGTATAGGTGGCCGGGTTGGAGCGCGGTGTGCGCCCGATCGGGCTCTGGTCGACGTTGATCACCTTGTCGAAATGATCGAGTCCGACGATGGCCTCGTGTTCGGCCGGTTCGGCGTTCGAGCCGTAGAGATGCCTGGCCGCCGCCGCGTACAGGGTGTCGTTGATCAGGGTCGACTTTCCCGAACCGGAAACTCCGGTGATGCAGGTGAACAGGCCGACCGGCAATTCGACGCTGACGTTGCGCAGGTTGTTGCCGCGCGCACCGACGATGCTCAGCAGCCGCGCCGGATCGGGCTGGCGTCGCTTGGCGCGCATGCCGATGCGCCGTCGGCCGGCGAGGTAGTCGCCGGTCATCGACGCCGGGTTGGCGATGATCGCCGCCGGTGGTCCTTCGGCGACGATGAAGCCGCCATGGACGCCGGCGCCGGGGCCGATATCGACGACGTAGTCGGCGCTGCGGATCGCTTCCTCGTCGTGTTCGACGACGATCACCGTGTTGCCGATGTCACGCAACTGCTGCAGCGTTTTCAAAAGCCGCTCGTTGTCGCGCTGGTGCAGGCCGATCGACGGTTCATCGAGGACATAGAGTACGCCGGTCAGCCCCGAGCCGATCTGCGAAGCCAGGCGGATGCGTTGCGCCTCGCCACCGGAGAGCGTTTCCGCCGAACGGTCGAGCGAAAGATAGTCGAGGCCGACATTGATCAGGAACTGCAGGCGGCTGACGATTTCCCTGAGCACTTTCTCGGCGACCTGCGCCTTGTTGCCGGGCAGCTGCAGCGAGACGAAGTAGTCGCGCGCTTCGGCAAGCGGCAGGCGGCTGAGTTCGTGCAGGGTGCGCGCACTGGCACGGGTGCCGACGCGCACGTTGCGCGCTTCTTCGCGCAGGCGGCTGCCGTGGCACGCGGGGCAGCTCTGGTTGCTGATCAGGCGTGCCAGTTCTTCACGAACGGCCTGCGAGTCGGTTTCCTTGTAACGCCGTTCGAGATTGACGACGATGCCTTCGAAGGAATGCTGGCGAAGACTGTGCCGGCCGCGCTCGTTGACGTAGGCAAAGGGCAGTTGCTCGCGCCCGGAACCGTAGAGGATGATTTGCTGGATGCGCTCGGGCAGCTCGCTGAACGGCACTTCGACATCAAAGCCGTAGTGCGCAGCCAGCGACGAGAGCATCTGGAAATAGAAGGGGTTGCGCCGGTCCCAGGCGCGGATCGCGCCGGCGGCAAGAGACAGCTCGGGATGGCCGACGATGCGCTTGGGGTCGAAGAACTGGATGATGCCGAGGCCGTCGCATTTCTGGCAGGCACCCATCGGGCTGTTGAAGGAGAAGGTCCGCGGCTCGAGCTCGGGAAGCGAGTACGAACAGACCGGGCAGGCAAAGCGGGCCGAGAAGAAATGCTCGCGTTCGCTGTCCATTTCGTAGGCGATGGCGCGGCCGTCGGCGTGGCGCAGGGCGGTCTCGAAGGATTCGGCCAGGCGCTGGCGAATGTCGGCGCGTACTTTCAGGCGGTCGATGACCACATCGACGCTGTGCTTGCGCGTCTTGGCGAGTTTGGGCAGGGCGTCGATCTCGTAAATCTGGCCGTCGACCCGCAGGCGGGCGAAACCCTGCGCGCGCAACTCGGCAAACAGCTCCAGCTGCTCGCCCTTGCGGTCAGCGACCACCGGCGCCAGGATCATCAGCCGGCTGTCCTCGCTCAAGGCGAGGACATGATCGACCATTTGCGAGACGGTCTGCGCTTCGAGGGCCTGTTGGTGTTCGGCACAATAGGGTGTGCCAACGCGGGCGAAGAGCAGGCGCAGGTAATCGTGAATCTCGGTGACCGTTCCGACCGTCGAGCGCGGGTTGTGGCTGGTCGCTTTCTGCTCGATGGAGATCGCCGGCGACAGGCCTTCGATGAGGTCGACGTCGGGCTTCTCGATGCGTTGCAGGAATTGCCGGGCGTAGGCCGACAGCGACTCGACGTAGCGGCGCTGCCCCTCGGCGTAAAGTGTATCGAAAGCCAGCGACGACTTGCCGGACCCGGAAAGCCCGGTGATCACGATCAGGCGGTTGCGCGGCAGGTCGAGATTGACGTTCTTCAGGTTGTGCGTACGCGCACCGCGGATGCGTATTTCGTTGATCTCGTCCATTGGCGGCGAGCCCGAGGGGCTTTGGCAAACCTGCTAATATACGCAATTCCGCAGTCCGGCACCAAAATCCCATGTCCGCCCCAACTATTGACCGAATGAGCAGCCAGGAGAAGCGCGCCGGCATCAGCCTGGCGGCTGTATTTGCCTTGCGCATGCTCGGCTTGTTCCTGATCCTCCCCGTCTTCGCGATCTACGCGCAGGATCTGCCGTCCGGCCACGATGTGGCGCTGGTCGGCATGGCGCTCGGCGCCTACGGGCTGACGCAGGCCTTCCTGCAGATCGCCTACGGTGCCGCTTCCGATCGTTTCGGGCGCAAGCCGGTGATCGTCTTCGGACTGATTCTCTTTGCCGTCGGCAGCTTCGTGGCCGCTTCGGCGGGCGACATCTACGGCGTCATTGCCGGCCGCGTGCTGCAGGGCGCCGGCGCCATTTCGGCAGCCGTGACCGCGCTGGCTGCCGATCTCACGCGCGAACAGCACCTGACCAAGGTGATGGCCATGATCGGTTCGTCGATCGGCATGGTCTTTGCCATCTCGATGGTCGCCGCGCCGCTGCTTTTCGTCAGCATCGGCATGCCCGGCATTTTCATTCTGACCGGCGGCCTGGCCTTGCTGGCGATTTTCGTCGTCCTCAAGGTCGTCCCGGTGGCGCCGGCAGTGCCGCGTCGGCCGACTTGGCCGAGCTTCGTTGAAGTGCTCGCCAATCGCCAGCTGCTGCGCCTGAATTTCGGTGTCTTTGCCCTGCACCTGATGCTCACTGCGATGTGGGTGCTGCTGCCGGCGCAGCTGATCTCGACCGGCGATCTGCCGGTCGCCGAACACTGGAAGCTCTACCTGCCGGCGCTGCTGGTGTCCTTCGTGATCATGGTGCCGGCGATCATCGCCGCCGAGAAATATGGCCGCATGAAGCTGGTCTTCAATGCTGCGGTGGTCCTGCTGCTGGTCGTTCAGCTGGGTTTTGGCCTCTTCTCGACGAGTATCTACGGGCTGGCATTGTGGCTGACGCTGTTCTTTGTCGCCTTCAACATTCTCGAAGCCACGCAGCCTTCGCTGATCTCGCGAATCGCGCCGCCGCACGCCAAAGGCGCCGCGCTCGGCGTCTATAACACCACCCAGGCCCTGGGCCTGTTCGTCGGCGGGGTGCTCGGTGGCGCGCTGGCCAAGCACCTTGGCCCGGGTGCCGTCTGGGCTTGTGGCGCGTTGCTTACGGTGGTCTGGCTGTCGCTGTCGACCACCATGACCATGCCGGCCCTGCGTCACCGGCAAGCCACCGCTTAAGCCCTATAATCGTGCTTTTTCGCACATCAGCCAGGGAGGCAACATGGCTTCGGTAAATAAAGTAATTCTCGTCGGCAATCTGGGTGCCGATCCGGAAACCCGTTTCCTGCCGAACGGCGACGCCGTCTGCAACATCAGGATCGCGACCTCGGAATCGTGGAAGGACAAGCAGACCGGCGACAAGAAGGAAGCCACGGAGTGGCACCGCATCGTATTTTTCAGGCGCCTCGCCGAGATCGCCGGACAGTATCTGAAGAAAGGCTCGTCGGTGTACGTCGAAGGCAGCCTCAAGACGCGCAAGTGGCAGGACAAAGACGGTAACGAGCGCTACACCACGGAAATCATCGGCAACGAGATGAAGATGCTTGGCGGTCGCGAAGGCATGGGTTCGCCGTCAGCGTCGAGTGGCGAAAGCGAGTACGGCGGCAGCATGCCTTCGTCGACTGACGATGCCGGTGGCGCCGGTGGCGCTCGCGCGGCGGCTCCCGCCAAGAAGAAGCCCAGTTTCGAAGACATGGACGACGACATCCCGTTCTAAGCCGCGGCGGCGCCGCACAGCCGGCCCGAGAATCTTTCGTGTGCGGTCGGCAGCGCGTTGCTGCCGACCTTTTCGGCCAATATTCATACACTTCCCGACGCGATGGCGCAGGGGCGATCTCCTACTCCTCTGGCCTTGTGAATTATTAGGCGCACGGTCTAAATAATCTGAGGGTCTACCGCCGAGCGTTGCCGTTTTCATTTTGCGAAGCTCGGTTTGATCAGCAAGGAGATTGGCCTCGGCGAGGCCATTTTGGTCGCCAGCCAGCTGCTTGAAGGCAGGGTGCGGGGTCGCGGGTGGTTGTTGATGCAAAGCGTTGACGGCAAGGCAGTAGAAGAGAGGGATCCCGCGCAGACAGGGATCCGGAAAACATTCCATAGAGAGGAGAAGAGACAATGCGCAAGCAAATCACGGGTTTCGGGGTGGCGGCGAGTTTGGCGTGCTCGTCGGCGCTGGCAGCGGACTTCAAGTGTCAGGATGACGTGCAACAAAGACAGTACAGCAATGAAGAGCAAGAACTGGTCGATGCGTTCTGGAAGGAGTCGCTGATCTATCTCGACGAGTACCTCAAGGTGCTGGAGACACCGAGCGGCCAGTGCAAGGATTCGGCCGAGGCCACCACCCAGACCTATCAGTCGGCAACCGGGAAGAAGCAGACCCGCTGCATCATGCGCTATCGCGACATGGAACTGCTGGCCAAGCATCTCAAGGCCGTGGTCGCTGAGCCGGAGAAGGCGAAAGCCTGCTTCGATCCGCAAAAAGACTATCCTGCCTTTGCGCTCTACACCCCCAGTGCCCAGGTGCAACAGCTATCGCCGACAGCGCAATGGCTCAAGCGTCCTCTGCTGACCGACTACTACGCGAAAATGGGCGGGGCAATCGGCGCGGCGGGAATGGAGCTCAACGAAAACTTCGTCGCCGTCACCTCGCGCACCGACACCAAGCCGCACTGGAAAAGGGATATCAGCATCAACGGTCTGCCAACGCTGTGGTCTTCGGTCGGCTGGCTACCGTTCTATGCGGAGAATCCGGCTGCCGGCAGCGACCGCTTCCGCGGCGGCTATCTTTATGCCGAGGTGATGGGTCCGTGGGGTAACCTGCGCATCAAGGAGATCGACGGCGAGAAGGTCGGCGCCGAGATCGGCATGACCGTGCAGTTGTTCAACACTGCCTACCCTTATCACTATCACCATCCGCAGGAAATCTACATGACGCTGACCAAGCCGCAGTGCATCGACCAGAACAGGTACATGGTCATGCACTGGGACAGCGACCAATTCACGCAGGAGCGGAAGGAAAAGGGCTGGCAGGTGGCAATCGACGGCGCGCAGGGCAAATGGCAGAAATGGTTCGCCAACCAGGACCCGGACAGGGAGTGGCTGACCTACTTCGAACGTAATGCCATCCATGCCTTTTACGCCATCGACGGCTGCAATCAGAGCATCGAGAACTCCGGTCTGGTCACCGTCTGGGCACGCTCGACCGCGCAGGACAATGAGCAGAGCACTCGCCTGTGTCGGCCGGCTGTCGGCAAGAACGGGCCAAAGGGGATGCTGCCGGGCGACAAGGCAGTCTGCGAGCTGCACGACTGGAAGCCTTGAGCAATCGGCTGGCCGGCCCGCCTATGCCGCTTGCGGGCCGGCCAAGCTGGCCTTTGTCGACGTGTTTTGCGCCAGCTGCGGCGCGTCGACTTGGGCCGCCCTGATGGGTCCCGACCTGCGAGCCAGGAGTGATCAAGGAGCAGTGCCCTCGTACAGTTCCGGCCAGCGTTCGACCCAACAACAGACGTGGTTGAAGCCGGGCACGATGCGAATTCTGGGCCGTTCGCTGGCAGGGAAGGCTGACGCATAAGCGGTCGCGATCCTGGCAGGCATGTTGCGATCATCTGCGCCGACAAAATGTAGCTGTGGGACTCCTTGCAAGCGCCGCCATTCAAGGGCTGGGTTCAGCGATCCGTCCAGCGGCAGAACGCCGTGGTGCCGTGTCCAGAGGTGGTGATCGAGATTGCCGGCAACGGTTACCAGCTGGACGATATCCTGGCGTCGTGCCGCCAGCAGCGCGGCAATGGCGCCTCCGCCGGAGTAGCCGACAAGAACCAGCTTGGTGGCGCCAAAGCTTTCTTTGAGCGTGCTGATTGCGCGGTTGCTCGACTCGACCACTTCCGGCGAGAAGCGACGACTTGTCCAGTAAGCCGGAGCGCAATTCCCCGTTTCGCCAGCATCCAGATACTGACACGGGCGCCCGAGGTAGGCGGCGACTCCCGGCACATGCTGCAAGGCCAGTTCGAGGGCCAGAGGGCGGCGCGGCGTGGGGTCATCTGACGGATGGCTGCGGCTCAACCAGGCCAGTCCGTCGCCCTCGATGTAAACCGTTAGCGTCTCTGCCGCGGTAATTGCTGTCGGGACATAGGCGATCATGGGCAAAGGGGAAGCGGCGAGGTGCAGCCGCTGCCAATTTCTCGCCGCAGCGAGAGTCGCTGCCCGAGCATGGCGGTCGTCACGCCCTTGTCCGATGCAGGCAGCAAGCAACAGTACGGACAGAAGCATAGCGCCGCTTGAACGCAGTGATACCGCCAGAAGCATTCCGAATCCTCCGCTGCTTCCCGTTTGTGACTTCGTCTCGGCGGCCCTCCAGCATGAAGCCGCTGTTGGCCTCTCCAAAGGCCACGATATTGCCATTGATTTGACGACTGCAAATGAGTATCGTCACCTCCGCAATTTCAGGGCCAGTGGCTGCCAACGCAAGGGGACGATCATGACTACCATCACGGAGCCGGGTGTGCCTGGCTGGCAGTACAAGGCTATCAGTAGTGCCGTTGCGCTTGCTTTCGCCAATGCCGTGCTGATCGCGCCTGCCAACGCCCAGTGCTCCGGCTCAGAAACCATTTCCAGCGCGGTGTCCGCAAGATCGCCTTGCGCCGATGCCGGGCTCACGATCACTGTGCCGGGCACGGTTTCCGGCGCGGGGGTGGCAATCACATACGACGGCGATCTCGCCTTGGTGGGGAGTTTGACCAATCAGGGCTTGATCCAGGCCTCGGGTACGCGGATGGGGGCGGTGCCTTACGAGTATTTTTCTGCCTCCGGCGTTCTGGTTACGGCGGAGTTGCTCGGCACGCTGACCAATTCCGGAGCGATCAGAACAACCGTCGATAGCGAAGGCTACTCAGAAGCGTTCGGATTTCGGGAGAATATATACGGTCTCCCGGCCATGTCAGGGACGCTGATTAATAGCGGTATCCTTGAGGCGGCGGCTACGGGTTCTGCTGCCGAAGCGGCAAGTATCGCTTTGGGGCTAGACCTTTCGGGAATGCTCACCAATAGCGGCACCATCAGCGCGAGAGCCACTTCAGTCAGCGGTGACGCTAGAGCATTCGGCGTGCGCATTTTCGGCAATCTCATCGCCACGCTGACCAGCCGTGGCGCGATAAACGCCACCGCCACAGCGGCGGCTGCCGAAGTGACGGGCGCTGATGCCGACGGTATACACGTCGCCGGCGCTCTGCGCGGTAGGCTGACCAACAGTGGCGCCATCAAGGCCGTCGCCAGGGCGGCCGCCGTCGAATATTCACGTGCCGAAGCCTCGGGCGTGCATGTCGATGATGTCCTCAGCGGTACCCTGGCCAACAGTGGCATGATCACGAGCGCTGCGACTTCCAGCGCTTTTGCCTACGCCGCTGCGGCGTCTGTCAAGGGTGATCTTAGCGGCACGCTGAGCAACAGTGGCGCAATCGAGGCGACGGCCAGAACTGCCGATGCCAAGTATTCTTCGTATGCGCTGGCTGCGGGAGTCTCGGTCGATGGCGACTACGGCGAGACCGCGACGATGAGCGGCACCCTGATCAATACGGGCACGATCAACGCCGCGGCGACTGATGGCCATTTCTCCAAATCCAACGGCGTCTACCTCGGGGGTGATTTCAACGGCCGGCTGCTCAACGACGGCGCGATCAAGGCCACGGCCACGACGACAGGCGGCGGGTGGCCTGAAGCATATGCCAGGGGCGTCTCTGTAGAAAGTGACAGCAGCGAGATGGCGGGGATGAGTGGGGTTCTGAGCAACAGTGGCACGATCGCCGCTACCGCGACAGCGACTGGTAACCCGGAGTCCTATGCTCTTGCTGATGCCGCTGGCGTGTCGGTTGACAAGGATTTCATCGGCTTTGGCTTCGGCCCGACGAGCGCTGTGACGCTGACCAGTAGTGGCATGATCAGCGCCACAGCTACTTCCACCGCTTATTCTAAGGCCGTCGGTGTGCTTGTCGGCAGTTTCCCCAGCGCTACGCTGATCAACAGTGGGGCGATCAAGGCCGCAGCCACAGCAACCTATTATCCGGAGGCCTCCGGTGTGTCCATGGACGACATTCAGCAAGGCGGCATGCTGACCAACAGTGGCACGATCGACGCCACTGCGAGCGGCGGCGGTGGCGCTTACAAGAGCGCCGTCATGGCCTATGGAGTTCGCATTTGGCGACTCGATGGCGAACTGATCAATAGCGGCAAGATAGGTGTCACCGCCACGGCGACTGATGACGCTTACCCGGGCGACGCCACGGCGCATGCTGTCGACATTCTGCAGTTCGACGGTGCGCTCGCCAACTCCGGACTGATTTCGGCCGCAGCGAACGCGACAGGCGACAGCCATGCCGTGGCGATTGCGGTCGGTCGCGGAGCCGGGCGCATCGACAACCTCGCCGGCGGCCATGTCCGAGGTCATTTGCAGATTGATGGTGCAGTCGCACTCAACAACGCAGGGACTATCCTGATCCCGGCACTGGATTTTGGCGGGGGTGAAGGCGAACGCTTCGCCGGGAGTTATGTCCGCGACAACTACACGCAGCAAAGCGGCGGTGGCCTGGAGTTAGCTGTGCACAGTGTCTCTCGCTACGCAGCACTGGAAGTTGGCGGCGTTGCCGACTTCACCGACAGCAATGCGCTGGCCGTGAACCTTGACCCGGCGCATGCGATCAGTCCTGGTGATGTGCTGGCGCATGTGGTGACCGCCGGTACGCTAAGCTCTCCGAGAGGTTTCCAGGTCACGGACAACAGCGCCTTGCTTGATTTCACCTCGGAAATCGTGCACTCCGGAGCCGATGAGCTAGCTTCCAGGCGCAGCGAGGCGCTCGCCGGCAATGCAGCCAATCTGATCGCCGCCAATAACACCAACTACTGCGGGCGGACCGTGGCCACGGCCAGGCGAGGTCCTTGCGAAGTCGCGTTCGATTCACCGACGCTCACCATCACGGCAAGCGGCACCATTACGGGGGCCAGTTCGGGGATCAATGTGCTGACCGGAACATCGACCTCAATTACCAATAGCGGCACGGTCAGCGGCAGCGACTATGGAATCCACTTCATGCGCGACGCCGTGCTGAACGGATCGATCGTCAACAGCGGGACGATTTCGGGTGGCCGGTATGCAATCTTTGCCGACCGGACGATCACCAATGGCAGTTCCTTGACCAGCATCGATATCGTCGGGAGCAATGCTCGGGTGATCGGCGACGTCCACGCGCCGATGGCGGCCTTCAACGTCACCAGCGCAGCCCTTTTCAGTAGCGAAGGGCAATTCAACGTGGATACCTTCAATATCGCCAACACCAGCAGCTTCAACATGGCACATGGCGTTCGCGTTCACAATGCCTCTGCCTCGGCGTTCAACAACGCGGGGAGGTTGGCGGTTGCCGCAAATAAGACGGCGACGATTACCGGCAACTACGCGCAGACTCCGGCGGGCATTTTCCAGACCAGCGTCGCTGGCAATGCACAGTACGGCAAGCTGGAAGTCTCCGGCACTGCGACTTTGCCGGCGGCGGCAAGAATTGCTGTCGATGTCGTCGGCTCGCCGGATCTGACCAACGGCACCGTTCTGCCCGCAGTGATCAAGGCTGGCACGCTGAACGCGTCAACCTTTGCGGTCACCGACAACAGCGCCCTTTTTGATTTCCATGCCGCACAGAATGGCAATTCGGTAGAGCTTGCGATTGCGGCCAGTTCGCCAACTGGCATCGTCGATGCGGTAGGCGGAAACAGCAGTTCTGCTGCTGCAGCGCGAGTCCTGGATTCGCTCGTTGTGCAGGACCCGAGGCATCCAATCAGCAGCCTTTTTCAACAACTGACTTCGCAGGCAGCGGTGTCTGACGCGGTCGCCAATGTCTTGCCGCTGATGCGCGGGGGCATGCCGACAGCCATCGTCGGCATTCTCAACGCCGGCGACCGTATCATCCAGGCACGCCATGAAGCCGGGCGCGGAATGTCTTCGGGCGACGACTTCCTCAGCAACCGTCAATTCTGGATCAAGCCGATCGGTTCCTGGGCACGGCAGGGTGACGTCAATGATGTTCCTGGTTACAAGGCCAATAGCTATGGCCTGTTGCTTGGCGCCGATGGCGATGTATCGGACCAGGTCAACCTGGGTGTGGCCTTCGCCTATGCCAGTAGCGATGTGAGTCTCAGCAGTGCGGCGACTGATCAGGACGCCAAGGTCAATGGCTATCGGCTGATCGCTTATGGCGAGTACCAGCTGGACGGCCGCACGCGCGTAGACTTCCAGGCTGATTTCGGCGTCGGCGACAGCAAGGGACGTCGTCATATCAACTTTGGGGCCGTCAATAGTATTGCCAGCTCCGATTACGATAACCGGAATGCTCACGTCGGCGTCGGCTTGAGTCGCGATTACTTCCTGTCGCCGGTGACCAGCGTCACTCCTTCTGCGCGCGCCGACTACGTCTACTTTCGTGACGATGGCTATAGCGAAAGCGGCGCAGGTCCGCTTGACTTGATCGTTAAGCCGCAAACTCTCGAACAATTCGTATTGTTCGCTAACGCCAAACTCGCCCACGCTCTCGGCGAGAAGACCTATTTGCTTGCCAATCTGGGCGCCGGCTACGACTCCATGGCTCGGCAAGCCTCGATCGTTTCGGCATTTGCCGGTGGTGGCCCGCAATTCACCACCCGTGGGCTCGATCTTGCCCCCTGGATTGCTCGCGGTGGCGTCGGTCTGGTGGTCAGCAACAGCAAGGCGATGGAGCTCGCACTGCGCTATGATTTCGAAGCGCGTGAGTCGTATGTCAACAACACCGCTTCGCTCAGATTCCAGATGCCGTTCTGATCATCGTCTGTGAGCGCCGCAGGCTTTGCCCAAGCACCATGAACATTGGCACCCCGGCAATCGTTCTCAACTTCGCCTACGGCTCGAACATGCTGCTCGCCCGTATCCGCGAGCGCGTTCCGTCCGCGCGTCCGCTCGGTGTCGCCGCTTTGCACGGTCACCGGCTGGCCTGGCACAAGGCGGGCAGGGACGGTTCGGGAAAGTGCGATGTTGTTCGCAGTCACGCGGCGGACGCGGTCGTCTTTGGCGTGTTGTACGAAATTGCCGTCGCCGAGAAGCCCATACTCGACGCTGCTGAAGGCTTGGGAGCGGGCTACGACGAGAAACGGGTTCCGCTGCAGCACAAGGCGGTGCTGCTCAGCGCCAGTCTCTACCAGGCGACGCGCATCGAGTCTTCCTGGCAGCCGTACTCCTGGTACAAGGCGCTGGTCGTTGCCGGTGCCAGGGAGCATGGCCTGCCCTCGTCCTACGTCGCCGCTCTCGAAGGCGTTGCCGCGATCGACGATGGCGATCGTGATCGGCATGCCAGACATCTCGCCTTGACCCGCGCCACGCCTCTCCGGCAAGCTTGACTGGCGCCGGCGATCGTTGGCGCACAGGACCAAGTAGAAAGATCTGAGCACACAGGAGCAGGGAATGACCGCCACAGCCGTCGCTAATCGAGCCGATTTCCTCGTCGTCGGCGCCGGTATCGCCGGCGCTTCGGTCGCGTACTGGCTCGCCCGCCATGGCCGGGTGCTGGTGCTCGAACGCGAAGATCAGCCGGGCTACCACTCGACCGGCCGCTCGGCGGCGCTTTTCGCCGAGAGTTACGGGACGCCGCAGGTACGCGCCCTGACCCGGGCCAGCCGGGCGTTCTTCGACGCGCCACCGCAAGGATTTTGTGATCATCCGCTGCTCTCGCCACGTGGGGCATTGATCATCGCGACGCGCGGCCAGGAAGAGCTGTTGCGCGCCAGATGGCAAACCCTTTCCGCCCTTGGCGAAGCTCTGCAACTGCTTTCGCCCGCGCAGACCTGTGCCATGCTGCCGGTGCTGCGTCAGCAAGAAGTGATCGGCGCGATTTTCGACCCGGGCGCCGCCGACATCGACGTTCATGCCCTGCATCAGGGCTACCTACGTGGGCTGCGCCAGAACGGCGGTGTCGTCGTCTGCGGCGCCGAAGTCGGTGCGGTGCGGCGTTGCCAGGATCTTTGGTGGCTCGACGCTGGCGGACAGCAGTATGCTGGGCCAGTGCTGATTAACGCCGCCGGTGCGTGGGTGGACCAGATCGCTGCACTGGCCGGCGTGGCTCCTATCGGACTTCAGCCCAAACGGCGGTCGGCCTTTCTCTTCGCGCCGCCCGAAAAGCTGGACAGCACGCCTTGGCCGCTGACCATTGGCGTCGCCGAAGACTGGTACTTCAAGCCGGATGCCGGCTGGTTGCTGGGATCGCCGGCCAATGCCGATCCGGTTCCGCCGCACGACGTTCAGGCCGAAGAACTGGACATCGCAACGGGCATTTTCAACATCGAACAGGTGACGACGCTGAGCATTCGCCGTCCAAGCCATACTTGGGCCGGCTTGCGATCCTTCGTCGTCGACGGCGATCTGGTCGGCGGTTTCGATGCGCACCAGCCAGGATTCTTCTGGATCGCTGCCCAGGGCGGCTACGGCATCCAGACCTCGCCGGCGATGGGGGAAAGCTGTGCGGCGCTATTGTGCGGCCAGCCGATTCCGGCGCCGCTCAGCGATTTCGGTTTTTCTGCGGCAATGCTCAGTCCGCAGCGGCTCAGGCGCGTCTAGCCCGGGGCGCCTTGCTCATACGGCTTGCCGGTATTTCTTCCACGCGCTCCAGCTGAACACCAGCAGGCCGAGCCAGATCAGCGCGAAACTCAACAGCCGCTCGTTCTGCATCGGTTCGCCGAAGATCCAGACCGCAGTGAGGAACTGCAGCGTCGGATTGATATACATCAGCATTCCGACGCTTGCCAGGTCGAGTCGCTGCGCGGCGGCGGCGAAGGCCATCAGCGGCAGCGCCGTGAGCGCACCCGCACACGCCAGCAGCAGGGCGGTGGGGAGGTCGTGGCCGGTAAATACGGAATGGCCGTGACCTGCCTGCCACAGTGCATAGGCTGCGCAGACGGGCAGCATGGCCAGGGTTTCCAGCCACAGTCCGGAGATCGAGTCTACCGGTAGTTTCTTGCGCACCAGGCCGTAGGTGCCAAAGGTGCCGGCGAGAACCAGCGACACCCAGGGCAGGCTGCCGAGAGCAATGACGTCGTTGGCAATGGCGAGCAGCGCCAGGGCCACCGAAATCCACTCCAGGCGGTTCAGCCGTTCCTTGAGCACCAGCAGCGCGAGCAGGACGCTCACCAGCGGGGTCAGGAAGTAGCCCAGGCTCGAGGCGACCACCTGCTGGTTAGCGACGGCCCACAGGAAGACCAGCCAGTTGGTGCCGATCAGCAGGGCGGCGACGGCCAGCATCGCCAGGTGGCGCCAGGTCTTGAAGACCGTCGCCACCTTGCCCCACTGGCGGCGCAGGCTGAGCAGCAGGGCGACGAAGACGCAGGCCCAGGCGGCGCGGTTGCTGAGCACATCCATCGGCGGGACGTGCGACAGCTGGTGGAAGAACAGTGGAAAGAAGCCCCACATGCCGTAGGCCAGCAGGCCGAAGCCGACGCCGGCCACTTGGCGGTCAGCGTTCACGGTTTCCCATCAAGGCTCGGGACGCAGGATGTCGAGCGTCGTCGAGCGGTAGTCGCGTCGATAGAGAATGATCAGGATACTCAGCGAAAGAACGCCGAGGACTACCGGGCTGAGCAGCCAGCCGGACGCCGCGAGGCCGAAGTAATAGGCGCGAATGCCACGATTGAAGTCATCGCCGGCCAGGTTGTGGGCGCCGGCCACACGGCGCGCGTAGCGCTCGACCGACGGGTCGTCGCGCTGACCTAGCGGCGCCGCGCCGATCAGGATCGACAACAGGTTGAACTGGCGCAGCGCCCAGGTGAACTTGAAGTAGCCGTAGACGAAGCTGGCGAGTACCAGCATCAGCTTGATTTCCAGCAATTCGCGGCTGCCGGCGCCGCCAAGCGTCAGGTCGGCGGAGAAGCTCAGCAACTGGTCGGCCGCGCCCATGGCGGCGACCAGGCCGGCGATGATGTAGATGGTGGTGTTGGCGTAAAAGGAGACGCTGCCCATCAGGTTGCCGATCAGGGCCGCGTCGCTCATTCGCAATTCGCGTTCGAGCATGCAGTAGGCCCATTCCTGCCGGTAGCTGTGCAGGTGCCCGATCAGGCCCTTGCAGCACCAGCGACTATGCTCGGAAAACCAGGTGTAGCCGCCCCAGCAAGCCAGGAAGGTAGCCAGGGCCAGCCAGTCGACGGTCGACAAATTCGCAAGTGCGCGCATCGCGGCATCTTGCCACAGAATGTTGCGCACACGCGCGGTGGCCAGGGCAATCGCATGAATGCCAACGTCGTTGACCCTCTGAAATAATCGTTTACGCTCAAGGAGTTACGAAAGGGCTGTTCACAGCCCCTTGAT
>ERZ761603.1585-NODE-1585-length-16792-cov-23.928781_pt1 | contig 16792 bp, 10 predicted proteins | sample MGYA00511879_ERZ761603 | MGnify/ENA primary metagenome ERZ761603 (study PRJEB28899, sample SAMN02850040) | bioreactor sludge metagenome | biome: EBPR Sludge; feature: EBPR Bioreactor; material: flocular biomat | place: Australia: Thorneside Wastwater Treatment... | reverse complement strand
TCGAATCGAGCGACATCAAGGAGATCTGCTACCGGCGTCTGCTGGGTAAGTCACCGGCGGGTGAGACCGAACTCGGCAAGCTGTTCGACGCCCATGGCCAGGCGCTGCGGCACAACACCAAGCTGCAGGATGCCAAGTATTACGACGCCGACTTCAGCAAGGAGAGCTTCACCAATCTCTACCCGTTCCTCCCTGCGCACTTCGACATCCTGCTGCATTTGCTCGGCGCCCTGGCCAAGTCCACAGGGGGCATCGGCCTTCGTTCGGCGATTAAGGTGATCCAGGACGTCCTGAAGGGCGAGGGTGGATCCAAGGCCATGGCCGATCAGCCGGTTGGTTGGCTTGCCACCACCGTCACTCTCTACGACGAACTGGAAAAGGACATCCGTCGCGCCTTCACGTCGATCCACCAGGCGGTTGGAAAGGTTCAGATCCGTTTTCCGGACTCGCAACTCCACCAGGACATCGCCAAGTCGGTCGCGGTCTTGCAGATTCTGGGCAACCTGCCGGTTTCCGTGCAGAACGTCGCCAGTCTGATGCATCCATCCGTCACTGCCCCTTCGCAGCTCGACACGGTGAAGAAGGCCGTCGAGGACATGATCAATGATGTGCATGTGCCTCTCGGTGAGAAGGACGGCAACCTCGTCTTCCTTAGTGAGAAGCTGCGCGACATCGAGCAGGAACGAGGCGCCATTGCCCTTCGCACCGTCGATGTGAAGCGCATATTCAATGATTCCCTGCGCGAGTCCTTCGACCCGCTACCCCGCGTCAGCTTGCATGGCACGATGGCCGTGGCCACTGGCTTGAAAGTTCAAGCCGGCAGCGCGATCACCAGCCTCGCTGGAGATCAAAGCACGATCCAGACGGTCGTGGAGCTGGTGCCCGCCAGCGACTACGAGGCTGCCAAGAACCGGATGTTGGATGACTCTCGCAGCCGTGCGGGTCGCAACGTGATCGGGCTCCTGGCACGGTCCAACGCCGAACTCGACGATCTCGCCAACGAAATCTATCGCTGCCAGCGCATCGCCGAGCTGCACCGAAACGAGCCCGACCAGGAGGTCAAGGACTACTGCTCTGGCCAGCTCGATCGAGCAACCAAGCTGGCCACCCAACTCCAGAGCAAGATCAAGCAGACCCTGCAGGCCGGATCCTTCGTTTTCCGTGGCCAAGCAACGGCGGTTTCCGCACTGGATGCCGACCTGTTGGAGGCAGCGAAGAAGCTGCTCGGCGATGTCGCGGAGCAGGTCTTTGATCGCTATGTAGAAGCCCCAGTTCGGGCTGCGACAGACACCGCCGAGAAGTTCCTGAAGGTGGCCAACCCGGCTGCCATCGGCAGCAGCCTCGATCCGCTGGGCCTAGTGCAGACGGTGGCGGGCCGCGCCTCCTTCAAGACCGACCACAAGGCGATGATCAGCATTCGCGACTACATCGACAAGCGCGGCACCGTCGATGGCAAACGCCTGCTCGACGACTTCAGCAGCGATCCGTTCGGCTGGTCGCCTGACACGACGCGCTACATCATTGCCTCAATGCTGATGGCCGGCGAGATCAAGCTGAAGGTCTCGGGGCGTGAGGTCACCGCTGCAGGTCAACAAGCCATCGATGCGCTCAAGACCAACAATTCGTTCAAGCAGATTGGCGTTGCGCTGCGCGACGAACGGCCGTCTATCGAGACCCTCGGACGGGCGGCGGAGCGACTCACCGAGCTGGTGGGCGACATGGTCATTCCCCTGGAACAGGAGATCAGCAAGGCTGCTGCTAAGCACTTCCCCCGGTTCCAGCACGACTACGGCTCGCTGGCAGAAAAGCTCAGTGGCCTGGGGTTGGCAGGTAGTGACCGCATCCGCACTCTGAACCAGGACATCGCCGACGTCCTCTTCACTGATGCATCCGACGCCCCGCAGCGTCTTGGCGCAGAGACCTCGTCAATCTACGAAAACCTCAAATGGGCGCTCGAAGTGAAGCGCGTGCTGGACAACGGACTTGACGCGACCCTGCGCGACCTGCAAGCCCATCGTCGCGACATCGAGGCACTGCCCGACACTGGCGTGCCCGGTGACCTGCGCCGCGAATTGACTGAGGACCTGGGCACGCTTGCTGATCGCATCAACAAGGAAGATTTCTTCAAGCACACCGCCGACTTCAATTCGCAGCTCACCCACTTGAAGGGGCGTGTACGCGATGCGGTCGTCACCTTGTCCGAGCAGCAAAAGCTGAGACTCACGGTCGGTGTTGAAGACCTGCAGCGTATCCCCGAATGGGAAGAGCTCACCCAGGAGGAACGCGGCAATGCCGTCAGTCGCCTTGACGGCTTGGCTTTGGCTGCGACACAGGACCTCGTCGGCCTCAAGAAGTTGCTTGCCCGCGACTACGACATCAACAGCACGCTGGAGGACCTCAAACGCTCGATCCAGCGCCAGGGCCAGGAACGTCTGCGTCAACGCATGGAGGAAGAGCGGGCTAAGTCGGGCGACAAGGGTCCCGCCAAGCTCACCAAGTCAATTTCAGTACCTGTGAAGATGACGTCAGCGGCGGACATCGATGCGCTGATTCAGCAGCTCCACGAAATCAAGGCACAGCTCGGCCTGTACGCGGAGATCGAAGTCTCGCTCGTCCTCGGAGAGCAATCGGGAAGTGAAAGGGGTTGAGCATGGACTTGACTCCTGAATCCCGACATCACATCGAGCAAGTTGCTGACGAGGCGCTAACGCAGCTTGAGAGCATCGCGGCGACGGCAAAGACCAAGCTGCACGACGGACCCTCGCTAGGTTTTGACTCTCTGGCGAGCATCAACACGATGACGTCCAGCTCGGCTGTGCAAAGGCTTGACCAAATCAGCCAGGCCAACCGAGACAGCTATTCCGTGCTGGCAAGGGAGCCAGCCATTGCTCGCGTCGTGGTGGCAGACGAGGAAGGTGAAGAGCGCACCTATTACATCTGTCGCACGACGCCAGTATCGGGCTTTCCCAACCTCGCGAGCTATCGCGCACCCGTTGGGAGATTGGCATCTCTGGCAATTGGCGCCGAGTTCACCCTGCCGAACGGCAATGTCGTCGAGGTCTTGGAGCGCGCCCAACTCCGGCCTGCGGCACTGGCAGACGGCTGGGATTCTCGTGACACCGTGGTGGAAGCCGAGCACTTCGGTCCGCTCACCATTGAGTCGCTGCGCGCTCTGCTAACCGAGGTCGCTGGCGAAGAGGTCACCGAAGACATCTTGGGTCAGTTGTTGGCCGAGGAAACCGTCAAGGCCAACATCATCGACGGCGTGCGCCGCAGCGTCATCACCAAGATGGGCTTGCGCGACCAACCTGTGCTGGATCAGTACCAGGACGAGATCTTCCGCCTTCCTCTCGACAAACGGCTGCTGATCTTGGGGCCGCCCGGTACGGGCAAGACCACGACGCTAATCCGGCGCCTAGGTCAAAAGCTCGACACTGCCTTTCTGGAAGACGGCGAGCAACAGTTGGTGGAGGCGGTTGGTGCGTCACAAGGGCTCGCACACGCCAACAGTTGGCTGATGTTCACACCCACGGAGTTGCTGAAGCAGTACCTGAAAGAGGCTTTCGCCCGGGAGGGCGTCCCCGCCTCCGATCTGCGCATCAGAACCTGGCAGGACTACCGGCGTGAGCTTGCCCGGAACGCATTCGGCGTCCTCAGAACCGCGACGGGTGGAGGCACCTTTGTCCTAAAGGATGGGGTTCCCAGTTTGAATGACGGTGCACTCAATCGCCCCATTGAGTGGTTCCAGGACTTCGATACGTGGCAACGCAACGCCTATGTCCGAGAGCTGAACGAAGCGGCATCCCTCCTCCAGGGCGCGAAATCGGCCGACGTTCAAAGCCTAGGCGTGCGTCTGCAGGACATCGTGGGGCGAGCCGGCTCCGGCGCCCTGGCTGCCACGTTTGGGTCGCTGGCGGCAGAACTTCCAAAAGTTCAGACCCTCGTGACGACCCTGAAGGAAGACTCCGACAACAAGATCAAGTCGGCGCTCAACCTGCAACTCAATCGGAATCGCGCGTTTCTGGACGAGTTGGCCCGGGTGATCGACAGCTTGCAGCAGGCCACGACAACCGATGCTGACGATCAGGACGATGTCGACGGCGACGAGGAAGAAGACACCACTGCCCCCCGCACTGGCCGTGCTGCCGCCCTCAGTGCCTACATGCAAGCTGTTCGGGCTCAAGCCCGGGCCGCAGACTCTAAGCGCCCCGTCACCAAGGCATCCCGCAACGGCAAGATCATTGAGTGGTTGGGCGACCGTGGACTGAACGAAGGCGACCGAGCCGAAGTGGGCGCAAGCCTGCTGGTCCAGACCAATGCGCGGCGCTTCGTCAGCCCGGTCAAGCGCTACCTGGACGGTATTCCAAAACGCTACCGGGCGTTTCGGCGTGAACTGCAACAGGCAGACACCTGGTATCGCAAAGAGGGCTTCGAGCCACGCGACATCCATCCGCTCGAGTTGGACGTCGTCCTTCTGGCCATCCTCCGAGCAGCGGGTGATCTGATCGGCCGACCCAACGTCCTTCGTGACATCGAGAGCCCAGCGTGGTCACCCCTTCAGCCAATTCTTGGCCATTACCGCAATCAGATCCTGGTGGATGAGGCGACGGACTTCTCGCCCATTCAGCTCGCCTGTATGGCTGCACTCGCTCACCCCCGGCTGCGCTCCTTCTTTGCATGTGGCGACTTCAACCAACGCCTGACGACATGGGGGGCGCGCTCCGCCGATGAGCTCAAGTGGGTCTTTGCGGACTTCGACATCAAGGAGATCACAGTCTCCTACCGTCAAAGCAAGCAGCTGAACGAACTGGCCCGAGCCATGATCCGCGCCGTGGGCGGTACGGAACAGAACGTGAGCTTGCCCGCCCATGTGGACAGTGGCGGTGTAGCTCCTGCCCTGCTGGAACACGCCAATGAGACAGCAGTCGTCGTCGGCTGGTTGGCGGACCGCATTCGAGAGATCGAGCGCTTTGTCGGGCAGCTGCCGTCGACCGCCATTTTCGTGAACGGGGAAGACGACGTTGCGCCCGTCGCTGAGGCACTGAACGAAGCACTGGCCGAACACAACATCCAGGTCATTGCCTGTCGTGAGGGACAGGCCGTCGGGCAAGAGAGCAACGTGCGCGTGTTCGACATCCAGCACATCAAGGGCCTGGAGTTCGAGGCCGTGTTCTTCGTGGGCATTGACCAACTTGCGGCGCTGCACCCGGCCTTGTTCGACAAATACCTGTACGTGGGCACCACCCGGGCAGCCACCTACCTTGGCGTCACCTGCGATGGAACATTGCCAACCGCTATCGAGAGCCTGCGCGCTCACTTTGGCCAGGATTGGCAAACGCCAGTATCAGCAAATTAGGAATTGATCGATGGCATTCGACCAAACAACAAGAAACCGCCTTCAGCGCTTCGTCAACGACGCGCGTCGGGTGCTGGAAGAAGAGTTCACCCGCCAGCTGCAGAACGACTACGGCATGGACCCGAACTCGGGCAGCGTGGCCGATCTGACCAGCCTGCGGCATATCAACGACGCCCAGCGCGAAACCGCCCGCATTCTGCGCGACACCCTGGCGCACTACACCGCCAGCGGCGACATGAACGCCACGCAGGGGCTGGATCGCATCGTGCGCGAGCAGGCCTTTACCGTGCTCAATCGCCTTGCGGCCCTGCGCATGGCAGAGGCGCGTGGTCTGCTGGTGGAGTCGGTAGGCAATGGTTTCCAGGCCAAGGGCTTTCAGCTCTATGCGCGGCTGGCTGGTACCGGCTTGGGAGAAACCGGCGACGCCTACCGCGTGTACCTGTTCAGCGTGTTCGATGAACTCGCCCAAGACCTGCCGGGCCTGTTCGACCGCTATTCGCCGCAGGGCCGCCTGTTCCCGCGCGAGGCTGCACTGCTGCAAGTGCTGACCCTGATCAACGATGCCGACATTGCCCCGCTGTGGAGCGAGGATGAAACCATCGGCTGGATCTACCAGTACTTCAACTCCAAGGAAGAGCGCAAAGCCATGCGCGATGCCAGCCAGGCGCCGCGCAACAGCCGCGAGCTGGCGGTACGCAACCAGTTCTTCACGCCACGCTACGTGGTTGAGTTTCTGGTGGACAACACCCTGGGGCGACTGTGGTTCAACGCCACGGGCGGGACGACCGGCCTGCGCGATCGCTGCCAATACCTGCTGGTCAAGCCTGACGAAGCTCCTAACGCCGCAACCAAGCTGCGCGATCCGCGCACCCTGAAGCTGCTGGACCCGGCCTGCGGCTCTATGCACTTTGGTCTGTATGCCTTCGATCTGTTCGTCGAGATTTATCGTGAGGCATGGGCCTGGGAGCATCAGCACGGCCCTGGCTCGTTGGATGTCTCGACTCAGCCCCAAGCTGCACTCAAGCCACTGAGCCAGACCTATGAGGACGAGGCTGCATTCCTACGCGACGTGCCGCGCCTGATCATCGAGCACAACATCTATGGCGTCGACATCGACCCGCGCGCCGCGCAGATCGCATCGCTGGCGCTGTGGCTGCGCGCCCAGCGTGCCTGGCACGACGCCGGGGTGAAGGCCAAAGACCGTCCGCTGATCGGGCGGGGCCATGTGGTGGCTGCCATTGCGCCGCCGGCAGAGCGTGAGTTGCGCCAGCAGTTCGCCGCCAACCTCGACAGGCGCGATTCCGAACTGTTCGAGAAGACCCTGCAAATGCTCAAGGGCCTGCCAGAGCTTGGCGTGCTGCTCCAAGTCGAGCGCGAGCTGCCACACTTGATCCGCCAGGTCCATGTAGGCAAGGGCACGGGCCTATTTGCCGAACAGGAGCAAGCGAACTGGCAGCAAGCAGAGGCGCGACTGCGCGCGGCACTCACTGAGTTCGCCCAAGCGGCAAAGTCGACGTACCAGGGGCGCCTGTTTGCGCAGGATGCCCTGCAAGGGCTTCGCCTCATCGATTTGAGCCGCGAAGTGTTCGATGTGGTAGTAATGAATCGGCGGATTCAAGGACGAAGCGCAACACGCTTTAACGAGGCATGAAACACCTCATAGGGGGTCTTGAATCCCAGCCGCTTGCGGGGCCGGTGATTGATTCGGTTTTGGATCATAGTCAATTCCTCGTCCGTCACGGTTTCCATGCGCCGCTTCTTGGGGATGTATTGGCGCAGCAGCCCGTTGAAGTTCTCGTTGCTGCCGCGCTGCCAACTGCAATACGGGTCGGCAAAGTAGGTCTGGATGCCTAGGGCTTGGTCGGTGGCCAGGTGGTTTGCAAACTCTTTGCCGTTGTCCAACGTCAAGGTCTTGACCCGTGCGCGCAGGGGATTGAGCTTGGTCTCAATGGCCTGGCCCACCAAATCAGCCGTCTTGTTGACCACCTTGGCCAACACCGCATAGCCGCTCTTGCGCTCGACCAGCGTCACGATGGCCTGCTTGTGTGCCGCGCCAATGACGGTGTCGCCCTCCCAGTGGCCCACCTGCTTGCGCTGCTCAACGTGGGCTGGTCGCTCGCTGATGGGGCGGCGGTGAGGGATCTGTCCACGCCTGTCATGGCCACTGTGGTGGCGTTTGCGCCGAGGCTTCTGGCTGCGCAGGTGTTTGTGCAGCTCGCCACCTGTGGCCTTGTCGGCATAGACATGCAGGTACACGCTTTCATGACTGACCTTGAGTTGGCTGGCTATTTGCTCGGGGCTCCATTGCACGCCCAGGTAAAAGTCCACCTTGGCCCATACCTTGGGATCGATCCGTCGGGCGTTGCGGCTGTGCTGGGCACGCTCAGATGCTTTGCGGCAAGCCTGCTCGGCCCGGTAGCCACGCTGGCCACGGCCACGCTCTAGTTCGCGGCTGATGGTGCTGCGGTGACGACCCAGCAAGCGGGCAATTTCGGTGAGCGTGTGTTGGGCTTTCACGAGGCTGTAAATTTGGTAGCGTTCTTCTCGACTGAGGTGCTTGTACATCGGGCAACTTGGACTTGGCGGTTTAAGCGGCCATGATGCCTTGGCATCCTCAGCCACCCTTCACCGGGTTGGTCGTTGTTGCGCTTCGTCCTTGAATCCGCCATCCACCGTTTGGCGCCCTGGCTTCAAATACCAAGGATCAGCTCGCCAAAGCCTATCCACGCAGCAAGAACGATTTGCTGGCCATTATGGTGGAGCGGGGGTTGCAGCTATTGCGGGGCGGCGGGCGTATCGGCGCGATTACTTCACGCGCTTGCTTCTATCTGTCTGACTACCGTAAATGGCGTGAGGAAATCGTCCTAGGAGTTTCAAAACCAGAAGCTGTCGCAGATCTCGGATTGGGGGTCATGGACGATGCAATGGTTGAAGCGGCGGCCTATGTATTGGAGAAGCATGCATGACTCACTTCTTGCGCTTGTTGACCGAAATGGAAAAGGGCAAAGCATTGGAGACAGCGTGCCAGCGCTTGCGCCAGGGGGTTCCAGATCCTTGTCACTTTGATGTGGCCGCTGAATCGTTTGATGCCGTTCCGGGGAAGCCATTTGCCTATTGGGTAAGTGATGCAGTTCGTAACGTGTTCAAAGAACTGAATTCGTTGGAGGCCGGCGAAAGAACTGCCCGACAAGGGTTGGCTACAGCCGAAGACTTTCGTTTTGTCCGCGCTTGGTGGGAATCCCAGGGCTCGAGTTGGTTTGGTTTCGCCAAGGGGGGCGCATTTTCGCGCTTCTATGCTGATGTGTACTTGCTTGCTAACTGGGAAGACGACGGAGCAGAGATAAAGGCAGGTATTTGTCGGCGCTACCCATATCTGAATGGAAATGCGGAGTTCGTCGCAAAGAACCCGCAATATTATCTTCGCCCAGGTCTCACTTGGCCGCGCCGGACTCAGGGCGGCCTGAGCATGCGAGCAATGCCAGCTGGCTGCATCTTCGCTGATAAAGGTCCCGCTGCCTTTGCGGACGACGATGCCCCAGATGAATTGCTTGCATTGTTGGCACTTGTAAACAGCAGCTCTTTTGCGCTTCTAGTGTCATTGCAAGTCGCCTTTGGCTCATATGAAGTCGGCGTTATGCAGCGGACGCCCATACCTATCTTAGATGTTCCCTCACGCCAGAAACTGTCTGCTCTTTCCCGGCAAGCTTGGTCGCTCAAGCGTACCCTGGATACGACCGAGGAGACTTCACACGCCTTCGTGTTACCCGCTGCGCTACGGGCCCAACTCGGCAATTTCGACCCGCCCACCATCGAGGCAGAGCTGGCGCGTATCCAATCAGAGATCGACGACATCGCCTTTGACCTTTATGGCTTCAATGAAGCCGACCGTGCTGCCGTTCAAGGCACCCAAGGTGTGGCAAACGAAGGCGATGCCGAGGACAGCGCAGATGACGAAGGCGACGATGAAGACAGCGCTTCACCCATCGACCACACGGCCGGCTTGTTGAGCTGGGCAGTTGGTGTGGCATTTGGTCGTTTCGACTGGCGCCTGGCCACGGGAGAGCGCGCGGCACCCGCTGAGCCGGCCCCCTTTGATCCGCTACCGGCCAAGAGCCCAGGCATGCTGCCGGACGGGGCCGCGCCCTTCCATGCGCACGAAGGCATCCTGGTGGACGACCAAGGTCATCCGCATGACCTCGCGCGTCTGGTCGAAGAGGTGCTTGCTCGTGTCGAGGCGCCTGTGCCAGAAAATGTGCGCCGCTGGTTGCAACGTGACTTCTTCGCCTTCCATCTGCAGCGCTACTCCAAGAGCCGCCGTAAGGCGCCCATCTACTGGCCTATTAGCACGACGTCCGGCAGTTATACGCTGTGGGTCTATTACCCCAGCTTGACCAGCCAGACGCTGTACACCGTCATCAACGACTTCATCGAACCGAAGCTCAAACAAGTCGGTGCTGATGTGACGACGCTGCGCAACAAGGGATCGGCTCGCAGCCGCGACGACGAACGGCAATTCGAAGCTCTGCAAGCCTTCGAGCTGGAGCTGATGGAGCTGCGCGACACCCTGCTCAAGCTCGCGCCAACCTACAAGCCCAACCGCGACGATGGCGTGCAGATCAGCGCTGCGCCGCTGTGGTCGCTGTTCCGCCACAAACCTTGGCAGAAGGTGCTCAAAGACACCTGGGGCAAGCTGGAAAAAGGCGATTACGACTGGGCGCACCTGGCTATGAGCTACTGGCCCGAGCGCGTACTTGAGAAATGCAAGACGGACAAGTCGCTTGCCATCGCCCACGGTCAGGAGCGTTTGTACGTCGAGCCTGAGGCACAGCCGAAGAAGGCGCGCGGACGCAAGAAGACGGGAGGTGAAGAATGAGTATTGCTGAATTCATCCGTGAGAGCGTGCTTCGCCCACGATTGAAGCAGGCCGGCGCGCTGGTGGTGTACGACGCCGAGAAGCGATACCGCGAACAGTGCTTCGATTTGGCAGCCGCGAAGGTTCGGGTAGTGGATGCCTCCGAGAGCAGCATTGAAAGCCGCGAGGCTGCACTCTTGGCCCTGCGCGACGTGGGCCAGCCGAAAGCACCACTCGAAGGGGTGTTGATCTACGTGCCGACCAAACGCCCCGAAACTGACGAACAAAAGCAGGCTGATCCATTTGCACTCTACGCGGAATGCGGCGCTGTGTTTCCGCAGGACGACGGCGATGAGTATCTGAGCCTGTGTCTGCGCGCCAGGCCGGATCACGCCACCGAGATCAGGCAGGTGTTCGCCACAACGCCCTCCGGTCCGGCCTTCGCCGTGATCGATGCTATCGGCGGCGGGGTGAACTGGCCGCAACTCCGCGCAACGTTAAAGGTGGAGTCCGGTCGAGAAATCCTGGCTGCACTTCTTGCGCCCAGCACGTTCCAGACGGATGCACTCAAAGGCCAGGAGGGCTGGGTTCAAGAGGCACGGGATTTCCTTCGCGCCACCGTGGGCCTCAATGTGAAGACCCGAGGAAAAACTTGGTCCGCGCTGGCCGACGAACTGTGGCGATATGTACTGTTCAGCGACTTTGTGTTCGACCTTCCCGTCACGCTCCCAGAGACTTTGAAGGGTGTACCGCACGCACCGATTGAGGCCAGGCCCGTCATCGAGGATGTGTGCGACCGTCTCCGCAGTGACCCCAAAACACGACCGGCATACATCGAACGCGCTGAGGCCATCGAAACGGAACTCAATCTTGCGGACCTGTGCGGCGCGATCGATGACCTTGGAGAGCGTGACACCTTCCCTTTCGAGGAGCGAACATTCCTACGCACAGCGATCAAGGGGATCGTCTCTGGCGACACGGATGCAACTCGCCGAGTGCTGACCCGTCACAAGAGTTCCGTCTGGCTTGGCAAGGGTGAAAGCCAGGCGCAGTGGGAACTGGTCCGGGCCGGTCTGAGTGTGGCCGAGGCCTGTGAAGACTTTGAACGACAGCTGCCAGACCACGCCCGCTCACAATCGGATTTGATCGACTTCTATCTGGGCAGCTTGCGCGAAGCGGATCGCTTGCAGCGCGAGTTTGAACAGGCTGCCGGCGACTTTCTTGACCCACATGGTCTGATGCATGAGGTTATCAACGAGGCTCGGGCACGGTACCGCCGCCTGGCCGAGAAGGTTCAGGGTGTGTTCGTGAAACACATCGAGTCCACGGGCTGGCCACCTGCAGGAAGGCTGGCCAACTCCGAGGCATTCGACCGCCTGGTGGCCGACCGTCTGAAAGAGAGTGGTCGCAAGGTGGCCTACTTGATGGTGGACGCCCTGCGCTATGAACTCGGCGTGGCTCTCGAAAAATTGCTGGCGGAAGACGGGCCAGTCGAGCTGCAGGCTGCTTATGCACAGCTGCCAACGATTACGCAGATCGGCATGGCGAGTCTGCTGCCCGGCGCTCGCACCGAGTTGTCGCTTTCCTTGGAGAACGATGTTCTGGTCCCCAAGCTCGCAGGCACACCTGTGGGCAACGTGACGCAGCGCATGGGTTCCCTAGTCAAGCGGTACGGCGATCGCTTCGCCGAAATGCCGCTCAATGACTTCGTGCGAGGAAAACCCAAATTCGCGGACACAGTTGACCTACTCGTGCTGCGCTCCACGGAGATCGACAGCCAGCTCGAGAGCAATCCGGAAACCACGCTGGGCTTGATCCCCGGAACCCTCAAGCTGATTCGCGTGGCGCTCCACAAGCTGCGCGGCATGGGCTTCAAGGAAGCAGTCATCGTCACTGACCATGGCTTCTTCCTCAACGCTCAAGCGGAGGCCGGAGACGTTTGCGTTAAGCCGCAGGGCAATTGGCCAGTGAATGCGCATGACCGGATGATGCTGGGCACAGGCTCCGCAGATAGCCATAGCCTCGTGATCAGCGCGGAGAAGGTCGGCATTCGAGGTGATTTCCAACAGGTGGCTTTGCCTCGCAGCATGGCGCCTTACCGCTCGGGTCACCTGTATTTCCACGGCGGCGCTTCACTTGCGGAAGCAGTTGTACCTGTGCTGGTTGCTCGGCTGGATACAGCGGCCCATACCGAGTTGCGCAAGGTTGTCGTCGAGTTGAACTACAAGAACGGCGCCAAACGTATTACTACGAGATTGCCGGTCATCGAAGTGATACTGGTGGCAGACGACATGTTCTCGCAAGATCTGACTGTGGAGATCTTGCTTGAAGCCCAGGATAGCAAGGGCAACGTCGTGGGAGAGTCTCGGCCAGGTGGCGACGTGAATCCCGCCACGAGAACCGTGACGTTGATGGCAGGTCAGCGTAAGCAGATCGCATTGAGGATGGATGAGGAGTTCAGAGGCAAATTCTCGGTCAAGGCGCTGAACCCAACGACCTTGGCAGCGTACTGCAATCTGGCGCTTGAGACCGATTACACGGAGTGAGCCTGATGGACGAACTCGACAAAAAACTGAACGAGACCTTCGACGGCAAGGTACTACGCAAGGACCTGTTGCATCGAATCAAGAAGGGCACCAACGTTCCGACCTTCGTGCTGGAGTTCTTGCTGGCCAAGTATTGCGCCAGCAACGACCAGGCCGAGCTCGACGCGGGTATGGAAGCGGTGCTTTCGTCACTCCAGGAGAACTATGTCCGCCCGGACGAGGCCAACGCGGCGCAATCTAAGGTGGCCACCAAGGGCAAGCACCGGTTCATCGACAAAGTCCACGTTCGCTACGTCGAGAAGGAGAAGCGCCACTGGGCATCGTTGGAGAACTTCAACTCCCAGCGCATCGCGATCGGCGAGAAGTTCTACCGTGACAACGACCGCCTGCTGGAGGGCGGGATCTGGGCTGAGGTGACCCTGGTGCACAACGACATCGACGAGGACGACTATGCGTTCTCGATCGAGGATCTGCGTCCAATCCAACTGACGCGCTTTGACTTTGCGCGCTACACCGAAGGCCGAGCAGCGTTCACACGCGACGAGTGGCTGGCGGCGGTGCTGCGGTCAGTCGGCCTTGAGCCGACGAAGCTGTCGCAGCGCGTGCAGATGCACTTCATCGCCCGTCTCGCGGCACTGGTCGAGCCGAACTACAACTACATCGAGCTGGGCCCGCGCGGCACAGGCAAGTCGTACTTCTTCAGTGAGTTTTCGCCCTACGCGACCCTGATTTCAGGCGGACAGGCCACCAAGGCCACGCTGTTCTACAACAACGCGCGTCGCAAAGTCGGCTTGGTGGGCTACTGGGACACAGTGGCCTTTGACGAGGTGGGCGGGATCAAGGTGCGGGATCCGGACACCATCCAGATCATGAAGGACTTCATGGCCAATGGGCGTTTCTCGCGCGGCGCCGAGGTCATCGCAGACGCCAGCCTGAGCTTCGTCGGCAATATCGACGTCTCCGTGCAGCAGGTCGTCAACTCCAACGAGCACGACCTTTTTCAGCCGCTGCCGCCGGAACTTGATCTGGCTGTAATGGACCGCTTCGCGGCGTACATCCCAGGCTGGGAGATGCCCAAGAACAGCAGCGAGTTCCTGACAAGCAACTACGGTTTCATCACCGACTACCTGGCCGAGGCCTTCCACTTCCAGTTCAAGCATACGAACCGGTATGAGGAGGTCAGCAAGCGCATTCGACTCGGCAAAGCGATTGAGGGGCGTGACGAGAAGGGCATTAAGAAGACGGTCTGCGCGTTCTTGAAGATCCTGCACCCCAACGGCCCGCCGACCGACGCCGAGTTCGAGGAATACGTGGCCTACGCGACCGAATGCCGGCGCCGCGTCAAGGAGCAGATGAACAAGCGCAAGCCCGACGACGAGTTTGCACGGATTGGCCTGTCGTATTTCAAGGCAAGCGGAGATGAGGTTGTCGTCTTTTGTCCTGAGTCCAAGGACGCCATTGCCACGCAGGAGCCGGCGCGCCGGAAGCTGCGGCAGTCGGAAGCGCAGCCGATAGAACCGGCTGAGCCGCCGCCCGTGGCGCAACCCATACCACCAGCCCCGGTTGAGTCTGCAGTTCCAGAGGCACCCGTGCCGGTCACACCGGCCGCAGCACCCACTCCGCCGGTTGGACTGAAGGAGCAGCACTTCACCATCCTCTACGGAGATACAGGCTACAGCTACGAGTCCATCATGGGCCCATATCTGCAGGGTGCGAAGGCTGTGGTCATCGAGGACCCGTACATTCGGCTGCAGCACCAGATTCAGAACTTTGTCCGCTTCTGCGAGACGGTTCTCAAGGCTGGCACCGTCAAGCGGATCACACTGATCACGGGGCATGACGACAAGACACCTCTGGCGGAAATGGCTGAAAAGCTAGAAGAGCTCAAGCAAAGTCTGCTGGAGCTGGACGTCGAGTTGGAAGTGAAGCTCAATCCCAACATCCACGACCGCGAGATCCGTCTTGACAACGGTTGGATCATCAAGATCGGGCGGGGTCTGGACTTTTACCAAAAGCCAGCCAGCTGGTTCGAGGTTGGGGCGCACGACCTGAATCTGCGCAAGTGTCTGGAGACGAAGGTTGACATCTTCGAGGCTGCGGGAAGCGAATGAAGCAGGAAATTTCTGAACGCTTTGCTCTGAATATTGCCCGTGTTCGTAACCTGGTGTCGATCTATAGGAATCAGCTTTCTGGCTCCGGCAAGGGTCGCCGAGGACATCAGGAAACCGATGTACTTAGAGCTGCCGTCGTCTTACTTCATGCATCCATGGAAGACGTTTTGCGGAGCCTTGCCTACTGGAAGCTGCCATCTGCCTCACCAACAGTCTTAGAGAAGATCGCGATGATTGGAGGATCGAACACAAAGTTCCATCTCGGCAATCTTGCAGCTCATAGGGGCAAGACGGTTGAACAAGTCATCAAAGAGTCCGTAGACGCCTACCTTGAGCGTTCGAACTACAACAACTGCGATGAGGTAACCGGGCTCCTTGGTTCAATTGGGCTGAACATTGCGCCTCTCCAACGCTATCTGCCAGCCCTGGAAAGCTCCATGAAGCGTCGGCACCAGATTGTTCATCGTGCCGATGCGAACCCAAACATCGGTCGTGGCCGTCACAAGGTGTCTTCGATCTCTCCGAAAACACTGGATGACTGGATTGCCAATCTGGAACGTTTTGCCCAGGATGTCCTGTCGCAGGTCTGAGAGATAGATCAGTCCTTTTGTGTCATCAAATCGAGATGCAGAAGCCCGATCTCCGCATCCCGACGAAGCACCAATCCAGGCAATACCTTCCCGCCCCCAAAGACCCACCGGCGGAGTTCCTTGCTAGATCCCTCCCAGTCCCGCAGGTTAATCCGTCGCCGCAGCGTCGACGTCTGCAGCCGCCCAGCGCCGAGGTTGAACGTGAAGTCAACAATCGCGGCAAGTCGCCCCTCGGGCTCGGTGGCCAGCACTGGGCAATACCGCAAGGTAGCCTTTAACGCGACGATCAAATCGCGCGCCAGATAGGTATCACCCTCTTCCATGGTAATGGGCGGATGCTTCGGATCGCAGAGATGGCCGTAGCCAATCGTCCAGTAGCCTGCCGGGCAGACGTAGGGATGCGCCCGGCCAGGATCGTACTTCGGCACGCGGTGAAAGCCCTCGAAGCGCTTGGCCAGATCAATGGCCGCTTGTGGGACCGCGATCACGGCCGCACCCGATCAAACACACGCCCCAGGAACCAGAAGTTCAACACCCCAGCCCAGAGCGCTTGGTCGGCCTCAGTCCAGGCATGCAGGATGGCCGTCCCCCAGCCAGCGCCAGCGGTCACGGCTGCCGCAAACGCTGCCGTCTTGGCAGCACAGTACAACACCATGAACCAGTAGGTGATCACCGGTCGCACGCTGACCGATAGGGCATCGGCCCAACCGACCCCCGATTTTTGGCCCTGTGCTGCCACAGCATCACGCAAGGCCTCGACAGCGCCCACGTTCCAGGCCGCATCGGAGGCAGCACCGATCTCGGCCATACGCTGGGCTCCGCGCAATTTCTCGAATTCCAACGCCTTGTCCTGCATCGCCAGTTCATGGCCCCGTTCGCCCTGGCGGTCCAGCCATTTCAGGATCTCGGGCGCCAACCGGAACGCACCGCCCAAGAGTCCACCGAGCAGCGTCTCGATCATTGCGAGCCTCCCATCAACTTGAGCTTGATCGCTGCGCCGACCAGAAGGATGGCGAGGATGCCAGTGGTGGCGACCTTGATCACGGTCTGCCAGGCGGTGCGGCGGGCGTCCCGCCAGGCTTCAAGCAGATCACGCAACTCTCGAATGTCACGCGCGGCGTGGCCGTTTTCGAGGCCGAGATGCGACAGGCAACGCTCCGCTCCACGTTCGGCTGCGCGGTCGAGCAATTCGTCGAAGTCCTCTTTGCGCAAAAGGAGCATGTTCTCGACGAGGGCAGGTTTTTCTTGATCAGACATGGGCGATCTCCAAAAAGAACGAAACCCGCCCGGCGCGTGAGCACCGGAACGGGTTTCAAGGGATGAAGTTTTGGGTTGGG
>ERZ761603.1584-NODE-1584-length-16796-cov-65.438385_pt1 | contig 16796 bp, 13 predicted proteins | sample MGYA00511879_ERZ761603 | MGnify/ENA primary metagenome ERZ761603 (study PRJEB28899, sample SAMN02850040) | bioreactor sludge metagenome | biome: EBPR Sludge; feature: EBPR Bioreactor; material: flocular biomat | place: Australia: Thorneside Wastwater Treatment... | reverse complement strand
AAAGGCGTACTATCCGCCATTTCAGGTATCTCCGCAATATCCGACATGCCCTTTGCCACAAACCCTCGCCAGTGCTTGCTCGGCGCGCTAACCTTATGAACTACTTGTAGATTCGTGATCACAATGGTGCAATCGTCATGGGACCGAGATCAGGTTGTCTGCTGCTTCGGCCGCGCACCGCTCTCCCGAGGTTGTCGGCATCGGGGTTCACGGGCTTGACTACCTGGCGGCGATCGCACAGCGGAACCCCGGGGGTCCTGGGCCGCGTGGATTCAGGGGGCTTTTGAACCCAGTGCGAGGGTCGCGCCCACGTGACGAAAGGTCAGGGACCAGCGATCGCTGGCTACCGGCACGACGCGATGCTGATACGCCCAGCGTGCCGGACCACTCATGACGTAAAGTGAACCGGCTTGAAGGAGAATCTCGCCGCACGCGCGTCCGCTGCGTCCGACCCGAAACTGCATACGTCCTGGCGCACCCAGGCTGATGCCCAGGATCACCTCACCGAAGCGTGGGGCGTCAGTATGCCAGCCGATCCCGGCTCCGCGCTGATAGTGGGTCACGATGCACTGATTGAATGACTCGACTGGGTCGGGGCACACTGAGCTGCCGGTTTCGACCAGCCTGACCAGGAAAGGCGGCATCGGTGGCGCCTCGACCAGCCGGCGGCCGGTCGACAGGTATTGATACCCGAACTGCGCCCAGCCGCGTTTGAGCTGTTGGCCACGGAACACGTCGTGATCGAATCGCAGCGCCCGCAGGCGATCAAGCAGGACATCATGCTCGGAGCGCACCAGAAACTCGGGCACGTAGCGGAATCCTTCGGGTAGCAATGCCTTCATGGCGACCTACAGTGGCACGATGTGTGGCTCGTAGGGTTGTCCTGCCTTGCGCCGCGTGGCGTACTCCCCCGGATCCAGATCGACCCGCTCCACCCGGATCGTGGAACAGGCTTGCTGAATCTGTCGGGCAACCCGGTGTGCCAGCGTGAACCGGTGGCAGTGATTCGCGTCCTGAGCCGCAGCGGGCAGCGTGTCGAAGTCGGGGCAGTAAGGCTCGGCGCAGAGAAAGACTGCCATGCCCCCGCCGCAGTCTGCCGCTTCAACAAAGGCGCGCGCCACGGCGATGGACCCTTCGCTGGCCTCCCCGTTGTAGCGGTCGCGGAAGTCGTGCCAGTTGCTGACGTGCCCCTTGTGGTAGTCCCCAAGCAAACCGGTGGAAGGCCCCAGAATCGGCAGGTGCAGGAAACCGTATTGGCCGCCAGAACCGATCGCAGTCGGGATCAGCGAGGAAAACTCTGCCGGCGACCAACTCGACTGCGCACCGGTCCCGTTACGACGGACGTCCAGGAGGTAGATCGGCGCACCCAGATCCCTCAGCATGTGCGCCATGATCGTTGTCCGGGTCAATGCCTTGCGTCTCTCGTCCTTGAGACCGTTCGGTTCGAACTTGGTCCCGAGAGTGCCGATTCGGATTCTCCGGCCAGCGTAATCCGGGCGGCACGGCAGCACGAACTCGTGTCCCCACGGGTCGGCCAGGAGCCACCGGTTGTTGTCCTTGCGCGCGTTGACGAACATCACAATACCCTCCATTCAGGAATCGGAGCTTCTGACCCGTGTGCGGCCACGCACGCATCGTCGGCGCATTCCGGCGCTACCGCAAGCGGCAGCCGTGGCAACGTCCCAGGCTCCGACCGACCCACAAGCAGCGGACACGAAGACGAGGAGCAGGCACCTGAACGTTGAGCCCTCACTGGAACTGGAACCCCGCGGTGATGCCGAAGGCAGCGTCGGATCCGGGGCCGTTGAGACCCCATCCGGCGGAGGCTTCCACCCAGGTCGACTTGGAAACGGCATAGGTCAGTCCCAACTGAGCGCGATAGCGTTCGCGACCGACGAAACCCTGCGGTGTGTAGCTGGCGGAGAGCGACCCACTGACGCTGACCTTGTCGTTCACCGCCAAGGCTACGCCACCGGTCACGCTGACGGTGTTGATCGCGGAGGCCGAGGCGCTCCTCGACGCTCCCGCACGGGCTTGGTCGTTGACCGCCAAGGCCTCTTCACCGGTCACGCTGTCGGTGTTCGTGGTACGGGCTGGAACAGCCTTCGACGTGCCCGCGAAGAGATGATCGTACGACAGGGAACCAAAGAGAATCGCCGGATCGATCGAGCGGCTGACATTCAGCGCCAACCCAAGGCCATTGCGTCCGTCGTGTTTGGTCGCCACTTGCCCGTGGGCGTTGAGCGAGACCATCGGAAAATCGGCCGACTCATTCACGAGCGTCTTCTGTACCCCGAGGGTCACGCTTCCCAGTTCGGTGCGTCCCGTACGCTTGCCGGCACCGGTATAGCCGGTTGCCTCGCTGGTCCGCTGCAGAGGCAGGTTGGCGTAGGCCGAAAAGTCATCGGCAATTCCCACCTGGACGCCCAGCCCGACGGACAGCTGGCTATGCTCCGTCGGGATCCTGCCGGACGCCGTGCTGAGCTCGGCTTCGGTATAAGTGACCGAACGTAGGGCGTTCAACTCCAGGACGATCTGTTTCGGTTTCAGCACGACCGCCTGGTCGCGCATGAAGAGATCGACCGCGGTCAAAGACACGGGCGCGGGATCAGCGCTTGGCGTCTCATCGGCGATTGCGGCGCCAGGGGTGCCGACAGCGAAAACAAGGGCGAGCGAAAAGATACGCGGCTGCAGAGTCATCATCGGTCCTCTCTCGGGGTGGTTGACCAGGGGGGCGGGAGACCCCGCGCCGGGGGCAAGCCCCGGCGCGGGGGATTCGAAGCGGTTAGCGGGTCACGACGCAACGGGGCGCCACCCCGTTCGGTGCGGGCACGACAATGCAATTGAGCGTCGCATCGATGTGGGGCCAGCGGTGCTTCGAGCCGAACGAGATCGGACCGCCGATCTTGACGCCGAAGAATTTCACGCGAAGTCGGAAACGCTCCCCATCGAAGCTGTCGGACTCGGCGTCGGACAGCGGCACGGCGGTGAAGCCGACCAGGGCGTCAAAGGGCTGGACCAGGGCGGCGGAATCGCCGACGTGGGGCGGAGCGGCGGGCGCATCGACGGCCGCGTGCGCGGTTACGGAAGCGGCGAGGAACACGCCGGCGGCGACGGTCTTGAGCAGCCGGCTACGGGACAACAGAGAGTTGAGAACGTTGGACATGGCAAAACTCCTTCACGAAGAAACGGCACCGGGGGTTCCGCGAGATCCCCGGGGGTGCCGAAAGACCCGGGGGCGGAGAAAGACGTGTGGCATGGGTCGTATGCTCGCGGTCGCGATCTGCGCGCGCCATTGATTCAAGTTGTGGCGCCGGGCGTCGCGCACAGGCGCCAGCACACCAGCGACTGGGCCGTGCCGGCCGGCGGAGGGGTCTCGCTGCGGACCGCGCGGACCTGTGCCTCCAGCGCGCGCAGACCGTAGAGGATCGCCCGCTCGATGGCCGCGTTGCCGTTCCATTGGCGCAGGACGGGGTGGCACCGGATGCTGCGCTCCCATACGAGCGCCTCGACGTAACCGCCGGGTACTGCGCTGCGCACCGTGTAAAGGGGAGCGGCGAGGAGGCGGTCACGGGCGTACATTTCGCAGACGCGCTTGAGGCAGGACGGGGTCATGGCAGTCTTCTCGCATGGACAGGGAGCCGCGAAGACGCGGCTCATGAAGGCCAGTAAAAGGCATGCCAAAGAGGGGGGAAATCGATTCAAGTTGAAGATCGAGACTTCAACTTGAATCAATCGGAAGTGACTCCCTGTGCCGGGAGAGAAGTGCTAATCTGGGAAAGTTGGCACCGCCGACTCATGACGAATGCGTCGGGCGGTGGCGCCAGACCCTCATCAGCGATCGGGAGAACCCATGTCGAGCTCGAGCAGTTCCGGCACTGCGTCGAAGGTGCCGCCGGTGGAAATCAGCGACCTGCGCGACAAGCTCAAAGCACTCTATGAGTGGGCGTGGAAGGCCGCCCCGCAGCCTCCCGGCGGCAAGGCCGAGAGCGGGGCGCAGCGCTTGGCGGACCGACTCGGCGTGATTCCCGGGAACATCGCAGTGTGGATCTACGGGACCCCCGGGCTCCGTGGCGCCGAAAAGCTCCCCGGCAAGCACCTGCGCCCGTTGTGCGAGGACATCTTCGGCATCCCGCCGGAAATCTTCACAGGACCGCTGCCAGACTTCCGCGATTGGTTGAGGTTGCACCCGCATGTACCGCCGCTCACCTGGCGCGCGTCCGCGGCACGGGCGGACGAGCACCCGGGCTTTCACCTGCGCCACCGCCAGCTGCCAGCGGATTTCCTTGGCGACCGGATGGGCATCGCCTTCGCTCCCGAAGAGGATGAGGACCCACTGCCGGGCTATCGCCTCGGCGAGGCAGTGAGCATCGAGATCGATCTCGCCGGCACCGACTGGGAATCGCGCGCGACGAGCGACACCGGCGTCGGCCTCGTGTTGCTCGCGCAGGACCAAGAGCAGACCACGTGTCTCTGCCCTTCACCGCGCCCGCAGTTGTTCCCTGAGCGGCTGCAAGCGGTACGAACCTGCTTGCCGCTCTTGCCCGGGGACGCGCGGCCCGAGAAGTGGCCGTGCATCACGGCACCGGTTGGGCGACAGGCACTGTATGCCATTCTGACCGAGCGACCGCTGGCCGCCGAAGGCGAGTTCCATCCAGCATTTGTCGCCGGAGTGGCGCTCGACGAGCGCCTGCTCGACCGCTACGTCCGCTGGATGAAGCAGATTTCCCTCGGTGAGTGGCAGATGTTCAGGTATCGCTACGCAGCAGTCCAGTAACCACAGCGTCAGCCGCGCTGGGGGTATTCGCGCAGGGTACAGGAAAGGGAGAAGCGCGATGGATGAGGACACGCAGAGACAGATCGATGCCGGCATGGCGCAGGTCGCAGCGCTCTACGAGGCGGGTCGCTTTTCGGAGGCGGTCCCACTGGCCGAGAATCTGCGCGATGTTTGCAAGAAGGTGCTTGGTCCCGAACACCCCGACTTCGCGACGAGCCTCAACAATCTCGCTTCACTGTATCACCGCGCGCTCGGCGATTACGCGCGCGCGGAGTCACTCTACCAACTCGCTCTGGAGATCCGCGAGCGCGTCCTCGGCGCTGATCATCCCGTCACCGCGATGAGCTTGAACAATCTGGGGATGCTCTACCGCGAACTGGGCGACTACGTGCGCGCCGAACGACTCTACCACCGCGCACTGGAACTTTGCGAGAACGGGCTTGGTCCCGAACACCCCGTCACTGCACAGGTTAGAAACAACCTTGCGGTGGTATGCCATATGCTCGGCGACTATCCTCGCGCTGTGCTGCTTTTTGAGCGCGCATTGCAGATCTACGAGGGCGCGCCAAGCCCCGGCGCCCAGCAGATCGCAGTGACCCTCAACAACCTGGCGAGTTCATACGGAGGGCAGGGCGACTACGCGCGCGCCGTTCCGCTCTGCGCGCGCGCGTTGTCGATTCGTGAGGACGCACTCGGTGCCGAGCATCCTGACATCGCGAAGAGCTTGAACAATCTGGCATGTTTGTACCGCGTGTTGGGTGACTACGAGCGCGCGGCACCGCTCTTTAGGCGTGCCCTACTGATCCGTGAGCACGTCTTCGGTACCGAGCATCCCGATACTGCGACGAGCGTGCTCAATCTCGCAGACTTGTACCGAGAGTTGGGCGACTACGCCAAAGCTCAGCCGCTCTACCAGCGCGCACTGGCGATCTACGAGAGTAAACTTGGTCCCGAACATCCTTCTACCGCGATAAGCGTGAACGGGCTCGCGTTACTGTACCAGCAAGTTGGAGACTATACGGGCGCGGAGCCGCTCTACCAGCGCGGGCTGATAATCCATGAGCTTACACTCGGTTCCGACCATCCGAACACCGCGACAAGCTTGAGCCACCTGGGAGCGCTGTACTACGATGAAGGCGACTACGCGCGCGCCGCACCGTTCGTGGAGCGTGCGGTGATGATCTACGAGCGAGCGCTCGGTCCCGAGCATCCCAATACTGCGGCAGGTCTGAACAACCTAGCGGAGTTGCACGACGCGCTCGGCAACTACGCGCGCGCTGTGCCCCTTTGCGAGCGGGCGTTGGCCATTCAGGAGCGTACACTGGGTACTCAGCATCCTCACACCGCGACGAGTCTCAACAACCTCGCGCTGTTGTGTCAGCGGATCGGCAACTACGCGCGTGCTGAGTCACTTTTTCAGCGAGCTCTGGCAATCCGTGAGAGCGTTCTCGGCATCAACCACCCTGTTACGGCTAGCAGCCTGAGTAACTTGGCGACCAATCATGCGATGCGCGGGAAACCGCAAGAAGCGCTAGCCGCAGTCATCGCCGCAGCACAAATTGAAGACCGATTGATCGGGCAGATTTTCTCGTTTCTCACGGAAGGCCAGCGCCGCGGCTATCTGGCGGCAGTACGCGGGACAAGCGAGATCATATTGTCGCTGGTGCTTACCCATTTCGCGGACTCACGCGAAGCGATCCGCTCGGCGCTCGATCACGTCCTGCAGCGCAAGGCACTGACGGCGGAAGCGGCCGGCGCGCAGCAGCGCGCCATCCTCGAGGGCCGCTACCCTGAGCTGCGCGACCGTCTCGAACTGCTTCACCTTCTCCGCGGCCAGATCGCGCGCAAAGTGATGACCGGCCCGGCGCCGGGCGAACTCGGCGACCACGATCGAACGACGCTGGCAAACTGGCAAAGGGAGCGTGAAGAGTTGGAAAGCGAACTGGCCCGTTCGATTCCGGAAACGCGACTCGAACAACGCTTGGCGGCTGTTGACGCTCACGCCGTCTCCAGGTGCCTTAAGGGCGAAGAAGTGCTGGTTGAATTCGCTCGCTTCAAACTGCTCGACTTCCAGGCAGGGTACGCACAGGGCCAGAAACGGTGGGCCGGGGAGCGCTATGTCGCGTTCGTGTTGCTGGCCGGCGAGTCCGAATCGACCCGCCTGGTTGACCTGGGAAACGCGGCGGCGATCGACAGCGCGATACAACAATTGCGTCAGCAGCTCACCGGAGAGCTCAGCGACCCCAAGGGAATCGGATCCTCCGAAGAGAGAGTGTCCTCTGCGCCGACGCTTCAGGAGACTGCGGAGCAGTCCCTGCACGCCCTGATAGTCGGCCCCATGCTCCCGGTTCTCGGAAACCGCCGGGTGTTGATTGTTTCCCCAGACGGCGAACTCAACCGCCTGCCTTTCGAGGCATTGCCCATGCCGGATGGGCGGTACCTGATCGACCATTACAGCATCCGCTATGTCACCAGCGGCCGCGACATGGCACGCATCGCTGGGGCTGAAACGTTGCCGGGAAGCGATCCATTGGTTGTCGCCGACCCGGCCTTCGACCTGGGCAGCCGTCAGGCGTACGCAGCGGCGCCGAAGGGCTGCGCGCCCCTTGTTCCCGCCGCCGAACACGCTGCGGAAGGCGCCTGGCTGGGCCGCCACTCGCGCGATCTGGCGCGCGGCGAGATTCGCTTCGACCCCCTGCCCGGCAGCCGGGAGGAGGGGCAAAACCTGGGCCAGCGCCTCGGCGCTTTGCCGCTGATCGGTGAAAGTGCCCTCGAGGGCCGGCTGAAGAAACAGCGCTCGCCGGCCATCGTCCATCTCGCCACCCATGGTTTCTTTCTGGAGAACCAGCCGTGGAAACCCCCTGCCTTCGGCTTCAGCGCTGAGATGGGCGTCATGGACCGGCTCCGCGGTCACGAGAACCCGATGCTGCGCTCGGGTCTCGCCCTGGCGGGGGCGAATACTTTCCTGCGCGAGCGCAGAAGTGTCAGCGACGAGATGGAAGACGGCCTGCTCACCGCCGAAGACGTGGCGGGAATCGATCTGCTGAACACGGAACTCGTCTTTCTCAGCGCCTGCGAGACCGGTCTGGGCGACATACAGGTCGGGGAAGGCGTCTTCGGCCTGCGCCGGGCCTTTGTCATCGCCGGTGCCAGGACGCTGATCATGACCCTGTGGAAAGTATCAGATCTCGCCACCGCAATCCTCGTCGATCACTTCTATGACCGTTTGCTCGCCGGCACGCCCAAAGGCAAGGCGCTGCGTCAGGCGCAGCACGATCTGCGCACAGTACACCTTGGGAAACTGCGTCCGCGCTGGCTGAGCGAGCCGATGCGCGAACGCCTCGCGGCAGGCGATGCGAACCAGCGCCGCAAGCTCGACGAACTCGCGGCGATGCCCGATGACTTCCGCCCGTTTACCCATCCCTACTACTGGGCCGCTTTCATCCTCCAGGGCGATGACGGGGCGCTGCGCTGGCGACCCCGCGTGCCAACAACGAAGGGCACCGCAGCGCTATCCAACCATCAGTAAGGCGATCACCCGACCGGAAGCCTGCTGCCGGACTCCCGCAAAACCCGCGGTCCACGCCAAACGCGAGCCAACAGCCGCGGCAGCGGCGCGCCGATCCTCCTTGCGGATAGCACGCCTATCGGTCGCTGGCGTCTGCTGGCGGCAACCGGAGAGGGTAGCGCTCGGGCCAGGATTTCCCTGCCTCCGGCTCGACGACGATGACGATTCCCTGGTCGCCGTCTCGGACACCGAACATTTTTCCGAAACGCCAGGCCCGCAGGTCAATGTTGCCGAGTGACGGATCGGCCATGACAAAGACCTCGCCCGCCTTTGTTCCGCACAACACCGAGAAGTGTTCGCGTTCGCCGTCGCGCAGGAAGACCAGGACGGGCCGCTTGAGCCGTGCCACATTGGCCAAGCTCATCCAGAACGCCTGCGCCTTGAAGCCCAATTCTCGCGCGATACGCAGGAGTTCCTGCACCGTCGCTCCGTGCGCCGCCACCCGCTCTCGCCCGGTCTGGTCGAGCGGCGCCAGGATGCCAGCGAGCAACTCGGCTTCCGTCGTGGGCCGACCCAAGCCGTACGATAGAAGAGCCGCCAGAGCGCTTGGCCCGCAACTCGTGCCGCTGTCGTTCTGCTGTTTCACCACGAAAGCGTCGCGGCGCGCCTTGATCGAGGAGACGAGATCAAACGGGCGCGCCGCCGACGGTATTGCCGTATCACTCGCCAGTGCAGACACCGGCAGGATGGCCGCAAGAAGCCACAGCGCACCAGCGGCCGCGCGAGTGCAAAGGGAGGAGAGGCCGAAAGGGACCGGGGAAAGACTACTGAACATGAGTGTTCTCCTGGTGACATTTGGCAGGGTGCCCACGCCGCACACCGCGCTGCCCCGCGACGAGGCGGGGCAGTGGGTGTGGGTCAGGTCGCGAATTCACCCTCGCGGATGTCCAAGTTGTGGCCTTCTACGCGCGGCAGCGTTGGCAGCGTGAGACGGCGCGACACCATGGGCCGGGGGAGCGACAATCGGGGTAGTCAGATGCAGATCGATGGCAGAGGCCCGCTAGGCGCGCAGCGGCGGGGCTTCGGGTGCGGCCACCGCTTCGGGAGGCGCCACTTGAAGCGTGCTCCATCGACACTCTCGGCTTCGGCGACGCTCAACGGACTGGCGGCGAGTCCGGCGACGGTGTCAAAGTCTTGAGCCTGGATGGCGGAATCGCTGAGGTGGGTCGGAGCGGCGGGCGCATCGACGGCCGCGTTCGCTGCTACGGAAGCGGCGAGAACCGCGCCGGTGACGACGGTCTTGAGCAGCCCGCTACGGTACAACAGAGCGTTGAGAACGTTGGACACGGCAAAACTCCTTCACGAAGAAACGGCACGGGGGTTCCGCTGACTCCCCGGGGGTGCCGAAAGACCCGGGGGCGGAGAAAGACGTGTGGCATGGGTCGTATGCTCGCGGTCGCGATCTGCGCGCGCCATTGATTCAAGTTGTGGCGCCGGGCGTCGCGCACAGGCGCCAGCACACCAGCGACTGGGCCGTGCCGGCCAGCGGAGGGGTCCCGCTGCGGACCACGCGGCCCTGTGCCTCCAGCGCGCGCAGCCCGTAGAGGATCGCCCGCTCGATGGCCACGTTGCCGTTCCATTGGCGCAGGACGGGGTCGCACGGGATGCTGTGCTCCCATACGAGCGCCTCGACGTAACCGCCGGGTACTACGTTGCACACCGTGTAAAGGCGAGCGGTGAGGAGGCGGTCACGGGCGTACATTTCCCAGACGCGCTTGAGGCAGGACGGGGTCATGGCAGTCTCCCTGCATGGACAGGGAGCCGCGAAGACGCGGCTCATGAAGGCCAGTAGAAGGCATGCCAACGAGGAGGAAAATTGATTCAAGTTGAAGATCGAGACTTCAACTTGAATCAATCTGGAGTGACTTCCCGTGCCGGGAGAGAAGTGCTAATCTGGGAAAGTTGGCACCGCCGGCTGATGACGGATGCGGCGAGCGGCGGCGCCAGACCCTCATCAGCGATCGGGAGAACCCATGTCGAGCTTGAACAGTTCCGGCACTGCGTCGAAGGTGCCGCCGGTGGTAATAAGCAATCTGGGCAGGAAGCTTAGTGCGCTCTATGAGTGGGCGTGGGTGGCCTTGCCGCCGCCCTCTGGTGGCAAGGCCCAGAGCGGGGCGCAGCGCTTGGCGGACCGACTCGGCGTGAGTCCCGGGAGCATCGCAACCTGGATCCACGGATCCGCCGGGCTCCGCGGGGCCGAAAAGCTACCCGGCAAGCACCTACGCCCGTTATGCGATGACATCTTCGGTATCCCGCAGGAAATCTTCACAGGACCGCTACCAGACTTCCACGCTTGGTTACAGTCGCACCCGCATGTACCGCCGCTCACTTGGCGCGCGTTCGCGGCACGGGCGGATGGGCACCCAGGCTTTCATCTGCGCCACCGCGAGCTGCCGGCAGATTTCCTGCGCGACCGGATGGGCATCGCGTTCGCTCCCGAAGAGGACGAGGACCCGCTGCCGGGCTATCGCCTCGGCGAGCCAGTGAGTATCGAGATTGATCTGGCCGGCACCGACTGGGCGTTGCGCGCGACGAGCGACACCGGCATCGGCCTCGTGCTGCTCGCGCAAGACCGGGAGAAGACGGAGTGTCTCTGCCCTTCAGCACGCCAACAGATGCTGCCCGGTCGGCTGCAGGCGGCACGGACATGCTTGCCGCTCTTGCCCGAGAACACGCCGCCCGAGAAGTGTTTGCAAATCACGAAACCGGTCGGGCGGCAGGCGCTGTATGCCATCCTGAGCGAGCGACCGCTGGCCGACGACGACGAGTTCCATCGTACTTTTGTCGCCGGGCTGGCGCTCGACGAGCGCCTCCTCGACCGCTACGTGCGCTGGATGAAGCAGGACCCCCTCGGCGAATGGCAGATGTTTCGGTATCGCTACGCTGTTCAGTAAGCAACGCGCGTCAGCACCGCCGGGCGTGTTCTCCACCTTGTCGCCCGGAGCCTACGCAGATCACAGCTGCCTGTTCAACGGAACTCACACGGCCATTCCGTCGTTATGTAGGCGTTGAGGCCACTCTGATATTGATATCACTGGACGGAGGCATCCCATGTTCGGCTTTCTTCGACGTATTGTGCCCTGGAAACTACAGACTCAGCCCGTGTTTCCAGATGCCGCGCAAATGCCGCATCGGTCTCAAGGCTCGTTAGTGGAAGGAGTACAGGAATGCAGGACTGACCATCTCGACAAGCCAACGCCCGTCGAACGAGATATCGAAAACGCTAAGGAGCACTTAAGGCGCGAACGATTTGATGGGAATTTCGTTGGACAGTTGTCGACCTACAAGGAACTCGCGCGCCTATGCTCTGCCAGTGGCTCGCAGGAAGATGCCGTGAGTTACCTTGAAAAAGCTGTGCTCGTTGCTGAGTATCTCAGGCAATATGACGATGCCGATGCTATCTTGCATTCACTGTTAAATATTCATGATGAGGAAGGCAACCTAGATGCGATTGTTGAGGTTTATGGTCTTCTCCATCTCCTTTGGTCTCTACACGGTGATGAGAAAAAAAGCCGGCAATACAACGACAAAAGGCTTCGTATTATCGCGAAACGGATTGGAAAACAATCGCCGTCTTTCGATGAAAGAGTAGCTTATGAGGTGGAGTTAAGCGCTAGAAACATGGAAAGCGTCAAGAAACGATATCTTCGTGTTGTTTCAGGGGAGGAAGCGCCAACACTTCCAGATGAACATGTAGAAGCTTGTCGGTATTTAGTGCAGACCATGGTTCAAAAAGGGAGACATGAGGAAGCATTCCAAATCATCTCCATTTGTGAAAAGACGATGCGCCAACTGGACCCGAGTTGGGCGAGTCCAGGTGGCATGATAGCGGTTCGCGAGCTGAAAAAATTGATTAATTGACAATGACATAGCAGAACATGCGAAGAGAGCAAGAAAAACCAGACAATATTGGCCACAAGAGAAACAGTCGCTCTGTTTTGCGACTTAGCAGATAATTTTTATGGAGTCTGGCTTGCGCGAATCGGTGTTGGCTGTGCAACGAGAAGGTGGAGATATATCGCCACCTGAACTATAGACATCCCGAAATCAGGCCAGAAGCAGCCCGTATTTTTCGGACGCAATCCGTCATAGAAACAGGAACTATGTACTCAATAGACGCTATCGGAAACTGAAATAAGCAAAGAGGGCAATTGAAAGCAAGTGCAGGGCTTATGCACTCGGATATCATACGACCTATGCCGCATAACTGTATGATTTTGGACAGCTATATTTCACTACGTGGCCTTCTCTTACATGGCTTCGTGTCGCCGAGCACTGGCACACAGGATGGCAAGCTGAGCGTTGGCTTGCTGCGAAACACTGCGAAACACAACAATGGCAAGGAAATCTAGTGGAAACAGTGGCTTGTAGTATGCATTCCGAGTGCGGAGGCCCTGAAAGTAAGTGCCGGAGAATTAACGACTTTAGTTTTAAAAATTATGAATATTTTTTACGATAATGTCGTATCTATATACGAATCAATTTATTGCTTTTCAGCGACGCGGTTAATTTGTTCAAAAAAAATAGACGAATTACTAAACTGCCACTTGATAAAGTAGATGGGTTAGCGCAGATTGGATGCAGACGACTAAATCGCTTAACGGCACCAAGCTAACGCCCATGAGGAAAAGCATTTAAAATCCACGTCACCCTCTAGAGACGGTGGTTTTTATCAAGGATATTAAAATAAGAAATGCAAAATGTTACGACGCGACACAAGTGTGGAGCCCGGATGTCTGAACTACGAGAAGCGAGCATGGCCCTATCACTCGGATAGCATATCGCCAGATTTGCCGTAACCATAGCATTTTGCGAAACCATGCTACGGTTGCAAGCGCCTCTTCTCGGCGCGTCAGCTCCCATGATGTTCGAGCGGGCTACGGCAGACCGGGCTGGGACTTACCGGAGAACTTATGAAACACGTCCAATGCGCACATAAACAACACATTGGGGTATGCAGTCCGAGTGCGGAGGCCCTGGAGAAGCGAGGCTTTTGCCGAAAACCTATGTTTCTTGCGAGATGCTGGCTAACTCTGGCATGCTGACTGGCTATCGGTAGCATCATGCAGAAAGATGTCCGGGAGCAGGAGTCGGCCCTTGCGGCAAACAAGGAGGTGGTAGCGCTATATCGCCTCTGGGCACAACAAGAACAGGGGACGTTCGGCCCCAGTCTGGCGAAGTGCCTTGTTGATCTATGTGCCATACACAGTGACCTCGACCAACCCGAAGAGGCGCTAGCCGCCGGACAGGAAGCAGCCCAACTCTATCGCGACTTGGCGGGGCAGGACCCGCAGCTGTTCAGACTCCACTTGGCGCGCACCCTCACTACCCTGGGCGCTATATTTGGAGAACGCGGTGACTTGGAACGAGCGCTTGCGGCAACCGACGAAGCAGTGGCGCTGTATCGCGAGTTGAGCGGTAATCTGAGCAGCGACGCCAGTGTGATTGGAGAGGAGTTAGCTAGTAGTCTCAGCAACTTAGGAATTGTGCAGATCAGATTGGGAAGGGACATGGATGCGCTGACGACGGCGCATGAAGCGGTGATGCGATGTCGCGATGTGGCCGGCAATAATCGACTTGTAATTACATCCACGCTGGCGACGAGCCTTGATACCTTAGCCGGTATCCTCATGCACTGTGAGGGGTACAAACAAGCGCTAGACATAGCGCATGAGGCGATTACACTTTGGCGCACCTTGGAGAGAGAAGACCCTGACGTATATTCTCTCAGACTTGCGAAAGCTCTTATCAACCATAGCAGCCTACTTGGCTTGGTTGATCAGGAAAGGCAGTCGCTGAATGCGGTCAACGAAGCGGTGGAGATTCTTCGCGGTCTGGAGCGACAGCATCCTAAGAAGTTTCGATTCGAGCTTGCGATTGGTCTCAGCAACCGAGGTATGGCTTTGGGTTATCTTGGCAAGGGCGAAGAGGCATGCGCCGCATCTGAGGAAGCAGCATCAGTGCTGCGCGAGTTGGCGGGGGAAGACTTGCAGACATTCGGCCCTGACTTAGTGAAGAGTCTTAGTTACTTGCAGGCTAGGCTCCGTTCTCTTGGCCGATATTTGACCGCACTCAAGATCTCTCGAGAAGCCACTGGTGTACTTATCTCACTGAGAGCTAACGATCCATCGGAATGGTGTTGGGCGATCAGGTCCAATATACGGCACCTAACTGGTGTGGCCGATGTTAGGAATTATCTCCTACCTTTGCTGGAAAATCTCACGGAACGGAGAGAACTAGCGCATACCGGAGAACACGTAGGCTTGTTCCTCGCGCTGCAGGTCGAGCTTGCCGAAATCGTCTGGACCGCGCTTCACCAACATGCACAAGCAGATCCAGCGTTGTTGGACGAGGCTGTCCCTATTGTGATTACGGCACTCCAAAGCCCAGACCTTGCACGTTGGCTCGAAGACCAAAGTGAGGCATCGCCGCTAAGACGCGAACTGGCGCGCGCTAAGCGCGATGTTATTATGGCTGACGAGATCTACTTTGCCCTGCGGACCAGACTTCGGGGTGGATCAACGGTAAACACGCCTAGGCGGCATAGTTTCGCAAGGACTGCCGGTGACGACGATGTCGCTGAGCATTTACGTTGCGCCGCCGCCGAGCGAGCCAAACTGGCACGCGCCAATTATCGCGAGGTGCGCGCGCAAGTGAGCGAATCAGACCCGACATTCCGCAGCGCTTACGCAGTGCCGACGATGGCTGATCTTCGACACCTGCTGCAAAGCCCGCAGGCGCTTCCGCAAGGCTCAGCAATATGCAGTACGGCACCAAGTCTGCTGTGTTTGCTGACTTTTGGCGATGGACCTGAAGCGAAGTCCGTAGGTGTCTTGATCTCAAGCGACAAGAGGGTGCCGATCCTAATCGATTTTCCAGGCCTCGCTGCGCTTGCCAAGCGTTTTGCAGACTATAAATCGGCAGGTTACATTGATGTGGCTCGACTGCGCGGACTGACGTTCGGCCAATCGCCAGACCCCTTGTCATCCACGGCCGTGTTGCAGCATTTCGATACGATGATGGAGGATCTTGTCAGGGTGTTTTGGCAGCCCTTGGTGAAAACACTTCGCCGTGGGCCAGCTACCGATATCTCCACGATTCTAAGCACGCTGCACGTGTGTGGTCATGGTTTGTTGCACCAGCTGCCCTTGACTCATATTTATTTGCGTGGCGTTCCTTATGTACCGGGAGTGGAAGTGATCCATTGGCCAGGGCTACCGTATTTCCGGATGGTGGTCGCAAGGCCACAAGTCACATACAACCTCCACCCAACATCCCTCTGGCAAATCGGTTACGACTGCGCTTGGCACAGCGAAGCGTATCTACCGATGGCTGCGGTGGAGGCTGACCTGCTCAATTCGCTGCTGCTATCGAAACGACACACCGTTGTTTGCTGTGGCGAAATTGCGCAGCTACTCTCCGGAGCCCGTGCGCTGGTGGCCTGTTGTCACGGCGAAGAACCAGCACACTTGAATAGCGCCATCGCGTTGGGGAAAAAACCGTTGACGGTAAGGCGAATTGTCGACGAACGACTTGGTTCTGCGCTGGTACTGCTGTCTGTGTGCCATGCGGGGGAAACGCGTGACGATGCTGCCGGAAATGCTTTGGGTTTGGCGGCTGGTTTTCTGCTGGGTGGGGCCAAAGTGGTGGTCGGTAGCTCAAAACCGGTACCCGATGTGCTAGTTCCGTGGTTCACCACGCTCCTAGTTTGGCACATGGTGAGCAACCACCTTGCAGCGTACGCCGCCGCTATCCGAGCGAGAACCGAATTCGGTATGTGCGCGTTCCCCGACGACTATCGACGATGGCTTGCGACAGCGCTGCCCTCGGCATTGGCCGTGCTTCAGCCTGGTGGCGCGGAGCATCAAGGGATTGAGCATGCCCGTCGTGCCCTGGCGGCTCAGCAAGAGAGTCTCCACATCGGATCCAAACAAGTGTTGGCTCACGTCGCCGACGCTTGGCCATGGCAAGGCAAGGTGGGCGAATTGTTCTCCGCGGACGAAGCATTGAGGGCGGCAGCGGTGGCAAGCGCCGCACAAGCAGTCTTGCTACCGCGGAATGACCTAGAATCTAAGGTACGCCAACGGCTGCAAGAAATGGCCTCCTTTATATTCGTCTATGGGATCGAATGACCAACGATCACAACTGCGATGGCGGTGTTGTTACGTCCGCCCCTGTGAAAGGCCTGTGTGGGTTATTGATCCCGTTTACGGCGAGGCCAAATGCAGGAACGAAGCCTGAAGGCAAGCGGGACAGTTGGGGAGTAGGGAGGGCTGGAGAACCTCTGCTATCGTGGGGAGTTTGACGACCACCCGGAGAGAAAGGAGCCCAGCCCATGCGCCGAATTGTAGCGGGCATCACGACGCTTGAGGAGCATCTGGAGACGATCGAGAAGAAACGGGAGGTGTACCGACCGCCGTCGTGCCCGCACTGCGGGATCAAGGTTTTGTG
>ERZ761603.1583-NODE-1583-length-16800-cov-20.445267_pt1 | contig 16800 bp, 9 predicted proteins | sample MGYA00511879_ERZ761603 | MGnify/ENA primary metagenome ERZ761603 (study PRJEB28899, sample SAMN02850040) | bioreactor sludge metagenome | biome: EBPR Sludge; feature: EBPR Bioreactor; material: flocular biomat | place: Australia: Thorneside Wastwater Treatment... | reverse complement strand
GCAGTTGTCGTAGATGGCGATCAGCGCCTGCAGCGTCGTGCGGATGTCGTTGAAGGACATTTCCTGCGCGTGCAGCGAACGCCCCGACGTCTGGATGTGATATTTGAGCTTCTGGCTGCGCTCGCTGGCGCCGTACTTGTTCTTCATCGCCACCGCCCAGATGCGACGGGCGACGCGACCGATCACCGAATACTCCGGGTCCATGCCGTTACTGAAGAAGAACGACAGGTTCGGCGCGAAATCATCAATGTGCATGCCGCGCGCCAGGTAGGCTTCGGCATAGGTAAAGCCGTTGGCCAGGGTGAAGGCCAGCTGCGAAATCGGGTTGGCGCCCGCTTCGGCAATGTGATACCCGGAAATGGAAACCGAGTAGAAGTTGCGGATGTTGTTATGGACGAAGAACTCCTGGATGTCGCCCATCATCTTGAGCGCGAACTCGGTCGAGAAAATGCAGGTATTCTGCCCCTGATCTTCCTTGAGAATATCCGCCTGGACGGTGCCGCGCAGGTTGGCCAGCACCCATTCGCGAATCTTGTCGATCTCGTCTTCGGTTGGCTGGCGACCGTTCTCGCTTTGAAACTTGTCGATCTGCTGGTCGATCGCGGCGTTGAAGAACATCGACAGAATGATCGGCGCCGGGCCGTTGATGGTCAGCGACACCGAAGTTGTCGGTGCGCACAGCTCGAAGCCGTCGAAAAGCACTTTCATGTCGTCGAGCGTGGCGATCGACACGCCCGAGTTGCCAACCTTGCCGTAGATGTCCGGCCGGGCGTCCGGATCGCAGCCATAGAGGGTGACCGAGTCGAAGGCGGTCGACAAACGCTTCGCGGGCATGCCCTCGGAAACGCGCTTGAAGCGGCGGTTGGTGCGGAAAGCATCGCCCTCGCCGGCAAACATGCGCGTCGGATCCTCGTTCTCGCGCTTGAAGGCGAAAACACCAGCGGTAAAGGGGAAAGAGCCTGGCACATTCTCGCGCATCAGGAAACGCAGCACTTCGCCGTCGTCCTTGTAGGTCGGTAGCGACACCTTGCGGATGCGCGACCCCGACAGCGAGGTACTGGTCAGGCGGGTACGCTTCTCCTTGTCGCGGATTTTGACGACGTACTCGTCCTGGGCATACAGCTCGACGGTTTTCGGCCACATGTCGAGAAGCTTGCGGGCACGCGCGTCGAGCTGCCCGTCCTTCCATTCGATCAGCTCGTCGAAATCACTGCCGGCCGGTTTGCCACAGGCTTGGAAGAGGTTCCTGGCGGTACGCAGCGCCTGCCGCTCGCGCGCCACTTCGGCCTGCTCGGCGGTATGCGCGTGGTAAGCACGCACGCTGTCGGCAATCTCGGCCAGGTAGCGCACGCGCTGCGCCGGCACGATCGCGCGCTGATTGGACGACTGCCGAACAGCAACCAGCGGCAGCTTGCCCTTCTTGAGGGGCAGGCCGAGCTCGAGCAGACGCGGCAGCATGGCCTGATAAAGGGCGGTGACACCGTCATCGTTAAAGCGCGCGGCCATGGTTCCGAAAACCGGCATTTCCTCGGTCGGCTGAGCGAAGGCCTCGCGGTTGCGCTGATACTGCTTGCGCACGTCGCGCAGAGCATCGTCGGCGCCCTTGCGGTCGAACTTGTTGATGGCCACGAAATCGGCGAAATCGAGCATGTCGATCTTCTCCAGCTGTGACGCCGCGCCGAACTCGGGGGTCATCACGTACAACGAGGCATCGACCAGCGGCACGATTGCCGCGTTGCCCTGACCGATCCCCGAAGTTTCGACGATCACCAGGTCGAAGCCGGCCAGCTTGCAGGCGGCCAGTACTTCGGGCAGGGCGGCGGAGAGCTCGGAGCCCGTGTCACGCGTCGCCAGCGAGCGCATGTAGATGTTCTCGTGCTCGATGGCATTCATCCGGATGCGGTCGCCGAGCAGGGCACCTCCCGTCCGTTTGCGCGAGGGATCGATGGAAATGATCGCCAGCTTGATGCGGTCGCTCTGGTCGAGCCGGAAACGGCGCACCAGCTCGTCGGTCAGCGACGACTTGCCGGCGCCACCGGTGCCGGTGATGCCCAGGGTCGGGATTTTCAGCCCGGCGGCCGCGTCGACAAGCTTCTTGCGCAGCGCTTCCGGATAGACTCCGTTCTCCAGGGCCGTAATCACCTGCGCCAGATGACGGCGATCACCGGCCTTGAGCGTCGCCAGCACCACTTCGGGATCCTGTGGAGCCAGTGCCGAGAGGTCGAAGTCGGAGTTCTCGGCAAGGTCGTTGATCATCCCCTGCAGACCCATCGACTGACCGTCTTCCGGCGAATAGACGCGCGCCACGCCGTAGGCATGCAACTCGTCGATCTCGCTGGGCACGATGACGCCGCCGCCACCGCCGAAGACCTTGATCCGCTCGCCGCCACCGGCTTTCAGCAGGTCGATCATGTACTTGAAGAATTCGACATGCCCACCCTGGTAGGAGGTGATGGCGATTCCCTGCACATCCTCCTGCAGTGCCGCGTTCACGATCTCCTGCACCGAACGGTTGTGGCCGAGATGGATGACCTCGGCGCCGGTCCCCTGCAGGATGCGGCGCATGATGTTGATCGACGCGTCGTGGCCGTCAAACAACGAAGCTGCAGTTACAAAGCGCAGCTTGTGCTTGGGTTTGTACGGTAGAAGCTTCTTGGCAATCGAAAGGTCGGTCATCAGCTTTGTGCTCCACGAAAATTGAAGAGGTTTCGGTGATCGGGAATTTCACGGGGAGACCCATGGTAAAAACTTGACGACGATAAAGCCATTACCCGACACGCCTGGAACAGTGTAAATCTCGCCAACTTGAAATATGCTATCAATTCACGGCCTTGCAAGACGACCATGCGCTACGCTGAGAAGACTGCCAAACAGCTGCCGACGAGCCCCGCCGCGTCGCGAGGGATCGCGAGCGGTCGCGCGACGGTGGCCATTGCCTTCGTCAGGGGAATGCTCGCCGGTGTGCAGCATGCCGGCAACCCCACCGCGCCACTGCTCGAACGCGCCAACATCGCCCCGGCCCTGCTCGACGACCCGAGTGCGCGTATTCCCGTCGACCGCTACGCCGCGCTCTACAACCTGATCAACGCACAACTCGACGACGAAGGCTTCGGGCTTTTCTCGCAGCCGATGCGCTGCGGCGCCTTCGAATTCCTCTGTCGCAGCACGATCACCGCGCCCACCCTCGCCGAGGCCATTGAACGCAGCATCCGCTTTCTGCGCCTGGTCCTGCCCGATCTCGGCGTCAGCCTCGAAACCACCCACGAGCAGGCCCGCCTGTGCATCGCCGAGACTCGCCCCTTGCTGATCGGACGCGTGTTCGCCTTCGAATGGCTGTTGCGCCTGCTGCACGGCCTGCTGTCGTGGCTGATCGGCCGTGGTATCGTGCTCGAAGCGGTGGCCTTTCCCTACCCCCGCCCAGAACACGCCGACGACTACGCCCTGATCTTCACGGCCGATTCGACTTTCGACGCCGCGGCACTGACCACCAGCTTCTCGGCCAACCTGCTCGACTGGCCGATCCGCCGCGACGAAGCCAGTCTGCAGACTTTCCTCGACGGCGCGCCGGGCAAGCTGACAACCCTCTACCGCCGCGACCGCGAAATGGTATTGCGCGTTCGCAACACCTTGCGCGATGCCCTGCCCAGTTCTCCGTCGCTGGCTAGCGTCGCGCATCAGCTGCATTTGTCACCACGTACCCTGCATCGCCGGCTGGAAGAAGAGGGATCCAGCTTTCAGGCCACCAAGGACGCCTTGCGCCGGGACCTGGCCATCAGCAGTCTCGCCAAGACCAGGCAGGCACTGGCGCAGATCGCCGCCGAACTGGGTTTCGCCGACACCGCCGCCTTTTACCGCGCCTTCGTGCGCTGGACCGGCATGGCACCGGCGCACTATCGACGGCGACTGCATGCCGCCGCGAACGGCAACGGTAATGGATCGGGCAAACGCCGCCAGAGCGCCACTCCGTCGCGTGCGGCGCCAGACGGCGCAACGAAATAGTTCGACCGCCCAGGCGGTTTCCAGAGCCAGGAGCGCAGCACTCGGGCACATGTCAGTTGATGTCGAAGGAGAGCAAGCGGCTCACGAAGCTCCCCCTGGCAGGACGAGGGCCGTCCGACGAGAAAAGCGCCGATGCCGAGATGGCGGGAGCCGCCGGCCGAGACTGCACCGCCTCAACGGTCGGTCATGAAACGCGTTGCGTCTTCGAGGTCGGCATGGGTGCTGCCGCTGTAGAGGGCATTGACGAACTTGCGCCAGATCAGATCCGGCTCGCCGAGACGGAAACCGTAGCCCCCCCCTTCCGATTCCCTCGAGGCCGAGACCTTGATCTGCGAGGTTTCAGCCGGGCCAAGCTGAATCGTGATTTCACCCCAGACACCGATCGGAACCGGCACCAGCGCGTGCGCCTGAAAGCCGTAGCGCGAAAGCTGGATGATTTCCAGGCTGATCTTGTTCTCCACACCGTCTGGCGAGGTAATCACGAACTTCGCCGGACAGCGCACCGAAAAACGCCGATGCCGCCGCCGTCCGGTCTCGTCCTGCCCGCTCTCCTCGACCGCGGGCAGCACCGCCTGGTAGGCGGGCAGATCGTAAATCGTGTGCAGCAGGCATTTCTTGCGATCACTGAGCTCGGCAAAGACGTTGGTCCGCACGTTGAAGAAGTGGTTGAGCAATTCCGGTGTCAGCACCGGGTCGTTGGTGGTGTAGAAACGACGCTGCGGCAGCTGGATATTGTCCAGTTTTAGCTGAAAGAAGAAGGCATGCAGATTTCGCTTCGGAGGTTTCGACGCGTAATGCTTCTCGAAGATGGCGTCTGCAGCGCGCAGGTCCAGGGTCGCACCAACGGCGGGCGCGCCATTGACGAAATCGTAATTCTCGACGACGTTCTGAGTCAGACGCTGGAAGAACAGCAGCGATTCGTACATCTCGATATGGCGGGGATTGACAGCGATGACGATGTGCCGGGTGTCGAAAAAGGTGTGGCAATAGTCGTACATGAACTTCATCAGCGGGAACAGGATGCTGCCGCCCGTGCGACGAAACTTCCGGTGGACAGCCAGTGCCGACACCTCGGCGATGTTCCCCTTCTTCGCACGTACCGCGGTCAGATCGAAAATCCGCTGCAACGGAAAGCCGAGCACGCTCTCGCGGATCAGCGACAGCGTGCCCACCACTTGCCCATCGTACTTTGCGCACAAGGTCGTCGTCGTTGGCAGGGCGTGATATATCGTGACGCGCATCCCGGAAGGATCCGGGGTCATGAATCCACTGCTGACATAGGCATCGTGGAGGAGCTTGAAGCAGGCTTCCAGCTCCTCTTTGGTATCGGCGATCTTCAAGACCAGCCGGTCACTTGGGCTTGGATTGCAGTCGACAAAATTACGATAGACCGCAAAACGTCTTTTCCTGGGGAGGACGTTGAACAGTTTTCGCAAAGTCCCGTGCCATAGTTTCCGTACCGGCATGACTAGTTTTCTGAACATCACCCCCCCTGTGCAAGCACGACGGTCGAAAGCGCGCGCAATCCGGATACCGGGACACGTGCGCGCACCTTCCATCGACAAAGCCACAGCACGGCACTGCGCTGACAACACTGTCGCCGTGCATCTTATCAAAAGCAACGCCGTCTACGCCGCCCGTTTTGGCTGTTATACACGGGCCATCACCGGCCGGCGAGCGATGCCGCCCGTCAGTGGCAGACGCGAATCTTTCCAAAGGGGGCATTACTCTTAAGGTCGGCCATCGCCTCCTTGAGTTCCGCGAAAGCGAAAACGCCATCGACCACCGGCTGCAGCCGATGCTGGTCGTTGGCACGCAGCAGCATCGCTTCGAAACCATCACGGGAGCCAACCGTAATACCTTGCAGATGGATCAGGCTGGTGACCACCGGCCCCCGCGGTGTCGCCAGACGGGCGCCCGGCGCCTGCCAGATTCAGCCCCGGACTGCAAGCGCCAGCAGCTGGAAGGTCCGCAGCGCCAGCCGCGAACGGGCCGGGTGTCCCGATCGCTGCGCTATCATCGGTGTCGACAAGAATTTTCGGGAGTGCAATGGTGGTGATGTTGAAACAGGCCGTGCTCATGTCCCTGGCCGTGTTCTGCAGCCTGACCGTAACTGCCGCTGAGGAGCAGAACTACCCTTTCGTCCTCGAAACCAGGAAGGAGGGCGACAGCCACCATATAGTCGCGCGCAATCGCGGCGCGGCAGCGGTCTCGGTCAAGGTGTCTCTCGCCAACTCGCGCAACGCGGCTCCGGACCGCCCCTTCCCACTTTTCGCAGTCATTCCCCCGGGTGGCGGCAGCGTCTCCCTGGCGCGCATCCGGCCGGCGGCGAGGGGCGCCGGCTACAGCTTTCGCACGCAGGCCTCATGGCTGCTCGGCGACTACCATGCACGGCAAAGCTCCGGCGCCATCTATCGCCTGCCTTACGCGAACGGACGTGCCTTCCATATTGGCCAGTCCCCGGGCGGCCCGCTGAGCACCCACCGTACGCCCGACAGTGAATACGCGGTCGATATTGGCATGCCCGAGGGCACGCCGGTGGTCGCCGCGCGCGATGGCATCGTGGTCTACACCGAAGCCCGGGAGCGCTATGGTGGCCGGCACCCGGACCTGATTGGCCGCGCCAACAGCGTGCGCATCCAGCACAGCGATGGCACCATCGCCCTCTACGCGCATCTGGCACACGCCGGGGTGAACGTTTTCCCGGGGCAACGAGTCAAAGCGGGCATGCAAATCGGCTTGTCGGGCTCTACCGGCTACTCCTCCGGGCCACATCTGCATTTCGCCATCCAGACGGTCCTGCACGGGGGCGATCGCTTGACGACCACCTCACTCCCCTTCAACTTCTATGTCGGCCAGCCCCCGGCAGTGTTCCCGCCCCGCTTTGGCATGTTCGCCACCGCGCAGTACTCTTCGCCGGGCAAAGTGCCGATCACCACCGTTCCGGGTCCTTACAAGCCCCCCCTCCGCCGCCCACAAGCCACCGGGCGCGAAGAGCAGAAATAATCACCAGAATCGCGAGGGCCAAGCATGCGTCGATGGAAAACAAAGCGCTATCTGATTTCTGCTCTGGGCGTGTTGCTGGCCTTCGTCGGCTGGCAGCTGTTGCGTGGCGGTGAGCAATCGTTCGCCAGCGACGACGAGCGTTTCGATTACGGCTCACTGGGAGCCGAACTGGTCGCCGGCATCCCCTATCCGATCTTCCGGACCTTGCCGCAACTCTTCCCCGATCTGCTCGCACGCCACGCCAGCCCGGGAGCAGGCACGGACAGCCCGGGGCGCACGGGCTACGAAGCCTTCGGGCTTGCTGTAGAAACCGATCAGGCGCTGCCGATCGGCTTTTCGATCAAGCGACTGGGCGTGGAACGGGTCACGGTGAATTGCGCCCTCTGCCACACGACAGCCTATCGCCTGGACCCCGATGAAGCGCCGCGCTACGCGCGCGGTGGCCCGGGACACACGGCCAACATCCAGGGATTGCTGCGCTTCCTGTTTGCCGCCGCGCGCGACCCACGCTTCAGCGCCGCCGAGATGCTGCCGGCGATGGAGCAACACTCGCCGCTCGACTGGAGCCAGCGGGCCATGTACACGGTATTGTGGATCCCGCTGACGCGTCTGGCGCTGCGCATCGCCGACAATCAGCTCGCCTGGATGGACGACAAACCGGCCTGGGGTCCCGGTCGCGACGACGCTTTCAACCTGCCGAAATATGTCCTCACGCAAGCCCCCTGGGACAACACCGTCGGCAATACCGACTTTCCCGCGCTCTGGCAGCTCGGCCAACGCCGCGGACAGCTGATGCACTCCGGCGGTGAAGCGCGCAGCGTCGCCGCCGTGATCGCGACCTCCGCGCTCGGTACCGGCGCCCTGCCCTTCGGCGACTTCGCGGCCCGCAATCGCTGGCTCGAAGGCTTCCTGAGCGAACTCGCGCCGCCACCCTTCCCGGCCGCCATCGACGCCACCCTTGCCGCGCGCGGCGGCGAGCTGTTCGCTGACCACTGCGCCACGTGCCACGCCAGCAACGGCGAACGTAGCGGACAAGCCATTCCGGTCGACGAGGTCGGCACCGACCCCGAACATGTGCTGACTTTTCAGGCCAAGGACGCCAAGCGCATGAATCGCGTCACCGCGACGCTCGGTATGGATGACGCCGAAATGCAGGGCGCAGCGGGCTACGTCGCGCGTCCGCTGGTCGGTGTCTGGCTGCTGGCGCCTTATCTGCACAATGGTTCCGTGCCGACGCTGCACGACCTGTTGTCGCCGCCGGAGCAGCGTCCGGCAGTCTTCCAGCGCGGCTACGATGTGCTCGACACCGTGCACCTGGGATTCGTCGCCAGCGGCGAGGCAGCGCAAGTCAAAGGCTTCCGCTTCGACACACGCCTGCGCGGCAACGGCAATGGCGGCCACCGCTACGGCAGCGAACTCGCGATCCCGGACAAGCGAGCGCTCATCGAGTTTCTGAAAACCTTGTAGCTAGGGGCCGCCGCCACGACGGCTGCGCGGCTGCTGCGCGGCTGCTGTGCGCCGCTTTCAGCTTGCCGAAAGGCGCCTCAGAAAGGAAAGGCCGCAGTACACTGGAATCCATCAAGGAACACCGCGGCCGCCCCAAGGTCGGAAAGCCGGAAGTCCGCTGCGGCTTTCCGACCCTGCGGGCTTCGTTTCGCAGCGGGTCATGACTCGGCGCTCGACGGCGCTGGCAAGCGTGCCGCTACTTGTCTTCTTGCTCGCAGAAAACTCGACAGGATCCAATGGATAGTTCTTTCTTCGGCCGTCAGCACCTTGCCGTCTTGCTGGCACTTTTCCTGCCACTGCTTTCCGCCTGCGTGTCTTACGGCAAAATCAGTAACGAACCCATCGCCGCGGCCGAGTCATCGGCAAGGTACTCGATCACCCAGGCGGTGCATTCCGGCCGCTCTGACGAAGCGACCATGGTCCTGGCGTTCTCGGGCGGCGGCACGCGCGCAGCCGCACTGGCTTACGGCGTCCTGCAGGCGCTGCGCGACACCCGCGTCAACCTGGATGGCCGATCGCAACGGCTACTGGACGAAATCGACACCATCAGCTCTGTTTCGGGTGGCAGTTTCACGGCCGCCTATTTCGGCCTGTATGGCGACAAGATCTTCACGGATTTCGAGAAGGACTTCCTGCGCCGCAACATTTCCATTGACCTGATGCAGGGGCTACTGGACCCGGCAAACTTGCTCTCTGAACGTGGCCGTACCGAAGTGGCGGCCAACTATTATGATGGCAACGTCTTCAAGGGCGCGACCTTCGCGGACCTGCAGAATGGCGACGGGCCGCTGATCGTGATCAATGCCACCGATCTCGCTCGCGGCGTACGTTTTTCCTTCCTTCAGGATTACTTCGATCTGCTGTGCTCGGATCTGTCTTCCTTCCCGATTGCCAGCGCCGTCACCGCCTCATCCGCCGTGCCGGTCGTGTTCCATCCGCTGGTGCTCGAAAATCGCAAGGGCTGTGGCAATCGCCCAGAAAGCTTCCTGACCGACTTACAGGCCCACGCCAAGCGCTCCCCGCAGCTGGCGCATGTCGTCGACGGCCTCATCAGCTACGCGCTCAAAGACCAGCGTCGTTATATTCATCTGGTCGACGGCGGCATCACCGACAACCTGGGCCTGCTCGCAATCTATGAAATGATCGAGTTGGCTGGCGGAGCAAGAAATCTACTCGGCTCGCTTGGCGGTGTACCGGGACGACGTTTCATCGTCATCTCGGTCAATGCCTCGACCTCGCCGCAATACGGCATGGAACTGAGCAAGGCCCCCCCATCGATGGCCGATACCGTCAATCTTGTGACCGACGTCCAGTTGCATCGCACCAACGCGGCAACAATGGCCCTCCTGCAGAGCAGCATCAAGCGCTGGGCGGCGGAACTGTCAAGGCCCGAACAAACGGTCGAATCCTATTTCGTTGACATCGACTTCAAGGATGTCCAACAAGCTGAGCGAAAACGCTACCTGAACCAGATTCCGACCAGCTTTTCTCTCAAGGCGGAGCAGGTGGACGAGTTGATCGCGGTCGGTCGCGAGCTGCTGCTGAGCAACCCGGAATTTCAGCGCTTCATCCGCGATCTGGGTGGCAGTCAGCCGGCGATGGTGCGCTGACCTTCGCCCGGCCACCTTCCTGACGGACGACGTCAAGCGCTACCCCCTAGCGCCTAATGGACCAGAGAAGGCTCCTCCGGCGCTGGATTTCCGTTGCACTCGCAACAAGAGCGCCTCGATCGCTTGTACAAGCGCTTCCGATTTCCGAGGGTCAAGCGCATCGGGGTGGGGCTCGGCAAAACGGCCTGAGTCATTGTCGAAATACTGGCCGGTCGCGCTCGCGAAATCGTCGTCAAGTGCCGCGCGGATCAGAATGTCGGCGCCAATGCGGATATCGCCGCCATCAACGCCAAAACCCTCTTTCACCATCTTGCTGCCCAGCATCGACCCCGGATTGACGGCGATGATCACCGGCCCCCCCGCTTTGAGTTCCCACGCCAAGCGGCGGGACCACATCGTCAGCGCCAACTTGCTTTGCGCATACGCGGCCATGTCGGCCAGGCGGACACCCCCGGCCAGCGCTTCGAGTTGAACCGGTGACTGGGCCGCGGAGGAGAGGTTGATTACCCGCCCGGAGCCACCCAGCAGAGGCAGGAGCCGTTGCGTCAGCAGATAGGGCGCGATGGTATTCACCGCGAAGCGCACATCCAGCCCGTCCGGCGTGAGCGTCTCGGGCGCGCGCAAGACCCCGGCGTTGTTGATCAGCACATCGAGCCTGGCGTGCCGTTCGGTGACCGCCGCGGCCAGTGCTTCGACAGCCCCAAGCCGCGACAGATCGGCCACGTAGCTTTCCACACCGCCGCTCCTCGGCAGGGCAGAGAGCGCGTTTTCCGCAGCCGCCAGCTTGTCCGGATTGCGTCCGTGCAAGAGTATGCGGTGGCCCTGCGAAAGCAGGATTTCGGCTGTCGCCAGCCCGATGCCGTCGGTGGATCCGGTCACAAGAATGGTTTTTGGCATGAGGGGCCCTCTTCTAACGGTCATGACTTGTGGAGAGAGGCCAGATCATCGCAGGCATGACCGTCTCCCCCTCCTCTCTTGCAGTGGGGATTCCGGCTTGCACGCCGGAATTGTTCGCCGGGCAGGGAGCATGCGCTCGCTATCAACGAGGCGTTCGCGAAAGCGGGCGGCACGCTCGGCAAAGCCCTAGATTTCAATGACCACCTTGCCAATGGCTTGCCCGCTGGCCAGGCGCTCGTGTGCCTTGCCGACTTCCTCAAGGCCGAATTGCGCTTCATCGAGCAAAGGCTTAAGTGCGCCCGCATCCACGATAGCGGCCAGCTTTGCGAGGATGGCGCCGTGCTGCTCCCGCCGGTGGCCGTACAGCATCGGGATGAGCATGAAGACGACGTGCAGCGACAGGCCTTTGAAGTGAGCAGGCGTCAAATCCAACTCCAGCAAGGATGTCGTTGTGGCGACCTGTCCGTTCAATGCCGCCGCGGCAAAGGAATTGCTCATGTTCGCCCCGCCAACAGAATCGAAAACGACATCGAAGCCGGCACCAGCGGTATGTTTTGCCACATAATCGGCGACCTTCTCGGTCTTGTAGTTGATGGCCGCGGCACCATAGCTTTCAATGATGGCCATCTGCTTCCCGCCACTGCAGGTGGCAGAAACGTCGGCGCCGAAATGCTTGGCCAATTGCACGGCCACATGTCCCACACCGCCCGTACCACCGTGAACGAGAACTTTCTGCCCGGCTTGGGCACCGGCTCTTTGCAGGCCTTCATAGGCGGTAATACCCACCAGTGGCAGCGCTGCCGCCTCGCGCATGGATAGGGCTTTTGGTTTGTGGGCAATCAGATTGGCATCGGCCAGCATGCATTCAGCAAGCGCGCCTTGCAGATCTGCGAGCCCTCCGGCGCAGCCATAAACCTCATCGCCAGGAGCAAAGCGGGTGACACCCTCACCCACCCCTTCGATGGTGCCGGCAAAGTCCATACCCAGCACGGCGGGCAGTTCAGGCGAAAGGGGTAGTTCCTTGCCCATTTTCCGGATCATGGTATCGACCGTGTTCACGCTGCTGGCAGCGACACGCACGAGCACATGTCCAGCTTTTACGATGGGCTGGGCCAAGTCGGCTAATTGGAACTGGGCATTGTCGCCATACTCATTGAGGATCATTGCTTTCATCGAAGTTCTCCTAAGGCTTGCGTGCACTGTGCGTCTCCCGTTGATGGGTGATTCGCTGTCATCAGCAAGATAGCGCCTCTGTAAACCTTAAAAAGAGTCTAAAATTGAGTTCATAATTCGCAAAACCAATATAATCTGTGGATACCGAAAGCGTTCGCCTCTTCGTTCTGGCGGCGGAAAAACTCAACATCAGTGCCGCCGGTCGAACCCTGGGCATGGCCCCGGCCGTCGCCAGCGCCCGGCTGGCCAAGCTGGAAACCACCCTCGGCGCGGACTTGCTGCACCGCTCGACGCGAAAGGTGGTGCTGTCGCTGGAAGGGGCCGAATTCCTGCCCTACGCCAGGGAAATCCTGGCGCAGGAAAGCGCCGCTCGCGCAGCCTTGGGGCTGGGGCGTCCGACCGTGAGCGGCACGGTGCGCTTCGCGGCATCCAGCACCTTTGCACAGCTCTATATCGCGCCGCTACTGCCGGAGTTCCTGGCGCGCAACCCGGGCATCAAGCTCGACCTGCGGCTGTCCGATACACCCTTCGATCTGATCGAGGGCAGCTTCGACCTTGCCCTGCGCAACGCTGCGCTCGACGACAGCAGTCTCAAGTGTCGAAAACTGGCCAATGATCGACGGGTTCTGTGTGCATCGCCCGGCTACCTTGATCAGCACGGCATACCCCGGGATCCGGATGATCTGGCGAGACATCAGCTGATCGGCTTCAGGGACTCTTCGCCGAAACAGCTCATCGGTAGCGATGGGCAAACAGGGCTGTTTGATCCACGTCAGGCAGGGGGGCGGCTGGTGCTCGATGACGGCTTGAGCCAAAAAGTCGCGACGCTCGCGGGAGCAGGAATTTCGATGAACTCCCTATGGAGCATTCACCGCGAACTTGCCGATGGCACGCTGCTTCGGGTCCTTCCCGAATATGAGATCAACGACCAGTCATCCCTGTGGCTCGTCTATCCGAAATCAAATGTTCTGACCGCGAAAGTCAGAACGTTAATAGACTTTTTGCTGGAGAAAATCGCCACGTCACCAGCCTGGACCTAGCCTGGCTGGAAGGGAAATAGCCGGATACTGACAAGAGCGAGATCGACGACCCGGTGGCCGGTCGCGAGCGCAGTTGGCGCATCGCAGGCTCGACCTGCTGCACTAGGCCGGGCTCTTCGCCGCGACTCGACCAGCGACGCGGACTGGACCGCCTCGCCGAAATGCCGAGGTTGTGCCTCTACCCTGGGCCCGATGTGCCGGTTTCCAGATCTCGCTGCCGTCGCGGATGAACGCCGATTCGGCCTGGGCCTTCGGTCATCAGCCAACCACCGCCTGCCGTACCGGCATCGGTCTGCGACGCGAAGCCGTCCGTCGCGTCAGCCCTTCTTGCGCGCCTCGATCTCCCGTCGGATACGTTCGATCTCGAGGCGTTTGGCCTGCGGACTGCCCCACGGGATCGGCCTCTGCGCCGCGGCTGCCCGCTCGGCCTCGCGTTGCGCCTGGAGGGCTCGCACTTCGGCCAGGCGTTTTTCCTCGAGTGCCTGCACACGGGCCACGGCACGCTCGGCTGCGATCGGCACTCGCCATCCGGGCAGGCCCGCCTCGAGAAGCAAGCGGTCGATGACTTTCGGAATCGGCTCCGGCCATTCCCAGTCGTTCAGCCGGGAAAACTCGCTGATCAGCGGCAGGTTGAGGGCCGCACAGACTGGCGTCCACATTTCCTCGTCGCCCTGGCGGCGCCGGATGGCGAGTTTGGGGTTGAGCTGGTACCAGCCCTGACTGACGCGCCTGAACAGCGCCCGGTTGTATGCGTAGTCGCGATCGATTTCGTTGCGCGCCAGGACGCCGGAAAGATGCTGGCGCCGGTTACGTTCCGGACGGACGATATTGGCCGGCAGATGCTGCCAGGCGTCGAGAATGGCCTGTGCCTCGAAGGCGCCGTTGGTCCGCCGCTGGCGGTGGGTGAAGCGGGACTTGAAAAGAACCCATAGCGTCTGGAAGAGGAAGTACTCCGCCAGGTGCCGGTCGAGGCGAACCAGGCGTTCCCCGGTATTGACGTCGATGCTCACCGGGGCAAGATGCTCGTAAAGCGCGGCCAGCGGGCCGCGCGCGAACTTCGCATCGCGGAATCCCTCGCGCAACGCCCAGTGCAGCGCGTTGTAGCCATAGTGGTCAACGGCGTCGCGGTCGGCGCCACGCTCGAGCAGCGCTTCGACCAGCGCGACGTTGCCGGCCGCCGCTGCAGCCATCAACGGGGTCAGATTCATCGGCAGTCGATGCTCGACCCCATACTGCTGGCATTGCTTCAGGATGTCCTTGAAATGGTTGGCGAAGTAGGGAAGGTAGGTCTTTCGTGCGAAGTTCGCGCGTTGCTGCGCGAAGTTCGTCGCCTGCTCGAACTTCGCCTCCGCAACCAGCCATTCGGCGAGTTGCGCTTCGTCGTGACAGGTCGCGTATTCGTAGAGCTGCTGCTTCATCTTGGCGCCGGGGACCTGCTCGCGGAACACCTTGACCAGCAGCTCGACGACTTTTGCTTCGCCGAAAACCGGCCAGGGAACCGGCGTCTGCTTGAGGATCGTCCGACGGATCGTCTCGGCCTGTTCCTGCTTGCCCTGCAGTTCGAGCTTGCGCGCTTCCTTCTGCCAGTCTTCGAGGCTCGATTGCCGGGCTTCGACCTTGACCTGCCCGAGATTCATTTCGAGCAGCCCGAACAGCGCATGGCCAGTATCCGACTCGATCACGTAAACATTCCTGATCGCGCGTGTCAGCGCCACGTAGAGGGCATTGACGAAGAACTTGTAGACCTCGAGCGACTTGTCGGTCTTGTCTTTCGCCCGCCGGTAGTCGAGGGTGTCTGCGGCCAGATCCGCCGGCTCGACCCCGTCGACAATCTCGCTGAACTCGGCGCGGTGGTCGGAGATGAAACGGTAGAGGATGATGTTGTCGTATTCGAGTCCCTTCGCTTCATGGATCGAGAACAGCAGCGGCGTCGCGAAGTGCTTCCTCGCTTCGGCCTTGTCCTCGTCGCGCATCACCAGCACGGCGAACTGCGTCGATTGGCGAATCTTCTGGTCCAACTCGCGCTTGCTGGCGTCCTTGTCGGGTATCAGCGCCACCTGTCCGGCCTCGCCGCCGACCGCCTGCACAAGGAAGTTGCTCTCGCGGTCGATCGAGCCGAAGCGCCGGTGCTTGATCTTCAGCAACTGGTTGGCGACACGGGTGGCCTCGAGCCCGTTGCGGAAGTTGGCGGTGAGCACGCGCAGTTCCTGCCGCTCGGCCAGTTTCGGGTCTTTCCAGAACAGGCTCTTGACCTGACTCCAGGAAAAAAAGTTGGGGTGGACGATCTGGTTCGAATCGCCGCAAAGCAGGAAGTGGCCCGGCCTCTTCAAGGTTCCGAGGACCAGCGCCAGTTGCACGGCGGTGATGTCCTGGACCTCGTCGACGACGACGAAGTCGTAGCGCGGTGCCGCCAGCGCCTGCCAGTCCTGGGCGACCAGATTGAGATCGTAGAGCTTTGCTTCGGCAAGCCAGCCGCGGTACTTCTCGAACAGGTCGTAGAGCCGGTCGCGCAGATCGACCGGAAAGATCGACTGGCGCACGCCGAGCGCCAGATAGTCAGCGCGCGAGAGGACGCCGCCGGCGCCGGCCGCGAGCACGCCGCGGATCTCTTCAAACACCTGATGGCCGTCGAACTCCCGGAACGTCTGCCGCATGCGTCCGAACCAGCCGGCGAAGTCGCGCCAGCTTGCCTCCCGACCCGGCGGCACGCGGATCGACTCGACGAATTCGCGGTAGGAGAGGAAAACGGCCTCCTGGCCGCTGTGCTCGAAGCCGTTGGCGTAATAGAGGTCGCGGGCACTCTGCGCGAGGTAGCTCGAGTGCGTGACGTAAAGCACCTCGCCTTCGGCGTGCTTGAGTTTCTCGAGGGTCAGCGCGGTCTTGCCGCTGCCGGCGCTGCCGACGACGATCAGCGGTGCCGGCTGGCGATAGATCGCCTCCTGCGTGTCGTCGAAGGAGATCGGCTTGTCGAGCAGGTGAATCGCCGTCCGCTCCGGGTGCAGGTAGCGCACCGGCAAGGCTTCACCGATCGCCTCGTCGGCGTCGATGTCCAGGATCCGGCTCTCGTCGATCGCCGCGCCGCGCAGAAAGCGCGACTTGTCGTAGTCGTGATTGGCGATCACTTCCAGCATCAGCGCGCAGACCTCGTCGCCGTGGCGAACCAGCGAGAACAGCAGCCGGTCGGCGTCGTCGAGCCGGGCGCGGTAGAACCTGCCGTGGCTGAGATTGACCAGCTTCTTGACCTGTGCGGCACGAAAGTCGTTGCGGGCGATGGCATCAGCCACCTTGCGGTAGCTGGCCTTGACGCGGGAGGTGTCAAGGCCGGTGTATTCGAGAATTTTCACGGTGAGTTTTGGCGTGGAGGGTGCGACAACGAACTCGGATCCTACTTCGCCGCGGTCGGCTCTGGCCATTTATCCAATGCCAGCGACTCTTCGGGCATGGGCGGCGAAGTCGAACACATTCGGCTCAGAATCGTCGTTCAGCGTAGACAACCATCTGTCTTTCGACGGCGAGGCCACGGGAGCGCATATCCAGCGCCCTGAATTGGCGAAGTGTCTCAAGGCGCT
>ERZ761603.1579-NODE-1579-length-16829-cov-72.634136_pt1 | contig 16829 bp, 19 predicted proteins | sample MGYA00511879_ERZ761603 | MGnify/ENA primary metagenome ERZ761603 (study PRJEB28899, sample SAMN02850040) | bioreactor sludge metagenome | biome: EBPR Sludge; feature: EBPR Bioreactor; material: flocular biomat | place: Australia: Thorneside Wastwater Treatment... | reverse complement strand
CTCACCCAACCACCGGCCTTAGCTTATTCGACCCCGGTGGCTGTCCAGACGACCGGAACCACCGCATTCATCAGCGCGATGTTGAGATCGCGCTGGGTGTTCTCGATCACCTTGCAGGCCTCCGCCGCCTTGATGCTGGAACAGCGATGCACGCCCGGCTGCACGATACGCTCGTACATCGCCGCCACTTTCTCCAGCGTCTCCGGCGTATCGCCCGACACCACCTTGATCACGTTGGTCAGCATGTGCTCGCGGTCGCCCGGGTTGATGCGCTCCGGCGAATAACCGACGAAGAAATCCTGCTTCCACTTCATGCCCGAGGCCTGCTCCAGAACCGGGATGCACACCTCCTCGGTAGCGCCCGGATACACCGTCGACTCATAGACGACGATGGCGCCCTTCTTCATGTGCGCGCCGGCCGACCTGCTGGCGCCGACGAGCGGGCCGAAATCGGGAATGTGCGCCTCGTCCACCGGCGTCGGCACCGCCACGATGATGATGTCGGCCTCCGCCAGCACCTTCGGGTCGTCCGAATACACGGCATGCGAGGCGGCGGCTACGTCCGCGTCCGGAATCTCGCGCGCGGCATCGACCCCGCGCAGGCAGGATTCCACCTTGCTGGCGGCGATATCGAAACCGATGGTGCGCGAATGCTTGCCGAACTCGACGACGAGCGGCAGGCCTACGTAGCCGAGGCCGATGACTGCAACGCTGGACATATGATTTCCAGAAATGGATAGAGTGTCGACAATAGAGATTAATTCAAAAGAAACATCTTTGCTCGTAACCACACGGCGACCCAGGAGTCACCAACAGGTAGCGGATCGTTGAATAGGTATGTCGCAAGAAACCACTGGTGTGGATCATTTGCCTTGCTGCTCAATGTTGGCCCAAACGAATCTACGACAAGCGCATCGTTCAGCCATGCCCGCCAGTAACCCTTCCCACCGACGCTGATTTCGCGTTCGTCAAGAAAGGCTTCCATTACCAATCGCTGATTTTTGAACCGGGACACTCCGCCAACCTCGGCGATGCGGGCAGTTGTCGATGCTCCCCCCCCTCGCCTAGCAAACACCAGATTGACGGTGCCGGACGCTGCCGATTCTGTATCGACCGCGAGCAACAGCGACGGATTTGCGTCGGGCGCCTTTAGCTGCCAGATCGTCACAGGGTGTAGGCCCGGTGAGGTTGAAGGCCATCCCGTACGATCGCGTTCCTGACCCAGCGAAAATTCAAGCTCCCAGATTACCGTTGCCCGAGACGGAACTGGAAAACTGGCTATCTGCGTTCGGGCTCTTCGCGCTACAGGGATATCGCCAGCGCGATAGGCCGTAACGGTCGCGGAATTGACAATCTCGATCCGCCCGCTGACTCCCCCTGCAGGAATGGTTGTACCCGCTAGGACTCCGCCATGATTTGCAACGACAGAGGCATCGCCAGTCAGCAATGTGGCGATGTCGGGCTGGCCAGTCTGCGGGTTGATCAGAGACGGGATGGGTGCAAACTGGAAGCGCCGGGGCGCTCCCCCAAGTGAGACGGTGCGGGGTACGCCATTGACGAGTAGCTCGTAAGGCTCCCTTGCAGTGAATGGGAGCAACCCGGACAAGTCCGGGGGGGCCGCACGTGCTGGGAGTGCGATCAATGAAACGCCGCAGGCTGCAAGCGTCCAGAGAAGAACGTGCCCAACACTTTTGTCGATGACTGTCATGCAAAGACTCAAAGCGGCTGGATCAATTTGCGCAACCGATCAACCAAGATTTCTCTGTTTGTCGGTGCCGCATCGAAAGCGCTCTTGCTGCTCAGGGCGGCATCTATGGCATCAGGAAGCTCGGTTTCGTCGTCTGCGACGAATATCCCGGGCTTGATACGTAGCCAGTTTGCGGTCGCCACTTGATGATCATTACGGGTTTCACGCAGTGCGCCGCGCCGCGGCAAGAGGACCAATGGCTTGCGAAATTCCGCAGCCGTAATGATTGTGCCCATGCCCGCATGAGCCACGACAATGTCCGCTTCTGCGAGTAAGGCCGTGAACCGTTGCGGTGGCAATGTGCAGTAAGTTTCCATTGCCGCAGGTCGGAGTCTCGAATCCCCGATCTGAGCGATAACTCTTGCGGATGGATGTGCCTGGCGCCAGCTATCAGCACCAAGAATCAGCCTGTCAAAAGGCATCTGGGAGCCTACCGTGACAAAAATCACAGCACTGCTCCTATGTAGATGGGGCCTTCCGGCTTGGCGAGATGCTCCCACTGCGTAAGCCAGACATCGGCATGTTTGCCGATTCTTTGCCCCGAAAGCGACAGTGACTCGACGTTGGCAATGCTGTCGATCCAGATTGTCTTCGCTCCGAACAGCCGCCCGAGTCGCAAAGCAAGAAAGCCCGGTGCCGCACCAGTCGAGAGAACAATGTCCGGACGCTCCTTGAGAAGGACCCAGACGAGCTGAAGCGCCAACACCAGAAGCCCGAATTTGTCCCAACGCGTGGCGTCGCGGATTGTGTAGAAGCGCGTTCCTGCGGGCGTATCGCAAACGTAATCGGCATGAACGGTGGCGAGCGCGAGGTGCTCGCCCGCGAATGCCGGCATGAGGCAGCGCAACTGCACCCAATGACCTCCCCCCGAAGCCACTGCGAGTATCCGCCTTCTTTTCAGCGGCCGTTCGCTCATGAACGTCCTCCCCCTGGATGCTGTGAGCCCCTCTCAAGCCAGCGCTGATGCCAGCAGCAAAGCATCAGGATTGTCCATAGCTTTTCGCTCTCTCCCGGGCCACCGCTCTGGTGTGCAGCCCAGCTTGCATCGACAAGGCGCCAGTCAATCCATTCGCCGAGTTCCGATCGCCCATGCGCCAAAGTATCACCAGCCCAATCCTTGAGGCTTGATCGCAACCAGGCACCTATCGGTACCGAGAAGCCCTGCTTCGGAAGATCGATCATTTCTCGCGGAACATATCGGAACAGCAAGTTGCGCAGAATCCGCTTCAGTGACGATCGGCTCGCTTTGTGACTCTCCGGGAGTCGCCAGGCCAGCTCGACGACGCGATGATCCAGCAAGGGGCAGCGGGCCTCGAGCGACGCCGCCATCGTTGCCCTGTCCACCTTCGCGAGCAGGTCGCCCGGCAGGTAATGCTGCGACTCCCAGAACTGCATGGCTTCTGATGACGCCTCGAACAGGCCGCCTGGCGCATCGAAGGGATCCGCCCCGGAGTGCAACGGATGCCGCAACAGCATTTCAGGGTTCCAGAAGGACAGGAATGCCTTGTTGCGCTCCCCACCGTCTTTCATACGCAATGCACGAGCGTACTTGGCTACCTTTGATGCGAGGAATCGGGGGCGCCTGTTGCGGGGTAGCGCGTATGCGGCAGCTTCCCATGTGTTGCCCGGGACGGCCAGCAAGCCTTGCGCAAGCGTCTTGCGCAAGGGATACGGCAAACCATAAAGCAAGCCGGTAAGCCCCCGGTCGTTTCGATACCGCGCATAGCCGCCGAACGATTCGTCTCCGCCATCCCCTGTGAGTGCCACCGTCACATGTTCGCGCGTCAGGCTGGCGAGAAGAAAGGTCGGAATCTGTGAAGTGTCGGCAAAAGGCTCATCGAAGATATCCGCCAGTCGGGGCACCAATTCGAGTGCCTGCATATCCGAAATGAACAGCTCGGTATGTTGAGTCCCGAGATGAGCGGCAACGGCGCGAGCGACATCAGCTTCGTTGAACGAGGCCTCGTTAAAGCCGATCGAAAATGTCCTTACAGGATTGCTCGCGGCCTCCTGCATCAGGGATACCACCAGCCCTGAGTCGATGCCGCCCGAAAGAAAGGCGCCCAGCGGCACGTCCGCCATCATTCTTGACCGTGTCGCATCACGAAGCGCCGTCAGCAGCATTTCTTCTGCTTCTCGTTCGTCCTCAATACGTTGCTTGAGCCCAGTTTCTGCGACGTCGAGCAGCGACCAATATCGAGACCGAACAGGCTCGCCCGTCCCCCTCAGGCAGACGATTTCGCCCGGAAGTACTTTGGTGATGCCATCGAAGATCGTGTGTTGATCGGCAACGTAGCCATAGCGGAGATACTCAGCAAGCGCTCCCTGCGAAACGGAGGGGGCAAAGCCGGGAATCGCCCAGAAAGCCTTTAACTCTGACGCGAAGCCGGCGCCGTTGTTTACTCGCCCGTAGTAGACAGGTTTCTTCCCGATACGATCGCGAGCGAGCCACAGACAACGCTCCCGACTATCCCATAGCGCGAAAGCAAACATGCCGACCAAGCGGCGGCAAGTGGCCTCGATTCCCCACCGGGCGACGGCTTCGATAAGCACCTCCGTATCGCTGGATGAGCGGAAGGAGTGGCCGACGCTCTCCAGATCACGTCGCAAGGATTGGTGGTTGTAGATCTCTCCGTTGAAGGCAATCACAAAACGGTGACACGCCGACACCATCGGTTGATGGCCCCCCGGCGACAAATCAAGAATCGCAAGCCGCCGGTGGGCAAGGCCGATGCCATCCTGCGGGTCAGACCACACACCCTCATCGTCGGGGCCGCGATGGCGAATCGCATTCGCCATTTCATGCAGCACCGATCGCTCGCTCCAGGCGGCAGCTGTCGAAGAGTTAACGAGATAGCCGGCAATTCCGCACATATGAGAGTTTTCTATACCGAGGCGCCGCTGTGGCGCATGTTCTTCGCTTGTTGGGGCGCGAGGCCGAGATCGCTGTAAAGAAGGCCGATCCTGTGCATGACCAGATCGGTTTCGAACAGTGCTTCCACCCGTGAGCGCCCTGCTGCCCCCATGGTCTTGGCGACTGATGGGTCATCCAAGAGTTTCTCAATCGCGTGCGCGAGCGCAGAGACATCGCCCGGTACGATCAGAACTCCCGCCTCGTCACCCACGGCATCTCTCACCCCGCCCACGTCCGTGGCAATGACAGGCATGCCGTACGCCATCGCCTCCAGAACGCCGACCGGCAGCCCCTCGAAATAGGAAGGCAGTACGAACAAGGCTGCTTCGGAAAGCAGTTTCTCCTTCTCGGCGCCATCGACCCACCCCGGCAGATGCACAAATTCCGAGACTCCAAGTGCATGCGCGTGCCGCCGAACAGCGTCAAGATCACCATCGCCGGCACAGGTCACGGCGAGCCCGGGATGGCTCTTCCGCAACAGCGTCAACGCTTGCAGCAGGTCGAAAGCCCCCTTTTCCTGCCGCAGCCTGCCCAGAAAGAGTATTCGTCCGGGGACGAGCGCCGACGGCTGTTCCGGCAAGACCACGGGGTTTCCGAGTACGAGCACCTCAGCCCGAGGCTCGATGGTCTTGACCCAATCCTTCCAGGTGTCCGTCAGCACCACGACGCGGTCGACACCCCGGAGCATCTGCCGCACCAACCGCTGCGTACGCGCACCCTGCTTGGCGTACCAGTCGGGAAAACTTCCGTCATGCAGGTGAAAGACCGTTCTAGCGCCGGCCATGGCGCCGAGCTTGAGGAACGCGCTCTTGCGCCAGAAGCTGCCGCGGGCAGCCACATGGGCGTGGACGCAAGCGACCTCGCCGCGCAGCAGCCAGAACAGAAAACGGCCGAGAGCGATGCCGGCAGTGAACAGCTTGTCGAGGGTGCCGCTATGCCGATAGGTTGGCAGGAAACGGATAGGCCAGTGCGCGAAGAGGCCGGCATCGCGGTAGCTGCGAATCACGGCTGTAATCCCGCCTGGCGCAGTGAAATCAGTGCCCAGCATCGCAATGAAGTGACTAGCAGGGGTCATGTCAGTCAAAAATATCGTACCGAGGTACGTCTTCAGGTTTGTTGATTCTTACGATACGCGCTGGTACGCCGACTACAACCGCATAGTCAGGGACGTCTTCGATTACAACCGCATTTGCCCCAATTGAAGCGGATACACCAACACGAATCGGGCCAAGAACTTTTGCTCCTGTGCCAATCAATGCGCCATCACAAATTATGGGAGCGCCATTCTTTCCAGAGCGTCCGCCGATCGTTACGCCTGTAGAGATAATTACTGAGTTTCCAATTTGGGCTGACTTGTGAACAACGGTACCCAGTCCTTGATAGCTGAGTAGAGCGTTTTTTCCGATCAGGACGGATGGGGGCAATACGACCCCGAATACAACTCGGTTAACGATCTTCAGAAGCTTTGGAATCAAAGGTATGTGCCATTTCCAAAGCGTATGAGCTACTCGGTGAATAGATAAAACCATAATTACTTTCTCCGCTATCATACGGCAGCAGAAGGTTGAAGGAGCTTTACTCCGCTTTGGGCACGAGAGCGCCATTCGTGAATACGTGAATCGAGCAAGCTGTGCACATTTGACTCGTCAGAAACTAATCGAGCTAGGCCTTCTGCAAGGGAACTTGCATCTAGTCGGCGGGTGTCCAGCACATAATGTTCATGGTCAAACAAATCACGATTAATGCCCAGAGCCTTGATGCTGTAGGCGATCGACAGGGTGGGTACCCCCATCGAGAGCGCGGCAATCGTTGCATGCGTTCGTGCGCCGATGAAATAGCGACACTGCCCGATGATCTGCTTCAGTTGCACTGCATTCATGCCGCCGGGGACGGTGCGGACCTGCGGGCCCAGGTCGACGCATGCCCGGGCGATGGTGGCGAGCATGACTTCGTCGTTGTTGCGCGCGCTGCCGTCGAGTGGCGCCACGTGCGGGATCAGGAGCACTGACAAACCCTGTTCCGTGACGGTCGCACGGATGAACCGGGCGACTTCCTGCACGAAATCGCTGCGCAACCCGGCGCGCGCGCGCACATCGGCGACAAGCGGGCTGACGTTCAGACCGAGGACACCCTCTCTCCCCGGCTGCGGCCAGAATGCCGAGACATCAACCGGCGTCGGCGGCAACGCGAAGGCGCTGTCGGCAACGAGGGAGACGTTCTGGCTGACGCCGATCCCGGCAAGGTAGGCCAGTGAATGTGTTTCGCGTACCGTGATCCACGACAGGCGGCGCAGGTGTCGTGCCATGAAATGCTCAACCGCAGGCATGGCGCTGAAGGGGCCGACCGAAGCACCCCACAGGATGACCGGGATCTTCCTGCGCAGGCCTGCTTCGGCGACTGCAACGAAATAGGCTAGCGAGGCGAGGTCGTAGTCGAGGGAATAGTTGTCGCCGCCGATCGACAGCACGACATCGGCTTCATCGAGACCGGGGGGCCGGTCGCGCGCGGTGTTCAGCGAGAGCCAGCCGAGGCGACTCAGCAGCGGGAGGCGCGTACTGATCCGGCTCCACTGAATGAAGCGCCCCGGAATCGTGCCCGCTGCGACGAAGCGCACGCCGACCGCTGCCGCGTCCGGCCATTGGGCGCTGTCGCGCGTGATATCGGAGGACGGTACTAGGAATGTCGCATCCGGAAATTGCGAGCGAATCACGTCGACGGTGGAGCGAACCAGCGCTTCGCAGCCGCGGTTTCCGAAATTGTTCTGGCCGGTGAGATAGATATTCATTGGCGTGGGCGGCAGAGAAACACGGATGGCTACAGCCGGAAGAGAACTTCGTTGAAGGGTCGGCGGGCGCTGGCAGCGACGCGCAACTTCTCGGGGATGTGCCCGACCGCTACAAGCATGATGATGGCCTGCCCGTCAGGGATGCCGGAAGCGGCTTTGAAGCTGCGGTCGACATGCGGCTCCACGCTCCAGTTCAGACAGCACGTGCCCAGGCCAAGCGAGTGCAGGGCATAGATAACGCTCATTGCAAACATGCCGCCATCGATCCAGTGCTGGTATCGTTCGCCGACGGTCAGGAAGCAATCCACGCTGGCAGTGATGACGAGCAGTTTGTCGGCCTGATCGCCAAAACCCCGGTTGCCGTTCTGAAAACTCAGCAGTTGTGCCGCTTTGTTCTTGTCGGCGACGAGAAAGACCCGTCCTGATTCTCGGTTGCATACCGACGGCGTTTTCTGCGCCATCCTCACCGCCTGGTCGATCAGGGCTTCCGAAACTGGTACGTCGGAAAACTGCCGGATGCTGTAGCGGTTCTGGAAAAACGCTGCGAGATCATGGCATGCCGCCTCGTGAATTGCGGCACGCGTCACCTCGATGGTGCCGCCCTCGGTGCTGGCTGCAGTGATCGATTCGGCTCCCCGGGCCGCCGCCAATGCAGCTGTCGGCTGTCCGAGCTTGGCATTGAAACGATCGTACTCGGCCAATGTCTGCAGCGCGCGGACGATCACATGGTCTTGCCCGAACTGCCGTCGGTATGCAGCGATATCGTCGATCAGGGACGCAATGGCGTCGCTGCCAAAACACGGTCTCGGCCTGGCAAGTGCCAGTCCCTTTTCAATCCGGTGATACGACTTGATGATTCTCGCCTGCAGGATGCCCTGACGCGGTTTGCCCGTCAGCCCGGACAACCTGCAGTACCATGCGGCATCGGTACGACCGGCGTTCCAGACGCCGATGATGTCGCGATTGGCACGGTAGCGCCGCCTCAGATCGTTCTGCAGCGACTGAGGCAGCATGCGGGCGATTCGCTTGAGTAGGGTAATGGCGGACATGTGAGGTCGGAAGGTGGGCTATCAGTAGCAGAACCTGGCGGGAAGCAGGCGCGTGATGAAGCTACGTTCGGCGCTGGCGAATGGCTTGACGATCATGAAGAACACGAGGGCGACGACGGCCGCAAGCAGCCCACCGCCAATCGAGAACACAGGTGCGGATAGTTGCGGCACAAGTTGCAGGAGGCGCACTGCAGCATAGGCTGGCAGTGCCGCAAGTGCGATCATTGCGCAGCCGCGCGCATCGAGTCGGACATGGACATCCTGCCGGCAGAGCAGCACCAGGGCGATGGTGATCCAGATCAGCTCGCCAAGACATAGCCCGGCGACCACTCCCAGCGCGCCAGTCCAGTCGGCGCCGAAATAGCAGAGCGGCAAAGCTGCACAGGCAGTGAGAGTGGCGACGACGCTCGCCCCGGGTTGTTCCACGGTCATGGTGATCATCCCGATCACCACGTGCAGTGACTGCAGGGTCAGGAGCAGGCAGAACGCAGTCAGCAAGGTGGCACCCTCGGTAAACTTGCCGCCACTTGCCCACCCGATGAACAGGTCGCCACCGGCGAGCGAGAACATGGCGAACGGCACGATGCACATGAGGCTCAGCTTGAAGGTGGCACTGGCCATGGCGTTGACCTCGTCAAGCTGCCGCCGCTCCAGATAGCCGGAGATCATCAGCGGCCGCAGCCAGTTGCCGAGCAGATAGGCGGGAAGGTAGTTGCGCAGCATGTCCGTTATTGACTGAACGAAGCCATAGGCGCCGGTCGCGGCCAGGCCGAGGCGCTCGGCGACGATCAACTTGCCGGTATTCGGACTCCAGAGTTGACCAAGCAATTGCACGACATAGAAGCGACGTGCAACCGCATCCATTCCCGAGGGGCGGTAGCCGGACTCGCCCGCGGCACCGGAATGCCCGCGCAGGTATCGGACCAGCAGCAGGAGTCCTGCAATCGCACACAATGTGTTGGCTGCCAGCTCGATCGCGAGTATTTCCGGCAGCCCGACCGCTACGCCAGCCTGGCTGCAATAAAGCAGGCCGACAAGGCGAACCAGATGTGCGGCAAGCACCAGGCCTTGCGTATAGCCCTGCAATAGCAGTGCCGGAAAAATCTCGTCTGCATAGCGGGCGAGGCAGCCGAAGAGGAGCCAGCCGTAGAATGCCGGCAGCGTGACCAGCGCCGGTTGAGCCGCACCGAGCGCGCGGCTGCCGAGGACCAGGATCCCGATGATGCCCACACCCATCGCCGCATAGAGCAGCCGCCGCTTCAGGATGCCGCGAATGAAGTTCGAGAACGTCGCGCCGTCAGCCTTGATGCGATACTCGGCGACATAGCGTTGAGCGATCGTCGAGAGGCCAAAGCCACTAGCCAGATAGAAGATTTCGAGCAGTGCGATTGCTGCAACGTAACTGCCGAAATCGGACTGCGACAGCATGCGGACGGAAACCAGGAGAAATGTAATGCCGGCGAGCGCCGACAGGCCTTTCCCGACGAGAAACTCCAGCAGACTGCGACGTGCCCTGGCCGTCGTGTAATGCGGGTTGTTCAAGCGACACCCGTCATCGGAGAAGGGCTTCCCGAAAGCACGTTAGCGCTGATCGGGCCGGAAACGGAGGCGGTGCGCGCAAACAGGCCGATGATGGTTGCGACGGCCGCGTAATGCCAGCTGAAAACGGATACCGCGACATGCCGGGGGTCGCGCTTGCGCAGCGCCAGCAGCAGGCAGGCCAAGACGCCGCCGCCGCCCCATGCGGCGAGCGTAACGAAGCTCAAGGCGGCGAGTGGCAGCAATGCCCACCAGGCGGCGACTGCGATGGGATGCACAAGCATCCTGCATGCCTCGCCCAGCCATGGCTTGCCGAGCGCCTGACGCAGCAGCACGCCTCCCGACATGGCACGTCGCGTGTGCCAGTGACGGCGCAGCAATTGCAGCGTACCGGCGGCATGGCCGGTGTGCGATGCCGCCCGCTGGGGAAGCCTTTGCAGGCGCCATCCGGCGGCACGCAAGCGCATGCCGAGATCTGCTTCCTCATAACCCTTCAGGTTGCGGTCCGCTGCGTAGCCACCTGCGTCGAAGATTGCACAGCGGCGATAGAGGCCACCACCTTCGAGCCAACGGCAATTTCCGGCCGTTGCTACTGACTTGTTGTTCACTCGTATTCGGTCGACGCTATTCAATACCTGAGTGTCTTCAATGGCGCCGCCAACCCCGGCCAGTGAAGGCTCGCGGTTCAGCAAGGCCACTGCATCGAGAATGAAGTCGGCGTCGAGGACCATATCCCCATCAAGGAAATAGATGAGTTCGCCGGTGCTGTGCTGGAACCCGAGTTCGACGCCAGCGCCGCAGCCCCGCTCGTCAGGATTGGCAAACTGGACGATCTCGACGGGATAGCTACGCGCTATGTCGATGGTCCTGTCGGTCGAAACGGAATCGGCGACGATCACCTCGACGGGGTTGCCGATGATGGCTTCGACGCCCAGCGCTGATTCGATCGCGCGGGCGATCTTGCCTTCCTCGTTCAGCGTCTTTATCACGATCGACAGCAGGATCGGAGCGGAGGTGTTCATTGTGTCGACACCTTGGCCGTAGACTCGCCGGCGAGAATTCGCCCAAGGAAGAGAATGGCGAGCAACTGCGCCTGCGATACCGAAATCAGATCCGGGCCATAAGGGAGCATCGCGAGCGTCAAAGTGAGTGCAATGCCGGCCGTCTGGAGCATGGCTCGTTCACCGGCAGTGCTCGCCGCGTACGATCTGCGCAGCCCGGCGAGGGCGCCGAGTGCCAGGATCATGACTACCGCCCCTGCCGTGAAGATGCCACCTTCCCACAGCAGCGTAACGAGCGATGTTCTGCCGATCTCGAACCGGTAACGCTGGGCCACCTCTCCTGCCTCCATGCCGATACGGCTGGCGCCTACGCCGTGTCCGAGCAGAAGTCGGAGTGGGTCGTCAGCGCTGTGATTTCGCCACCAGAATTTGACCGCGGCTACACGCCCCATTTCACCCGTCGTGAGGTTGATCTGTTCATCGCCGGTATTTCGCTCAATGGTTTCTTCAACGTATCCCGCCACCGATGTTCCGGATTTCGTGTGGGCGCTGGAAAACTGTGCTTGGTAGGCGAAGAGCACTGCAGAGGCAAGCAACAGAGAGCCCACTAGTGCGGAGAATCCAAAAACTGGACGTTTCAGGATTTCCTTGAGGTAGACAAGGCCAAACGCGACCGGGAGAAGAATGATGGCGAACTTCACTTCGGCCAGCACGATCGAGGCCATTCCGATAGCCAGGGTGATCAGCAGTTTTCCGGTTCGGCATTCCCCCTGGCGCCACTGCGCGAGGTGATAAGTCATGATGACGAGGATGACCAGCACCATGGTTGCGCTAGCGCCGCCACCCTCTGGATCGCCGCTCATCAGGCCGACGATCGAGTCCCAGGGGGACGGGCCGACCCGCTTCGCTGCGATGACGAAATGCTGATAAACGATGACAGGAAACTGGACGATCAGATACCAGTGGCTGTACCGCAGCAACTTGTCGATGTTGTCGCGCTGAATGCTTCCCCAGTAGATCGCTAGTCCAGCGCCGATGAGAAAAAAATACTCCTTCAGCGAAAGCAGTACCTGAAAGACCGGCGCTGCATTGAAAAGCGACGAAGTGACGAGCGTAACCAGATAGAGCATTACAGCGATGCCTATCGCCGGCGCACTCACTGTCCGGTTCCCTCGACGGGTGCTTGAAAAAAGATGGGCAGCCAGTGCCTTGAACAGCATCAGCAATCCGATGAGATAGGGCAGCCAGAACACTTTCTGCACGTGGCCGAAGTACTGAATGGGCCCTGCAAGAACGAACGTCGTTATCGCCAAGAGCCAGAATACCCAGTTGATCGGCAGGAACAAGGCGCTGGCTGCCAAGATCATGGCTGCCATTGCCACGCCCACAACGGGGCCGCCAACGCCGATCAGCAGTCCGGTAAACAGAGTGATCAGGCCGACGACGATACCGACAGGTACCTGTACGGAAGTGCGCGGGCTAAGATGGCCAGTATCGTGCTGCATGGATGCGTCAGACGAACTCAGTTCGCCCCAGCCAGACGTTGGCGCGACTCAGAAGGGAGGCTTGCCAGCAACTGATTGGAGAATCGGTCCTGCATTTCGTAGGCGCGCGCCAAGTCGGCGTCGATCGAGGAAACGCGGATCAGCATCCCGTCGGGCACCTTGCCGGAAAGGCCGTAGCTCATCTCGACCAACTTCTTCTCGATGCCGCCGCTCTTGATCACCTTGTCGCCGATGGTGATCCAGTAAGTCACCGGTTCGTTGCGGTTGCCGAGCGAGGTCGACACACGGGTGACCGGCAGATCGCCACCGGGCACCTGCAGCGTGTCGGCCCGCTTGCCGTGAAGAGTGAAGCCCTGCGCCGGGTAGCAGACCTCAGGCTTGTGCAGCTGCATCGCGTCGCTCTGGTCACCGCCATAGGCCACGGAGAGCATGATGCGGTAGCCCTGCGCGTTGACGTAGGTGCGCGAAAGCGTCTGATTGTAGATCTTGTCGATCATTTCCTTCTGCTGCGGGTCGACCACCTGCGCCACGCTGGTGATTTCGTGCCGCCATTCGCCGAAGCCCTTGGGGATCAGCGTCTCGAGTTCGACCTTCGGTCCCTGGTCGGCGATCTTCTTCGTCGGCTTGAGCGCTCCGGCCATGCCTGAGGCGGCGAGCATCAGCACCAAGAGGATCAAATTGCGCAGCGGGAGCTTCATGCCGCGGACTCCTCTCTGGGCATGACGATGCCGCGCCGTTCGAGACGACGAACCCCCCACTGGATAAAGGAGTCAACCGCGATGATAAGCAGTAGCGCCGTCAGGAAGAGCACCATGCCGGCAAAGCCGTGCAGGAAGCCCTGCCCCGCTTCGTCGCCGAAGTGGTAGGTGATCAGCGTCAGGACCATGACGCGGATGACGTTGGCGGTGAAAGAGATCGGCACGATCAGGATGGCCAGCGTGACGTTGCGCACCAGCGAGTCTCGGCGAACGATGTTGAGGTAAAGCAGCCCCAGCGCTTCGAGCGTGAAGAGTGTGTGCAGACCGGCGCAGGCATCGGCCACCAGCAGCTTGTATTGGCCGATCTGCAGAATGACGCCGGTGCGCGCGATCGGGTAACCGGCGGCGTAGAGGATGTGCTCCGCGACAAAGGAAACAGCCATCTTCATCGGCATGGTGACGGCATCGACGACCACGCCCGGCAACGGAATCATGAACAGCATGAAGAAGAGCGCGAACCACTGCGCCTTCAGTGCCGCGCTGCCGCGGTTCAGCAGCAGGACGCCGGAGAGCCCCCAGATCAGCGAGCCGATCTCGAAGAGCAGGATGTCCTGCGAGCGACCGATGGCGTAAAGCAGCAGCGCGAAGATCAACACCGGCCAGCCCCAGGGGGTGGGTTGCTTGCCTTCGCTCGCTTGCCACATGGCCGGCCACTTGCGATACGCGAGCCAGCAGGCGATGCCGAAGACGATCGGGCCGTGCGCCTGCTCGTCGGTGGACCAGATGCCGCGCATGAGGTCGGTGAAGCTGGGTACGTACATCGCGGCCAAGCCTGCGATGATCGGCAACCACGCCAGCCACTGCGCTTGCCTGGTGTTGCTGTTGAGCGGAGTGTCGATCGCCATGTTTGAGCTATCCCCTGCCCGCCTGCCGGCACTGCGCATCGCCGCGCTGCTCGCCTTGCCGCTGCTGATGCCCGAGCTGTTCGTGGGCGGCGCGCTGCCGGCAACGGTGGAGTTGATTCGGGTGCCGTCGGGCAACGTGGCGTACGCCGACTTCCTCGCCGTCTCCGCGGTGAAGACCGGTCTGGTAGGCGGCTTGCCGTGCCTGCCGTGCGCGGGGCCGCCTCTTTTTGCCTTCGCCGTTGCACTGGCGATCGGCGTTGCCGACGAGTTGCTCGAAGCCACGCTCCCCCACTGCCAAGCCGGCCAGGACGATCTCGCCGCCGATGCCGCCGGCACGCTGGTGGGGGCGTGGGCGAAGGCGAGGCTGTCGCGGGCGCGGTAGCTCCGTCACGCCGACAGCAGCACCCAGCACCGCAATCCCGGTGAGAGCGGCAATCCCGTTCACGCACACTTTCTGGATCCCGGCTTTCGCCGGGATGGCGGAGGTGATGGGGGTCAGATCAATCGTCGGCGCGTGCATTTCAGAGCAGCTCCGGGTGCCGGACCCGCAGCCAACCTTCCAGGTGCCGCTTCAGGTCGGTGACGGTTTCCAGGATGGCCTGCACCTCCGCGTCGCTGGGATCGAAGGAACCGTCATAAAGTCCGGCGGCACGTTGCCGGCGAAATTCATCGAGCAGCCGCAAGCCATCCTGTGGGTAACCGATCGACTTGTTGAGTGTCTGCAGCGCCAGAAGATGATGTCCGCCACGCGAGTCGGGGCGCAGGCCGTTGACGCGCAGCGCGGTCAGGCCGATCTGCAGCAGCGCTTCGTACGCGATGTCGAAGCGCGTGTCGAGGCTGATCTGCTCACTGCGTGCATCGTTCAGTTTGATGGCGATCTTGGCGAGGAAGCGCCGGATTTCGGTAGCACTCGTCGGCTCGTGCAGCAGTCCTTTCCCGATGAGGTTATCAAGCGTCATGGCGCAAGCCCTCGGCGAAGTTGGGTTTGCCGACGAGCTGTATCACCGGGCCACTCAGTACGCCAGTGATGAAGGCGTCGCCCTTTTGCCTGCGGTCGGCGAAGTCTTCAGGGCTGTAGAGGCGCACGCTGATTTCGCGGCTGGCCAGTTGCTCGACGGGGTGAAGGTGGGCGAGCAGTTCCTGCAGCCTCATGTTGCCGACGACCAGCAGGTCTACGTCGCTACGTGCATGGCTGGTGCCTTTGGCAACCGAGCCGTAGATGGCGGCGAAGTCGATGGATTCGGCCAGCGGTGCCAGAGCACGGCGAATACGCGGGGGTAGACCGCAGGTTTTCAACACGATGCCCTGCAGTTCGCCGAAGATCGGGTGGGCGGTATTGGCTCGGTAGGCGACGCGGTTGCCGTCTTCCTCGCGCAGAATGAGGTCGGCCTTCAGCAACTGGTTCACTTCGTGTTGCAGCGCGCCGGGGCTGATTCCCGTGCGGCGTGACATTTCGCGAAGGTAGAGCGGCGAGTCCGGTTGCTCGAAGAGCTGAACCAGTACGGCCTGGCGGGTCTTGCCAAAAAGGGTGGCGGCGACGACATCCATGGTGTTCTCGTAATTAGAACGCTTGTTCTGGATTCTAGAACGAAATGCCTCGGAGCGAGGAATGATGTCGTGGCCATGCTCCTTTCCAAGTGAGACCGCTGGTGGCAAGCACGGAAAGGACAAGCGCTCGGAAGATGTCTTCGCCGCCGTGCGGGCTCCGATTGCCGGGTTCGCGCAACCGAGCGGTGCCAAACAAGGTACGGAGGATGATCAAGGCGAGCATGTTGCGAAAGTGCTCCAGGCAAGTGGCGTCGGTAGGGCAGGAGGCGGAACTGGACAGCTTCATGGTGGTCTGGGCGAACTGGCTTTCGACGGTTACGATGATGTGCATCCTACGGCTGAAGGCTTCGCCCGTCGGTGACGTATTTCGCAAACAGGCGGAAGTCAGCGTCATGCGGCGCCGGTTGCCGCCACGGTGTCGCGCCGGTGCGCCAGGAGGAATTCGTTCACGTTCCGCGGCTGCCCCTGAGGTCCGGTAGCCGATCCCCAAGAACATCCTGTGTTGACGCAGACAGCTTGACGGCAGCGCCGCCCTGCTTGAGCCGATCTGCGAAACCCTGCTGGCAAGCACGTCGGTCGGCGGTCTCCACAAGCTTGGTGAATCGGCAGGCTGCGCCCACGGACGACGATGTCCTGCATCACAGCGAGCGTGTACCGCCATGCAAGCCGCTCAGACGACGCCGTGCAGTCGGCACGCCGAAAGCCCTGGCTTGCGCCCGGTCGCTGCCCGTGACTTTCCGTCTGCGCGTCGCGTCTCATCCGTTGTTGAGCACCGTGCCGACGACGGACACGTTGCCCTGCTGCAGGGACGAGACGAGGGACTCGATGTTGCGAACGAGACTGACGTCGCGCCGGGCGACGACCAGCGCAGCGCCCGATTGCGCGGCAACGAACTGGTAGTCGGCACTCTCGCCGGCCGCAGGCGTGTCGATGATGACCACCTCATGCTGCGCCTGGAGGCCTGCCATCAGGTCGGCGAACTGCGGTCGACAGAGCAACTCCTGCGGGTTGGGCGGCACTGCGCCAGCGGGGAGTACCGACAGGTCGATCATTCCCGGAATCCGGGTGATCGCCTCGGCGACATCGACCCGTCCAGCCAGTACGCTCGACAGACCGTGCCGGTTCGGCAACCGGAACA
>ERZ761603.1576-NODE-1576-length-16851-cov-92.281674_pt1 | contig 16851 bp, 9 predicted proteins | sample MGYA00511879_ERZ761603 | MGnify/ENA primary metagenome ERZ761603 (study PRJEB28899, sample SAMN02850040) | bioreactor sludge metagenome | biome: EBPR Sludge; feature: EBPR Bioreactor; material: flocular biomat | place: Australia: Thorneside Wastwater Treatment... | reverse complement strand
AAGGAAGAACTGGAAGCCTTGGCGCTGCGCTGGGGTAATGATGCCAGGGACAAGTCGGAGAGGATCCTGAATGCGTCGCTGATGGCTAGCAAGGGAGCGATGGCGAAGGTCATGCAGGAAGGGGCCAGGGAAGCGGCGGGGGTGGTGCGTGGGGAAGTCGATGCGGCGCTGGGGCGGGTTGCCGGCGCGATGCGTGATGCTCGACGGATCGGGGCCTTGAATGTGGTGGCGTCGTGCATTACGTGCCTGGCGGCAGCGGTTGCACTGTGGGCGGCGGTGCATTGAAGAGCGCCCTGCCCGCCGCAAACCATCCAGAAATTGAGAGTTGAAAGACCAAACCGCCGGCTACGCCTCGAGTCATCGCCGCGCCCGGAACGTGAAAGCGAACGCCTGCGGGATCTTCTGACTGCTGACAAGCGTGAGGAGATCTTTGCTATCGAGATCATCGTCTATGCTAAGCCATTAACTTCACTTGGAACGACGCGAAGCATCATCTACCGTCTCGCAAACTTCAAGCTTGAAGCGGTCAGCTCACGCAACGGAAAAAATCGTACCCAAAGGTGCGTGACGGCCTTCGCCTAGCAGTAGTGCAAAACCGCGTCTGCAAGACATGACATGCAGGAGGGGCAGTTTGGACCCAGAAGAGCCATTCGGCTTCTCAAGCGAAAAATTTCCCAGCGCGAAGAGTGGCTAACAGATTCGAAAACCGCCGCTCCGCTCTGTGCGCTGTCGGCCCAGATCTCGGCTACTGCTGCTGTTCGCGCCTCGGCTGTGTGCGGTCAGCAATTTGCTTGTTAGCCGACGGCGGCGTCGGATTGGTGGATCCAATTCTCACCGATGATCATGAATGCGTCCTTCTCCTCTTGAGATTGGTACGGCCGGCAGGGGTAGTCACTATGGATTGGTCCATCGGACCAATCCGAGCATGACGAACAGGTGGTTGCTGTACAATCGGCATTGCCCAACCTGAAATCTGGCGTCACGCCGGTTTATGAATGGGCTACCAACACTCTCGCCCCAGTTGACTGCGAGGCGTGCACGAATCGCGTGAAAGTCGGATCTGAGTTGCCGCGGTAGGCTCGAGAGCGTGCCTTGTTGAACATTGGTGCGCGGGCAGCAGCGAGTACCGCGGGTGGGAAGACGGGGGGAGGATCTCATTTCATGCATCTGGAAGCCAAGGCAAGGGCTATGCATCCACCGGTGGGCTAGCCACATAACATGCGTCGTCGAGTTCTGATCTCTTGGATAGCCGTAAACAATGATCCCTACGAGCGTGATCGGGCAGGTAGTGCCTTTCGTCTTGTCGATGGATCACCGGTTCTTGGCCCCACTTTGACCTTGTTGTTCGATCCGGACTCAGCTTACGCCGGAAGCATTTCTGACTTCGTTCTGTTCCGCGGACCTTCGCGAGAAAGGGGGGAGACACGCGAATCTCGCGCGGTCAGTCAGACGTTGGAGGAACTGAGGGCCAGGGATCCTGGATTGCGCATTCATCAAGAGATCTGGGACGGTGATGATCCCACCGATCACGGACAGATATACGAGTTTCTGAGGGAGAGGCTCCCCACGGTACGGAGAAGGTTCGCCGACCAAGAATTGGTAATCCACGTCAGTCCCGGCACGCCTTCCATGCAAACGGTCTTGATACTGATGGGCGAAACTGGGTTTATCGATTCCCCGTTTTCCCTCGTCAAGTCCTATCGTAAGGACGAGCGGAACGGTCGTCCTGCTATCGTTCCCGTTTGGCTCGGCATAGAAAGCTACTACAAGGCATACCGTTCGGCTCGGCCCGCCGAGATGTCCTCAGAAGATGCTGCGGTCGTCTGGGATCCTGCGCGGTTTCAGTCGGAGCGGATGCGCCAGATCTTCGACGAGGCCCGTAGATTTGCGCAGTTGAATGTACCCGTCCTCTTGCTCGGTGAGCGAGGCACGGGCAAGACAACTCTGGCTGGCTGGATTCGATCTCACAGTCCCTACCGCGTAGAGGAACGAGATGCTCATTGGCCGGCGGTTGCGTGCGGCCAGTACAACCCAGAAACGATGCGTGCCGAGTTGTTCGGCTATAAGCGTGGTTCTTTCACTGGCGCCCTCAAGGACCACGAAGGCCTGCTCGCAGTGGCCCACAAGGACACACTGTTTCTCGACGAAGTAGGCGACATCGGCCGAGACCTCCAGCGCCTCCTGATCAAGGCCGTCGAGGAAAAGAGCTACATGCGCCTGGGCGACGATCGACAACTGACGAGCGACTTCAGACTGATTTCGGCGACTAACCTCACGCACGACAAGTTGCGCGAGCGATTGGATCCGGACTTTCTTGACCGCATCAGCATGCTCACGTTGCGGCTGCCACCCCTGCGTGAGATTCCTGAAGAGATTCCGTGGCTCTGGGAAACGGTTTTTTCACAAGCCTCACATAGGGCAGGTAGTGGCCGCGTCCGACTTCCGGCCGGTGCCCACCGGGCCATAGTGGACGAACTATCGCGTCATCCGCTTCCTGGAAACCTGAGAGACCTATTTCGCGTGGCGTACCGCACGATCGCGGCCACGGCCGACCGGCATTCACCGCTATCACCAACTGCTTCGTCCCAGTACGGGCTTGCGGGCATCGGAGGATCTGGCGCTGGCATTGGGACCGACTCGTTGCCGAGGTCTGTCGCCCGCGCATTCGCGGAGTCGGCAAGCCTGGATGCGCTGATCCAGCCTGGTGAAACCATCAAGACGAAGGTTATCGAGCGAGTTCTCAAGAGATACTTGGCGGACGAGTTTCGCCGGATCGCGAAGAAGCGGGGCGTGTCACCTGAGACCCTTTGCGACGTTACTGATCGCGCGTTGAGAGAGTGGTCGGCAAGCAAAGACTGGAACACTTGATCCGCATGCCGGAAATAATCTGCCGCAAAGGCCGAGTATTTGGGCTACCTTCGGCCCGCTCAACATGTGCGCTCATTGGATACAAGCGCCTGTTAAATAATGCATTATTGACATATTGGTGTGGGGTATCGACCCCATTGGCACGCTTGTTGCGATATCGGCTGGTGTGGGACTCGGAATCGTTCCGGGTCCGATCAACCCAGGAGTGCCAGCCAAATGAACAAGCACAACAACGCAGCGAGCAACGCCCCGGCCATCAGTCAGCACGCCTGGACTCGCATGGGTGGGCGTGGAGTGAACTGCCAGACTATCGATACCGTCCTCAGCTATGGGCGGGTAATTTACATACGCGGGGCAGCAATCCACGTCATCGGCAGGAAGGAAGTGGAGAAGCTGTCGTGTTCCGGCGTGGATGTGGCCGGTTGCGAGGGTGTCCAAGTTGTCTGCACTCCCGACGGTTCCGCAATCCTGACGGTGTACAAGAACAGCGACTTCCGAGGACTGAAGCCGCGTGGCGGAAGGCGTTGGCACTAATGGCCGACCGCTCATTCGCTCGGAACTAGGCAGGGGGCAAAGCATGGGGTGGGCCAAGTACCATGAAGACAACGTCAGCCGCTTCTGGCGGGACGCCAATACACAGGTGAGGGTGGTACACGGAACTCAGGACCGTCCGGCAAGCAAAGCCGGCGCTGGCGATGACCTCGGCGAACTCAAGCTGCTTCGGCGCCGGCTGGCGGAGAACCCGTGTGACCGGAGCGCCCAGCTTACGTTTCACGCAGAGAAGTCGCGCCTAGAAAAGCTTGGCATCAGCACTGGCGAAATCTTGGGGGTCATTCACGGCGATGACCGCCGAGCAGATGGACCAATGGACATCGCTAGTCCGAATGGCGGAACGTCGCTCGTCCAGAGGCAACTGCAGAATGAGATCGGGCGTAACGCTCAGCCGAACAGTCCCAAGGCCCTGGCGAAGGCCCAATTGAATAAGCAAGGAGAACGGAACATGTCGAAACTCAAGGACTTCACAGTCTCGACGGCGCGCCCCCTACCTGTGATCGTTCTCGCCGACGTCAGCGGCAGCATGAGCGCGAACGGCAAAATCGATGCGCTCAATGACGCGATCCAATCGATGATTGAGAGCTTCGCGGCCGAAGATCACAGCCGTGCCGAGATCCACGTCGCTGTCATCGCATTTGGCAAGGGCAGCGCAAGGCTTCACCAGGCTTTATTGCCGGCGGCGCAGATCAAGTGGGAGCGGGTCGGCGCAGCGGGCAATACGCCCATGGGCGCGGCGTTCGATCTGGTCGTGAAGATGGTCGAGGACCAAGCGCAGATTCCAAGCCGGGCATACCGGCCGACGGTTGTGCTCGTATCCGACGGACAGCCCACCGACGAGTGGCGCGAACCCCTGCAGCGCTTGCTCGCTTCGGACCGCGCTTCAAAGGCCTCACGGTTTGTGCTCGGGATCGGAGACGACGCGGATCCCGCGATGCTCGCCGAGTTCCTGGCTGATCCGAGCGCGCGCGCGTACTCGGCGCACGAGGCCCGGCAGATCAAGAATTTCTTCCGGTGGGTCACCATGAGCGTCACGCAGCGCACTCGCAGCGTGAATCCCAACAGCGTGGTCGTGGTCCACCCGACTGCTCTGGACGACTATGACTTCTGAAGGTCACATGGCACGCAGGAGCCGTGTGGACTACTTCGGTGCGAGTGTTGCCGGCCCTGCCCACCGGGCGCTACGAAAGCCCAACGAGGACCAATGGCTCGGCGCGTCCGGTGCCTTCGGCAGCCTGGTCGTGGTGAGCGACGGTTTGGGCTCGAAGGACCGTGCCAGGCATGGCGCAAAGAAAGCCTGCGTCGCGACGTTGCGTGCGGTCAGGGCGTGGCACAAGGACGGGACAGGTTCTCTCAACGATCTCGTCGATCGAATCGAGCCGCTCTGGCTGGAGGAAATCGTTCCGTTCGACCGCTTGGATTGCGCCGCCACATGCCTGCTTGCGCTCGCGCACCACGATGGACGAACCTATGTGGCTGCGCTGGGCGACGGGATGGCGGCCGTGCGCAGGCGCGGCGCCATCGAGCGGGTAGAGCATCCGCGGGCATCGGGGTTTTCCAACGAAACCCAGTCGCTCGGTAGCGGCGGTGTCTGGGCGACGCGCTGCTTCGAGTGCTCCGAGATCGACATCGCCGTTCTCGCATCGGATGGCGTTTCAGATGACCTTCGTCCCGATCGCCTCGCCGACTTCGTTGCCTGGCTGAAGGACGAAATCGCGACATTGCAGCCGGTGGCTCGGTGGCGTTCGCTGCGGCGTGAGCTCAACGAATGGCCTACTCCACGGCATCTCGATGACAAGACCATCGCAGTTCTTGCATGGCCGAACGGGGGAACGGCATGACTTCCGTCACCCGTCAAGTGACCGACCTGAATGGGGCTCGTCACGTGCTGACGCGTCAACTCGGCCGCGGGGGGCAGGGGGCCGTCTTCGAGGTCAAAGGCGGACGACTGGCCGCCAAGATCATCTTCGATTCGTCGCCGTCCCGGCGCGAGCAGCTCCGGAACCAGCTCACTGCAGTCAAGCGACTGCCACTGGCGGACCTCGAGATCGCTCGCCCATTGGAAATGCTGCGCGAGCCCGTGCTTGGCTACCTGATGGAGCTGCTGACTGGGATGCAGCCGCTGAGCGCGCTCTGCAATCCGCCGAAGGCGACGACCTCGGTTGCGTCCTGGTACTTCCAAACGGGAGGCCTTCGGCGACGCTTGGCCCTGCTGGCACGTACGGCCGACGTCCTATCCGCTCTTCACGGCAAAGGGCTCGTGTACTCCGATCCGTCGCCGCACAACATCTTCGTCTCCGAGGCCAGCGACGCCACGGAAGTCCGGTTCATCGACAGCGACAACATCCACTACGTCTCCAGCGCGGGGCTGCCCACGGTGTTCACTCCTGGCTATGGTGCGCCTGAACTCATCCGCGGCACTTCCGGAGTGAACTCGCTGACCGATGCGCATGCGTTTGCTGTCCTGACCTTCCAGACACTATCCCTGGTCCATCCGCTCATCGGCGATGCTGTCGCGAACGGACCGCCCGAGCGCGAAGAGGAAGTCTTTGCGGGAGCGATGCCCTGGGTCGATGACCCGGGCAACAGTTCGAACCGTTGCTCCATCGGGATACCACGAAGCGTCACGCTCTCCGCGCGATTGGCTGAGATCTCGCAACGAGCTTTCGGCAAAGGTCTCGCAGAGCCACTGCAGCGGCCCGGCGTCTCGGAGTGGGCGGAGAGACTGCACGCCGCTGCCGACGCGACAGTCCTGTGCCAAGAGTGCCACGGTACGTACTACATGAACGCCAAGCAATGCCCTTGGTGTGACGCGCCGCGCCTGGGTTTCGTCATCGCGGAGTTCCAGCTCTGGGATCCTGCGCTGGGTGAGGGTTCGGAGCTCGTATCGCGACCCTCCGGGGATCGGCGAAGGCCTGTCATCGTGGCCGCCTTGGCGCTGACTGAGGGAGAGTCGAGGGTCATCACGCGTCGCCTTGCCACCGGGCAGGCTGGTCGGGACGGCCAGCGCCCAGTGATCGACCTGAAACTCGAGGGCACGCGCGTCACGCTCCAGTCACTCGACGGAGCCACCTACCGACTCACATCGCCCACCGGAGCCAGGTCCGCCTCGGTCGGACCGAAGCCCTCGTCGATCCTTTTGAAGCACGACGAGGCATCGTGGCGCTTGCACCTCGGATCTCCCGACGCACTCCGTAGGGTCGTGTCCTTCACCGCGCGCAAGGGGGGCACGAAGTGAAGGCACACGAAGTTGCGTTCGGAACGTGCTCGCTGATTGAGCTCGTCCCTGCCGATGCCAAGACGTTCGACATGACGGTGACCCTCCGAAGCGAAGTCGCCTTGCAGTTCTCGGAAGCCACCGGCCAATCGCTGCTTCGTGTCGGCACCGTGGCCGTTAGCGTCAGCGGACGGGACAAGCAGGGGCAAGCCGTGCTCGCTCGATTGCGCGACCGCAATCTGCCTCGACTTGGATGGGTCGTTGCGGTGACGCCCAAGAGCGGCACCACGGAATCGCTACAGGTCCAGATGCACGAGTTTCCGGTGCAGTATTCCTGGCCGGGCGACATCGACATCGGGGTCGACGAAAAGATCGTCGACGTCATCCGTCAGAAGCTCGGGAAGAGCATCTCGGCAACGGAAGTCATTCAGTGGCTAACGGAGCGCTTCGTCCTGGTGGACCAGGAGTCGGGTTCCAAGGTCTTCATCTCCGGCAGCCCCGCGCCGGAAAGCGATCACCGTCGTCCGTTTCGCATGCACGGCAAGGGGTATGCGATCGATGTCCAGAAGACGCCCGACGACCGGCTCCTCGTGACGCGCCTCGTCGAGGCGCGTCGTGGGACGTCTGCGGAAGAGAGGCGCCCGATCGTTCCTGTTCAAGGCAACGTGCGCTTCTGCGATTCGACCATTGCAGGCGCATTTCGAGGCACAGCCCGCTCCCAGTTGGATCAGCTGGTGGAACAGGCCGGGAGCTACCTCAATGTCTGGCGCGAGTACAACAAGCTGGAGCGGGACAGTGTCTTTCGCCGAGCGCGGACGCTGGGGTGGCTGAGCTACTCGGACGCGAAGCGGCAGGCAGACGGCCGATGGCGCTTTCGGATCCAGGATGCGAAGCAGATCGATACCGCCCTGAATCTGCTTCGGGGTGCCGAGGATGTCGATCTGGAGGCCGCGTCGCATCCTCCACGCGAGCTGCAGGAGTCCTCGGACGCTTCGGCAAGCGGCTTGTCGACTGACGGGGACTCCGCCAGGAGTCCGAAGGCATTCGTCGGATCGTTCGTTGGCGGAACGGCTGCCGGGCGGTACCTGGATGTCCTTCCGACAGGTGACCTGGATGACCGCGAGCCTCCCGTTCCCGGCGTTCTCTTCATGAGCATGAGCGGCGACAGAAAGCGGCTAGAGCGCAGGGAGCGAGCACAAGCCAGCATCGCTCTGGCCGAATGTCCCATGCCTCAACTGGGGCTGCTGCTCGAAGGAAGCGCGGTACCGGAGAGAAGGCGGAAGGCGGAGGCGCCGCTTTCGGCGGCCGTGAAGGACATCTTCGGCGACGATCCGACGCCCAGACAGATCGAAGCCATTCGAGTCGCCTTGAACACGCCGGACATCGCTCTGATTCAAGGGCCGCCCGGCACCGGGAAGACAAAGACGATCGCGGCCCTTCAGGCGCGATTGGCCGAGCTGGGCGAAGACGGCGACCTCGCCGGTCAGACGCTGCTCACTAGCTACCAGCACGACGCTGTCGAGAACGCGGTGGCCAAGACGCTGGTCTTCGGTCTGCCGGCCATCAAGGTCGGCAGGAAACAGGGACGAAGCGATGACGGGGATGGATTCGACCGATGGCGGCGCGAGCGGGTCGACGCTATCCGGGCCGATCTGGCGAGCTTGCCGGAGAGGCCGGTCAGCGAAGTCCTCAGGAAAGTGCGGGCGATGTCTGCGGCGTACCAGGCGTCTCGGCTCGGCCTCGCGGAGTCCGCGAAGATGGTCCGCGAGATCGAAGACATCGCGCGACCGTACCTGTCGCCGTCGGTAATGGACCGCCTCCTTGCGATCCGCCAAGAGCTGTCGGCGCAATACGGTTCCATGCCGAACTTTGAGTCGGACGATCGGGAGTTGTTGCTGAAGGCCGTCAGGGCGCTCCGCATCGATCCGATCAGCTTCGGTGACGACGGCGCTCGGAATGCCGCGCGGGTTATGCAGCGGCTCGAACGTTTCGGGTCACTGGACGACAACAGTCGGCGGCTGCTCTCCGCTGCGGCGGACTGGGATGCGGACGAGCTCCCCAGATTCCTGGGCGAACTCAAGGCGCTTCAGGAAGTCCTCATTGACCGCTTTGCGGAGCCCACTACGGTCGGCGGACCGCGTGGCCATGCCGACCTGGAGGAACTGCTCCCCGAGATCGTCAACGAGCTCTTTTCGCGGGCGAGGGAGTCGTCCGGCGGCGAGGACGCGGTCCTCTACGAATACCTGTTCGACCTCGAGAACGACATCGATGGCGTGAGGTCTGCCGTGCGCGACTACACCGTCGTGCTTGCAGCCACTTGTCAGCAGGCGGTCGGCTTTCAGATGAGCCTTCAGAAGGGGGAGCAGAGCGTCTTCGCGAACGTCATCGTCGACGAGGCGGCGCGAGCCAATCCCCTGGATCTGTTCATTCCGATGGCACTGGCGGAGCGCCGGATCATCCTCGTCGGGGATCACCGCCAGCTTCCGCACATCCTGGAGCCGGACGTCGAGGGGCAACTGGAACTCTCGGTGTCCGACGAGACGCGAAAGGCTCTGCGACGAAGCCTCTTCCAGCGCCTCTTCGAATCGATGCGTGCGCGCGAGGCTGCTGACGGCATCAAGAGAACCGTCACGCTCGACGTGCAGTACCGGATGCATCCCATTCTGGGGGGCTTCGTCAGCGATACGTTCTATGCGCCTTACGGGGAGGCCTTCCGATCCGAGAAGCCTGCCGAGCAATTCGAGCACGGCCTGCCCGGCTACCAACCTCACGTCGCCGCTTGGGTCAATGTTCCCCTATCGGCCGGAAAAGAGCAGGGTGGACAGAGCAAGCGCAGACCTGCCGAGGCACACTGGATCGCGAAAGAGCTCAAGAATCTGGCCACTGCCCGGCCGGATTTGAGCTTCGGGGTGATTTCGTTCTACGCGGGACAGGTCGATGAAATCCTTGGTGAGCTGGAGGTGCTCGGCGTTGCGGAACAGCTCCAGGACGGGTCGTACCGCGTCGCCGACGCATGGCGAGAGACGCGGGGACTGGACGGACACCTCAAGGAGCGAATCCGGGTCGGCACGGTCGACGCCTTCCAGGGCAAGGAATTCGACGTCGTCTTCCTGTCGATGACTCGATCGAACGATCTTCCGATTTCGGACGAGCGATCCTTGAGACGGAAGTTCGGGCACCTCATGCTCGAAAACCGGCTGTGCGTCGCGATGAGCCGCCAGCAGAGGCTACTGATCGTCGTGGGCGATTTGGGAATGCTTCGCGGCGAAGTCGGCGAACGAAGCCTTGCCGGCCTGGTGGCATTCCGAAAACTGTGCGAGGGGCGGCATGGCTGCGTTATTTCAGCTTGATTCGCCTGTTCTGCACTTCGGTCCCCGCCTTCCTGCGGGAGTCCGGTACAGCCAGCGCAAGTTCCTCTTGTGGCCGGCGCTGATGTATCGGGTCGTCGCACCGGAAGTGCGGCCTCGACAGGTCAACATACTGCAGAAGGCAGTGCTCGGCATGTGTCGCGCGGGCATCACGTTCCCCCCGCGAATCGGCGAGAAGCTGAAGATCCACGCAGACCTGGCCACGCTCATCCTGTCCGAGCTTCTGCAAAGGGGGCTCATCAAGCAGGACGGACTGCCGACGCCAGCTGGCAATGAGGTGTTCGAGGACGAGGCCCTCGACATGAGACCTGCGGTGACCGGACACGTGTTCCAGGATCCGTGGTCCGGCGATCTCTGGCCACGCTTCGTCCAGCGACTCGACTACGCGGAGCTGGACCGTCGCGAGAACGGATTCCCGGACTTGATCTTGGGCACCAAGGGCAAACCTCGGCGAGAGCGGGCCTTCATGTGCCGACCAATCGATTCCGCGCTTCCATCCGCTCCAGATGTGCGGCAAATACTGCGGGCGACCCACCGGCACAAGGCAGCCCTGCGCAATTCCGAGTCCTTCGAGGCGGCCGATGAAGACGAGCACCTCGACCTGGACGTGGGCCCGGTGCTCGAGCGAATCTCGCTGGTAGACGACTCACCGACTCCGGTCTTCCTGTCCACCTTCATCTATCTGGTCGAGAACGAGCAAACCGGAGACTGGCACGCGTGCGATCCCTTCGGACTGGGGGAGAGCCCGGCCGTCAGGCGCGCCGTCGAGCGCGAACTCGCTCACTTTCCAAGGCTTCGCGAAACGGTCGAGGCCCTCGTTGGTTCGTCGCTGGACGCGCAGGCAGAGAAGCAGCGAGGATGGATCGCCGAAGTGAGGGCGCTCGCTACTTCGAATCTCGAGCGAAAACTCACGGTCAACGCGCGCGACCTGCCAGAGTTCGAGCAGCTGCTTCAGCTGGAGATGGCCTATGTGGACGCGCAGTTGCTTGGCGACGCTTGTCCTGAGCAGCGGCTGAGGGATCTCTTGGGTGCCACGAGAAGAGTTCTTGAATCCACATTCCGATCGATAGCGGCGCGCTTTCCGCCTGGCGAGGTGTGGCGTCACGCCTACTTCAAGGACAAGAACGGAAAGGATCGTCCGGTCCAGGATCAGGCCTATGTCGCGAGCGTCTATGAGGCTCGTGCCGACGCTCTCGGCTTCAAGACACCGCTGCCAGCTGCTCTGGCAGGAACCCGGCCAAACCACCTGAAGGCCGCATGCTTCGAATCCGGCTGGCGGCTTCGCGGCGCGATCGTCGCCGCAATGATGCTTGCTACCGATCAGCCTGACCACCCGCTTGTCCGGGCCGCGAGGCGTCGGCCAGAGCTCATCGAGGATCTGGACCGGGTCGCGACGATGGCGGGTGATGCCATACATGCTGGTGACAGTAGCCTGGAGCTTGCGGCAATCTCTCCGGTCATTGAGTCGGTGTACAGATCCGTGGCGATCCTCGGCGGGATCGAGGTTGGCGCGACAAAATTGGTAGAGGGATAGACGATGTCGAGGAACAGCAACAAGTCTGGGTCACCTTCGCAGCCGAACCGGAACCGGAACCGGAACCGGGTGTCGGTGCCGGGAACCGAAGGCGCCGCTGGGAAGTCACCCACCAGCGGGCCGGTGACCGCTGCGGACATCACGACCCCGGGAACGGCGATCGAGGCGATCAGCAAGGTTCATTCGCAAGCGCTGGAGACGGCCACAGAAGGAGACATCGAGGCCGCGACGAAGACCGCTCCACCTGGCACCGACGGCCTGGATATCGTGATGGCCGCGCGAGGGCTCTGGGAAGCAAATGAACTTTGCAGGGCGCGATCGGAGCGGATGTCGCGTCTCGAAGAGGGCGAAAGGGCTCTCCAGGAATCGCAAGACCTGTTGACCCAGGAGCAGGCGCAGCTTGCCGCCGACGGGAAAGCGCTCGAAGAGCGGGATTCATCGCTCAAGATCAAGGAGGAGGATGTTCGGCATAGGGAGGACGGGCTTCGCGTCCGCGAGCTGAACGCAGAGGCCGGGTTTGCGGCTGAGCGCCGCGTCTCCCTTCAACTTCTCGACCAGGAAGCGGCCGCCGTCCGGGAAGAACTGTCTCGGGCGCGCGGTTTGATTTCTGCCGAGCGTGCTGATTGGGACGCGCGCTGGCGGCAGGACGACCAGAGGGTCCGGACGGAACTCGAGCAGCTGAGGCGCGAGCAGGCTGAGCAACATGCCGCGTCGGTACGTGAGTTGGATGAGCAGAGGCGGCAATTCGAAACTGAAGCCTCGCAGACGCGTGCAGCCCTGAAGAAGCAACAGGCTCAGCTCGATGTTCGCGAAGACGTGCTGCGGGAGGATCGTGAGGCATTCGATCTTCGAGTAAAGCAGCGTGCAGGTGCCGCGCTCGAAGAGGCCGAGGCGAAGTACCGGGACTTGGAAGCTCGTCTCGCGGCAGCGCGAAATGAGCGAGACAGTCTGTACGAGAGATTGCGAGAGCGCGAAGAGGCGGAACGTGCTCTTGGCAACCGACCGCTCGACCAGGTCAAACGGGAACTCGACGCCCTTATCAAGGAGAACAAGTCCCTGACGGATCGCCTCGCCAAGCGCCCGAGCGAGGACATGGTGGGGCGCGTCGAAATGCTGGAGCGCGCGCAGGAAGAGTGGGAAGCGGATCGTGCGCGACTCTCCCAGGAGTTGATGGCCAGCCGCGCCTCGGTCGCCAGGTCAGCGATTGCGGTCACCGAGCTCGAGTCGCTCAGGGATCAGAAGGCCGCACTAGAGACGGGCAGGGACCTGCTGCAGGCCGCTCTGGAAGAGCTACGGAAGGACGTGGACGAACGCATTCGGCGGTCTGACGGCGTGAGCCCATTCCCGTCATGCAGTCAGATGGATGGCGACGACGCCCTTCAGGGCCGCGTGCCGATGTTCGACGAGATTCCGGATCTGGCTGCGTTCTGCAGCGACCTGCAGAACCGAGTCGCCTACGATCCGACGTCGGGTAAGGAGCTGTACTACTCCCTGTCCGACATTCGCTGCTTTCTCGCCGGCATGGCGATGAGCAGGCTCCACCTGCTTCAGGGCATCAGCGGGACCGGGAAGACGAGCCTGCCTCTGGCCTTTGCTCGTGCACTGGGTGCCGGAGCCGCCCTCATCGAGGTGCAGGCCGGGTGGAGGGATCGCCAGGATCTCATTGGCCACTTCAACGCGTTCGAGCGGCGCTTCTACGAGTCCGAGTTTCTGCAGGCGCTCTACAAAGCGCAGTGCCCGCGCTACGCGGACGGCGTGTTCATCGTCGTCCTGGACGAGATGAATCTCTCGCACCCGGAGCAGTACTTCGCCGACCTGCTATCGGCGCTGGAGCAAGATCCCCAGTATCAGAAGCTGGATCTGATGACCGCCGCCGTGGAGCCGGCACCAGTCCTACTTCAGAACGGTCGGGCACTTCCGCTGCCGCAAAACGTCTGGTTCGTTGGTACGGCGAACCACGATGAGACAACCAAGGACTTCGCGGACAAGACCTACGATCGCGCTCACGTGATGGAACTCCCGCGCCATCGGGAATCATTCAAGCCCAAGAAAACGAGGGCACGTTCCCCGGTATCGCTCGCGACCTTGCAGGGTGCATTCGCAGCAGCGCAGAACACGTACCAGCAGCAAGCGGCTGCAGCGTATCGATTCGTGGACGCCCAGTTCGCCGAGATCTTGGGACGCCGATTCCGGGTTGGCTGGGGCAATCGCCTGGAACGACAGATGCTCAACTTCGTTCCTGTCGTCCTGGCCGCCGGCGGCACCACGACCGAGGCCGTGGACCACATCCTGGCCACGAAACTGCTACGCAAGATTCGCGATCGGCACGACACGCGACCGGAAGACCTTGAGGCTCTGCGCCTGGCGGTGGAAGAGGCATGGCCCCGTCTCGGCTCGCAGGGCGAGCCGGTGAAGTCGACCAGCATCGTTCGGGCGGAGCTGCGGCGTTTGGGCGCCGATGAAGCTGCATGACGTATAGGTTCATCGACAGGTTGCTCGGACATACCACTGATGTCCAGGGGGGGGATCTGGTCCTCGGCAGATTCATGGTCGAGCCGCTGGGCGATGACTCCACCTTCTTGAACTCCTTTGTCATAGCGCAGCCCAGCTTCTGCGTCCCCGATCTCCGAGGGCACTGGCAGTTGATGGAACCGGGGCGCGAGCGAGTCGAAGGAACGATGTCGCGAGCGCAGGTTCTGGACCGGCTGGATGTAACGAGCATTCTGGATGTCGGAAACAGCGTCAGGGGAGTTCTCTCTTCGGGCGGCACTTGGCTGGATGCGCTCGACGTGTCTCCCCTGGTTCCGGGAATGTCTGAACGAGCGGAACTGCAGGAGTTCGAGAAGTTGCTCGCCGACCGTCTCGGCCATCTCATTGAAGTCTGTCAGCGACCCCGTACCCACCTCAGGGTGGAGGTCGAGCGAACAGACGTGACCAGGGCCCGCCGGCTTGCAACGCAGGCATCCAGCTATCTCGCAGCGCATACGGAGGATTGGGACCGCCCGACTCTGCGTGCCGTCATACCCAAGCGCATCCTCTCGCTGGTCCGAGAGGACCAGTTCGATATCTACGAGAACAGGGTCGCTGTCCGTCTCGTCGACCATCTGGACGCGTACCTCTCGCGCCGCGTGACCGAGGTCTCCAGGCTGCTGCGCCTGTTCAATGAAGTCGGGGATCACAGCTCCACGGCAGGACAGGGGTCACACTGGCGGCAGAAGCGGGTCTACCAACTCTGGGGTGACTCGCTCGATGCCGGAGAGGCCCGCCGCAAGGCCGAACGCACCCTCGAGCAACTGAAGTTCCTGAAGTACTCGGTTTCCGGCCTGATGGATTCAGTGCTATATCGCGAGGTGCCGCGGCGGGCATTCGTGAGCACGACGCTCACGATGACGAACATTCTCGCGAACGACGTCCACTACCGCAGGGTGGCGGAAGTCTGGTTGGCTTGGGCACGCCTCGGGCTCGAGCAGTCGCCTAGACCGGACAAGCACTTCGAAGAGATGCAGGAGCTCTGCCGCTGCTTCGGAGGGTTTGCGCTCCTGCTCGTCGTCAGAGGGCTGGACCAGCTTGGTATCGCACCCGTGGACCTGTCGCAGGCTCTCGATGGTGACGCGATCGACCTTGAAGGTCGGGGCATACGAGCTCGACTCTCCTGGTCGTTGACCGACGGCACATTGCGCCTATCGATCGACGGCGCGAGGCCCTTGCGAATCGTTCCGATCCCCGGGTCGGTCGCGATGTTCGGCGACGAAGACCTGGCCAGATTGATTCGCGATGCCGATGAGGCCGCGACCCGAGAGGAGATCTCGCTGCTGCTCTATCCGAGCGCTTCGTCTGAAGCTGCTCTTCGACGCATGGCTCCTGTCCTCGCACATCGGCTGAACGCTCTTTCGCACGAGGTCGCCGAGCGGGGGCAGGGACGTGCGGGATTCCTGCCGGTCTCTCCATGGGACTTGTCCAGCGTCGAGCGAGTCGCCCGCGAGCTTCGATGGGTGATCACGGCGCCGAGGTTCCTTGCTTATCCGCCGTTCATAGCCAATCCCCCGATACCCAACATCGCGGACGACGCAGCGTGGCTCGAGGCTACCGCCACCGGCGTAGTCGTCACGCGAGCGCCTGAAGTGCACGAGGATCTCCGGCTTACCGAGCGGCTTGCCAATCAGCGGAAGCGGCTCCAGGCTCTGGAGGACGAGCACGAGGACGTATCCCAGCGGCTACGACTGGCGGTGCGAGATGGCGGTGCGAGCGGGCCGCTGAACGCTCGCAAGAAGGCGTTGAACGCCTCGATCACTGGCCTTCGATCGCAGATCGATTCCCTGGCCGAATTCTCGAAAGCGTTGGACGGCGCCATCGGACTCGTGAAATCGCTGCTCTCTTGCCCAACTTGCGGAACCATCGCCGACCCGAGGCGGGACTTCACGGGCGGCCGGGGGCATCGGTTTTCCTGTGTGTGCCCCGATTGCTCCACCAGGTGGGGGACCGAGGCGTGCCCGAGCTGCAAGAAGTGGATTCCCACCTTGATGCCTGCAATGAGCTCTTGGGCGGCGAACGACTCGGCAGTGGGCTGGCTGGATCGCTTCCTTGGAGCGGATGTCCTCGCCGTGCCCTACAAGCTGGAAGATGACACAATGGGCTTTGTGTGCCCTTCATGCGGTCGCGGGCGCGAGACCTCCATGGCCTCCGTAGAGATTGAGCATACAGGAGGGAATCGTAATTGATAGGCATTCGCCAAAAAACGGACCGCACGAGTCGATGGGTCTCAATAGGGGTTGATGTAATCACGGCCGGCTGTTGTTAATCATCTGGCGCTGCTTGAGCAGCCGCGGCCAGCGACCGTAGTTCGCGACCCGGAGGCACCCAGTTGCAGCTCCTAACCGGCATCTTTCTGCTTGGTGGGCTTCCAGAGGACTCTTGTTTGTCATCAGGCAGGTATGGGTCGCTGGCCGCCAGTAGCCCGAGGAACCTGAACGACTGCTGTCAATCTGATCTGGCCCGTTCGCGCTCGGCTCGAACAGCTGTTCGTCCGGTTGGTCTCTCCAGGCCACGCGCGGGCCTGAGTGGCAAAAACGGACATAGAGGATGGCTCAGAGCGTGGCGTCCGGCGTTTAGCGGCTAAAGTCGGATCACCGCGACACGCCACGGCTCAACGCGTGCGAGAGAACCGAACCTATGGCTTTTCCCTGGTCATAAGTGATGCTGGACTGGCCTCCGATTACTGGAGCTTTAACGAAATCCACCCGGTCGTGCTTGACGACGTTCTTGCCGACCTGCTGAAAAACGTTGTCTATGTCAACGTGGAGGATCACGCCATC
>ERZ761603.1573-NODE-1573-length-16867-cov-7.873543_pt1 | contig 16867 bp, 11 predicted proteins | sample MGYA00511879_ERZ761603 | MGnify/ENA primary metagenome ERZ761603 (study PRJEB28899, sample SAMN02850040) | bioreactor sludge metagenome | biome: EBPR Sludge; feature: EBPR Bioreactor; material: flocular biomat | place: Australia: Thorneside Wastwater Treatment... | reverse complement strand
ACCACCGAGATCTACACTCTTTCCCTACACGACGCTCTTCCGATCTGTATTAGCGGTTGGTGGGCGTCGTTGATGTTGGCAATGCGGCCATGGTCGGTGGTGTATCAAAAGTGAAACGATGTACTTTCGCATTATTGCCATGGGCCTTTGCTTTTTACGGGTTCTCTTTGGCGGCGGGGAGGTGGTAAATCGGGCTTGCAGGAGTGCGGTGGCGGCCTGGTCTTGCTTGGCATTGTTCTTGCTGTTTATCGAAAGTGGAGGCCTGGGCGTTTACGTCCGGGGATTTTTGATGATGGAGGATGGCGTCAAGCGGGGGAATCTGGGCATCGGCGAACGCGATGTAACGGCGTGTCATGATATCCTGCCGGCTCATCGCATGCATCCGGCGCCGACCATTTCGATGCGCCGTTCCCGTCGGCGGGCGGTAGTCATGATGACGCTCCTTTACGCGGCGGGCGCGGTGGTGTTTCTCACGCGTGAACGTGGCGATGTCGGCGCGCATATCTCGGCGGCCCGGCCGGAGCCTCCGGTTGAGCCCGTGGTCGATATCCCGATGCCGTTCGCGGGTTCCTATGGCAGTACGCCGCCGGTGGTGATTGAGATGACGTCAGCGGTATTGGCCGATGGCTTGCAGGGGCCGGATGGTTGCGCGATCAGTCCGTATAGCGGGTCGATCTACTTTTCGGAAGAAGAGGCGGCCCGGATCGTGCGGCTCGATCCGGACGGTCAATCGCGGGTTCTGATCGACGCGGGAACGCCGATTTACGAGTCGGAAGGGGGGCGGATGGTTCGGGGTCAGCCTTTGCGTTCGCCGGAGGGTATCGCCCTCGACCGGGCTGGGCGGCTTTACGTGGTGGAAGACATTCCGGATGGCCGGTTGATCCGGTTTGACATGCCGGCGTTTGCCCATCTCGGCAGTATCATTGGCGAAAGCATTCCCTTGCCGGCGCCGGCGCCCGGTTATGCCTGGGAAAGCATTGCGTTGGGGCCGCGTGACGAATTGCTGTTGGCGGGCTCGAACATGGAGGCGTTTTTCTCGGACCGCAGCATCGCCTACATGTTCACCGGGGCGTTGCTTTACCGGGATGCCAACCAGCAATGGTGGATGCCGTTGCACCGACCGTTGGACAGTTTTTCGGGGGCCTGCTTCGACTCTGATGGCAACAATGCGTTTTTCATCAGCGAGTCGATGGGTTACCTCGGCTGCATCGACCTGCAGACCAACGTGGTGCGCACGTGGTTCACCGAGCAGTGGATGGATTCTCCGGAAGGGGTGACATGCCTGCCGGATGGCACGGCGATCGTGGCGTCGGAGAACGGGACCTTATGGCGGGTCGATCCGCTCGATTGCCGGACCAGCGTGTTTCACGAGTTCGATCAGGACATCGAGTCGGTGGTGTGGGACGGCGCCCGCAACCGGTTCCTGGTGGTGGCGGACGGCGCGGGCATGTTGTTGTCGCTCGACGATGTCAATTTCGGCGCGCATCTCAAGGTGCAGGGAAAAGTGATTTTCGAGGAAACGACGCACGAGATCCAGATACCCGAGGTGTGTCCGGACTACCTCGCGTCGCTGCTCGAGTTGTGTCAATTCGATGTCGCCCGGCCGGAACAGCCGATTTCGTTCCGGCAGTTCGTGCGCAACGTCAAGTTGTTCGCGATGGATGCCGATGCCGAATTATTGCCGTCGAGCGATCCGGTGGCGGATCCGTTGGACAAGGTTCAGTTCGTGATTTTCACGCCGCAGTTGTTCGGCGTGGACATGGGCGAGTTGATGGGGCCGACGAGCGGGTTTGTCGCCCGGCATGATTCGGGTGCGTTGGACCGCACACGCTTGTATCCTCGCAACATGATGTCGTTCGACATGTGGGAAGGAAAATTCACGGTCTTCCAGCGCCAAAAGATTCCGCTGCCATATCCGTGCGCGACCCGGCTCACGCCGGAAGGCATCGTATCGGTCAGTTTCATGGGATTTGGCGAGGCGCCGGACTACCATGTCATCATCAACATGAAAGACCCGAGCCAGGCCTACATGGTGGCGATGCATTTGGATGGCACGTATCAGGAATACCGGTTGCGTATTCCCGACGGGAAAACCGTTGAGCATTGGATTGTCGGCATCGAGAGCGAAGGCGTGGACATGTGGACGAGAATGAACGCCGATCCGGCATCCCATTTCGATGTGGCCACCTTGCCGGGCGGTCCGGCGCTCCGTTAATCGAACCATTCGGATCCGCCCATCATCCTGCGGCGCCCCGGCATCGGGGAAAGCCTGACATTTAGCCTGGGGGCTTGCCCGATATTCCGCTTGGCATCGAATCGTTAGCTTTTCGTTTAGCGCATGGCTTGCATTCGGTCGTGTTGGCCGGACGGGTGACGCGTGATGAAGCAACAAGAGGGTTCAATATGAAATGGAAAGCGATGGTGGCGGTATTGGGTGCATCGGCGGTATCGGCGTTGGGAGCGGATCCCATTCGGCCGATCAGCAATCCGGTTCTGGTGGATTCGCCCGACGTAGGTACCTCGATTCATCCGATCGTGATTTACCAGGCTCATCCGGACAAGGTGGATACCACGGCGGGCAAGCTGGAAGCCGGCGGCGATTTCCAGGTGTATGCCGTTCAGTTTGAATATGCCTTCAATTCCGATCTTTCGTTGATTGCCGTAAAGGACGGTTACATCGATTTCAACCCGGACGCGACCTTCACGAAAGAGGAAGGATTTGCCGATCTGGCCGCCGGATTGAAGTATGTCGTGGCCCGGGGCGAGGATTGGGTCACCAGCGCGAAGTTGGTGGTGGAACTGCCGACGGGCGACGACGAGGTGTGGCAGGGCAATGGCGATGGCGCCATCGATCCGGCGATCGCGTTCATGAAGAAAGCGGACCAGCTTCAATTGAACGGCACCATTGGCGCGGTGGTGGCCTTGAACGACGAACGCAGCAGCTTGTTGTATGACAGTTGGCATGTAAGCTACGAGGCGATGGAGAACTTCTTCCCCTTGATCGAGTTGAACCACATTCACGTTCTGGATGAAGGCGATGGCGGCGTTCGTTTTGACGCGCAAGCCGACGGCGGCGTGCCGGGCATCGCCAAGTTCGAGGGCGGCGACCTGATCAACCTCGGTGCGGCCAATGCCTCGGAAAACCGCGATTCCGTCACAATGGCGGCCGGCGCCCGCTACCGCATCTCGGAAGACATCGATGTTGGTGCGGCTTATGAAATCCCGTTGACCGACGATGAAGCTGGTTTGATGAAATACCGGGTCACGGTCGACCTCGTCTGGGGTTTCTAAACGGAGCGTCCAATCCTGGCCGAGAAAACGCACGGCTTGCCGTGCGTTTTTCTTTTGCTTGCTCGGTCGCGCGGGCTGAAGCCGGAATTCACTCCGAAAACCGGAATGGAAAACCGCAGATGACGCCGATCGGGTTTTGTCGCGGCTGATGTTCCGGTTTCGGTTTTATTCGCGGGTGGTGCCGATTTGGTCGAGCGAACCGACCTGCACGCGGAAGTAGCCGAGGAAATCCGCGGACGGCATGCTCATGGCATGTTGCCCGGACGCTTTCCAGGGGGTAAGAGGCGTCCAGGGTCCATCCAGTTCTCCAGCCATTTCCAAGCGGTAGGCGCGGTTGGGTTGGGCGTCCCAGGCGATGACGACTTGATCGTCGGTCACGGTGGTCGACACTTCAAGGCGCGACGTGTCGTCGAGCGGATCGGTGGCGGTGACGATTTCCGCGCTGTCGGAGTGTCCATCGCCGTCGGTATCGGCAACATACGGATGGGTGCCGAGGTGGTACTCGTCGAGGTTGGTGAGTCCGTCGAGATCGTGGTCGGCGGAGGCGACCTCGGCTTGGAGCAGGTCGAGTTGGTAGCGGTTTTCCCAGCCCACGAGCAGGCGTCCGACACCCATTTCCGAGCCGGCGACGAGGGCCACGCTGTAGGCGCGGGTACGTTCGTGCATGGTGATGCGATAGGTGCCGCCGGGCAGGTTCAGGAGCCGGATGTTGCCGCCGTTGCTTTCCAGGTCACCGTTCAGCGGGGCGGAGGTGCCGGGCTGGTTGTTGTCTCCCCAGTTCGAGCCCCACGCGCCGTTGGCGGCGAATTTCAATTCCGCATTACCGCTCAAGACAAACGTTCCCGACCAGGTGTAGTCGGCGATGACCTGCATGTTGTTGGCGGCGGGATTCCAGTTGTTCATCGTGCCGGCCACGGACATGGAACTATAATCGCGGCTGTAGCTGCCGCCGGTTTTAGTTACGCCATACCGCTTGGTCTGGTCATTGAACCAGATGCGGTAGGTGCCGGCGCCCTGGGTGATGGCGATGTCGACGCCGTCCTGTTCGGCGATGCCGTCCTTGTTGTGGTCGCCAAAGTTCATCGTCCAGTTGCCGTACACGTCGAATTTGAAGCGGTCGCCGGACACGCCGCTGAAGGTGGTCTCGATCTGCCAGGTGAAATTGCTGACGAGGTCCATCGCGGTGGTGCCCCAGCCGTTGGCGGTGCCGCGGAAGTACACCTGCGGGAATGTCTTGTTGAAGCCGGCCGGTCGCTGGCTGATGGCGACGGTGCTGGTGGACATGGCGCCGCTGTTGTCGGTCACGCGCAGGCTGAAGGTGTAGTCGGCGTTGTTGGTTCGGCTCAAGATCACCACGGTGGCGCCGGGGTTGCCGGGGTGGGCGTAGGAGATGATGGCGAACGGACCGGACGATTGCGTCCATGAATACTCGATAATGGAACCGTCGGGATCATACGAGGCGCTGCCGTCGAGCGACACGGTGCCGCCTTCGAGGCCGACGGTCTGGTTGGGACCGGCGTTGGCGACGGGCGGCTGGTTGACCACGAGTTTGGTCACGCCGTAGCGTTTGGTCTGGTCGTTGAACCAGATGCGGTAGGTGCCGGCGCCCTGGGCGATGGCGATGTCGCCGCCGTTTTGTTCGGCGATGCCGTCCTTGTTATTGTCCCCGAAGTTCACGGACCAGTCGCCGTGCACATCGAATTTGAGTCGATCATTCGAACCGCTGCTGAACGTCGTTTCAATCTGCCAGGTGTAATTGCTGACCAGCGTCATCGCGGTGGTGCCCCAACCGTTGGCGGTTCCGCGGAAGTACACTTGCGGGTAGGTCTTGCCGTATACGATGGTCGAGGTCTGGGTGACCTTCACGCTGGAGGTCGCGGTGGCGCCGCTGTTATCGGTCACCACGAGTTGGAGGCGGGCGACGCGGCTGCTGATGGTGGGGGCGGTCCATTGCACGGCGGGGGTGGCGCTTTCCGCGCCGGTCAGATAGACCGGGCCTTCGTAGCCTTCGATCAGCGACCAGTTGTAGGCGACAATCCAGCCGTCGGGGTCGTAGGAGGCGCTGCCGTTGAGCGTGACAGGTTCCATCTGATAGGTCGAGGTGTCGGCTCCGGCGTTGGCGATAGGGCGCTGGTTGATGACGACCTTGGTGGCGCTGTAGCGGCGGGTCTGGTCATTGAACCAGATGCGGTAAGTGCCGGCGCCTTGGGTGATGGCGATATCGCCGGCGCCCTGGTCGGCGATGCCGTCGTTGTTCGCGTCGCCGAAGTTCACCGACCAGTCGCCGTACACATCGAACTTATAGCGTTCGCCTGACGCGCCGGCGAAGGTCGCTTCGATCTGCCAGGTGTTGTTGCTTACCAGGCTCATGAGCGTGGTGCCCCAACCGTTGGCGGTTCCGCGGAAATAGACCTGCGGGTAGATCTTGTTGAACACCTGGCCGGCGGCCTGGGTGACGGTGGTGGTGGCGCTCGCGGTGGCGCCGTCGTTGTCGGTCACCAGGACACTCACGCGGATGGTGCGGGCGTTGGTGGTAGCTTCGGTCCAGCGCACGGTCGGTTGGGGCGTGTTGGCCTGTTCGAGCAGCACGGGCCCGTTGCCGGCGCCGGGCAGGATATACCACTGGTAGGACATGATCTGGCCGTCGGGGTCGCTGGAGGCGCGGCCGTCGAGCGCGACGGCCACGGTGCCGGTGGTGCTGCGGGAGGCGCCGGCGCTGGCGATGGGGGCGATGTTGTTGGTGCGGGCGCGGTCGAGGTGGTCGAGGTAGTTGGGCAGCATGTTGCCGTTGAGGTCGTCGTCGGAGAGATCGCCGTTGCGGTTGACATCCTCGTCCCAGTTCCACAGGCCGTCGCCGTCGGCGTCGGACTTGTCGACGATGGTGACGGTTTCGCTGTTGTAAGCCGGATTGACCAGATAGCTGGCGTGGGCGGACAGGTTGACGATCACCGTTTCCGGCGCTTCCTGTAGCAGGTCGTTCAGCGGGTTGACCGCCAATTCGATGCCGGCCACGCCGGCGGGGATGGTCGCGAACCCGGGCAGGAAGGTGCAATCGCCTCCGTTGGCCGCGGTGCCGGCCACGCTGTAATACACGGTCAGGGGCTGGTTGGTGGCGCCGGTGCGGGTGATCGTGAAGAGGCCGCCGGCGGTGGGTCCGGTCACGCCTTCGACGGCGCGGTCGCGGACTTTCTCGATCGACACGACGGGCTGGCTGCCATGTGCGGTGCTGACGGCGAAATTGCCGAGGCGTTGGCGGGCGTTGGCGCTGCCATTCTGGAAATGGAGGTAGGGGGTGGAGCGGGTGAGGGGAAGTTGCGGCGCGGTGTGGGCGGCGTCGATCAGCACCTGGTTGTTCAGGCGGAATGTGGCCCGGGCGCTGGTAAACGAGACCTCGACGCGCGGCATGACGCCTTTGTGCAGATTGGTGGAGTAGGCGGTCGCGAGGATCGCGCTATCCCACAGCGGAGGAGCGCTCCAACTGTTGCGTTGCCACACCGCGTATTTGTCCTGCTGGTTCACGACGGGCATTTCCGAGCTTTGAAGCAGGTCGATGCGCGCGCTGTTGTCGCCGCGGTTGTAGAAGATGCGGAAGGCGAGGCGGCCATTGGGCAGGTTGTCGTCGGACTGGTCGAAATTCATGAACTGGGCGGAGGCGAACATTTCGCGGATCCCGACATAGAACTCGTTCACTTCGCCGTTCACGGAGCCGGGGTTGGTGTCGTAATCGAAGGCCATGACGAGCTTCTTGCCCGGCTCGCTGAAATTCACGCGGGCCAGATCGCCCCAGCCGTTGCGGAGCGCGACGCTCACGCGGCCGCCGCCTCGGTTTCCGGTCACATGGATCACGCCATTGTGATTGGATGGGGTGGTGTAGTCGAGCATATCATTCGCGCCGTAAGAAGTGGAAACCCGGAAGTAGCGCGGATCGAGGAAGTGCGGATCGTTGGCGGTGCTGTTCACGCGCAGGGCGACGGGCAGGTTGGTACTGAAGTTGGGTTCGAAAGAAGGATCGCCGGCATAGGTTTCGGCAAGGGCGACGGCGGCGGCGAAATCCGCTACGGGATAACGCAGGCGGGTGCTGACGTCGTCGACGAACTTGCCGGAGCGTTTCAGGATGCGGTCCATCTGGCTCACGCGCAGCCATTGGCCGGGGTGGGTGGACATGTAGGCTTGTTGGACAAGGGTCGCGCCGCCGGCCATGAGCGGGGAGGCCAGCGAGGTGCCGCCGATGAGCGTGTCGTACACGCCGTCGTAGCCGATGGTTTTCACCACGTAGTCGGTAAAAATGGATTCCTGGTTGCGCTGGCTGCCGCTCGAGGCGGCATGGGCGGTGGTGCTGCTGTCGAGGGTCAGGCCGCTGACGATCAGGTCGTAGCCGGCCAGTTCGCTCCAGCGCACGGACGCGCGGTGCGGGGAGTTGCCGCCGACGGACATGCGGTCGGACGACCATGAGCTGAACGAATTGCCGGCGGCGTTGACGCCGATCACGCCGGCGTTGCGGCGGAAGACGCCATCGATGTAGGACCAGCCGGTAAAGCTGCGGTTCATGACGACGGTACGGTTGGGGTTGACGTCGGGCACCATGCTAAGCAGGTGATAAAAGCTCTCGGTATCGCCGGCCAGGACGAGGCGGGCTTTCGGGGCGGCGCCAAGGCTTTCGTTCGCGGGTCCGCGCGCCCCGCTGGCGGCGGTGCCGGAGACCCAGGTTCCGTGATAACCCCAGATCATGGGTTTCAGCGGGTTGTTCATGGTGATGGGCAACGAGAAGGCATCGGGGCAGTTGGTTCCGTGCCGCATGGTTTCCGCCAGGCGGGTGGTGAATTCCCGGTGGGCGGTCATGAAGATGCGGGGATTGGAGCGGGTGAGTTGCGGAATGTAAGTCTGGTTGTTGAACCAGTAGGTGTAATCGTTTCCGCCGGTCCAGCCGAGTCCGGGGTGGGTCACATCGAACTCGGTATCGCTTACGCCGACGGTGAAGCCTTCGCCGGTCAGGTGGGGTTTGCTGGATTCGAGGGCGGTCAGGCCGAAGAACGAACGCTCTTCGGGATCCAGCGCCCAGACGGTGGAAGCGGTGGCGAGCAGGTAAACGCACAACATGTGGAGGTATTTCATGGTGATGTCCTGTGGTTTATTGAATCGTGATCAAGCGGGGTTGGTCAGGTGCCATGCCGGGGTATTCCACGCGGTACTGGCCGGGCGGAAGGGGCGGGAGCGAGCCTTCGAGTAGTACCGGCACTTCGATGCCGGGGGCGGGGTCGCCGCTGGTCTGGCCGAGCGGGCGAATCACGATGCGGTCGTCTTCGCGAACCACATCGAAATGCGTGAACGAGTAGGAAGGATCGGGCAGGGCCCCGGAAAGGGAAAACGGAACCGGTTGGCCGGCGGCGGCGGTTTCGGGAAGGGTCAATTCGCCGACGCGCACGGCATGCACGTTGCGGCGGGGCAGGCGTTGGCGGACCATGTCTGGATCCTGCAGTACGTGTTCGGGCACGCCTTCGCGGCGAAGTTTCTCCACCGTCGTGCGGATATCCTCGGCGGTGATGCCATCGCGCTCCAACCAGAGTTGGGCAATCGGGGAAAGGTGGAGCGGGGGGCGATCGACCGGGTTGGTCGTTTGCGCGCTTGGCATGGGATCGATGGCGGATGCGCCCGTCGCCGCGGAAGGCGTGGAAGTCGGCTGGGTATCCACCAAGAGCATATCATGCTTTGTAGCGCCAACGGATGCCGCCGCATCATCAGTGGATACGGTCGCGGCGGCGGGTGCGGCGGCTTGCGGCGAATCATTTCCGTTGGAAACCGGTTTCGGACCCTGATCCATCACCAACCACATCGCGGTGACAAGGACGATCAACAGGGCCGCAAGTCCAATCGGTTTATTAAAACGTATTACCATGACGTATTTGATATTCGTTGAAGCGGTTCAACGAGTCAACGAAATTGTTTGAAAAATGTTGAGGCGCGGGCTTTGTACTCGGTCATTTCCTCGGGCGATGAGGTGTGATAGGTTTTCGACATGCGGGTTCTTTTGTTGCTACCTCCGATGACGCAATTGAATACGCCGTATCCGGCTACGGCGTTTCTGACCGGGTTTCTGCGTTCGCGCGGAGTGGACTGTGTGCAGGCCGATTTGGCCATCGAATTGGTGGCGCGGTTGTTTTCCAAGACGACACTGGATCGGGTGGAGACGATTCCGTCGGTTTACCGGGAGACGGTGGATCCAGTGATGCGGTTTCTACAGGGACGGGACCCGACCTTGGCGCTGCGTATCGTCAGCCGTTCGTTTCTTCCCGAGGGTCCGCGGTTCGAGGTCTTGCAGGAGATGGAGGATACCCTGGGATGGGCCTTTGGCGCGTTGGGCATGGCGGATCAGGCAAAGCATCTGGCCACCTTGTATCTGCTCGATCTGGCCGATCTGGTGCGAGAACACATCGATCCACGTTTCGAGTTGTCGCGTTATGCCGAGAAAATCGCCATCAGCGCACCGTCTTTCGATGGTCTATGGGACGCATTGCACGCACCGCCGACATTGGTCGATAGCTTGCTGGCGGAATTGACGGTCGCACAGTGCCGTGCCGTACAGCCTGATGTGGTCGGCATCACCGCGCCGTTCCCGGGCAATGTGTACGGGGCCTTTCGTATTGCCCAGGCCGTACGCTCGGTCCTGCCGAAGGTCGTGATCGCGTTCGGCGGCGGGTATCCGAGCACGGAGTTGCGCGAACTGAAAGATCCGCGGGTGTTCGACTTGATGGACTATGTGACGTTGGATGCCGGCGAGGCGCCGATGTTGGGCATCCTGGGCCAGGAGCCTCTCAACAATACCTTCGCGCGGCGCGACGGCAAGGTGGTGTTTCATCCGCCCATCCCGCCGATCCCGCACAGCGCCACCGGAACGCCGACGTATGACGGCTTGCCGCTCGACCTCTATCTCTCGGTGTTCGAGATGTTGAACCCGATGCACCGGATCTGGTCGGACGGGCGCTGGAACAAACTGATGGTGTCCTACGGTTGTTATTGGAGCAAGTGCACCTTCTGCGACACGCGACTCGACTATATCGAGCGCTTCAGCAAGGCGCCGGCGAATCTGTTGGTCGACCGCATGGAAGCGATGATGGCGGAAACGGGGCAGCATGGATTCCACTTCGTCGACGAGGCGGCGCCGCCGGCGATGTTGCGCGCGTTATCCGAGGCGATCCTCGAACGCGGACTGACGGTGACGTGGTGGGGCAACATCCGGTTCGAGAAAAGCTTTACGCCGGAGTTGTGCGCGCTCATGGCCCGCGCCGGTTGCGTGGCGGTGAGCGGCGGTTTGGAAATCGCCGAACCGCGCCTGCTGAAGCTGGTAAACAAAGGGGTGACGGTGGAGCAGGTGGCGCGCGTCACCCATGCCTTCACCGAGGCCGGGATCATGGTACACGCCTATCTCATGTACGGCTATCCGACGCAGACCGAGCGGGAAACGATCAATTCGCTGGAGCTGGTGCGTCAGTTGTTCGAGGCGGGTTGCATCCAGTCGGGATTCTGGCATCGCTTCGCCCTCACCGTGCACAGCCCGATCGCGGCCGACCCTGCGGCGTTCGGCATCGCTTTGCTGCCGGAGCCGGAAACCACGTTCGCGCGCAACGAGATTCCGTTCCACGACCCGGTGGGTTGCGACCACGACCGGTTGGCCCATGGCCTGCGCAAGGCCTTGTTCAATTTCATGCACGGGGTCGGCCTCGATCACGATGTGCGGGCGTGGTTCGACCACAAGGTTCCGAAGGCCACGGTATCGCCGACCTTCATCGCCGACGCCTTGGCGGAAGGCGCGGGGTCAGAGGCCTAGTTCGGCGCGCTGGCACAAGCCCTCGCGGTCCTCGTCGCCGACCTTGAAGCGGATTTTGATCAGGGTGGGGGTTTCCGCGCCGAGGATGGTTACGGCCGCGCCGGCGCGGAGGAGGCCGAGGGTGCGGGACGGATTTTCCGGATCGAGCACGGTGACGGTGCGGGTCAGCACGCGTTCGCCGGCGATGGTGTTGCCGGAGCCTTGGCCGACCGACCAGGCGCCGCGTTTGGCGGCCTTGGCTTCGCGTTCGGCTTCCTGCAAGCGCCGGCGCATGAAATCCTCGGCCGGCATGTTGGGCGACGTTTCCATCAAGCCGTGGATGCGGGCCAGGCCGGCGCGCGCCAGTTCGATATGGAGGAACTTGTCGCCCACCTGCACGTTCGCGTAATCGCGGTCGCGTTCGCTATTGCCGCGGGCATCGGCCAGCTTGCTGTGTACGGTATACGGCTCCTTGAGAAAGTCGCGGGTGAATCGCGCCGCCTCTTTGCCGAAACGGATGACATCGGCCGGCGCGATGCCAAAATAATCGGCCTGGGCCTGGACGCGTTCGGGGTAGCTCATGTCGGTTTCCGGGGCATCGACCCAGTACAGGCGGAAGATGTAGTGGCGGCGGTTGACCCTGGTGTGGAAGCTGTCGCCGTCGTTGGATGGGTGCTCGATCAAGGTACACCCTTCGTACTGACGCCACTTTTTTTGCGCCCAACACGCATCGACCGCCGCGCCCACGCAACAAACGGCCAGCACCATTGACTTCACCCATCGCCCCGGCATGCCAACAGCCTAACACATGCCGGATGCATGTAACAACACCGGAAACAGGCGACCATCATCACGTTTCGCGAACGATGCCGATACCGATGGCGAAATGGAGATGGTAATGGAGATGGGAAAAACAACGCAAAAGCGCGGAGGGAGCCCGGTGATGACGAAGTGTCGGTTCGGGCTCTTGTTTTTTGCTTTCTTTTATCCAATCCCGGCACGTCGTGCCGGGCTGGCATGTACGGCGCCTTCAGCGCCGGTGGAGAGAGGTGCAGCATTTCATTTCATCCTAACTTTGTCGTTAGCTTTGTCGTTAACGTTGTCGGGAATCGATACCGATACCGATTGCGATACCGATGGCAAAAGACGCTGACTCTCTACTCTGGTGGGGCGGCGAGTCCCTTCGCCGCCGGGATGATGGATGTGATCGTGGATGCGATTTCCGGCCGCATGGTTGAAATCGATTCGTTGTCGATTCATTCTCGGCTCGGAAGGGACTCCTCGCCCTACCGGAAGGATTGAAACAACATCCAACATTCATTCTACACCATCCTTTGTCGCGAGCTTTGTCGTTAACTTTTTCAGGGGGATCGATGGCGAAAACGACGGCGACAGCGATTTTAACGCGAAGGCGCAAAGGGCGCAAAGGGCGCAAAGGAGCCAAGGGAGATTGAAAGGTGTGGGGTCACGTCTAGACATTATACGAATCGCTTGCTTGGCGAATGGCAATCGTGTAGTCGTGTGTCATGAGCAGGCCTTTGCGGATCATGTTGGCGGGCGGGTGGTAACATGTCACGTCGCGGGGGCAGCGGCGGCGGGCGATTTATCTGGATCAGGCGGACCGGCGGCGAGGTATTGGGGTCACGAGGTATTGGGGTCACGTCTAGACATTGTACATATGGAGGTATTGGGGTCACGTCTAGACATTGTACATATTGCACGCCATACGGCGGGCGTTCGATAGCGACGGCGACAGCGAAGTGGATTCGATGTCCCATGCCTTTCGCAAATTGATTCGGCCGGGTAGGGCGGCGAGTCCCTTCGCCGCCGCGACGATGCAGAAGACGTTGATCGGGACATCAGCCCGCGATCGGTTCAATCTTCCGGCGCGGAAGGAACTCCGCGCCCTACCGGACGGCGGCGTGGTTCGCTTCCGGGAGGAATAAGGATACGATGCCATCGGAAGGCTAACCGGAAAAGTGGAGGTTGTCGAAGGGGTGACCAACCGGTATGGTTACCTCTATGACGCGGTCGGAAGGCTCATGGACGTGACCACGAAAGGTTATCTGAAGTCGCGGTATCGGTACGACGCCAACGGCAATCGCACCAATGCCGTCGTGAACGGGAACGGCGTCGCCGCCGTGTACGATGCCCAGGACCGCCTTCTGACTAACGGTGCCGCCCGTTATCAGTATAACGCGCACGGGACCTTGACCAACCGGATTGACGGGTCCACGACCCAGGTCTATGTGTACGACACGCGGGGGAGCCTGTTGCAGGTGCGGATCGGTACGAACATGATCGCCTACACGGTCGATCCGCTCGGGCGGCGGATCGCCCGGACCCGAAACGGCACGACGACCCAGCGGATCGTTTACCAGGATTTCCTCAAGCCGATCGCGACGCTGCACGGCGATGGCCGGGTGGACAGCCGTTTCGTGTATGCCACGCGGGCCAATGTGCCGGACTACATGACGCGTTCCGGCCAAACGTACCGGATCGTCACCGACCACCTCGGCAGCGTGCGCCTGGTCGTCAACGCCGCCAGCGGCGTCGTCGCCCAGCGGCTCGATTACGACGAGTGGGGCCAGGTGCTCAACGACACCAATCCCGGCTTCCAACCCTTCGGCTTCGCCGGCGGCCTCTACGATCCCGACACGGGGCTGACGCGCTTCGGCTACCGCGACTACGACCCGACGGTTGGGCGCTGGCTCGCTAAAGACCCCATCCTGTTTGAGGGAGGGCAGGCCAATCTTTATCTGTACTGCCATGGGGATCCGATCAATTCGTTAGATCCGTGGGGACTTGTGTCGGTCGCACCAACTTCTTGTATCGATTTTGGCCTTGAGTTAATTAAAGCATATCGTATTTACCGCGATGCTAGAGACAAGCAACCAGGACATAATGACATCAGGGATGCTATGCGTCACGCTGACACAAGTAAGCGAGTGGCGGAAGACACATCCTTATTTACATCAGCTTTATTAGGGTTAGCAAACGAAGTGAAAAATCTGGCTTATGATAGGCAACCTAGCGGGGAGGTGGGGATGGATTTATACAACAATCTGCAAGGATTATTGTCGGCCGCTACTGGAAATCCGATCAATCCTGACCAACTTAAAACACTTGATCCGTCTTCGGATTCGTACACATATGGAGGTGGGTGCGGTAAGGAGAATTAGAATACATTGATTGACAATTATGAAAATACGTTTGGTATATATTATCGTTTCCATTTTGGGTTACACAACTGCTGGATGCGGCGGTAGAAATATGACGACCCCAACACAAGATAATATTAAAGATGCGATTAACCAAGGTGTCGGATCAGTCTTTTACATGAAAAGTGTGACTGATTATGAATGGGATCGTTTATTCGTTTTTGAACCATATACATTGCGCGCAACTATTCACGAAACGGTCGGCACTAATTTCTTGAAAGCTAATGAAATCTCATCGACTATCGATGAGGCCTATTGTTTGTTAGTATTCATGAACAACGGTGATGTCGTGGAATATTTCACTTATCACAGACGTAAAGGAGATTTTGATCGGTTGGCAAATAAAACCGATGGCTATTCTCCAGATGATGCGGTATTCAAGGTTGTTGTTGATCCTGGTAAATGGGTAAGAATTGTGGAGGCGAAGAAGTAAAGGAAGATGCTGGGACGTTCCTTGTAATACGGTGGTATTGGGGTCACGTCTGAATGGCGCTAAGATATGCATGGCTTCCGCCCTGGCTTTTTCTGTTTTCGCTTATGGTTGTGGGGTCACGTCTAGACATTGTACAAATTGCAAGCCATGCGGCGGGCGTTCGATAGCGATAGCGACGGCGACAGCGAAGTGGATTCGATGTCCCATGCCTTTCGCCGCCGGGATGATGAAGAAGATGCTGATTGGGCCATCCGTAAGCGTCACGCCAACCTTACAATTACCCACAAGTCTGTCCCAATTGAAACCCGAGTTCGATATCAGTCAGGCGGGAAAGACCGCGCCACATGACCATGTTGCCGGGCGGTGGATCGTTGGCTCGTGCGAGATAGCCCCCAAGTCTAGCGAGTTTGGCAATGTATGACGAAAGAGACTTTTGTGATTGTTGGCTACTTGGACCCTGTACGAGGTGGTCAAGCAACTGGCATTCGAGTGTCGTGAAGGCAACAGCAGCAGGTGCCGCCGGTGCAGAGCGGTTGATTTTAGTCATCCAGAAAATGCGCCAACTCAGGATACAGAAGACGGCAATGAGTCGAGCAAGGCGTTCTGCACTTCGAAGCCTTGAATCTTCGGCCCTACACCCTGACTTCAATATTTTATGAAAGGTCTCAATATTCCATCGCAACGCGTACCACTGGAGCTTTTCAATGGCCTCCTCTGGGGAGTTTACGGGCAGGTCCGTAGCCAGTTTCCAATCAATCCGAGCCCGCCCTGTCGGCGTTTCCTTCTCCAGAGCATGGATGACGGTTAACTCCGTGTCCGGATAATGTTTCTGCTTTGCAACGGGTGCAAGGACACGCATCCTGCAATAGCGAATTTCCAAGAGAACTTCTGTTGGCTTGCCCTTTGCGTCTCGGATCTCGATGCGGTGCCGTTTTCGCACCGGCGTCCGACGCATCTCCTCCTCGATCGTATGGCTCCCATTTCCGGCAAGGCGATCAGCACAAATCCGAACCAGAAAATGGGTTCCTGCATCTTTAGCCGCACAGAAGAGTTCATAGATGTCGCTCTCTCGGTCTCCTACATGGATACATCGATCCGGTTGATTCAGGAGTTCTGTTGACTGCCGGAGGTTTTCAATCCATCGCATGCTCTCCTTCTCCTCAATGGGTACGCGTGTCGGGTTGATCTTTTTCTTTTGAGCATTGCATCCTTTAAATTTCTTTCTTGTCCAGAACTTGACCGCCGAGAGCCCCAGCGGAAGCCCTTCGAGGGTCAGTACCAAACTTGAGTGCATAAGCATTCCACAGAGCGTGTGAAATCTAGGCCGGCCATCCTTCCCCAAACCAGTATAGTTCCGGTTCGTTACGCCAATCGCATGCTTGCTTTCCCTTTTGAATGAAAACTCCGTTGTATCATGGAGTACGAGAACCGGACCGGAAGAAGCCTGAACCCGTTCGCGGGTGGCCTGGAAATGCCCAGAGAGAATCTTCGCCTCGCTGACCCGGCGATTAGAAAAGAAACGATAGGCGGCCTTTGTGCCGGCCCAGTCCTGGCAGGCCAGCGGAATACTTTCTCCAATTCGTTCTGCAAGGTTCCCTACCAGCGCTCGAAACCTTTTTCCAAGACGTGGATCAGGAAAGGCACAGGCCTCCAGCTCTTTATCTATCCATGTTCCCTGCGGGGCGCTGCTTGGGTTCCATTTCATGATGCTTCCTGGTTTTGTACAATATTATCCTTGTAACCTAATGTATTTATACATTAGGATAACAACATGAAGCAACAACTGGCTTATTCTGGAAAGATTTTGCCAGGCAGCATTTCCGTGGCCCGAAGCCAGTGCGGAAAACCGGGGTGCGCCTGTAAGGACGACCCGCCGCGCCTGCACGGGCCCTACTACCGGTGGACAGGATTCATAAACGGTAAAAGGACAACCAAAACCATCAGCAAGGAGGCGGCCATGGAGTGTAAGAGGCGTATTCGCAACTTCCGGAAACTTCAACAAGATCTCGACAAAGTCGTGAAGAGCTCTCTTCGCAATGCCCCTTGGGTTGCGAAGTCATAAGACAAAGCCCAACCTACAAAGAAATCCATGACAGACTTGTGGGTAATTGTAAGCACGCC
>ERZ761603.1570-NODE-1570-length-16887-cov-21.809411_pt1 | contig 16887 bp, 18 predicted proteins | sample MGYA00511879_ERZ761603 | MGnify/ENA primary metagenome ERZ761603 (study PRJEB28899, sample SAMN02850040) | bioreactor sludge metagenome | biome: EBPR Sludge; feature: EBPR Bioreactor; material: flocular biomat | place: Australia: Thorneside Wastwater Treatment... | reverse complement strand
GCACCCTTTCTGCCAGACGTTACCGCTCGGCATATTGAATAGCTGGTACGGGTAGGTATACGTGACTCCGCGCTGCATAACCTCAACGCGAACTTGCGCACCCTGCAGGCTGTTGTTGTATTTTGTTAGTTCAAGGTCATCGAACACAATGTAGGCTAAACCGCGCCAAGCCGGGGTATTATCAACCCCTATAGTGGCTTGAATGCGAGGGTCTGGCTCCTGCGTGTCGGTACCGTTATAAATGCGGAAGCCGGTTGCGGCTGCGTTGCTGGCCTGTATAGTGGCAGTGTCGGTCGAGCCCGCATGATATATCAAATTTGGACCGATCCAGATGCGCATAACTCCGGCAATCGGACCCTCACACAATCCAACGGCAAATGTGGAATAATAAACCGGGGTCTTGGTGGTAGTTTTTGGACCACCTTTTCCACCTGATTTTTTCTTTTTAATAACTACTTTGAGTTGACCATTCTCGACCCAGATGATGTTACCAGCAACAATGCATGTGCCGTACACGCGAGCGATTGAGGCTCCGTAAGTGCTACTTTGGACACTGAGGTCGCTGATTCTTGGACCCTCAACTTTAGGTCCTTTTGGCGGAGAAATAATGCCACCGAGGGTCATTCCGACTTGAGCACCTAACCAAGTCCCGACGCCTGGAATAACAGTACCGGCGATACCGCCAATGATGCCACCTGCAATTTGACCTACACTGCTCATTGCGTCACCCCGACAAAACGATACACCCTGACAATGCGGGCAGCCCAAACACTAGACAATCGATGCTCGCAACACTTGCCTACGGCCTCATAGCTATGGACTATTGTATTGTTATCTGTAAGCACTGCCAAGTGCTGCGGTTCCCCAGAAAAACGAAGCAGCAAAATATCTCCAGCTCGTCTGGTGCTAATGTCTAAAACACGCTCAAGATCAGTTTGAGTATCAAGAACAGACTCCAACTGGCCATTTACAGGAACTCTACCGTAGCCACTGACATCAATCGGATTAGAGCCTATTGCTTTCGCCACTTCAACCACCACACCTGCGCAGTCTAGCCCTACTCCAACGATTCGGCCTTGGTGCCTGAAAGGGGTTCCTAAACAGGCACGCGCAGCGCTAACGATCAATTCAAATGTCACAATTGACCGCCGATCTGACCATATTGACTGCTAGTTGGTATATACGGAAATCCGCCGAAATTGGCAACGTTGTTGAAAGTTGTCGATCCGTTCCAACGTGTTTTACAATCGCTTAATCGTTTACGGCACCCCCTAACCATGCTATAGGTGTCGCCAATTTGCGGCAAATAATAGAATCCCTCATGGACTGTGATTGTGCCGTCCGCGCCATAAGTTTTTATTTCTTGAGCCTTCAGCCCTGCGTTTGGACCAGAAGTAAATTGAATAAGCCCGGCCCCGAATATATCATCTGCCTCTGTGCGAGAATTGTCACGAAACACAAGATTTGATGTTACTGAAGTTAATGCACCAGTTACGGTATTTGCAGCCAAAGAGGCCTTGCATCCAGCAAACCCAGTGCTGCAAAAAGTTTTATCGCATGCCGCAGTGTAGGACTTTCCAACTGTTTGAGCCAGAACGTCAACTAGGTTTACTCCAGTTATTTTGTATCTGTTATCAAGTAAAGTTGTTTCCCCAAATATACCTACAGTAATAGGCTCTTGATCCTCTACCGGAGATGCCCACGAGGTTGCGAATATATAAACTCTGGCTCCGTCAAAAACACCGCTACCTATCTCGCCCCTGCTAATTCCAGAAGCCCCTGCAACGCCCTCGAGATCAATTGCACCAGGGCTAAAGTCGTCTGTTGCGGAATAACCGCTGAACTCGTACCCAGATGTACTTAAATAAATTTGGCCACCGGCCATTGTTAAATCACGTGGATAGTCTGTCAAACGCACAATCGAACCATAAACAGGTTCGATGCGCGCGCACATAACTCTGTAACGCCGATCAGCTACTGAAGATTTCATGGGTTAAGTATCTCGATAACATCCACAGTGCCAGAGTCTCTTACATCTGCACCGATGCCGGTCAGTTCAAGAGAAGAATCAAAGCGCGCCGGCAGGTCAAAAAAACATCCCCCAGTGACAGTTTCAGATACCTGGGGCTGGGTATTCGCCACCCCATCGGAAGTATAAGTGCTGTAACCGGTTGAGTCAATAGAAACGGTTATTGTATCGAGTGTTGTTGCGATAACAGTTCCTCTCTGCCCGTTGATCTGCGTCATCCCACTGACAGAACTGAAATGAACACTGTCTCCAATATTAAAAGGATGCGCAAGCACCCCAACAACAGCATTGGCTGCTTTACTGATACTGATTATTGCTTTTGTTTTGTTTGCAGAAAAGGTAATCTGGCCGTTGGTTGTATCAACAGTCCAGCCTGTTAACCAAGAAACCCCTCCAACGGCAACAATAATTGTTCCGCTAACAGGCTTGTACAGGGTTCGTGTTGGGCGACCGATTCCAAGTTCTATCCCGGTGCCGTATCTTTTTACAAGCTGGTAAACTCCGGCACTGAGTCTGATCAGTGTTTGATCGAAAGCAGTTGGATTGCTTGTTCCGTCTGAACTGGTCGAATTATCATCTTCAGACAGAACACGAAATCCAGCGAAGCTCTTATAGCACCTGTCATACAGTGACTTCACACGCTGACCTATATCACCCCTGCGCATTGTAAACTGTAACCTCCAGCGCCTAATCGGCAGAGGGTGTAGCAGTCTCCTGTATTCGACACCTGAAGCTGTGGTAACTACTTCCACAGAATAATCGTCAGTAAAAGAACTGCCGTTGCGAACAGAAACCGACAGTCTTTCTTCAATAAACTCAGCCATGATTTACCTTAAGCGTAACGACGCGAACGCCCAACAGCCGCAGTAAGCTCTCTTGCCAAATCACCCGTTGCCCTGCGAATGTCCGGGGCCGTTGCGCCTGGAGGAAGATTGATTGTAACAGAAATATTGTCACCTCCGAGTCCAGTCGAACGCACCCCAAGTCTACCGGCGCTGTCCCTCGCCACAGGAAGAATGGCTTCAGGCCCGGCTTCTCCCATCAGACCCTTTGCTGGCATGCCACCTTTTGCGAAAGCAAATAGGGTTGGCCTATCGACAATGCCTCCAGTTGCAAATGTATTGACAAGGTTTCCTTTCATGTCAAATACATTGCCTTTGGCCGATCTAATGGCAACCCCGTTCGTCATGAAGCTATTTGTCGTCCCGGACGTACCGAAACTGCCGCCACCAAGCATGCCAAGAATATTTCCAACTATCCCGGCCAGTCCACCTCCACCGCTGCCTCCAATAGACCCCGCTGCTCTAGCAACAAGAGCTTTTGCTTCAATCTTGGCAAGCTCGAAAATAAGTGATTTGGCAAAGTCTGCAAAATTCAACTTGCCTGTTGTCAAAAACTGATCAAGGGCTGACTCCATTGAATTTGTCAAAGTCGCGAATGTATCGGCCGCGCGCTTTGTTTCACTTGTCGCTGCATCAGCATATGCCTTGTAAGCCTTTTTCCATCCGGCCACGTAAGACTGCTGGAACTCTTCATCTGCCCGCTTTGCCTCAGCTTTTGCGTTTATAGCTTCTGCTTCTGCCGCCGCCTGCTCTGGCGTTATCTGACTTCTAGCAACCTTTATGCTCAAATTTTCTTGTTCGCGAAGACGTTCTCTCTCTATACGAAGAGAAGCGACCTGATTCTCTGTAAGCTCAAGGGCTTCTCTCTCAAACTTGAGATCGTCGATGTACCTAGAAGTTACAACACCCATATCCTCGATAGCAACCTTGTCGGCAATACGCGCTTTTGTAACATCAAGGATAGTGGCCTTTTCATGCTTCTTAAGCTTGGCAGAGTTCTCGTCCAAATCGTTTTGAAACTTGGTGATTTGCAGGTTGTCTTTCGCAACCTTTGCGTCTTCAAGAGACGCTTCGATCAAAAGTCTCTCAATCTCAAGAGAGGCTGTTATTGCAGCATTCTTTTTCTCAGTGGCAACAACAGAGTTTATAGTTTGACCGGCAAGCTCGATCTCGATATCAACAAGTTCTTCAGCCAATTGAATCTGTTCCTGCTTGATTGCAGAAGACAGGTTTTCATCAAGCGTCTTGCGCAGGTCTTTATTTGGCTTTGCAGCAGCAGCGCCTGCTGCGGATGCAGCTTTTGGCTTTCTTTCATAAGCCAGTGAGTTTTCAGACAGAAAGGCCTCTCTACGAGCCAACTCGACCTTGGTGCTGTCACTCTCAGCCGACTTGCTGTCTATCGGAGAAAACCTATTCGCAGCCTCGGCTCTTTCTATGTCCTTTTTGAGCGTAGCTTTTCTAGCGTCCTGCACTTCCTGACTGCCGTAAAACTTTCCTTCTTCAAGCTCAAGTTTGGCAAGCTTTCCTCTCTTGGCTATAGCCTCGAATTTTTTATTTTGAACTTCAACTTCTGCAAAAGCTTTTTCGGCTATGTCCTGAGCTTCTTTGCGACGGCCTTCCATCCCAGCTCTTACTGAGTTTGAGGCTGCTCGCTCAAGTTCGATCTGGGAATCTTTGGCAGCCTTGGTCAGCTTTTGAACATTATCAAATGCTTCAACAAAAGCCGGGCTCGGATTAAAGTTAATGTCCTGACCTTTGAACTCTTCTGAGTTCAGCTTTTCTTTAGCCACTCTTAAAGCAGAGGTAGCCTGGGTTTCCGCTGACTTAGCAGAGGCATAGCCAAGATTGTCCATTGCTCCTGCTGCGGCGTCGGCAGCCGACTTGCCTTCACGAAGCAAACGGATTCTTTCAGCTTGAAGATCGTTGGATTTAACCAAAGCGCTCAACCCGGCTTCAAGCGAGTCGTTCAGCCTTTTTTGAGAAACAACGGAATCTTCGGTGGCTTTTGTCAAAGCAACAAGTGTTGAATCATACTCCCTTGTCTTAATGGTTATGGCCAGCCAAGCTGCAGCAGCCGCAGCCAAACCAACAACAAGTGTGCCGCTCAAAATAAGGCCAAGTTTTCCAATCAAAGCCGATGTTCCGGCCGTGGCTGTACCTGAAGCAATGGTTGCGGCGGCGGCTGCCTTACTAGCAACCTCAACTGCAAGCATAGCTTCTTGCAAGGCGACAAATTTTGTTGCCAAAGTGGAAATAACAACACCGATTCCGCCAACTGCCTTGAATGCTGCGTAAGCCGCTATAACAGCACCGATTGTCGATGCGTGATCTTTAAGAAAAACAGTAAAATTGGCAACGGCGGATGCCAATGAATCCATGAACTCTTTGAAGCCTGAAGACTTTACGAGTGTGCTGAGGCTGCTTAGAATATCGTCGATCTGCGGTTTTATGCCGGCAAAGACTTCTGCGTATACAAGTTTCGTGCTTGCAGCAAGCTGCTTTGCAATACCCTCTGTTGATTGAGAGATTTGAATCTGGGCTTCTGTCATAAAGCCAAGACCCTTGGATGACATCTCAATCTCTTTAAGGATTTTGTTCATTTTCTCCATATCCGACAGGAGAATGTTCGCAGCCTTTGCTCCGCGCTCGTTAAACAAATCCTCTAAAAACCTTGCCTTTGCCTTATCAGTCATCACCGACGTGACTTCTGATAACTGTTTCAGGTTTTCGGTGAACTTTTTAGTGCTGCCGTCTGCGTTAAAGACTTGAATTCCGTACTGCTGCAGGGCGTAGCTTGCTTTCTCTGTTGCCGGAGAAGACAGTTCCTTGACCATGTTTCTGATTGCCGTACCTGCCGCAGAGCCTTCGATGCCTCGGTTTGCCAGTGTCGCCAGCGCCGCCGCGGTTTCCTCCATGGTCACGCCAAATATATCAGCCACAGAAGACGCCTGTTTCATAGCCTCCATCATCTCGCCGACTGAGGTCGCGGAAAGTCTGGCTGCTGTACCAAACACATCTCCGATATGACCCATGTCGTTGACAGTCAACGAGAAGGTGTGCATGATCGCTGTTGCAGACTGAGCAGCGGTGGCGAGATCGACCTCACCGACAGCAGCCAATTTCAAAACTTCAGGCAGCGACTTCATCGCGTCTGTAGCAGATAGACCTGCCTGGGTCAAAATTCTTAAACCGGACGCCGCCTCTGTCGGATCAAACAAAGAGCCAGACATCGCCTGCTTGAAATCATTGAAAGAAACAACCGCTCCATCGGCAATGGCTTTGATATACGTAAACTGGTATTCCAGTTCTTTACCTGTTGTAACTACGCTTTTTAAGGCAGCTCCGACAGCAGCACCTGCCAACAGAGGTATAACAGAACCATAGGTCAGCCACAACGCCCCCAACCCACCAGCCAAACCGCGGGCAGCCGCATGACCTTCGTTGGCAACCTTGTTCCAATGCACCTGGGCTGCCGCACTTTTGTTTGTTGACGACGCGAGACTTTGCTGTGCCGAATTTAAACTATTGACAGCCGGCGCGGCACGAACCGCTGTATTCGTCAAAGAATCGTAAGTGGTTATTGAGCGTCCCGCCGAAACAGCAGCTCTTTGTTCAAGAAGCCTTCTGGTATTCTCAGCGTTGGCAGCCTTGGCTGCAACCGTGTTTGCTGCCGTTGCCTGAGCCAGCCGTTTCTCGGCCTCTGCTGCCATTGCGGCAGCTTCAGCCCGCTCCCTCAGAAGCTTGGCTGTCGAAGCATTGTTGGCTGCTTGCGCTGCTGAAATATTGGCCGCCGTCGCTTGAGCCAGCCGTTTCTCGGCCTCTGCTGCCATCGCGGCTGCTTCAGCCCGCTCCCTCAGAAGCTTGGCTGTCGAAGCATTGTTGGCTGCTTGCGCTGCTGAAATATTGGCCGCCGTCGCTTGAGCCAGCCGTTTCTCGGCCTCTGCTGCCATCGCGGCTGCTTCAGCCCGCTCCCTTAAAAGCTTGGCCGTCGAAGCGTTATTGGCTGCTTGCGCTGCAACCGTGTTTGCTGTCGTTACCTGAGCCAGCCTTTTCTCGGCTTCTGCTGCCATTGTGGCCGCTTCAGCCCGCTCCCTCAGAAGCTTGGCCGTCGAAGCGTTATTGGCTGCTTGCGCTGCAGCCGTGTTTGCTGTCGTTACCTGAGCCAGCCGTTTCTCGGCCTCTGCTGCCATCGCGGCTGCTTCAGCCCGCTCCCTTAAAAGCTTGGCCGTCGAAGCGTTATTGGCTGCTTGCGCTGCAACCGTGTTTGCTGTCGTTACCTGAGCCAGCCTTTTCTCGGCTTCTGCTGCCATTGTGGCCGCTTCAGCCCGCTCCCTCAGAAGCTTGGCCGTCGAAGCGTTATTGGCTGCTTGCGCTGCAGCCGTGTTTGCTGTCGTTACCTGAGCCAGCCTTTTCTCGGCTTCTGCTGCCATTGTGGCCGCTTCAGCCCGCTCCCTCAGAAGTTTGGCCGTCGAGGCATTATTCGCTGCCTGTGCTGCCAATGAATTTTTTGAAGTAGCAGCAGCAAGAGCCTCCATTTCATTCGCTGCCTGCTTAGCAGAGCTTGAAAGTGGATTAAACTTTCTTCCGCCAGCAGCAACAATGTCGTCGAGCGCTTTGTTGATGGACAAAATGCCGCTCGACACCGCCACCAGACTTGATTGGAGTCCTTTTACAGACTGACCAATTTCTTTTCCAATGTTAGTGTCGAGCTTTTTCGACATGTTCGCATGAAGCGACATGTACTCTGCATTGAGAGCCTTTAGATTAGCAAGTGCGCTTGCGGTATTAATTTCAAGGGACAGCGTTGCTGCTGCGTTTGCACCTGCGGTATCACTCATTGCTATCCCCTAAGACTTCGACATCTGAGTTATTGCGGACGACTCCATAATTCTTATCGCACGCAGCACCTCGTATTTGCGCTTAACCTTCATCAGGCTCATTACCCATTTTACTGCTAGGTAATCTAGGCCTATCGGCCCACCTTGCCCCATGCGCCACTGAGAGCTGACTTCCGAAAAAACCTTGAACGGTAGCCAGTTTTCCGGCCATACTTCAAAATCGCTCCTGTCAATTACATCGTCACGCAGCAGCCCGATTGCCTGCAACTCAGCATCTGACGGCCCGGAGTCATACATCCGGGCAGCCAGTTCTACGAGTTTTTTTGCTTGCCCTCGAACAGGCCTTTGTTATAGGCTTCAAAGATCGCCTTGGCCGCTGTAGGATAATTGTCCAGCAACGTTTCAAGGTTTTCGACGCTGTACTCGGCATCGATTTTGCCCCATCCGGCAATCAATTCGGAAAGAGCGTCCTTGTCGCTGCGAGCATTCTCGCCCTCTCCGAGCGAGTCAAAATAAGCCTTCAGGGCCTTGCGCCCCTTATGCTTAAATTCGATTTCAATTACCCCGGATTCATCTGGAGTTGAGATTGTGACATCGACCTTGAAAGTCGGCTTTGGATTCAGTGTAAACATGGTATCGCCTCATGTGGTTGTCCGCCTCATTGTAAAACCATCGGCCTGCACGCGAGGCGGGAACGTGCCCAGATAACTGGTGGCCGATGGGTTCTTTTGCCGAAAACCGGCTAACCTATTAGGTCGCGTAACGCAACGGTTCAGCGGCGTAACTCAGGGTGATTTGACTCATCAGGGCTTGGTTGGTCTCCATGGTCGGGACCTTCATGATCGACCAATAGGAATTCGCAACAAGCTTGGAGCCGTTCGGGAAAGTCATCAGCAGACCATATGGAGTACGGGCGCTGTCAGCGGCAACCACGTCGGTATACCAGGCCAGCGTCGGATCATCGAACACGTCGATGGTCATGTTGACAGCATCTTTAACAGTCGGGATTTGACGAATCACCGTGTCTGAAATCGAAGTGATGTCAGCGAACTGCTGTGCACCACCAGAAGCGCTAACACTCTTCACCTGAGACAATTGCGACCAAGCCGTGATCTCGCGATGACTACCGGTGCCGGTGTTGGCCGGATATTTTGAAGTATCTGAGGTGTCCACGCCCTCCAGAGTAAAAGAGACGCCGGCCGAAACAGCTTGAACACGAACCACTCGCTGATCCAAAAGGCCCCATCCAGAAGACATAAGCACATAATCGCCAACGTTCAAGGTATGAGCGGCAGAACTGACAACGCACGGGTTGGCGTTCGTAAGAGCCGTGTTGCTAACACCGGCAGAAGTAAGGGCCGGAGAATAGGTTTTTGCAACAGATACAGTTGCACCGGTAGAAAGAGTAATGGCCATTTGATTTCCTATAAATGATTGGTGGCCGCAACATCCATATCGGGCCTAACGCAATTTTACTACTCGCAGGCCAGTTCTCGCAGACAACGAGGAACAGAGTTTCACAATTGAGAACTCTGTGCTAAAATAACCAAAAGGAGATTGCCGATGAGCCCGGAAACACTGAAGTTGCTGATGGACGAGCGGAAACTGAACACTAAAAAACTGGCAGGGCTTTTGTCAGTAAACGTCAGATCGGTTTGCCACTGGTTAAACGGGAGTAGAAAAATTACAAAAAGCAGATGGGAGCACATTGTATTAGTGGTCTCAAAGCCGAAGAAGATGAATATATCCGGCTCTGAATGGAACATAGAATAGCTCTACTGCCAGAACTGAAACGGTACAATCAAGTCGGAACTGGTCCACCCGGATCGAGATTGTTTGCGCCCTGGTTTAGGGCAATCGAGGGTTACGCCGGATATAATTTTATATTTCAACAACTCTCTCAAAAAATTAATCCGCACCAACGGCTCTCTAGTTCCAGAACCATCCTTCATGAACATCTGCAATAAAAGTTCCCCGTAACTACCTGTGATCGGACTTAGGTCTATACCTTGTCTCGTACTGCTCACAAAATCAATTCTAACTCGAAGAAACGTGCTGCCTACGGCGTCCAAATCCACGGACGCTGTCTCATAAAAAATCTTTACAGCAGGGTAGGCTGTTGTCCATGCTGGGTGTAGAAATCCAATAATAGCATCCCTGGCCTGTACTTCCGTCGTCATATCAAACGCTCCTAAGAACTGCTAATAATCCTTTGTCTATTTTTCCATAGACCCTAGATGTATGGGCAACGGACCTCTCAACCAAATGAGCGGCGTCTGGGTTTTCCGGCCTGAAGTTTATAGAGCCCAGTTCGATGTCCCAGGCGTAATACTCGTCGTGGCGAGCTGAATTTGACAGGAATATCGGCGTGCCCAGAGGTTGTTTTCCAGCAGCCTCAAGTCTTGGGGCCGCCTTTGCCAAAGCGTAGTCTATGGAGTACGGATCGCCCTTCGCTCTTGGCTCATCAATGCCTTCTTTAATCCGTCTGGCCCCACCAGACTGAGGGGGTCTCCATATCCTAGAAGGTACGTTAAAACCAACCTCCCAGCCGGCAACAAAGTCACCCGAATACTGAGGTCCTTCTTCAAGAATATAAGTCAAAGCAGCGTAACCAAGCCCTGCGGCTGCCGCCTGAGTTGTCGACTCCACATCCTTAAACCAGGCTTTTACTGTGGCGTCAAACCTGTCAAGCCCTACGAACATGACAGCTCCACACAAGTCCCTCGTCCTGCGAAGAGACAATCCTCCAAACACCATCTGACAAAGTAAAGCTATCTGGAGGATCGGGTGTCACAGACTTTAGAACAAACACCTGCTGATCCCCTCTTTCGTATTGCTCAGAGGCTTTCGACAGATATCTGAAATGTTCGCTCCACTTTACCCTGAGTATTTTTACAGAAAGATTCGTTGAAGTGTTTGCATCGGTAACAGGGTCATAGGCATTTGAGGAAAAAGTAGCCGTCTCGAAATTAGGAAAATCAATTGCGTTTGCCAGGGACACACGAAGACCGGAGGTCGAAATGTAAGACTCTTTGATTAAATACCAAACAGAGTTGAGCCTGATCAAAGAATCGGCTGGCGCGGACTCTGTACCAGACAAAAACACTTGGTATTGTGGCGGATAACGGCTTGAATCCTCGGCATCCGGTAAGTATTTGGCAAATGCCAGCGCAGCATATGCCGTATACGGAACCGCACCTGAAAGTTGATCGGCAATAGTTGTCAACTCAGCTAGTCCATCTGCCCCTTGAATGACAAAGTTCAGGCGAATAACCTCGTTGTTCCAGTAGTCAGGGGCCGGGGTGCCTAATAGATATTTCTGTCCGCCAATATCGACAACCCTTCTTGTCGGCACTGAGATGTTTACATCTGTCGATATTTGTCTTTTTTTAACAGCAACGCCGTCAATCTTGCTATAAGACAAAACCTCGAATTGACACATAAAGGTGGCGGTGCTGTAAGCGTCTGTCGCTACAACTGTGTCGAACCGCCTGGCTACATTTTGAAGGTTCATTCGTTAACCAACAATCGGGTCGGGTGACGGAGACACGACAGCAAAATAACTTTTTGCAACAGTCGTGTTTGTTATCGTGCCAATTGTCGAAAAAGCGTCAATCAACCTCGACTTGGCTGTGTCATATTGACCGATCACATAGGCAATGGCCTCTTTGTACGGATTGTCGAAACGAGTTCCTTGCGCCTTCCCATCAGTCATTTGTCTGAAAGAAAACATCGGGAGAGAGGCCGTCAGATGTTTTGCCACAGCATAGGTAGCAAACAAATCGCATGCAGACAGAAACCTTGTTTCTTCTGCAGTAGGAGAAGGCAGAGCTTCAGTTGTCAAATAAACAGCTTCCAGTGTCAGATCAATAGCCTCGAACTCTTGAGTAAGCATCAATTCGTATAGGTTCAGAGACAAGGCTGCGTCTGGCAAGTCTGTACTACTAACGCCCAAAGCCGCTCTAATGTCGTTGTAAGTCGTATAGTCAGTAAGCATGTGGCTCTCCTTTGGAGCATTTTAGCACGTGCCGGTCTGAAAACAAAAAATCCCCGGTTGGCCGGGGATTTTTTGCTGCTCCATAGTTACAGGATCAGGTTCAGGCGATGGAAAGCTCGGTCGTAGAATCGGCCGGCGACCGCACCGAAGTCGACACGGAACTTGGTCGAACGGCGAGTAACGAATTGCTCGACGCTATTGTAATTCGCCGTGCTCGACTCGTGAAGAACGATTGCGTTCGGCTGGTTGATGCCAAGAATCGTATTGACCGGCCAGTTCGGATCAGTAACGATGTAGACCGGCAGCTCCCCAGGCCACATGTCGCTCATCACCGTCTCAACCGTATCGATACGCGGGCTCTTGTTATTGTCCGTGTTCGCTGTCGGTCGACCGGTACGGTTTTGAATAGCGAGAGCACCGTCGATATTGGTAATGACGTGAGTGATCGGGGCGCGCTTCGAGTGGAACGCAATCCACTTGATCCAAGCGGTCTGAGTCAGCACACCGGCAGCCGCGATGGTCGAATCAAGGGTCACGGCCTTTTGAACCTGATCTCCAGCAAGAGCGGCCATGCCGTGGTCGGTGTCACCAGCCATCATCGTCAGCAGCCAGGCATCAGCGCGCTCGGCGATGTCTTCAGTCGCCATGATACTCATGCACTTCTGAACTTCGGCAAAACCGAAATAGGACATCGCCTGATCGGAAATTTCAAGGCCCGAAGCGAAGATCGGAATCGTGCCCGACGTTTCACCGACCGTCAGCAGCCCAATGCTTGTCGGCTCTGCCAATTGAGCAACAGGCTTTGCGCGGCTCGCCCTAGCCGGGCTATAGTTGAACACCGGCCGCTCATAGCGATTTCCAGCCACGGAGTTGGTGAACGCAACCAACTTCATGAACTGAGCCAACACACCGCTCTTGTCCTCGTAGATGTCGTTTTGGACACCAGAAAGGATTGCAGCCGGGGCAACGAATCGCGAGATGCCAGTGCTGCCAGGGGCAGTCGACGCTGCTTCAACCGAAATTCCGGCCGTACCTTCCATGATTTCCTGCAAGCGCGGAGCGCGCAGACCAGTGCGCCCTGCAGGCTGCCGAAACAGGCCGCACTGGGCGAACAACTGCTCTGAAGCAGTCGGAGCACCGGCCTGAGTTGGATAGCGATGGTTGAGTTCCGACACAAAACCACGGCCAGACTTATACAGGCCCATGTCCAGCGTGATCTCGTGCTGGCCGGTGCCGTCGTCAATATTTGCTTTGAATTCCATTTGGCTCTCCTTTAGAGCAGTTCGATGACAATGGCAGTACCGACAGCACCAGTACCAACTTGACCGAGAGAAACGACGCGGGCCTTGTAAACGTTCGCCGCTGCAGTGGCTTGGTTGGTAGCACTCACAACACGAATAGTCGTACTGAGAGTTTCAGCAACCTGCACTGCGGCAGGGGCCGCCGCCAAGACGTACTGACCGACCGTGATTGCACCGGTACCTGGGGTTGCTTGCAGGCCGTAGGCCGTTGCGTCGACATAGCCCTTGAACTGGATACCGCCGAGAGCATAGCCGTCGTAAACGCCGGTTTCAACGGAAGTGCAGATACCCTCAATCGGATCGGCAGCAGAAAGCAGGTTGTATTGCGAGTCGCCGACCAGCTTTACGCCTTTACCGACATCAACATCGGTGAATCGGGTGTTGGAAGCATTCGCCCCAACACGAGCGGTGACGATACGTTGGTCGTAAGTCGTCGGAGAAATAAGAAATTTGGCCATTTAAGTGTCCTTGATTTAGCGAACTGCGTTGAACTTGACTTTGTCCACGTTGGTCATGGTATAAGTCGTTTTTTTCTTGGGCGGTTCTTCTGCGGAAACCGCAGCCACTCCGCCAATAGGAAACTGCCTCTGAAACAACTCCGACACCCGAACATGCTCGGCAAGAACCTGAGTGGCCTCCATGTCTGTGGATACCATACATACAGCGTTCATCGGCAAGCACATGTTACGAACGCTTTTTACTGCGATCTCAAGCAGTGGCCTGTGAGTTGCCTCGAACCCAGCCATCTTATCTTCGAGCTTCGCAATCTTGATTCCAGCTTGCAGCAGCGCCTCGTCCTTGGCAGCAATCTGAGCTTGGGCAAACTGCAAAGCCTGGTTCGGACCCTCTTCGGCTTTTTGCGTCACCACCTGCTCTGCCTGCTCTGCTTGCTGCTCTACCTTTTCTTGGGCGGACGCTTCGTTTTGCACGCCATCGATTGCTCCTTCAATTTGCACGGGTTTGACATCAAATTGAGCACCTGCAGCCAGGGCGGCGATGTCAGCTTCTGTTAGGGCTTTTTTGGCCATGGTTGCTTCTCCAGAATGTTCGGGCTGCTCGCCCGATAGCGAAAACCTATTACGGTTGCCATTATCCTTGCTTTTTGTCAATGACGCAAGAATCTTTTTCTTCAAACCACCTACGACCGCGTCGTAGGTTGTGATGCCATCAGTTAAACCGACATCTACAGCGGCCTGACCAATGAACTCTTGACCGTCGGCCATGGTTTTATCAGTGTACTCATAGTCACGACCCCTCATTTCAGCAACGTGTTCTACAAATACACCATAACTGGCATCGACCATTGCTTGAAGCTGAGCCCTGCCTTCTTTAGACAAAGGTTCGTTGCTATCGGCCAAGGCTTTGTACTTTCCACCTCTAATGATGGTGACAGTGATGCCTTCCATTTCATTGGCTTTTGAATATTCACGGAAGGTGGCTTTTACACCAATCGAACCTACCAAAGAAGCTTTACCAGAATAAACCTTTCCCGCAGAACAACCAAGCCAGTACGCCGCACTAGCCATGGTCTCACCGTATGTCGTGACAGGCTTTACCTTGTGCACTTGACGGATCAGATTACCTGTGTCTGCACAACCAGATACAGCTCCGCCGCCAGAATCAATATCCAAGAGAATTTGTTTTACAGAATCGTCATTCACTGCAGCGAGCAATGCTTCCCTGATCTCAGGATATCCTGTTACTCCAAATAAACGAAGAAAAGGGCTGTCGTTGTTCATTAAAGAACCCTTGATTGTGACAATGCCGAGCCCATCTTCTACTGTCAGCAATCTCGGAGTTTCACACACCTCATCATTTGGAAGACAACCTCCTGCTGCAATCTTCACTTCCGCATCAATAGCGGACTGCAGGCTGGCTTCTGACCCTGCCCAAACTATTCTTTCTTTAACGCTCATATTAAATCTCCCACCCAGCGTAGTTATGTACAAACGGCTCGGCCAGCGGAACAGGATCGCCGTCTTCGTCGAAGTTATCTGACGAGTACAGTACCGTTCCGTCGGTATCCCATGTGTCGTCAACGAGTACGTCTAGTACATACAAACCTGACACTGGAAGTTGATAATAAGTGACGATGCTCGGGATTAACTCATCAACGGCAGGCTGATAAATCACTCGAATAGTCATGCGATCCCCCTTTTCTGCTTAAAGATCGTGAATATCGCCTGCAGATTAGAGAGCCTTGCTGTACGGGAAGCAAGCGTGGCTTGGTTCGCAGCCAGATTTCCTTGCCGCGTCGTGAGCTTTGCTTGGTCCGCGTCCCGTGCCGCAAGGGCTGTGTCGTACTGCTGCTGTCGCGTGGCGACTACAGCGGTTCGAGCGTCGATCTGTACCTGCCCTACGGCAGCGGCAAGATTAGCTTGAGCGGTAGCGAGCGCGGCAGCCCTTGTCGCCAGATTCGCTTCAGATGCGGCCAGATCAGCAGTAATTGTCTGGATTTGCGCTGTGATCGAGGCGATATCAACTTCGTCTTGTGCCTTCGCGGCCTGTACCGCAGCAATGCGTGTTGTCAGGTCGAGATACCTGGCCGCAATCACGGCATCGCGCTTCAGCTTTGCTGCTTTCTGCTTCTGAGCTTTGTACTCGGCTTGCGCCTGCTTACGAAGTTCTAGGCGTGTCTTGACGTTTTCACCCGGAGCAGTGAAGGTTGCTGTGCCCGCAACATCGACCTCTTTGCGTTTAACTTTCACAGCCACATAAGGCGTCGGGTCTAGGATGTCAAACTTGCCGTCCCCGCGATAAACAGTGCTTAGCGGGATTTCAGACCAGTTCTGCAGAGTTACCAGCACATTGACTTGACTCATTCGTCAATCTCCCAGTCGGTATCCGGGTAATTACAAAAATACTGCTGCTGACCATCTCCGGCGTAGAGTTGCAGATGCTCATCTAACGTAGGGTTATAGGCGGTTGCGGCGAGCATTGCAGATTGCTCTGCACCATCAAAAGAGTCGGCCTTTCCCTTAGCGATAACTTGCTTGGTGGCCCCAAGCACTATTTCCCATTCATGGCTCACGATGTCACCTGCTGCATTTGTGCATCGGTTAAAGGAGTTGGCCAGATGTGGACTTCACGAATGGTGCCGGAAAGTTGTATTCCATACTCACCAGCAATTTCAATAGTGCCAGACGCCCCCATTCCTCCATCAAAAGCTGTGGCAGTTCCAAGCATACCATCTGCGGCCATCCTCAAATCAGCGCCCCATCTGACCGCTCGTTTGCAGATTGCAGTTGTAATATCATTACCTGTGACAGTTGCTGTATTTAGACCATCGTATGATAAAGTTGTGGTTCTTGCCGATGCTGAATTAAGGTACATAATAGTACAATTTGTTGAATCCAGAATTATAGTTTGCGAACCTGAGTTAATAGGAATAGAAGACATTACCGAACACAATGCCGTCCCCTGCGTCACATCAAACGCACTAGCATAACTCAGCGCATCCGCATTTCTCGTAACTGCGGCAGTAGTAGTAAGAATCGGACTGGTGCGCCAAGCTCCGTTCTCATCCTGACAGCAATCAACTCCAATCACATCACCAGATGTTCCCATCCTGATTCCGACAGTGGGATTGGCTCCAACATCAGAAGTCAGTGCTACAGGAACCCAAGTATCAGTAACAAGCTGAGAAGTAACATCAGTCCAGTTAGTTCCGCCATTGCGAGTAATGCTGACAGTTCCAGTACCAGAAATGCGTTTGATAAAAGCACTTGTAGTTCTTGTTCCGGTTGCAGCAGTCAACAATTGCATGATAGTCGCATCGTTTCCTGCGGCGGTTAGGCGAGAGGCAGAATTGGCTACGTTGTCGAGGCCGGTGGTTGTGGTGACTTGAATTGCTGATTCTTTAACAGAGACGTTATCGAAG
>ERZ761603.1569-NODE-1569-length-16887-cov-36.231404_pt1 | contig 16887 bp, 17 predicted proteins | sample MGYA00511879_ERZ761603 | MGnify/ENA primary metagenome ERZ761603 (study PRJEB28899, sample SAMN02850040) | bioreactor sludge metagenome | biome: EBPR Sludge; feature: EBPR Bioreactor; material: flocular biomat | place: Australia: Thorneside Wastwater Treatment... | reverse complement strand
ACGGCGACCACCGACATCTACACTCTTTCCCTACACGACGCTCTTCCGATCTACCGCCGCCCGCGTCCGCTCGACCAGCACCGCGGTCTCGACCGCGATCTCGTTGTCGAGCGTTGCCGACGCCCGCTCGACCAGCGGCAACGCCTCCTTGGCCCGCCCGGTCCGCAACAGAACCTCCGCAAGAGACGCCGCACTGCCCGCGGCATCGTCCCGCTTGAGCAGCCCGTGACTCCCCGCCACATCGAGCGAGCGCCGCAAGAGTCGTTCCGCCGGCTCGTCGAGCCCCAGTTCCGCGTACGTCTGCCCGAGCCCCCGCCCGACCGCAAGCCAGACTTCCGGCTCGCCCGAAAGCTCGCGTTCAGCCCGCTCCTCCGCGTTGCGGAGCGCCTCGAGCACACTCACTGCTCGCCCTCTCGTGGATGCAGGCTGCGCCGCGCCAAGCACGTCCTTGAGAAACTCCAAAGACGCCCGCGCCACCCGCGCACGCTCCGCCGCCCGATCCTTGAGTCCCTCGGCCTCGAGCCTCGCCTGCTGCTCTCGCGCCAGCGCGGTCTCCGCCTCCTTGCGCGACCGGCTCGCATCCCGCGCGAGCACCGCCGTCGCGACCAGGCCCGCTGCGAGCACCACCACACCCACCGCCCCGATCGACACCACCGCCCGGTGCCGGCGAGCGAACGACATCGCCTCGTACCACACGCTCGGACGCCGCGCCAGAATCGGCTCCTGCCGCAGGAATCGACCCACGTCCTCGGCCAACTCCGCCGCCCCGCCATACCGCAACGCCACGTCCCGCTCGACGGCTTTGCCCACGATCGTGCGCAGATCCGCCGAGATTCCCGCGTCCGCCCCCGTGAACACCGCCCGGGGCCCATCCAGCACGGCCCGGATCGCACGCCCGCCGGCCTTGCCCGCCAGATCGCGGAACGGGCGACCCGTCAGCATCTCGAACAGCATCACGCCCAACGCGTACACGTCCGTCCGCGTATCGACGTCGTCCGGGTCGCCGCTCAACTGCTCCGGGCTCATGTAAGGCAGCGTCCCGAGCATCTGCCCCGACAGCGTCAGCTCCGTCACCCATTCGGACCCGAACGTCCGCGCCAACCCAAAGTCAAGCACCTTGGGCGAACCCTCTCGCGTCACCAGCACATTCGACGGCTTGAGGTCCCGATGGATCACGCCGCGGCGATGCGCGTGCTCCACCGCGTCGCACACCTTCGCAAAAAGCTCCAGCCGGCGCGACAGCGACAAGCCCGCACGCTTGCAGTACGCCGCGATCGGCTCCCCCTCCACAAGCTCGGTCGCGATGAAAGGGCGAATGCCCGTCGGCGTCTCCGCCTCGCCCGCCTCGTACACCGGCAGAATGCCCGGGTGGCTCAGCCGCGCCAGCACTCGCGCCTCGTGCTCGAACCGCCGACGCATCTCGGGGGTGGCGGCGTCCGCCCGCATCACCTTCACCGCCACCAGACGCTTCGGCGAAATCTGCTCGGCCCGATAGACCTCGCCCATCCCCCCGCGCGCCAGAGGCTCCAAAATCCGATATCCCCCGAGCACCGTCCCCGCGGGCAAAGGCCCACCCCAGCCGCCGCCCGCCAGCGCACCCCCCACACCCCCCACACCCCTTGGCGGCGCAACACCGCCGTACGACCCGCTGTCGGGTGCGGCGGGTTCGTCAGCCGGGCCCGCGAGCGAAAGCTGTGCGAGCCGGCGGGCCTGTTCGGGGGTGAGTTTCATCCAAGCACCTTCCGTCTTCCTTCTGTACGCAGCCGCCGCGACTGCGCGCCGATTCAACCGCCTAAGGCACGCCCAACACCGCCCGGACGTACGCCAGCTCCTGTTCCACGTCCTCGGGCGACTCCGCCGTCTGAGACACCACGTCCGCCAGAACCTTGCGAAACCGCCGCCGGACGGTGTGCACCAGGGCCGACACCTCGTCCCCGTCGGCCGCGCCCAGGCGGGGCGCAAGGTCCGCATAAGTCGGGGGTTCGGCGCAGGAGATTGCCGGGATCAGCACCGCCGCCTCGAACGCCTCCCAATGCCGGGCCAGCCCGTCGCGCCGACACTCCCGCGCCAGCCGATCGACCGCCGCCGACAGCACGGACGCCGCCCACTGCCGATCGAACGCCTCTCCCGGGTCGGCCGCATCCCCCGGCTCGGCGACGTCCATCTCCGAGGCCTCCAGCGAGAGCGGCCGATCCGGCGCGGCGCGCACCGACGCGGTCGAACGCCGGTTCTGATCGATCAGGAAGTTCCGCAGTGCCGCACGCAGGAACGTCCGGAAACGTCCTCGTTCAGGGTCCGCCTGGGCCGCCAGACGCCGCTCGATCATCACTTTGGCAACGAACTCCTGGGTCAGGTCGGCGGCCTCGGGGCGGGCGTAACCGCTCCGGCGGAGGAAGGCGTAGATCGGGCCCCAGTACGCCCGGAGGAGGCGTTCGAGCGCGCGCGGGCTGTCATGGGCCGCCATGACCACAGACCAGTGCGTCGTCGCGAAGTGTTCGCCGCTGCCCTCGTGCATCCGGCCCTCGTGGGTGATTCTTCGCCGCCCGGCGCTCCCGGCCCATCGCTCCATTATCGGGACGGTCGTGGTCGTCACACGCGACGAATCCGGCGTGCGCACCGAAGGACCCGGCGAGGGTGTCCATCTCATACGCAGGATCGGCCGCCGCGCGCCGATCTTCGTTCCGGACCGCCGGGATGTGTTCCTCCCGGGCTGCAATCAACTCCAAGACCAGGCGAGACCATGCCCGACCCGACCACCGTTCTCATCTGCGACGACGAGCACCATATCCGGCTCGTGCTGGGCTCAAAGCTCAAGTCGCTTGGCTTCGTCGTCATCGAAGCCCGCGACGGGGCCGAGGCGCTCGATCTCGCCCGCGTGCACCGCCCGCACGCTGTCATCAGCGACTATCAGATGCCCGGCGTCGACGGGCTGGAATTCTCGACGAGGCTCAAGGCGGACCCCATCGGGGGAGATATCCCCGTGGTTCTGCTGACCAGCCGCGGGCACGCCGTCGACCCCGCGCAGCTTGCCAAGACCAACATCCGCCGGATCGTCGACAAGCCGTTCAGCGCCCGGGACGTGGCGGGGCTCGTCCAGACCATGCTTGAGGCCGGAGGTGCCGATGCCCGCGACGTCGCCTAGCACGATCGACCGACTGACCCGCAAGCTCGCGTCCATCGGCATTCCGATGTACGTCACCTCGTCCGGGCGGGCTGTCGCCCCCGGGCTCGCCGACCCGATGGGCGCGATCATGTCGACGCCCGCCATGCTCGGGCTGCTCGACTGCCAGCCCGAGGCCGGCGCCTGGATCGTGTGGCTCGACGCGCCGAGTGAAGAGCCCAGACGTGCCGCGCTGCTGCTGAGCGCCGACTTCCTCGAAGGCCCCCGCTTCGCCGAGGCCTGCCGACAGGCCCGCGTGCCGATTGCGATCGGGCGTGGCACCTGCCAGAAGCTCGCCCGATTCAACGCCACCAGTGTCGGGCCGGCGTCGGACATGGTCCGCGCACTCGCCTCGGACCTCGACGAACTCCACGACCAGACCCGCGCGCTCGACGGCTTTACCGCCGAACTCGGGCAGTCCTACGAGCACATCAACCTCCTCTACACCCTCGGCCGGGCGATGACCCGCCCCGAAGACCCGATCAACTACACCCGCTTCCTGATCGACCGCCTCCGCGAGAGCGGCGATTTCGGATGGACCGCCGCGGTGCTCCCGTGCGATCCTTCTCTTGGCCGACCAGACCCGATCGTGCTCGCCAGCGGACGCGAACTTCCCGCCGAAGTGACCCGGGCCCTTCTGAGCCACGCCGACAGCACCCTGCACAACCGAACGATCCTCCAGCCCGGCTGCGGGCTGTGCGTCAACCCCGACCGCGAGGCGATCGTTCAGTCAGCAACACACGCGAACCGCTCGACCGCCACGATCTTCGCCGGCGACAAGCTCGGCCGCGACGACCGCGTGAGCAGCTACGACCTGCAACTGGTCGAATCGGCGGCCCAGTACCTCGGCGCGTTCCTCCGCACCGCGGGCCTCTTCGCCGACCAGCGTGCCATGTTCCTCGGCACGCTCAAGGCCCTGACCACCGCCATCGACGCCAAGGACCGATACACACGAGGTCACTCCGAGCGAGTCGCCTGGCTCAGCCGGAGCATCGCAGTCGCCAGCGGCATGGACGAATCGACCGCGCATCGCGTTCATATCGCCGGGCTGGTCCACGACATAGGCAAGATCGGGGTGCCCGAGGCTGTGCTCTGCAAGGCCGGCCGACTCACCGACGAGGAGTTCGCCCACATCCGCCGCCACCCCGAAGTCGGACACAACATTCTCGTGGGCATCCCGCAACTCACCGACGTGCTCCCCGGGGTGCTGCACCACCACGAACGATGGGACGGGAAGGGCTACCCGCGAGGCCTGCGCGGCGAAGAGATCCCGCTCGTCGCACGCATCATCGCCGTCGCCGACACCTTCGACGCCATGAGCTCGACGCGCTCCTACCGCTCCGCACGCACCCGCGAATTCACGCTGAGCGAGATCGCCCGCAGCGCCGGCACGCAGCTCGACCCCACGCTTGCATCCCTGGTCTCTTCGATCGATCTGACGCCCTACGACCAGATGCTCCAGGGGCATGCCGCCGCGGACCCGGCCCCCGCGGAGAAGGCCGACGCCGCCGCCAAAGCCGCATGACTTCTGACGGTGTCGCGGGACTTCATGATCCACATCGACCTTGGGCTTATGGCTCGTCCACCAGCCTGTTCATCGAGCCGGGCACGATCCTGAACTCGGGCTGCTGGCGGAAGCCTGGCGGTATGTTCTTCAGCTCGTTCCAGCGCACCGTGACCGTGGCACCGCTGAGCACCAGATCGCCCGCCACGACAAGCACACCGTTGACGATGAGTCGCCCCCGGATCTCCGCGTTGCCCCCGACGTACACGACGCCGTTGATCTCCGAGGGGTACCAGTCGCTCGTGTCCGAGTCCGTCACGCCAAGATAAGGCCACCCCGACGGGTTGAGGTTCCGCGACACGCCGACCTCTGAGAAGTCGCTCCCCAGCATGTTCACAAACACGTTGGATCTCGTAACCAGCGCGGGCATGCCCGGCGAGGGGGTCATCAGCAGGCTGCTCTCGAGCCGAACCTCGTCCGCCCGCGTGACCACGATTGTCCCCGCCACCCTGCTCTGACTCAGTCCGAGCCGCCGTCCGCCCAGGTTGACCACCGCGAGATCGCCCGCAATCCCGCCGAGTTGGGGCTGGGCCGGCGTCACCAGCGCATTCGTGAATGAGATGTCCGAACTCGAACGATCGACCTCGGGGACCATCTCGGTGTACTGGTGAACAACATCCAGTGACTTCGGCACAACCACCGTCGCCGCCGACGCGTTCGCCGACCCGGAGATCCCCGCGCCCGTGATCGACCCGCCCGATGTCACGTTGCCCGACAGGGTCGAACTGATCAACTCAACCGTCGCGTTCGCGTGCACCGTGCGATTCGTTGTCAGCGTCGAACCCGTCAGCTTGAGCGACCCGCCCACGATGACCGAGTACCCGAGGCATGGCATCGCCCGCACGTCGGGCTCGATGTCGAGGCTCATGACCCGCCGGATCCGCCGATTCCCGACAACCGCGGTCAGCCTGATCGAGTCATCCAGGCTGTCGATCAAGTCGCCATCAACCGGGTCGGCCGCGGAGACCGTGATCCGCATCCCGTTCAGGGTGACATCCCGCAACGTCGCGCCCGCCGCACGCGTACGCCACGCCGAGGTATTGCGCGCACCCCGCAACGCATCCATCAGCGCATCCTGCGCTCGCACGGACGCCTCAGCCGACTCCGACACCGCGCGAATCGATGATGCACGCTGCCCGGAAATCGTGACCCCCGCCAGCGCGATCGCAACCGCCAGCCCGCACACCCCCATCACCACGACGTACACCATCCCGCGCCGCTTCATCGCCACGCTCCTTCCCAAGCGTGCGTGAACTCGGCCGACACCTCGGCCATCGGCTTTCCGGCGTGCGTCACCCAGACCGTCACCCGCTTGAGCCCCACATCACCCGCGGCAGGGCTCGTCCGATCCTCGGGCGTGATCCAGATCACCGACACACGCCGGGCGAACCCCTCGAACCCAGACAGCTCAACCCCGCTCGCGTCGGCGATCGGTTCCTCCTTGTATCCGTCAAAGTCGTCCACGTCATCAAACGCTGATCTGTCGGACTCGCCCGCCTCAGGTCCCAGCGGCTCGCCGCCGGTCGAGGTCGGATCGCCGTACGCAAGCCGACGCATCTCCCCGAGCAGATCGTGCGCGAGCTGGTTGGCCCTCGCCCGGACCGCCGCGTCCTGACGCCGATCCGCCGCCGCCGTTGTCGCCGACAGAACCGCGCCCGCCAGCAAGGCCAGGACCGCGCCCGAGATGACGGTCTCGACCAGACTGAACCCCGCTGTCCGACGCTCGCGTCCCATCCACTTACTCCATCGCCGGTCGGCCGGGCACGGGAATCGTCCGACGCACGCGCCCGATGCCCCCAATGCTCAGATCAACCGCCAGTGCATCCAGCCGGCTCGTCGTTGCCGCCGATGTTCCAGGTCGCCGGAGAGTTCCGACGACCTCAAACCCCATCGCTCCCTCCCGGAACATGGTCCAGTTCCCACCCGCGTTCGAAGACTGCGCCATCGCCAGGAATCCATCAAACACGCCCGACGTCTCGCACGACACGTCCGACGTGCTCAACAACGCGAGCGACGACAGCACAATCGTGATGGGTCTCTGCCTGGCGATCTGACCGACGCCGCTGAAGTCAAATGACGCCCAGCCCGCCATCGACCCGCTCAACAGCGACACACCCGTGCTCGTGCCCAGCAGCGAGCCCATCGTGCCCGAGGTGACGTCCCCGTCAAAGATTCGGCACGTCGTGCTCGTCAGCAGCCCACCCTTCACCACCATCCGTACGCGGACTGATGTCGGGGTCCACGACACCACGTCCTCGTCAAGCCGCGGAATCACCACCTGCGCGATGTGATTCAAGCTGCTGATCCGAAACGTGTTCGATGTCGTCGGCGAGAATGCCGCCAGTTGCTGGGCCGCGCTGGTCGTGATCGCTGTCGCCGATCGGCGATCCACCGAGACCCACGCCGGCGTGAACGTCAGCGACTCCACGCCTGTCAGTGCGATCCCCGCCGTGCGCGCGTTGAGCCTCCGAGTCAGGGCCCCACCACTGAGCTGATAGGCGAGGGTATCGGGAACATCATCCCCATCGCGGTCCGGCACGCGGAGACTGATCGCCGTCGCTGACACCGACACCACCGACGACGCCGACGCCAGATCGTCCGCAAGGTCACTCAGCACCGCGGACATCCGCGCCGAGCGCGACGCAACATCGTCCTCCGTCGGCATCGCCCGCGCGGCGAGCCCCAGCACGCCCGCCACCGCCAGCATCAGGATCCCCACGATCCCCGCGGCGACCACCGACTCAATCAGCGAGAATCCGCGTCTGGCTTTCATCCGCCCATCCCCATCCGGCTCGGGCCCGACACCGTCACGCTGCCGTCCAGTGACACCGAAACCGTCACGATCAGATCCGCCCCTCGCACCACCGCCGAGATCGCCCGGTCCGGGTTTCCATAGCCGTCGAACATCAGCACGCCGCCGCCTGTCACCGAGGCAACGCGGACGCGGTACGGCTCGGCGCCCAGATCCGTTTGGGTCTCCTGATCCGCGAAGCCCCCGCTCAACGCAGACCATTCGACCCTTCCCGAACCCACATCGAACCGAACCTCGACGCTGGTGGACCATCGCCACGCCGCGTCCCGCGCCCCACGGAGTTCCTCCGCCAGTTTTTGTGCCGCCGCCCTGACGCGTGAGACCTTCGCCGCCGCAGAGAATCGCGGCACCGTGATCCCCGCGAGCGTCGCGAAGATCGCCAGAACGGTGAGCAGCTCGATCAGCGATGCGCCGGCGCGCGAAACCGCCCGTGCCGGGGTAGGAAACCTCAGCACGGGCGGGTGATGCCATCGCATCGCAAATCTCCGGCCTCTCGCCTCCAAGCGGGGCTCAGAACTGATCAATACGCGTTGTACTTCTTGCCCGTGGCGTCCACTTCGCTGTCCTGCGTGGCCGCCGTGATCGCGCCCGTCGTCGCGTTGTAGACCCAACCCACGTTCGCCGCGAACGCCGACGCGACCGCGGTCGATCCCTTGTTGGCGCCCACGGGCAGCGCGGGAATCGCCCTCAGGTACGGGCCATAGATGTGCGTCGAGGTCTTCGTTGCGCTCGTCGCGCCCGAAGCGTCCGTGTACTGCGTGAGCTGCGCCGCAAACGTCGCCAGCGCCGGATACGAACCCGGGTGCTCCGTCTCGTACAGATCGATCGCGTTGCGGAGCACCGCTAGGTTCGCCGTCAGGGCGGAGTCCTGCGCACCGCTCGCGCCACGGCTCATGCGGGGAATCGCGATCGCCGCGATGATCCCGATGATCACCACCACAATCACCAGCTCGATCAGGCTGAATCCACGTCGGAACAGGTTGCTCAACATGCTCGGTCTCCGGTTCTTCCCGGTCTTCATGCCGGGCACCAGGACCTATCGGCGTTCGCTGATCGCCGGTTTAATTGGACCTCTTCTTGTTTCCCACATCTCCCAACGGAATCGTGAGCCGGACCTCGCCCCGAGGACCCTCAAAGACCGCCGCCCTCGATGCCATGTCCACCGAGCGCAAGACGTGCGCATCGATCACATCACCCACCCGCAACGTCCGATCATCGATGAGGGCCGTCAACGTCCCGTCCGCCCCGCGGGCGATTCCACGCAGACGGTGCCGCTGCTCGAATGGCTCCGGAGCCGGGGTGCTCGCGACGAGGGTCGCCTCCCGCTTCGTGTCGGCAAGCCACGTGGGAGCAGCGAACGCGTCCGCCTCGCCGGCGTCCGACCCTTCGATCGAGCTGAGCCGTTCCGCCAGGCGCACGACAGGCCTGATCGTGACGGCGGGCGACGGCTCGGGGCTCGCGAGAAGGTCCTGCGGGCTCGCCGAGGCGGACTTCGGGCCCGATACGCCCGAGCCGAGGATCATGCGATCCACCGCCAGGGCGCCGATCGCCAGCGACAGAATCCCCACGTATGCCTTCCGGTTGCCGCCACGCCTCATGCCCCAAGCAACCAATACATTTCAGCCCGTGGCAACCTCAGCCGCGACTTTGTGCCGCGGGCGCCGCCGCCGGGGCGTTACGCTCGGCATACCAGTCAAACTCGATCGTCACGCCGGCCTGCACGCGGTCATCGCCCTGCACCGCCACCGCCACGCTCGACACCGCCAGGTCCGGAAACTGCTCGTGCAGGTGCGACAGCAGATTCGTCACGCCGCCGTATGTTCCGGTCCCGCGGAGCCGGATTCCCACGCGCACATGCGTCGGCGCGGGCACTTCAGCCCCCTGCTTGAGTTCGAGAATCCGCACGCCGAACTGGTCCGCCGCCGCCCCGAGCTCGGCAAGCCGCTTGTTGAGCGCACTGACCGGCCCGAGAACATCCGGCAGCCCGCCAAGCCGCTCCTGCAGCTCCGCCGCCTTCAGCTCGGCCAGCCTCGCCTCTTCCGCCGCCTGCCGGTCACGCTCGACCAACTGCCGGTGCTCCTGATCGAGCATCGCGGCCTCGTGGGCCGCCGCCGCCCTCGGCCGGATCACCCCGCCGTACGCCAGCACGCTCACCACGGCGACCGCCGCGAGCCCGCCCGCGTGCGTCCGCCAGTTCGCCGTGATCCACTCCGACGCATTCATCGGGCAGCCTCCCGCTCCAGGATCTTGCACTCGACGCGGAACGCCAGCGCCTCGACCGACCCGATCCGCCGCGCGGTCGCCTCCTGCTGGCTCACGCGATCGAACACGCCCAACCCTTCGAGCTTGAGAACAAACGCCGAGATCTCCGCCGCTCCGGGCGCGATGCCCCCGATGCGGACCGTCGCCTGCCGTCCTCCGCCGGTGCCCGCAGCCTCCGTACGAATCTCAACGTCCTCGAGCACGATCTTCTCGCCTCGCACCACCGCCAATCCCGCGAGCAAGCGGCTCCAGTCCGGGTGCACCCCCACCGCCTGCCGAGCCGCGATCGCCCGCGCCGCCTTGGCCGACACCGCCCTCGCGGCCAGCGTCTGCTTCTCCGAGGCCTCGATCCGCGAACGCACCTCGGCCACTCGCTGCGCCGCGTTTCCCCTTGCCGGAGAGGGCACCGCCGCGATCGACGCGCACACCCCGATCGCGACGAGCGTGTACGCCCCCGCCGCCGCCATCCACACACGCCCGCAACGCCGAGCCTGCTGACGCGCCACCAACGCACGAGGAAGCAGATTGCACGCGATCATGCCGCTCGCTCCTTCCGACGAATCACCGACGCCAGACCCGCCGCACCCGCCAGGATCGCCCCGCCCGGTACCGTCGGCGTCGAGGTCACCTCCAGAGGCACGACACGCATGTCGAGCGTCCGCCCGATCGAATCAAGCCCGCGCAGCCCGGCCCCCCCACCCGCCACCGCGATCACACCCTGCCCAGCGTCTCCGTACCGATGCCACGCATACTCCATCGATACCTCGATCTCCTGCCCAAGCCACTGCGACATCGCGGTCATCCGCGCGATAACCGCCTCATGCACCGCCTCCCCCGGCATCGTCAGAGACTGGCGAACGACCAACTCCGCCCGATCGGGCTCCAGCGACAGCTCCTCACCCACCTGAGCGCACAACTGCGCAATCCCAAGGTCCGGCAGACGCCGCTCGTACACCGCGACCCCGCCCAGCACGACGATGATGCTGATCCCGCTCCACCCGATGTCCAGCACGACGCCCATGGGCCCCGCGCCAAGAACCCCGGCGCACGACCTCACCAACGCCCCGCCGCCCAGGTCGATCCCCGCCACTTCGAGCCCGATCTCCTCCAAGGGCGAGACAATCGCCATCGCCTCCTCGTGAGGCAGCGCCGCCCCGGCGAACGACGTCGTGTCGCCCGCGGCCCGCGCGGGTCTGGGCAAAGGCCACAACGCCAGTTCGAACGACCACGGGTCAAGCCGAAGCACCCGCGCCGCCTCCATCCGTGCCGCCGCGCTCAGCATCCCCGCCCCAACCGACGACGGCAGCTCCAGTTCAACGGATCGCACCGACGTCGCCGCCACAACCACCCGCTCGCCCCGGAACCCGCGTCTCATCAGCACCGATGCGATCCGCTGCGCCTCGACCGCCGACAACGCCGCTCCGGCCTCAAGCCTCGGGAAGCACGCCGTCGCCACGCGTCCCCGCCCAAGGTCCTGGCACGCCTTGATCCACTTCGACCCGACATCAAGCCCGATGGGAGCATCACCCAGCATCAGCCCCCTCCCTTCGCCGCGGCCGTCAGATCAAACAACGGCAGGAACATGCTCACCGCCATGAACGCCACGATCAGCCCGAGCGTCAGCAGGATCACCGGCTCCAGAATGCTCGTCAATGTTCGCACCACCACCTCGTTGTCCTCATCCAGATAATCCGCCACCGCCGTCAGCACCGCCCCGAGCCGCCCCGTCCGCTCCCCGCTCCGCACCGCCTCGCAGACCGTGTCCGAGACGAGCCCGCTCTCCCGCAGCGCGCTGCTCACCGGCTCGCCCCGCGTCACGTGACGCTCCGCACGCTCCACCACCTCTCGGTATAGCGAGTTGCCCGCGCTGTCCCTCGCGAGCTTGAGCGCGTCGAGCATCGCCACACGACCCTCCAGCAGCACCCCGAGCACACGACAGATCCGCGCCGTCGCCAGCCCACGCACGATCTTCCCCACCGTCGGCAGATGCACCATCGCCGTATCCACCGCCCGGCGTCCGCCCGGCGTCCGAAGCCAGACCACCCCGCCCACGACCACCGCCGCGCCGATCCCCACCATCCACATCCACCGCTCTCGCACGATCACCGACAGGTCCATCAGCAGCCGCGTCGTCGCCGGCAGCGGCGTATCCAAGGTCTGGAAAATCACCTCAAACCTCGGCAGCACGAACCCCAGCATCACGCCCATCACGCCCACCGAGATCACCACCAGCAGCGACGGGTACACCAACGCCCCCAGCAGATTGCTCCGGATCTTCTGCTGCTGCCTCACCAGCTCCGCCAGCTCCTCCAGCATGTCCCCAAGCCGCCCCCCCGCCTCGCCGGCCGCCACCAGGCTCCGCACGACACCGTCGAACACCCTCGGGTGCGCCTGCATCGCCTCAGAAAGCTGCGACCCCTCCTCCACTCGCTTCCGCACGTCCGACAGCACGTCTCTCCACGCACCCTCCGCCGTCTGCCGCTCCAGCGCCCCCAGCGCCTCCACCACGGGCGTCCCCGTCCCCACCAGCACCGAGAACTGCCTCAGAAAGTGCGGCAATTCCCGCGATCTCGCCCCGCCGCTCATCGAACCGCCGCCCCCGCCGCCACCGCCCTCCTGCGCCGTCAGCCGCGTCACGAAGATCCCCCGCCCGCGCAACGCGTCCTGCGCCTCGTGCTCGCCCGAGGCCTCCACCGTGCCGCGCGTCGCCCCGCCCGAGCGATCAAGCCCTTCGTACGCGTACTTCACGCGGCCTCCTTCCCGGCTTCACCGGCCGCCTTCACGCTCGGCTCGTCCTCCTCGTCGTGCTGCGTCACCCGCAGAATCTCCTCCAGGCTCGTCCGGCCCTCGAGCGCCAGCAGCACGCCCTCCTGCCTCAGCGACAACCCACCCTCGCGGCTCACCTGCTCGCGAAGCTCGTGCACCGGTCGATTCCGGTGGATCATCCGCTTCAGCGTCGCCGTCACCTCCATCACCTCGTACACGCCCAATCGGCCCAGGTACCCGCTGTTGTGGCACTGACTGCACCCCACACCCTTCTTGAAGACCACACCCGCCTTGTCCGGAATGCCCGCGTCTTCGAGCGCCTGCTCCGCCGGGTAGTACTTCGTCTCGCAGTTCGAGCAGTTCGTCCGTGCGAGCCGCTGCGCCACCACGCCATTGAGCGCCGCCGACAGCAGGTATGGCTCGATCCCCATGTCCGTCAGTCGTGCCACCGCGCCGGGCGCGTCGTTGGTGTGAAGCGTCGCGAGCACGAGGTGCCCAGTGAGCGCCGCCTGCACCGCAACCCTGGCGGTCTCCTGGTCGCGGATCTCGCCCACCATGATCACGTCCGGGTCCTGCCGCAGAATGCTCCGCAGCGCACGGGCAAAGCCCAGCCCGCACTGCTCGTTCACCTGGATCTGATTCACCAGATCGAGCTGATACTCCACCGGATCCTCGACCGTCACGATGTTCACCTCGGGCCCGCGCAGCAGATCCATCGCCGAGTACAGCGTCGTCGTCTTCCCGCTGCCCGTCGGGCCAGTTACCAGCGCCAGCCCGTGCGACTGATCCAGCACACGCCGGAACGTCGCCAGCGCCGCCTGCCGGAACCCGAGATCCTCCATCCGCACACGCAGGTTCTGCTTGTCCAGCACCCGAACCACGATCTTCTCGCCCAGCAAGGTCGGAATGCTCGACACGCGAAGGTCGATCTCACGCCCCTCCGCCACGATCCGCACACGCCCCTCCTGCGGCGTCCGCTTCTCCGCGATGTCCATCTTTCCGATTACCTTCACCCGGCTCACGATCGCCGCGTGCAGACCCGGCGGGGGCTTCATCAGATCCCGAAGCACCCCGTCGATCCGGTAGCGCATCCGCGTCCCACGCTTGTCCGGCTCGATGTGGATGTCGCTCGCCTTGTCCCGGACCGCCTGCAGGAACGTCACGTTCACCAGGTTCACGATCGGGCTCCCCTCGACCATCCGGTCAAGGTCGTTGCCCGCGCCCTCGTCCACACGCTCCCGCTCCACCACCTCCACGCCCGACTCGCTCAGGCTCGTCAGGAACGCGTCCACGTCCACGTTCCCGCCCGAGTACTTCTTCACGTACTCGACGATGTTCGAGTCCAGCGCCAGCACCGGCCGAACCTTCAGCTTTGTCGCCGCTCGGATCCGATCGATCGAAGGCAGACTCTGCGGCTCGGCCATCGCCACCGTCAGCACGCCCCGCACGCGGAACATCGGGATCGCCTTCAGCCGAAGCCAGTCCTCCTCGGGCATCAGCTTCACCAGCCCCGGATCGATCAACCCGTGCCGGAGCACCACGCCCTTGATCCCAAGCGCCCGCGACAACGCACGCACCAACGCCGCCGGCGGCACCACGCCCTGCTCAACCAGCAACTCCCCAAGCCGACGGCTTGTCGACCGCTGCTGGCTCAGCACCCGATCGAGCTGCGCCTGTGTCAGCACGCCATCTTCGATCAAGACGTCGCCCACGCGAAGACGCCGCGGCTTCCCGCTCGGCCTGGCCTCGGGCGGCGGCGGCGCGTTCCCGCCTTTCTCCTCGCTCTGTCTGTCGCCCGGTCCGTTCACAGGAAGCTCCTGATCGCCGTGTGAACGTCCGCGAAGTGCTCGAACATCGGGGTCAGTTCCGTCACATCGAGCACCTCACGCAGCGTCTCGTTCGCTCCGCACAACTTCAGAGCGCCGCCGATCGACGAGAACTCCTCCGCCGCGTCCGCCAGCGTCTCGAGCCCCTTGCTGTCCACATACGCCACCGCGGAAACGTCCACCACCATCCGCCCAAGGCTCCGCGTCATCGCTTCGCCCAGACGCGATCTGAACTGGTCCGCCTCTCCCTGCAGGATCGGGCCCATCGGCTTGAGCACCGTCACCGCGCCCTCGCGTTGCTCATGTATGTCCATGCAACGCCTCCCTTACGCCGCCATCGCCCTCGAACCCGCCGCCGGCGACGGCAGCACCATCGTGAACGTGCTTCCCTGATCGACCTTCGACTTGAGCGTGATGTCACCGCCGTGCGCTCGGGCGATCTGCCTCGCCAGCGTCAGCCCCAGCCCCGTCCCAGTGATCCCCGCGATCCGCCGGTCCTTGGCGCGATAGAACCGCTCGAACACCATCTCCTGCTCTTCATCCTTGATCCCAATCCCCGTGTCCGTGACGTCGACCACAACCCCGTCCGGCGTCGTCCCGCTGCCCGCCGAAGAAACCCGCACCGTCACCTTCCCCCCGGCGGGCGTGTACTTCAGCGCGTTGCCCAGCAGGTTCTGGATCGCCAGCACCACCTTGTCGCGGTCCCCGCACACCACGGGCATCTTGGGCGGCAGATCGAACGTCAGCGTGATCTCCTTGTCCGTCGCCTGCGCCGCAAAGTCCCGACGCAGCGACTCGATCACGTCCTCGAACCGGATGTCATCCCGACGGATCCGCATCGAGCCCGTCTCCATCTCGGCCACGCACAGCATGTCCGACACGATCCGCTCCAGACGGATCGATTCCTGGTTGATCGTGTTGATCGCCTTCGCACGAACCTGCGCGTCCCCCTCATCGCCCTCCAGCAACGCCTCCACGTACAGCCGGATGTTCGTCAAAGGCGTCCGCAACTCATGCGCCGCCTGCGCCACCAGCGTGTTCCGCGAGTTCTCGGATACCCGCTGCTGCGTCACGTCCTCGATCAGCACCACCGCCGCCGTCGAATCGCCCTTCCGGCACGGCTTCAGGCTCACCTTCAGCACCCCGCCCGCCTCGCCCGCCTTTGCCAGCTCGAACGTCGTCCGATGCCTCGCCCCGCCCGACCTCAGCGACTCCAGAGGCTTCGCAGCCTCGGGCGCGCTCAGCACGGCCGTCGCCTCCTGACCGATCAGATCCTCACGCTTTGCCTGCAGCACCACCGCAGCCGCCCCGTTCGCGTACGTGATCCGCAGATTCTCATCCAGCAGCACGATCCCCATCCACAACGCATCCAGCACGCCAGTCGAATCCTCGCCCGGACTGCGACGCCGATCCCCCGCCAACTCCCCGGCCTTCTGCATCTGCGACAGCTCTCGTTGATCCAGCAACTCGTTCCACGCCCGCGCCTCAGGCCCAAACTCCGGCGACACCGACAACGCCCCGGCCGACCGATCACCCGACGGCACGCTCATCAGCGCCTCATGGATCGCCCACAGCGCGCGAAGCCTGCCCCCCACCGCGCGATACGCCACCATCAGCCCGACAAGGCCACCGACCCCGATCAGCCCGGCACCAATCTCCGCCGTTCCCCCCATCCCCACCGCACCGCCCACCGGCCCCGCCACCTCCACCGCCGCCTCGCCCGCCCCGCTGATCACAAACGGCACCACCGCCCGAAGGACTCCACCCTCCTCCGTGTACGACTCCTCCGACGCCCGACCCGTCGGCCATTCCTCGGGCACCTTCATCGACCCAGCCCCATCACCCGCCGCGTCAACCAGTGTTCTCCCGTCCGGCAGCACCACCCGGCACACGTCCAGCCGATTCGTCGCCGCCGCGTACATCACCAGCCGACGCAAGTCCGAAACCCCGGACGCATCCCGCCCCCCGGAAAGCACGTTTTGCGCGGCCTGGCTCACCATCGCCGCCACCGACCTCACCTGCTCGCGACGGCCTTCCTCCGCCGATGCCCGCTGCGTCCGAAGCGTCCACCACGCCGACGCCGTGAGCGCCGCCACCAGCACGCACGCGAACGCCAGCACCGGCATCCCCGCCGGCCCGCCCCAGACACTCGTCCTTCGCGTTGCTGCATGTGCCACAATCAGGCTCCTCGGCGCGCACCACGCGCGCACCCAACGCCCGATCTATCGGCCCAAACACACGCCCAATCGAGCCCGCCCCGCCCCGCCGCCCAACACAACCCCGAACACCCCACCAACGCGCAAAAAAGTCGCCGCGTTCCCGCGGCTTTGCCACTTCACTCCATTGTCCTGAAAAGGGCGGGGTGGGATTCGAACCCACGAAGCTTGCGCAGCGGATTTGCAATCCGCTCCATTTGTCCACTCTGGCACCCGCCCAGAGACAGCACGGAGACAGATCGGAAGAGCGTCGTGTAGGGAAAGAGTGTAGATCTCGGTGG
>ERZ761603.1566-NODE-1566-length-16916-cov-17.936065_pt1 | contig 16916 bp, 22 predicted proteins | sample MGYA00511879_ERZ761603 | MGnify/ENA primary metagenome ERZ761603 (study PRJEB28899, sample SAMN02850040) | bioreactor sludge metagenome | biome: EBPR Sludge; feature: EBPR Bioreactor; material: flocular biomat | place: Australia: Thorneside Wastwater Treatment... | reverse complement strand
GGCCGTCGTACCACGTCTGGAACTCGTCCAGCAGCAGCATCGTCGGCTTGTTCTCCAGCAGCTCGATGATGAGCTTGTCGGATGGGATCTCGGTCTTGGACGCGCCCTGGCCGTCCCACTTGCCCTTGATGAAGGTGCCGTGCGGATGGTTCTCGAACAGGACATCCCACAGGAATTTGTAGCGGTGGCGATGCAGGCTTTCGCCGATGACGTGCATCCCGTCGCGCAGGGCGATCTTGCCGATGCTGGCGTCGGCGAGCGTGGTTGCCCATGCATTGAGCCACGAGCTGGTCGAGGATGGGTCGGTCACCGCGTGGTAGAGCGCGGCCATCAAGTGCGACTTGCCGAGGCCGCGTTCGCCGATCACGACCACGGGCCGACCATGGCCGGGGCCGACGGCCTCGATGCCTTTCAGCAGGTCGTGCGTGGGATAGGTGATCTCCAGAAACTGCTTGGCTGCGATCTGGGTCGCGCCCGTGTGCTGGTCGTTGGACAGCTCGATGGCTGTGCCCTTGAGGCGCTTGCCCCGGAATTCTTCTCGTAGCGTCAGTCCAAGCATTACTTACGATCCCCATTATTCGTTTTGCCCTTGGCCGCATTATCTTCGTTGCGTCCAGCCTCGAGTCCGTCCATCGATTGCTGTTTGATCCAGCTGTCGATGTCCACACGCGAGAACCGCCAGCTCCCGCCCACTTTGAAAGCGGGTATCTGCTTGGCAGCCGCCAACCTGTAGATCGTCCGCTCCGTGACCTTCAGGTAGTCGGCGACCTGCTTGATGGTGAGGATCTCGCTCTCGTTGGTGCTGGTCGACATAGGAATGGCCAAGGTTTATCAAACGTCGACACAATAGTTCAAAATTTTCAAGGTGGCAATGACAAATGGCAGAGCATGGCTGGATTGTCCAGCCGTCGCGGCTCATAGGGTGAGCCAGCCGAGAGGAACTTACTTGTTGGGTAGCCCCGGAGAGTGATCGCCAGGGCCAAGGGTATGAAGATGCGGACGTGGGTTCGATTGTGCCTATGGGAATCGAACTGGACCGACGTGAACGGCCTCGGCAGGCCTGCTGAACAGGCAAGCGCGTTCGAACTTCTCGATGTCCTCGATGCGATACATGACCTTGCCACCAATCTTGAGGTAGACCGGCCCAACCCCATCGCTGCGATAGCGCTCGATGGTTGCCTCGGACTTGTTCCAGCGGTCTGCGAGTTCGCGCTGAGTCAGGTGACGGATTTTTCCTTCCATTTGCTTCTCCTTGGAAATCGTTGCAGGGAGGCGCATTCAGGCACTACTCCCCCGCAAAGCCAAGGCAGAACCCAGTGTCTTGCCGCACCATCCGAAGTACCGGCACGGGTCTTGTCATTGGTGGGGCAGGCGTCGTAAGACCCGGTTTAACCGGGCTGCTACAATCCACCACCACTAAATTTTGCAAAGACGCCCTCTTTGCATTCCGACGAACCCCGCCAGACGCCACGTCTCGCGGGGTTTTTCACTTCTGCTTGCGGACTTGGCCCTCGGCCTGACCGCCAATTTTCCGGCTATTCCAGGCGGTTCTCACTCTCTTTTCTCTGTTTTCTGCGAACGCGAAACGCGCCAAGTCCACAAGACGGCCCTTTTTCAATACATGGGGTTGCGTGAGTTTTGCCGCTGTCGGTTTTTTCGAGCATCGCCTCGCTGCCGGCAACTTGAGAGAAAGAGAAATCATCCTCAAGTCTTCGCAGCCGGTGGCTGGTTGCCCGCACGCCGGGGCTTGGAGGCGGCCTGCTCGACGCGTCGCCGCTGTTCCTCCCACGACAAGGGCGTGTCGACCGCGAGATCGAACAGCGATACGTTCTCCGGCAAGGTCTCGTCAAGGATCGCGGTGACGATGTCGGGGGCCAGCGTGGTCAGGTTTACCATTCGGCTGACGTAGCTGCGGTCGAGGTTTTCCTGCTTGGCGATCTCGGTGAGATTGGCCGCCTTGCCGCTCTCAACCTGGCGCATCCACCGGTGACCTCGTGCCAAGGCGATCTGGATGGCGGTCGGCGCACGTTCTCCGGTCAGCGTTGCGGAAATGCCCTGGGGCACGACGACCTGCCGCCGCCCACCATAGCGTTTGATTCGGATCGGAATCGACACCGTCACCGTGCCGTCGGCAGCCCGGAGCACCATCGGCTCACCCGGAAATTCCAGTATCGTATGTCTCATGCTGTCGCCTCCTCTGACTTGATCTGATTGCTGGTGCGCGGTCGATTTGGATCCCGGATGACATCGAGTGCGAGGTTCTCGACGCCGTTGGGGTGCAACTTCACCTGCAGTTCGTTGGGCGAAACGACGATGCGGTCGACCAGCAATTGGACGACCCGGTACTGCTCCAAGGGAAATAGCTGATCCCACACCAGATCGATGCGGCTCAGGGCCACGGCCACCTGCATCTCGTTCATGCCGGCGGTTGCCTTGTCCTTGAGCCGGCTGATCTCGCGCCAGACCTGGGCGACCACCTCCGGCGAACGCATGATCCCCCGCAACTGCGACATGACAGCTTCTTCGATTTCGCCGGCGGGAAGCATTTTCATGCCCGACGCCCCGTATCCCTCCTTGGCATCGCGCGTGGGAAGGTAATAGCGGTACAGCCTGCCTCCCCGGCCCTTGGTCGCATGTGGCGTCATGGCCCGCCCGTCGGTAGTGAACAGCAGTCCCTTGAGCAGCGCCGGTCGTTCGGTTCTCGGTTGTTGTTTCTTGGCACCGTTTGGCTTTGATGCCAGCGCAGACTGTGCCGCTTCCCATTCGCTCCGGGTGATGATGGCCTGATGCTCGCCGGGGTAGCAGATTCCCTTGAAGCGGATATCGCCGACGTAGATCGGGTTGTTGAGAATCTTGTAGAGTGCGCTCTTGTCGATCAGCTTCCCCACCCGGTCGTTGCCTGACTGGGCAATCCACGATTTGGTGGTCACGCCCTCGTACCGCAGTTGCTGCACCAGCATCGTTGTCGAACCGACGCGTGGGTAGTCGGTGAATATGCGCCGCACCACTGCCGCCTCGGCTTCGTTGACCACCAGTTTTCGGTTGGCCACGTCGTAACCCAGGGGCGGTACACCACCGACCCATTTCCCTTTGCGCTTGCTGGCAGCGATCTTGTCGCGGATGCGTTCCCCGGTCACTTCACGCTCGAACTGGGCGAACGACAACAAGACATTCAACATCAGCCGCCCCATCGATGTGGTGGTGTTGAACTGCTGGGTGACCGACACGAATGACACGCCTTGGCGCTCGAACACCTCGACCATCTTGGAGAAGTCGGCCAGGCTGCGCGTCAGGCGGTCGATTTTGTAGACCACCACGATGTCGACCTTGCCGGCCTCGATGTCGGCCATCAGGCGCTTGAGCGCCGGGCGCTCCATGTTGCCGCCCGAGAACGCCGGGTCGTCGTAGTCGTCGGCGACCGGAATCCACCCCTCGGCACGCTGGCTGGCGACGTAAGCGTGGCCGGCATCCCGCTGGGCATCGATGGAGTTGTATTCCTGGTCGAGCCCCTCGTCGGTGGACTTGCGCGTGTAGACCGCACAACGCATGCGTTTCTTGATGCCGCTGTCCGGTGCGTTCACTTGGCACCTCCGGTGATGGATTTCCCTCGCAGGCCAAAGAATGCCGGGCCAGACCATCGCGTTCCGGTGATCTCGTTCGAGATGGCCGTGAGGCTTCGGTACGATCTGCCCTGGTATTCAAACTGGCCATCCGGCATAGCCACCACGCGATGGACCGCGTCACCGAATTCGCGGGTGAGCACCGTGCCCGGGGCCAGTTTGACCAGTTCGCCCCGACCGGCCTTTGCCTTCGGTTTCGTGCGTTCCAGCAGTGCGTCGATGCGCGCCTTGTTCCGTTCCAGAACTGCCGGCTGTTGCTGAGCGAACTCCAGTTCCTGCAGCCGGTAGGCAATGCGCCGCTCCAGGTACTGGCGGTTATGCGTCGGCATCGGGGTAGTGAAAATCTGCCGCCACAGCGATTTGATCTCTTCAAATGGGATATCGGGCAAGCGCGCGATTCGACCGATCACCCCGGACGTTGCGGTTGATGTGCTCATTCAAACTCCTTTCTGTTTGGCCAGCAGCGCCTCACGGACGGCGCTGCGAACTCGTGATGAGGGGTTTGTATGAACGCGCTGTGGTGGGGAAAAGCCAAGGTCAGGCCGTTCTCTTTCCTCGGCTGATGGCTCGGGCTTCGTTCGCAACCGGATCACGCCGAGCGCCAGTATTGATGCGACTTCCGTGCGCCGCTCCTCGATGGTCATTCGGGCCGGATCAATCGCGTTTAATGTCTTCATGGTGAGCGCTCCATCAATGAAAAAGCTTGATGGGCATTCTGGTTTGGGGGTGGCGCTTTACTCCATCGCAGAATTGACAAGCGTTGCGAAAGCCTGCGGGTGATTGCGGACGAGGAAGGCGACCGGGCAGCACCGATACCGCCTTGCCTGCGCTTGGCGCACAGAATGCGCATCGAACTATGCAAGTAAATCTTGCCTTTCGGTTTTCGCAAGACTAGAATGCTGCTTTAGGAGGTGACCATGCTCGAAAAGATTTCGCAAAAGTTGATCGGCTACCGCGTCAAGGCTGCGCGCGTTGCTGCGGGCTGGACGCAGGATCAACTCACCCAGAAATTGGGCTTGAACGACCGCCAGTCGATTTCCGACATCGAAAACGGCAAGCGCGCACTGAAGCCGGAGGAACTTCTGGCACTGTCCGACCTGCTGGATCGGGACATCGAGTTCTTCGTCGACCCCTTTGCCGTGGCCGGCGAGGCACAGTTCTCGTGGCGGACGGCCCCCGAGGTTCCCGAGGACAGTCTGGACGGGTTCGAATTGAAGGCTGGGCAGTGGATTGGCCTGCTCCGCTGGCTGCGTGAACAGCAAGGGGGCCGGGCAAGCGTACTCAAGCGGGCGTTGCGCCTGTCCTCCCAATCCTCGTTCGAGGACGCGCAAGATCGCGCCGAGAGTCTGGTGGCCGAACTCGATCTGGGCGTCATCCCGGCTGAAACGCTGATCGACAAGATCGAGCGCGAGCTCGACATCCCGGTGCTGTTCGTCGATACGGTGGACGCCGGTGACGGTCAGTCCATTTCGGGCGCGACGTGCCACCTCGAGGAGATGGGCGTCATTCTCATCAATCGCAACGAGAGCGAGGCGCGTCGCTACTACGATCTGGCGCACGAACTCTTTCACGCGCTCACCTGGGATGCGATGCAGCCCGAGCACCGGGAGTCGAACTCCATCGAGGAGCGCAACAAGGGGAAACGGATCGAGCAGCTGGCAAACAACTTCGCCGCCGCGCTGCTGATGCCGCGCGCTTCATTGGACAAACTGATCGACGGTCATCGCCAGGACGATATTCCCCATCTGTGTGAAGTCGCAGCGCTGCTGCGCGTCGCGCCGGTGGCGCTGGCATGGCGACTGTTCAACCTCAAGCTCATCAGTGACGACACCCGTCGCAATCTCTGCCTGGAGAAGCAGCGACCATCGGTGTCAGGCCCACCCAAGCGGTTCTCCGTCACCTTCGTGCGCATGCTGCACGAGTCGTTGGAAAACGGACGTTTGTCGGCACGCAAGGCCGCCAAGACCATGGGACTGGGACTGGGTGGTCTGGCCGAGCTTTTCGCTCAGTACGATCTCCCCGCACCGTTCGAGCTATGAGGTGCGGACTGTATGCCGAAAACCCGAGTCTTCGCTGACACCAATGTCATCATCGAGGCATTCCGAACCGGCTGCTGGACAGCAATCAGCAGCCATTTCGCCATCGAGACCGTCGAAAAATGTGTCGAGGAAACGCTCACCGGCAACCCCGGTGATCCTCGCCACATCAAGGTTGATCCTGCTGACCTGAACGCGGGCCTCGCCGGTCAGCATCCGGTGACGCGCAAGGAACTCGCGTCTGTGGTGCTCGCGCATCCGTCCTGCGGCACGCTCGACGATGGTGAAAAACATCTGCTGGCGTGGCTGCTCGCCAACAAGCTATTGCCTTCTGCCATCGTTGTCGTGACCACCGCCGACAAGGCGGCATTGATCGCGACGCACGCGCTCGGCTGGCTCGACTGCGCAGTTTCCCTGGAAGATCTGGCACGTCAGGCGGGAGTCGGCCGCGCCAATCTTGATGCACTTGCCCAGCAATACCGAGAAGACTGGCTTTCGAGTATCAAGACCAAGATTCGGATGGGCATCATTCCGTAGCGCCGCGAGGGTAACGGCGTCGCGGCCTCTTCTCGTTGACATGGAAACTCGGGCCAACGCCGAATCAACTCGGGGGATTTGCTTGATGGCTTCTTGATTGGCATGGTGAAGGGAGAACAAGAATGAAGGTTTTCAACGCTCGACACTTTCTGCGGCACGTTTCGATGCCGACGCTTCGGGAGTTCACCGACGGGCATATCCTCGGTGCGAGACTGCTTATCGCCTGGACGCAGCCTCCCGAGACTCTCCCTTCAGCCGTGGCTGATGCGGTCGAAGCCCTCGATGCTTCCTTGCACGATCCTGCCATCGACCCGACAGAGCGCAAAGCCATCGAGCAGGACTTGTGGCTCTGGCACGATGACCTGCGTCGCGCCCACATGATGTCGAACGGACTGGCCATTCAGGAATTCCGCAGCGCATGTGCCGATGATCAGGCCGTCCAGGATGCATTCACATCGCGCGACGAGCGTGAAATCGCGCTCTGGATGATGGCGAATCGCGACAAGGTATTCCGCGACGCCGAACTGCACATCGCCTTCCAGGCCAAGACCAACGGCAAGTACTGGAAGAAGCATCGCATCCAGCCTGGACTCGATCCCACGCGCGACCGCGCCCAACTCGAAGCCTTCTGCCACGATGTCGCCAATCTCTACAAGAAGGATGGCGCTGGCGACGGCATCCATATCGAGGTCAGCGAGCGTCCCGTCGATGAGAGCATTCAACTCACGATCTACGTCGAAGGGCCGGTGACCGCCCTTGCGCACTTCGCCCAGAACCACTTCACGCGACTCACGACCCGCATTGCGCTGGAAACGGCCATCGTCTACCACCCTGGCTCCGGCATCGTGGAGACCATCGTCAAGGGCGGCGCGAAAAATCACACTGCCGTGCTGCAACTGTTCGGCAGGCATGTCGTTGCCCAGGAGCTCACTCCCGAGGTGATCGAAAAGAAGCGCTACAAGCTCAATGCCCTGCGTGACGGGCTGATGGAGCCCTTCGAGGATTGGTCGACCCATGGTGTCGACAAGGTGCGATTGCGTCGTGCGCGTTTCTGCCCGTCGGGAAATACTGGGATCACCTTTCAGGTGGAGGCATCCCCCGACAAGGATCACGACGACGCGATCCAGATTGCCCTGCATGCGCTGAAGGTCGAGCATTCCTTCGAGGCGGAATACAACATGGAGGGGGCCAGCGTCATCGTCTATACAGGCACGAGCGACAAGGGAAAGACCCAGCATTTCAGCTTTGACCTGTATTCGTCCGGTTCCTCAACGATCAAGAACCTGTCGGTGCAGAATCAGACCATCGCCAATGCCGTGCTGCTTGCCTTGAATGTCATCGAGTCAGACGAGCCGGCTGAGGACGCCCCCGATGGAGACGAGGACGGCGAATGAGTCAGGCACAGGTCGACGCCACGTCCCTGTTTTGCCGGCTCATGGATCAAGCCAAACCGGAGATCAACGGCCAGGCCCTTCGAGAAGGACGCGACAAGGTCGCGGCGACGCACCTGCTCCGTGAGCGCATGCTCGTGCTCGGCAAGCCGCTCGACTGGGTCACCTGCCCGGAATGCGGTATCGAGACCGCGCGCGTAGTGCGGGAAAAATCGCCAGACGAGATCATTCTGCACTGCCCGGAATGCATCGACGTCGTGGCCTCCCGGCATTTGCGCGAAACCTACAAGGTGGCATTGCAGAAATTCATCCCAAGCCTGCTGAACGGGCTCGAACTCTCGGCCAACGGCATGAAGCAGATCGAGCCCGATCTGATCTGGCGGCTCGGCACAACCGAGAAGCAGCGCGGCAAGGCCGTGACATGGTATTTCGCCCGTCTCCTGCATCGACCGGAAGTTGCCAGTCGTCTGCGCGATCAGCTCACTGCCGAAAAAACTGCGCAGTCCTGCGTCATTCTGACCAGCAGCGAGGTGCCGCTTCCGGCGGGCTCGGCGCTGACCGAGTTTGACGTTCGCCCCCTGTTCACGGTCGGTCGTGTCGGCCAGAGCAAGTTCGAGTTTTTCCCTGATCGCCAATCGGCTCCAGGTCCGCAAAGCGTGGACGAAGCAGTTCCGAACACCACGCTCCACTACGTCAGAGGCAAAGCCTCCGCGTACATCGACGGGACCGAGTATCCGCTGGAGCCACGACAACAAAAGATTCTGATCGCCTTGATCGACGACCTCGATCATGAGTTGGACAAGGATGCGCTTAAGACTGCTTGTGGATCGCAATCCCAGCGGTTTTCACCCAGCAAAGAATTTGAACGCAACCCAGTGGTCTACAAGACATTCATCCGCTACCTGCGTGACGACGAACGCTACGCATTGATCATTCCCGACGACGACCGCGACTGGCTGCACTGACACGCCAGTCGCACGGTGATTTTCCGCAGTAACCCGGCTTCGGTCTTCGATCAGCCGGGTTTCTTGCTTTTTGGGCACACCGATTCACTTTGAGGAACGAGTCCGAGGAATCTGAGGAACGGTCGGAGGCATCTCGCTCGATGAAATGCACGCATCGGTTGGCAGTGCTGATCCAAGCGCCAGCAACCGGTGACAACCCATCATCGAAGGAGATGCAAATGCACAGCGAACAGCTGAAAACGCGGCATCTGACCCAGCGGGAACTCGCAGATCGCTGGAACAAGTCGGAAGCCACCATAGAGAGGTACCGGTCTGACGGCGTCGGACCCAAGTACCTCAAGATCGGCGGCAAGGTGATGTACCGCCTCGAGGACATCGAACAGTTCGAGCTCGACTGCCTGTACGAGAGCCCGAACAGTCGGATTGCTCCGACCACCGCCAACAGCATGCGCGGGGTGACGGCATGAATATCGTCGCCCTCCGTCATGCAATCAGTCAATCCCCGGCCGACTACGCCGTCGCGCCGCTGGATGCCTACAGGGAGCTCGTCGCGCAAGCCGACCAACTGCAGGCATTCGCCAAGTCTGTACGCGAATTCGTCGAGCAGGTCGGCGAACTGCGCTACGGCGAGGCGGCACGCAAGGCACGCCTGGCCGATGGGCGCGACTTCGGTGTCATCCGCATCAGCGACCAGGACGAGACCGTCATCTGCGATCAGAAACGGATCGTGGACTGGGATCAGCCACAACTCGCCGCGATGTTCAACAGGATGAACGCTGTTGGCGACGACCCGGCGCAGTACATGGATGTGGCCTTCAAGGTGCCCGAATCCAAATACAACGCTTGGCACACCGCACTCCGAGAGCAATTCGCGCCCGCACGCACCGTGCGTCCCGGCAAGGCCAGCTACCGGCTTGCCTCCCTCGATAGCAAGGAATGAGGAGCCCACCATGATTCCAACCCTCTATGAATTCGAATCGCAGTCGGTACGCGTGGTGGCCGATGACACCGGTGCACCGTGGTTCAACGCCAAGGACGTATGCAACGTGCTGGGCTTCGGCAATGCGCGGCAGGCGCTTGATTCTCATGTCGATGCCGAGGATGTCCAGAAACTGGACACCCTTACTCCCGGTGGCCGCCAGCGTCAGAACCATATAAACGAGTCCGGCCTGTATGCCCTGATTCTCGGCTCCACCAAGCCGGAGGCGAAACGTTTCAAGCGCTGGGTCACCACCGAGGTGCTGCCAGCGATTCGCCGAACCGGTTCTTACTCGGCGACGAGCGCCATGGCAGCGTTGCCGATGCCTATCCAAGACAAGGTGAGTGCGCTGCTTCTCATCGGCGAACGGGTCGCCACGGTGCCCGGCGTGCGCAGCGGCATTGCCATGGCTGCAACCCTGACGGCAATTCATGAAAACACCGGCATCACCCTGGAAGCGCTGCGCAAGGCGCTGCCGGCGGCAAACGAGCCGATCTCGGCGCTCAATCCGACGCAGTTGGGCGAACGACTGGGCTGGTCGGCGCGTGCGGTGAATTCCCGTCTGCGTGATCAGGGCCTGCAGTTCCGCAACGAGCGTGACGAGTGGCAGCTGACCGAGGCCGGATGCGCCTATGGCGAAGCCCATCCGTACAGCCGCAATGGACACAGTGGTTACCAGATTCTCTGGCGTGCCGAGGTAGCTGATCTGCTGAAGGAGGTTGCGTGATGGCGATGCCGATCGTTTCCGCCGAAGAGCGGCTGCGCGAAAAGCGCACGATCAAACTGGGCGTCGTCGGTGTGCCGGGTATCGGTAAGACGACACTCCTGACGACGTTGCCGGAAGACAAGACCCTGCATCTGGACTTCGAGGGTGGCGATCTCGCCGTCGCCAGTTGGCATGGTGACGCCATCCGACCAAGGACATGGCAGGAATTCCGCGACTTGGTGGTGTTCCTGACCGGGCCAGTGCCTTGGGCGGCCACGGGCCAAGCGTACTCGCAGGAGCACTATGCCGGCGTATGCAGCCAGTATGGTGATCCGGCGCAGCTGGCGAAGTACGACTATTACTTCATCGACAGCCTCTCAGCGCTCTCGCGGCTCTGTTTCAACTGGGCCAAGGCACATCCGCGCGCAACGACCGACAAGGGTCAGCCCGACACGCGCGCCGCCTACGGCCTACTCGCGAGCGAGATGGTCAATGCCATCTCGGTGCTCCAGCACGTGCGTGACAAGCATCTGGTGTTTGTCGCAATCCTCAATGAGCGCGTGGACGACAAGAACCAGAAGCTCTACGACCTGCAGCTCGAAGGCGGAAAGACCGCCGCTGAGTTCCCGGGTGTGATTGACGTCCTGGTCACGCTGACCACCCAGCCCAGTCCGTCGGGCCCCAAGCGCGTGTTGATCACCAAGCAGGACAACCCGCTCGGCGTTCCTGCCAAGGATCGCTCAGGCCGCCTCAGCCCAATTGAAGACCCCCATCTCGGTCGGCTCATCGCCAAATGCCTCGCGCAGCCCAACGCTTAACAGATCAGGAGAACAACTATGTCAATGGACTTTAACGACGCTCCGCGTCAAAACGATGGCTTCGAACCAATTCCTCACGGCGCACTGCTGAAAGTCAGGCAGACCATTCGCCCGGGGGCATTCACCGATCCGGCGCAAGGCTGGAACGACGGCTACCCGACGCAGTCGGAACGAACCAGTTCGATCTACCTGAACTGCGAGTACACGGTCGTCTGCGGTGAGTTTCACAAGCGCAAGTTCTTCGGCTTGATTGGTCTGTGGAGTCCCAAAGGGAAGACCTGGGGCGACATGGGAAAAGCCACGATCCGTGCGCTGCTCAACAGCGCACGCGGCGTGCATCCCGAAGACAACACCCCGCAAGCCGCAGCCGCCCGCCGTATCAACGATTTCGGTGACCTCGACGGTCTGGAGTTCGTGGTGCAAGTCGCAGTGGAAAAAGATGACCGCGGCGAACTGCGCAACGTCATCAAGCAGGTCATCGAGCCCGATCACGCCCAATACCAGTCTCTCATGGCTGGCGCAGCGATGGCGGCTCCGGCAGCAACGTCCCAGTGGGCGACGCCGGCATCTCCGGCAACGCCTTCGGCAGCATCGCCCCGTCCTATGGCTGGCAAGCCAGCATGGGCGCAGTAAGGGGAGGCGATGAAATGCTGGGTTTGCAAACGTCAAGCCCGGGGGTACGGCCACTTGGATGGCCGGTTCAAGATCGCCGACCCCCGGCGCTATCCCCTCGACTGGGTGTTCTGCAGCCGTCGCTGCCAGGACGCATTTCACAATCTGTACGGCAACTGGGCCGATGCCAAGCAATTCGGCAAGGAGGTCGCCATGATCGATCCGTCTGATCTGGAGATCGCCGCCATGCGGAAATGCCTCAAGGCCTTCGGTGAGGCGGCCAGCGAGATCGGCTTCGAGAAGCCCCTCGGCGCGTATTCGGAGGCCGAGGCCCTGCGCGTGATCGACGCCATCGTCACCTGCTACACGGATGCGATGGTGGTTGCCCACGAGGCGAACAAGTTTCCACCGATGCGGGGCATATCCGCGCCCGTGAGTGATCCTTTCGCGGATCTCGTAGATGACCTGCCGTGGGAGACGAAATCGTGATCGACTTCAACTCCACATCGAGCATTTCCGGGCGACTGACTGCGCTTGTCGATATCGGCATGCAACAGGCGCGTGCCCGGCAGGAGGTTCGACGCTACTTGGGGGCGTCGCGCTTGGGCGTCTCCTGCGAGCGGGCGTTGCAGTACGAATTTGCTCAGGCTCCCGCCGATCATGGGCGCGAGGCCGAAGGCCGAATGCTGCGCATCTTCGAACGTGGACACGTCATCGAGGATTGCATGGTTGAGTGGCTCCGGAGCGCAGGTTTCGACCTGCGTACCCGCAAGGCTGACGGCGAGCAGTTCGGTTTCTCGGAAGCAGACGGCCGATTGCAGGGCCATGTCGATGGCGTCATCGTCGGCGGCCCCGATGGGTTTGCCTATCCCTGCCTGTGGGAAAACAAATGCCTTGGTGCCAAGTCATGGCGCGACATCGAGAAGAATCGTCTGGCGGTCTCGAAGCCGGTCTATGCGGCACAGGTCGCGGTATACCAGGCCTATCTCGAACTGCATGAGCATCCTGCAATCTTCACGGCGGTGAACGCCGACACGATGGAGATTTATACCGAGCTCGTGCCGTTCGACGCCGCACTGGCCCAGCGCATGTCGGACCGCGCAGTAAAGGTCATCGCGGCGACCGAGGCTGGCGAACTCCTGCCCCGGTCGTTTGCCGATCCGACCCATTTCGAGTGCCGAATGTGCACCTGGCAAGATCGCTGCTGGAGGGCGCAATGATGACACCTATCCAGGTACGCAAACACGCCAAGACCAAGCTGCCACCGCCACTGGTCAAGATCCGCACCATCGAGCGAATGCTGTTGCGCCATGCCACTGGGCCGATTCCGGAGGCGCGTCTGATCGTGGCGGTGATCTGTCAGGCAATGGTCGACTGTCGTAGCGGCTCCAAGGACGACCGTCGAACCGCGCGCACCTTCCTGTACGGCAGGGATCTCGACGCTTGGGCGGCACTTATCGACCTTAATCCGACATTCGTTCGTGAGGTAGCCATCAAGACCCATTACCTGCCGGAAGCGCCCATGACTACAAGTGGCGCAGTACTGGCAACCATTGCAACAGGGAGGACGCATGCTGGACTTCAATCCTGCACCGCCCAAATGTGATGTTGTGGCAGGCAACGAGCGCGACGAAGTACGTGCAGACCTGATCGCGCGAATCGAGCCGGTGCTGGCCACGATGTTCCCAGCTGGCAAGAAGCACCGGGGCAAGTTCCTGATCGGCGACGTGCTGGGCAGCCCCGGCGACAGCCTCGAGGTGGTGCTTGATGGCGAGAAGGCGGGGCTCTGGACGGATCGCGCCACGGGTGACGGCGGCGACATCTTTGCGCTGATCGCCGCCTATCTCGGGGCCAACGTCCACACCGACTTCCCCCGGGTGCTCGACGAGGCAGCCGATCTACTTGGCCGCTCTCGGTCGGTGCCGGTGCGGAAAACGAAAAAGGAAGCCCCGGTCGACGATCTCGGTCCAGCCACCGCGAAGTGGGATTACCACGACGCAGCCGGCAAGCTGATCGCGGTGGTCTACCGCTACGACCCGCCAGGGCGGAAGAAGGAGTTTCGCCCTTGGGATGCCAGGCGGCGCAAGATGGCCCCGCCCGATCCTCGCCCCCTCTACAACCAGCCGGGCCTTGCTGCCGTCGATCACGTTGTCTTGGTCGAAGGCGAGAAATGCGCGCAGGCGCTGATCGAGATCGACATTGTGGCCACGACGGCGATGCACGGTGCGAATGCCCCGGTGGAGAAAACCGACTGGTCGCCGCTCTCGGGGAAGGCAGTGCTCATCTGGCCCGACCGCGATAAACCGGGCTGGGAATACGCAATGGCGGCCGGGCAGGCAGCCCTCGCGACGGGAGCGTCGTCCTGTGACGTGCTCCTGCCACCTGACGACAAGCCTGATGGATGGGATGCGGCCGACGGTATCGCCGAGGGCTTCGATGTCGCGGCATTCGTGGCTTCCGGGCCGAGGATGTGCATCAAACCATCCAATGGGCTTCCGGCGCAGGAGGCCACAGTCTGGGCGACGGACGATGCGCTGGCGCTGGCCTTTACGTCGCGCTATGCCGACGACTGGCGATACTGCGCATCCTGGGGAAAATGGCTGGTCTGGACGGGGACGCGCTGGCAGGCCGACGAAACCCTGCTGGTGCATCACCTGATTCGCTCGATCTGCCGCGAGGCGGCGGTCAAGGTGGATTCCCATCGGCTTGCTGCCAAGTTGCTCGCCAGCAGCACCGTCGGCGGCGTGGAACGACTTGCCCGCACGGACCGACGTCATGCGTCGACTTCAGACGAGTGGGATGCCGACCTGTTCGCGCTCAACACGCCGGGCGGCATCGTGGCGCTGGCCAGCGGCAAACTACGGCCACACGACCGGGCCGACCGCATGACCAAGATCGCCACGGCAACGCCACGGGGCGAGTGTCCGCGATGGCTGGCATTCCTGTCGGATGTCACCGGCAGTGATGCCGAGTTGCAGAGCTATCTGCAGCGGATGGTTGGCTACTGCCTGACCGGGGCGACCAGCGCACACGCGCTGTTCTTCCTCTACGGCACCGGGGCCAACGGCAAGAGCGTGTTCGCCAACGTGATCAGCACCATTCTCGGCGATTACGCTTCGACAGCGCCGATGGACACCTTCGTCGAAACGCGCGGCGACCGACATCCGACCGATCTGGCGGGCCTGCGCGGGGCACGCTTCGTCACGGCTATTGAAACCGAACAGGGACGCCGCTGGAACGAGTCGAAGGTGAAGGCCATCACGGGTGGCGACAAGGTGTCGGCGCGCTTCATGCGCCAGGACTTCTTCGAGTACACGCCGCAGTTCAAGCCGGTCATCGTCGGCAACCACAAGCCGGCCATCCGCAACATCGACGAGGCGATGAAGCGGCGACTTCACCTGATCCCCTTCACGGTGACCATTCCGCCCGAAAAGCGCGACGGCAAGCTGACCGAGAAGTTGCTCGCCGAGCGCGACGGGATCATGGGCTGGGCAGTAGCAGGTTGCCTTGCCTGGCAGCACGAAGGCCTGAAACCGCCTGATTGCGTGGTGTCGGCCACCGAGGAGTACTTCGAGGCCGAGGACGCCCTGGGTCAGTGGATCGAGGAGCGCTGCCTGCTGGCTAATACCCACCGCGAAGGCGTCTCTGAACTGTTCGCCGACTGGCGCGAGTGGGCCGAGCGAGCCGGCGAGTACGTGGGATCGATCAAGCGGTTCTCCGAGCTGATGACGACGCGCAAGTTCGAGAAATGCCGGCTGACCGGGGGCGCACGCGGCATCGCGGGCATCACCCTCAGACCTAAGCCCTATGGCCATGGCTACCCATATCGGGATGACTAGGACAACTGGCGAGTGACGGATTTGACAGGTTTGCTGATTAACCCGCCTCGCGTGTGCGCGTACACGCAGGATAAGGAGACATCCGGGAAATCTGTCGCATCCGTCACTCGCCTCAACAAATGGAGCGAACGATGAACACGACGATCTTGGCCCTCGATCTGGGTACGAATACCGGGTGGGCGCTGCACCACCTGGACGGCAGCATCATCAGCGGCACGGAATGCTTCAAGCCGCAGCGATTCGAGGGTGGCGGCATGCGTTTCCTGCGATTCAAGCGCTGGCTCAACGAATTGCTGTCGGCAAGCCAGTCCATCAACGCGGTGTACTTCGAAGAGGTGCGGCGACACGCGGGCGTGGATGCGGCACATGCCTACGGCGGTTTCATGGGCCACCTCACCGCCTGGTGCGAGCACCAGAACATCCCTTATCAGGGCGTGCCGGTCGGCACGATCAAGAAGCACGCGACCGGCAAAGGCAATGCCGGCAAGGACGAAATGATCATCTCCGCACGGTCACGTGGTCACGATCCCAAGGACGACAACGAAGCCGATGCCTTGGCGCTGCTGCACTGGGCCATCGAGACGCAGGAGGTGTGACGTGAAGATACCGACACAGCAATACCGTTGCCCCCTCGGTCGCCTGCAACCGCAGACCACCGATCTGGAAGTCATCAAGCAGACCGGCTGGCGTGACCAGCACATCCTCGTGGTGTCCGAACAGGACGAGCGACTGGATTTCGTCGAGCGTGAATTTGTGCGGCGCATCGGAGAACGCCTGTATGGAGGGAAGCGCCATGGCTGAATGGACGATGGACGACGTGGCGGCTCGGTTCGTCGATGCAGCCGAGACAGGACGGCGGCTACCCCCTGTTCGAGTGCAGGGCTATTTCAGCGTTTGGCCAGCCTTCGTGCGCAAGGAGTGGGAAGGCTTTGCCGACAAGGATTACGAGTACCGCCCCCTGCCGCCCACCCCCCAAGCCATCGACCGAATGCTGGAGGCGATGCGCTGGGTGCAATGGCTGGAGGAGGAACAGCGTCACCTGATCTGGATGCGTGCCAAGCAATACGAGTGGCAGAAGATTGCTCGGCGCTTCGGGTGTTGCACCAAGACGGCTCAGCGTCGCTGGCAACGCGCACTACAGCTGGTGGCTGACCGACTCAACAGCGTGGCGATGCCTGTCGGAGTGAGCAATATTGAGCAATATTGACAATGGTCGGCGGCATATGCGGAACGCTTCGGGTGGTTGCGGATTCGGACGCGTTCGGGGGGTGTCCCATCTCTGGCGAATTTCACCTAGAGTGACGGCTATGATCTGGACAGAGGTGCGGGCAGCGAAGGTCTCACAAATCAAGAGGGGTCCTTCCTTCCCAAAATCCCATGCGGGGGGCGCGAGCGCGGCATTTCGCTAGCGTC
>ERZ761603.1565-NODE-1565-length-16916-cov-43.137951_pt1 | contig 16916 bp, 16 predicted proteins | sample MGYA00511879_ERZ761603 | MGnify/ENA primary metagenome ERZ761603 (study PRJEB28899, sample SAMN02850040) | bioreactor sludge metagenome | biome: EBPR Sludge; feature: EBPR Bioreactor; material: flocular biomat | place: Australia: Thorneside Wastwater Treatment... | reverse complement strand
CCTGCTGTCCACCGGGCTGGCGATGCCCGCACTGCTCATGCTGCCATGGCTGCGCAGCGCCATCGAGGCGCTCGATGCGCCGCCACCGGGCACCGTTCCTGATTGATCGAAAAGCGAAGATGAACAGGGTGCTGCCACTCGATGACCGACGCCACGAGAAAATATCCGATCGTGGCGGTCGACGACGAGCTTTGACCGCCATGGCCATGGCGGCTGGCGGGCAGGAAAGGGGCGCTGGGCCGGGGGCGAACGGCCCGCCCGCTTCAACTGCCCGACGGAAACCATCATCCTGCGCCTTGGCGGGAAACACGAGTCTGAGTGGCCGGGAACTTCTCGCCGACACTCGCATTTCCCGCCGCCTGGCATGGTTGCTCAGGCCTGCAGCAGGTTACGCCCGGTCAGCTAGCTGCCGGCGGTCATTGCGCTGGCCGTGCAGCGACGACCGAGCTTATCTGGTACCAGTCGATGCGCCGCGTCGCCAGCATGATCGCGGCGAGCGCAAGGAAGAGCAGAACGCTGCCCATCAGCAGTGAGTTGTCCTCGGAAAGCAGGACGCCATAGAGCACCCCGTAAAGTCCCGCCAGCGCTGCGGCGAAGGCAAAACCCTGGCGGTGACCGCCGAGGGCGCCGGTGAGGTAGCTTCCGATCAGCGCAATACACGCCGACGCAGCGATCGCGTAGGCGGCAACAAAGGGCAGATGCTCGGAGAGCGCGATCAACAGCAGGAAGAAAACCGCCAGAGCGAGGCCCACCAGCAGGTACTGCAAGGGGTGGATCGACGAGCAACGGAGGACTTCGCTGAGGAAGAAGCCGGCGAAGGTAAGGGCAATGAACAGGATGCCGTACTTCACGGCGCGTTCGGACTGCAGGTAGATGTTGACCGGGTCGATGAACTGGATGTCGAGCACTTCAGCCGACGGTCCGCCCTTGGCAGCGGCCAGGGTGTTGGGAAAGCTGCGCGCCAGATGCGAGATCTCCCAGCGGGCCGTAAAGCCGTCGTCGCCGACCACGCGCTCGCGGGGCAGGAAGCGTCCGCCGAAGGACGGGTGGCGCCAGTCCGACTTGATGGCGATGGTGTTCGCCTCGCCGGTTGGCGCGATAGACAGCCGCTCGGTGCCGGTCAACTGCAGAGGGAAGTCGAAATCGAGCGTCGTCGGCACATCGCGGGCAACCGCTCCGATCGGAATGGCCAGGCGTTCGCCAGCCAGGGCGTCACCCTCCACGGCGGAACTCTTCGGCGTCGAAAAGCGATGCCGTGTGCCCGACAGATTAACGGCTGGATCGTTGTCCACGCCGCGCGGATCGGAAACGCCCAGCAGCAGCGTCGCTTCGGCGCTCACCAGGGTGCGTTTGCTGTCGAGGCCAAGGTGTGCCGGCAGCACGAAGCGACCGGCGACCGCCAGGTCGAGGTGATAGAGTCTCGCCTGATAGATGCCTCGCTGGCGGGTTTCGACGCGCGCCTCGCCCGTCAGGCGCAGGCTCTGCGCCGGAAGATAAAAGCGATGCTCGGCAAAACGCGGGGTGCTCCTGAGACGACCGGTGGCGGGGTCCTCAGTCATCTCCGGCTCGAGTCTTTCCCGATAGTGGATCAGCAGCACCGGCCCGGTGAGCGTCTGCGGGCCGGCAGAACCGTTCGCGATGCTGCGCTGGACCTCGTCCTGACGCCAGCTTCGCTGGCGGATCTGATCTTCGATCAGGGCCAGCGGCACCAGCAGCAGCAACGACATGACAGCGATGGCGACGAGTTTCAGCAACAATTTCTTGTCCATGAGTTTCTCCCTGGTTGATGGTGCAGGAAGTCTCGACCCCGGCGATGAACAGACGAGGAAGCGGCGGTGAAGCGTTGTGAAGCAAGGGTGAAGTCAGGCCGCGCTCAGGCCAGGGGAAACAGCAGCCGGGCCAGCGCCCCGCCCTCGGGATGGTTGGCGAAATCGGCCTCGCCGTCGTGCAGCCGCGCCACTTCGCGCACCAGCGCGAGCCCCAAACCCGAACTCTTCTTGCCGGTGGCGGTACACGCCAGTGAATAGAAGCGATCGAATACCTGTGGCAGCGCGTAGTCGGGAGCGCCGCTGCCGTGATCACGGACCGACACCTCGGCGCGCTGGTCACGACGCTGCAGAGCGACCTCGATGCTTCCTCCGGTCGGGGAGAAGGCGATGGCGTTGTCGAGCAGATTGAGCAGCGCCTGCTGCAACAGGAAAGGGTCGCCACGCACGCCAAGCGGACTGCCGATGGCCAGCTCGCAACTCAGCTGGCGTCCCTGCAGCACCATGCTGCGCTCGCTGACGCAGCGCCGCAGCAGCTCGGCGAGGTCGATCACCACAGCTTCTTCCGGCGCCTGCAGTTGCTCGACCCGGGCCAGCATCAGCATGCGCTCGATGATTCCCTGCAGGCGCCGCGCCTGCTCACTGACGCTCGCCGCAAAACGCCGGCGATCGGCCTCGGCGGGACTGCCTTCGAGAATCTCGGCGGCACCGACGATCGCCGACAGCGGGCTCTTCATTTCGTGCGCCAGATTCTGCACGTAGCGTTCGACGTACTGCTTGCCTTCCAGGCGCTCGCGCATCAGTGCCAGAGCCCGTGCCAACTCGGAGAACTGACGGCCGCCGGAAGTCGGTGGATCGGCCTTGCGGCCCTCCGAGACGTCGCGGGCGTAGGTCCGCAGGCGGTTGATCGACCAGCTCAGCCAAGCCGAGAACGCCACCCCGATCAGGGCCGAAGCCGCCAGCAGGAGGTAGCCGGCGCGCTTGACGCGCTGCTCGGCGTGGTCAATGTAGGGCCAGACGCTGGACAGGGGCTTGGCCAGCGACAGCACGCCGATCAACTCACCCGCGCGCACGATCGGCGCCGCGACGTACATCACCGACGAGTGGCCGTCGCCGGCCTGCTCGCGCGTGCTGCGAGCGCCGTATTCGCCCTTGAGGACGCGCGCCACGTCGCGCCATTGCGAATAGTCGGCGCCCAAGGCCGCGCGTTCCGAGTCGAAGACGACCAGCCCCTGGCGGTCGGTAATGTAGACACGAAAATCGATGCGGTCCTTGCGGACACCCCAGATGCTGGCCTGCGGCGAGCGCTCGCGGGCCGCCGCCAGGGCCCTGGCGAACGCGCCATCGGCCATCTGCCCGGCAGCCAGTTCCCCTGCCGCCAGTTCGGCAAGGACGTGCGCCGTGTCGACCAGGGTTTCTTCGGTGGCCTGGCGAATCCCGGGTTCTGCCTCGTGGGTGAAGATGTTGAGAACGAACCAAGCCGCCAGGCCGACCATCAGGAAGTAGCCGAGAAAAAGACGGACGGAAATGTTCATCGACCGCCTAGCGCACTGCGATGCTGTAACCCAGACCACGGTGGGTAAGGATCGGCTCCTCGTCTGCGCGGACCGCCCGTAGCTTGCCACGCAGCGTCTTGATGTGCGTATCCACCGTGCGATCCAGGCTTTCACCGCAATCCTGCCAGACGTTCTCCATGATCTGGCCGCGACTGAGGATGCGGCCCAGCCGCGTCAGCAGCAGCGCCAGCAGGAGGTACTCGTAACGCGTGAGACTGAGCCAGACGCCGTGGTAGGCAATCCGCAGGCCTTCGCCATCGACCGTGAAATGCGTCGACGCAACGATCGCCGCGCCTCCCGCCCGCAACTCCGGCCGAGCGCGGCGCAGGATGGCGCGGACGCGGGAGACCACTTCTCGCGGACTGAAGGGCTTGGCGACGTAATCGTCGGCACCCAGTTCCAGACCGACGATTCGGTCCACCTCGTCGGAGCGGGCGGTGAGAAAAATCACCGGCACCTCCGAGCGCCGCCGCAGGGCACGGCAGACGTCGAAGCCACTCATGTCCGGCAGGCCGACGTCGAGCACGACCAGGTCGTGACCACCAGCCTCCAGACGTACAAGGGCCTCCGCGCCGAGGGTACAGCACTCACTGGCGAAGCCGTCGGCCTGCAGGGCATACGCCAAGGTATCGGAGATCGCTGGCTCGTCGTCCACGATGAGTATCTTCATGGCCGCGATGGTAGTGCATTCCGTGCCTCGCGTCGCCATCCGCAGACCGCTGCGACCTTCCCGCAGCAACCGGCTGCAAGCACCGCGTCTGGCCGCCGAACGGCAAAAAGAAGGACAATGGCAGCTACGACGTACGGCATGCGAATGCGGCGAGCTCGTCCGCCGGTTTGTCCTGGCACCATCCTGGAGGTCACCACGCATGGAACGTTTCACCATCTCGCTCGACACCCAGCTCGCCGCAGCCTTCGATGAGCTGACCCGCACCAAGGGCTATCGCAATCGTTCGGAGGCGGTACGCGACCTGGTGCGGCAGCAGCTGGGCGAGCATCAACTGCAGCGCGACGAGGCGCCAAACTGCATTGCCGCCCTCTCGTATATCTACAACCATCATGAACGCGAACTGGCGGAGCGCCTGACGACGCTACAGCACCGGCATCACGACCTCACGCTGTCGACCATGCACGCGCATCTTGACCACGACGATTGCATCGAAACGGTATTCCTGCGTGGCCCGACTCCTGCCGTACGCGACTTCGCCAACTTGCTGCTGGCCGAGCGAGGCGTGCGCCACGGCATGCTCAATCTGATACCGGCAGACATCGAGCACGGCCACCACCCGCATTCGGCAACCACCGGCGACATGCGCCAAGCGCACGTCCACAGCCGGCCGAAGACCTGACGCGACGGTGTTGCGCCCGGCGCCGGCTAGCCCGGCGGGCTGCACACCGGACAGCCCTGCAAGCCCAACGGCCTTTCCAGCTGGCCGGCAGCAAGCAGCGCCGCATCCTGCAGGATTTCCCGACTGGGGCCATCAGCGAGGATTCCCCCTTCCTTGACGACAATCGTCCGGGCACAGAGATCGAAGGCCATGTCGAGATCGTGCGTGGCAACGATGATCGTCTGTTCGAAGGTCTTCAGCAGCTCGATGAGTCGCCGCCGGGCCTGGGGATCCAGATTGGACGTCGGTTCATCCATGACCAGGATCGTCGGCGACATCGAGAGAACCGAGGCGATGGCCACCGCCCGCTTCTCTCCGCCGGAGAGCCTGTACGGCGGGCGATCCTTCAGATGAACTGCGCCGACGATGGACAACGCATGCATGACCCGGCGATCCACTTCCTCGGCCGGCAGCCCCAGGTTCAGAGGGCCAAAGGCGACATCCTCATACACCGTCGGCATGAACAGCTGATCGTCCGGATCCTGGAAGACCATCCCGACAGTTCGTCGCACATCCGGCAGGGTCCTCTTGCTCACGGGGAGATCACGAATCCGCACTGTGCCGGCCTGCGGCATCAGGCAGCCATTGAGATGCAGGAGGATCGTCGATTTCCCCGCTCCGTTGGCGCCGACAATGGCCACGGTCTCCCCGTCAGCGATGCTGAACGAAAGACCGCGCAGAGCCGGGTGGCCGTCGGGATAGGCGTACTGCAGATCCCTGACTTCGACGACGGGTTGGCTCACCGCATCAACGCCATCGTCGTATCGCCCAGCCATCGAGGTACATCATGCAGCCGCATGAAGAGAAAGAGTGCCGAGCAGCCGACGAGGAAGAGGAGGTCTCGGTAGCCGAGCCTGAGCCGGCGCACGGTCCGGATTTCCCCGTCGAAGCCTCGACAGCGCATCGCGCGGTGGATGCGTTGCGCACGATCCAGCGTGCGCAACAGCAACTGTCCGATCATGAGCGAGGACACCTTCAGCTCCATCCCACGCCCGCCAAAGGATCGAAGCGACCGAGCCCTGACCATGCGCCAGGCCTCATCGGCCAGAACGAAAATGTAGCGGTACAGGAAGAGCAGTTGCACGGTGAAGGCGCTTGGCGCTCCCAGTTTTTCCAGGGCCACGCAGACTGCATTGAAGCTGGTGCTGGCGACGAGAATGAGGGCGGCGCTGACCGTCAGGACGAAACGGAGCATGATCGAAGCAAAGGAAACCCAGCCGCCGGAGATCTCGACAGAACCGAGATGGATGAGAACGGCACGATCGAGAAGCGGGTTGAAGATGCCGATCAGGAGGGCGAACGGAGCGGCCAGCAGGACCTTTTTCACGAGGTAGCCGAGCGGCAGGTTGCCGAGAGCCACCAGAACAACAGGGTAGATGACAAAGGGAAGCAGCGCCGACAGCTCGTACTTGTTGAACGAGACGACGCAGACGATGAAGAGCAGCGTGGTGAGCACTTTGACCCGTGGGTCGAGCCGATGGACAGGCGTATCCTGATACGAAAGGGTGTCCAGGTAAGTGACGTCAAGCAGGGACGACCCGGTTTTCTCCATGAGTTGCCGGCTTATCGCTTCTGCTGGGACTTTCTCAGCCCGAGGCCGATCAGCCCGGCCAGGAGCAGGGTCATCGCTGCGCCGAGCAGACCCGAAAGGGATTTCCCGGCGCTGACATCAGGCCAGTCCTCCGCCTTGCCCTTGCCGGCTTCGGCCGCCGCCCCTCCCTCGCCTGACGTCGCGGTTTCTTGCTCCACCGGCCTGAAACCGTAATCCGGCAGGAAGGCGGTCTTTTCCTGTAGCCTGGCAGCCAGCGCGTAGGGACCCTGGTCGGCGGCTTCCAGCGCCTCTTTGCCGCTTGTGTGGAACATCGACCACTCGAGGCCATCCGGGTTGGCTGACGCAAACCAGGACAGTGCGCCACCGGTCACGACGGTCACCACAAGCAACCCGGCAAGAACATTGTTCATCGCAGGGCGCGCTGGCGGCCGGGGTACGGCAGCCATCTCCAGGATCTCGGGATGCGCCTTGCAAACGAAAGTCACCACGGCTGCGGTGACCAGTCCCTCAACGACCCCGATGGCGAGGTGGATGGACAGCATCAAGAACAGGAAAGTGCTGAAGGGGAGTTCCGAGATACCCGAGAACAGGGTCTCGAGAACGACGCCCAAGGCTCCCATCTGCAGAGCCAGAATCGACGATGCGACCGCCCCCACCGCGAGCCGCCGCCGGGTCGGGCGCTCACCGGCAATCTTTCTGTAGATGACCGGGTAAGCGATGAAACAAGGAAAGAACGCGAGATTGAAGATGTTGCAGCCCAGCGCCAGCAGACCGCCATCGGCAAAAAACAGCGCCTGCACCGTGAGGACGGAGGCCATGGTGAGGAAGGCAGCGCAAGGGCCCAGCAAGATGCTGAGGATCATGCCGCCGCCGAGGTGACCACTCGAACCAGTGCCGGGAATCGTGAAGTTGATCATCTGTACGGCAAAGATGAATGCCCCGAGGACCCCCATGAGCGGCACCATGCTGTCGTCCGCTTTCTCCTTGAGCTTCCTGGCGCCATAGGCCGTGAGACCGGCAGTGGCCGCCCACATCGCGCCACCGACGAGCGGAGAAATCAGTGCGTCTGCCATATGCATGAGACAAGCCTCCCTTGATACATGGGTCGTATGGTCGTAGCGGAATGAATCTGCAGCGGTTTCTTGCCGCCCTCGAGCGCTTGCGAGCTTGCACGCCCCGGCGAACTTGGCTCGCCGACACTCACAGGGTCAGTTGCAGGCGGACGCCTGCGACGGTCGAGTCCGGCAGGTAGAGACCCGGGTTGAAGATGCGCTGGATGAGCGGCTGCACCGCCACGCCGGGCAGAACCTGCGCCTGGTAGGTCAGCTCGACGACCGTTTCGTTGTTCGACGACAGCGGAACACCGGCTTCGCTCGCCAGTTGCAGCCGCCCTTGCGGGTCGGCATGGGCGCGTGTCGCGGCGAGACCGAAGGTGTCGTTCTCGCGGCCGGCGAAAGGCCCGCGAAAGCTGAGACCGGCACTGACCGAATAGCCGAGTGTGCTGGTCCGGCCGTCGGTGAATCCGTAGCGGGCGAAGAGTGTCAGGTCGCGTTGCGTTGCCGGCACGCGATAGACCGTCTGTTCAGCCAGCAGATAGGCACCCCAATGGGTCGAGGAGAGCGGTTCGCCGGCAGCATCGACGGCTGACAGTTGCGGGAAACGTGGCGAGAAACGCCAGAGCCCGACGGCCAGCTTGCTGATCGGCGAATAGTCGCCATCGTCTTCGCCTACGCCGGGCGGGTCGACGAGCAGTCCGGACTTGAGCGGACTGAAGCCGACTTCGCCGATCAGCATGCTGCCAACGCCGCGCTGCCAACTCATGTTCGGGCCGGCCGTGTCGATTCGCTCGCTCGCGATGCCGCGCGTGACCGCCAGCATCGCATACCAGGCGGGATCGGGATCGAGGCGCAGACGTGCGCCATAGCTGCTGGTCGCATAGATCGATGGGCCGGCGAGACTGCCGAAGTCGGCGGCCTCTGCCGCCATCCCGAAGGACGGATGGACGAAGACGCCCGACGAATCGGTGACGTAGAACTCGCTGTCGATCGGGTAGAGACCGGCACGCAGCGACGCCCGATCATCCAGGAACGATTGCTGCAGCCAGGCCTCGAAGACGCCGCTGCGGTTAACCGGCGCCTCCAGGTTGTCGACGCCCATGAAGCTGCCGACCTTGTTGAGGTTGAATCTGCCGCCGCTGTTGCTGATCAGCGCGAGATACGCCGAACCGCCCTGCCAGCCGATCAGCTTCTCGCCATCGAGCTGCACGGCGAGGTTGAGGTTGCCGACGTAGGCCCCGCCGCGCTGCAACCCGCCGCGGTGATTGCGCAGGTAGTCGGCGGTGTATACCAGGTCTACCTGGACACCGGCGTCGAAGCGGCGCTGACGGGCGCCGCCCCAGTCGCCGCTGAGCGTGGATTCCGGCCAGGCGGGCGCCTCGGCGACGACGCCAGCGGTCTCTGCCGCATCGTCGGCCCGGACAGCACCGGCAAGCCCCGACGCCAGGAGCACGGCGAGCAGCAGGGTGACTGGTCTGGCTACAGTGCCATTCCGCCGAATCAGCATTTCTTTCCCCCCTTCTGGTGACGAGGACCGGCCGGAAAACAGCGTCCTCGTCGATCAAGCGCAAGACGTCTCGCCGCGCCAGCTTACCAGGCTGGCCGTTCGGCATGGCCTTGCGCAAACACGGCCTTGCCACCTCGGCCGTGTGAACTTTCGTAAAAATATCTTACTATGGCTCTGTTGACAAGGCCTGCTTGGCCCGGCATGGCTTCTGTCGCCTGATCGAGACTTTCCGGTTAATCTTCGCTCTCGTCAACCGGCCACGGTCGGGCCAGTTGGCCAACCGTTTGGCAGGCAACCGATATCGCGCTTTCCCGGCGCAACGAACGCGTTGCCGCCCACCTGACACGAGGCACTGCATGGCCGACATCTTTCTTTCCTATCGCCGGCACGATAGCCAGAGTGCCACGGGGCGGCTCAGCGACCGCCTGGCGGCACACTTCGGACCCGCCCGGGTCTTTCTCGACCACGAGTCGATTGCCGCCGGCGACGATTTCGCTGAAGCGATCCGACGTGCTGTCGGCACCTCGGTCGTCCTGCTCGCCGTCGTCGGACCGGACTGGCTGACCGCTTGCGACGCCAATGGCAAACGCCGCCTCGACGACGAGGGAGACTTCGTCAGACTCGAGATCGAATCGGCCTTGCTCGGTGGCGTGCCGGTCATCCCGGTGCTGGTCGAGGGCGCCGTGATGCCCACGGCGGCGGCGCTGCCGCCAACGCTCGCCCGGTTCACCCGCTGTCAGGCAACGGAACTGTCGGAAACACGCTGGAACTATGACGTCGACCGTTTGATTGCCACGTTGCAGGCACGTTTTGCAATCGAATCCGAACAGGCGATTCCCGGCTCCAGCGGCGCCAGCGATGGCCGGATCAACATCCTGGCCAGGCTGGCGCTCGATCTGCTCGAGCTGACGGCACACCCAACGCGCCTGATCGCCAGACAGCAGACCGGGCACGCGCTTGACCACGTGCGCGCCTTCATGTTTCTGCTGTCGGTACTGGTCCTGGGAAACCTCGCTTTCCTGCTCGGCATCGGCGTGACGTCGCTGACGGAATGGATCGCTGTCGGGGTGATCCTCGGCGTCCTCACCCTGACACTGCTCACCGCGCTGCTGACGCTCGCCTGGCGGCTAGTCGGTACGCGCATCGAGTTCCGCCAGGTGACGCTGATTTTCGCCTACATCTATTCGGGAAGCTGGATCGGCTTTTGCGCCGGCGCCTTGCTCGCAGCGACCGGAGTGCAACTGGTGGCGCCGGAGGTGTTCACCGATTACCTGGCGATTGTTCGTACCAGCGCCCCCCTGGCACAAAGAATGGCCGAGGCGCGGACCCTGCTCGAGAACGCCCTCCATGGCCCGGCGGCGGCACTCTTTGTCTTCGCCTGTCTGGTGTGGGGTTCTGCCGCCGTCTGGACCATCGTCGCCTGGGGAGCCTTTCGCAACAGTTTCGGTTGCGGCCGCGTCAAGGCGATCCTGGCGACCACCTTGTGGGCCGCAATGCTGTTGATCCCGATGCAGATGGCAACGTGGGCAGCGCGCAATCTGTAGGAGCGCCGAGCCAGAAGCGTGCACCCGCCGGGCTTAGACTGCTTCTGCCACCCAGGCATCTCGCGGCAGGTCGGGCACCCCGGGGTTGATGACAAAACGGGTCATGGCATGCGGATTCATCAGGCCGACACCACCTTGTGCCAGTCGATAGTTGATCACCGGACGTTCAAAAAGACCGGTCAGGTTCATCAGCCGCTCGGCCAGGGCGGCCTTGCGAACCCCCTCGGCGCTGGTGTACAGGCAATAGCCGCCGACGAAGAAGAACTCTATCCGCACCTTGAAGTTGTCGCCTTCGAGCCCGCCTGCAAACGGCTCGGCCCGTTGCTCGGGGGTCAGGGCGGTCAGCGTCAGGTTCAGTGGGTTGGGCACGTGGTCGCTCAGATCGCGATCGGTTTCGATTTCCACGCAGGCAATCGCCGACGCCGAGAACACCTCCGTCTGAGCGGTCGACCCAATGATCAGCGGCTTGCCCGAGAAAAGCTGGCCGCTGCGCTTGAGGCTGTCGAGTATCTGGTCCATGCTGGCGTCGTCGGTCTGCGCAAAACGCCGCGCGCGGTTGGCAGTGGTGATGACTGTAATGCTGGTCGCCATGGTGACACTCCATCAAAGAGGGTGATTGCTCTCTGCAAACGCAAACGCGCGATCACGCGCTGCCACGATTCTTCCCTTGCACCCACAGCACGTCGCCGCAGCCGCCCGCCTGATTCAGCGCACGGCCCAGAACAAACATCAGATCAGACAGGCGATTCAGGTACTTGCGGGCAAAGTCGGAGACCGTTTCGGTACTCGCCAGGTGCACCATGCAGCGCTCGGCCCGGCGGCAGACGGTCCGGGCGAGGTGCGCGACGGCGGCGGCTCGGGTACCGCCCGGCAGGATGAAGTCCTTGAGCGGCGAGAGATCGGCATTGAACTGCTCGACCAGGTCTTCGAGCCGGTTGACCTGCGCCTCGTTGATCATGGTCATTCCCGGAATGCACAACTCACCGCCGAGGTCAAAGAGGTCGTGCTGAACGCCGATCAGTGCCTGCCGGATCTGATCCGGCATGTCTTCGGTCAGCAACAGCCCGATAGTCGAGTTCAGCTCGTCAACCTGCCCCATCGTCTCGACCCGCAGGCTGTCCTTGGCGACCCTGGTGCCGTCACCCAGGCCGGTGGTACCGGCGTCGCCGGTGCGGGTCACAATTTTCGAGAGACGATTGCCCATGCCGCATTTCCTGATCAAATAAGCAGGATTATAGCTGAGCCCCGGCAAAACTCCCTGGCGGGGAATTGTTGCGGCACAGCATTAACCGCCGGGAAGAGGGTCCGGTGGAAACAAAGCCTCTTTGGCCAACCAGCCGGGCTGTTGACAATTTCTTTCCTGGCTCCCCGTCTGCTCGAAGCCCGCCTGATCAGTTGTTGCCCGCCAGCAGGAACGAGCGCTCCCATTCGCCCATCTGGCCGGTGGCAATGGCCTCGTGCGAGCCATCGGCCGTCACCGCTCCATCACGCATCAGCAGCACGCGGGCACCCAGTTCGACGGCATCTGCCGGATCGTGGGTGATGATGATCGCCCCCAGGCCGGTGGCCAGGCGGGCCTTCAGACGTACCAGCAGATCAGCGCGGGTGAGGCGATCGACATTGCCGAAGGGCTCGTCGAGCAGCAGCAGTTTGGCATCTGCGGCGAGCGCCCGGGCCAGCGACACACGCTGCGCCTCGCCGCCGGAAAGGGTGGCTACATCGCGGCCGTCCATCGCCGTCAATCCCATGTCGCGCAACACCTCGCGGGCCCGTGCCTGCCGAGTCGCCTTGTCGACCGCCCGGATGGCAAAAGCGGCATTACCCACCGCATCGAGGTGTGAAAACAGGGTGGCATCCTGGAACGCGAGCGCCACCTCCCGGTGCTCGGGCGCCACGCGTACTTTGCCGGCGGTTGAAACCTCGTGGCCATGCAGGTGCACGCTGCCACTGGTGGGCGCGTCGAAGCCGGCGATCATGCGCAGCAGGGACGTCTTGCCGCTGCCCGACGGACCCAGGATGGCGAGAATCTCCCCTGGCGCCATATTGAAGGACACCTCCGACACCACCGCCCGAGCGGCGATCACCCGCGATAGAGATCTGACTGAAAGCATGTCGCGAGTGCTCCGCAAAAAGTCCGATACAACCGTGCCAAAGCCATCACACGCCGCCAGGCCGCTCACTGGCGGCGCCCCCGAGTCGGTTCATGCGCCAGCACAGAAGAAGCAGTGGCAGCAGCATGAGAACCTGGGTGATCAACACCCAGACCGCCGCGCGGTCCATGTTCTGGTGCCGTGAGAAGGCGTAGATCTTCAGCGCTGGCGACGTATAGCCGAAAGGCTGCAGCATCAGGCTCATGTCCAGTTCCTTGAGCGACTCCATGAACACCAGCGCGCAGCCCAGCAGGAGAGCCGACCACAGATGCCCGGCAAAGGCTACCATTCGCGCACGCACCGGCCCGGCACCGAACGTGCGGGCGATCTCAATGGTCGCCTGCGGGGTGCGTCGCAGAGCGTCGAGCACCGGCAGCATGGCGAACGGCATGAAGCGCAAGGCCTCCGAGACCACGACCAGAAGGCGGCTGTCGCGCCACGAACCGAGCCACTGCGCGCCCAGCGATCCGTCCGCACTCATCATCACGAAAGCCAACGCCAACACCAGTGAAGGCAGAAAGTAGTTGCTCAGGAACAGCCAGGGCACACGCTCGGCCAGGCGTGAGCGGCCACCCGAGCGCAGCAGCAGGGCGGTGAGGGCGCAGACTGCCGCCACTACCAGCGCGGTACACAGCGACGTGCCGGCCGCGTTGAGCATGTCGCCCGGAATGGCGGCAAAGCGGGTACGGTCCCACTTGATCCAGGCCCAGCGCACGGTGAGGGCCTCGGGGATCCAGAATGCTGGCAGCGAGCACAGCAGGCTGAAGCCCACCAACCCCCAGGCCAAAGGCCGGGCGAGAGGCTTGCGACATGCAGCGGCGGCAGCCGGCGGAATGGGATTCTGGCTGATGATCGAAGTGGCGGCCCAGGCCGCCACAGCCACCGCGAACAGCGCCGGCACGATCATCACGACCGAGACAATCGCTGCCACGGAGGAACTCTGGCTGGCCAGCCAGAGGTTATGCACGCCGACGCTCAAGGTGTCGATGCCCAGGCGCTCGGCCGCCGCATAGTCACCGATGGTCTGGGCAAGAACGATCATCAGCCCGGCCGCAACCGGCACCGCATGGGTTGGCACGTGCACGCGCAGCAGCCGCTGCCAGGGGCCCAGACCCAGCGCCGCCGCCAGTTCGGAAAAAGCGCTTGGGATGCGTGCTGCAGCGACTCTAAAGATGATGAACAGGTAGGGCGAACAGGCCAGCCCGTGCTGAATGGCGAGCGCATGCCGTCCTTCAAAAAACGCCCACGAGAACATCACGGTCCACGTTCCGGCGGTCACGTAGGGCGCAAACAGCAGTGGCAGCAAGGCCAGCACGGTGACCAACCGGCGGCCGCGAAAGTCGAAGCGCGACACCACCACCGCCGGCAGCGCGCCGACGGCAAACGCCACCACAGCCGCCTCCAGCGCCACCCACAGACTGGTCCGCGCCTGGTGGGGCAGCGTCGTGCTGGCAAAGTGGGCCAGCCACCCACCATCGAAGAGCACGGGCAGCGCCGCCCACAGCAGGTAGCCCGCCGGCAGCAGCGCACAGCCTCCCAACGCCAGCGTAAAGACCAGCCGTGCCAAGCCGGCAGCGCTGATGTCGGCCCGCCCGCTCGCCCACCCGGGCATCCGCAGGGAGGTCGCGTTAGCGCTCAGCGTCAAAGCGGATCTCGTTGACGAACCTGATGACCTCTTCCCGCTTGCCGGCCATCAAGTCGAGCGGCACAAAGTCGATCTTGAACCGACCGTCCACCAGCCCTTGCTCGGCGCCCAGCTTGACCATGAGCGGGTGTACCGCGACGTCGGGCCGCACCGAGTACTGCTTGGTACGGTCGACGATCAACTGCTGGCCTTCCTTGGAGACGATGAACTCCAGCAAGGCGAGCGCCAGGTCGCGGTTGGCAGTGGCTTTGGTGACGCCGGCCGCGGATCGCATGATGAAAGTCCCCTTGCCGGCCTGACTGGGGAAGTACACGCCAACGGCATCGGCCCAGGCCTTCTGGGTGGGCTCGGCGGCCATCATTGGGTGATAGTAGGTGTTCATCAGGGCTACGTCACACTTGCCCTCGTAGATCGCCCTGGCCTGCTCGCGGTCATTGCCCTTCGGTGCTCGGGCCAGATTGCTGCCAATGCCCGAGATCACGGCCTTGGCCTTGGCCTCGCCGAACGAGGCAAAGAACTGCCCAAACAGCGCCAGGTTGTAGTCGTGGCTACCCGAGCGCAGGCAAATGCGGCCTTTCCACTTGGGGCTTGCCAGATCTTCGTAAGTTGACAGATCGCTGGGTTTGACCCGCGCCTTCGAGTAGAAAATGATTCGCGCCCGGTAGGCATCGACGAAGTACCGGTCGGCTGGGTCCATGAACTCCGACGGCACGGCGGCACGAATCTTGGCCGACTTGAGCGGATCAAGCAGGCCTCGCTGTGCCGCAATGTCAAGCAATTCGGCGTCCTTGGTGATCACCACGTCGGCCTCGGTGGGTCTGGATTCCAGCCTGTTCACCAGCCCCTGGTCCATGAACACGCCTTCCACCTTGGCGCCGCTGCGGGCCTCGAAGGCTTCCAGAATGGGGCGTACGACGCCCTGGTCGGTGCGGTCAGAGATGACGCGCAACACCCGCTCCTGGGCGATGGCGCTTGTCGAGGCAGCCAAGGTGAACGCCAGCAGCAGGGTGGTCATCGGTCGAGACTTCGGGTCGGCCACGGTTGTTCTCCTAGAAAAGGTGAAAACAAGAATTTGGCAAGAATTTGGCAAGAAACTGGCGCAAGTAAGGTGGCGCAAGTGCGATCCGTTGAAGGATTTGAAGGAGAGACATTCCAGCACCGCCCCTCCGAGTATATGAGCGCCGGTCAAACGGCGTCAATCTGGCACCTTGGCTCGCAGCCCTGACCCATGACGCTGCCGAAGCGGACCCGTTTGCCGGAAGCCCGCGTTTTGGCCGCGGGGGTGGTATGGGGTCCGTGAAGAGCGTGTCGAGAGGTGGTTCTTGGGGTCACCTGGGGCTGGTCACTCGAGTTGCAGTCGAAGGGGTTCGGCGAGGAGCCCGCGCATCCGCGCACGATCGAGCCAGGGAACAGCACAGGAATTTCGGATGAAGGCGATGGCGCCGCGCACGCCAAGTTCCTGATACAGCTCCCGTACCTGTCGCGTGAAGCGCGCCAGTGTATTGAAGACATGCGCCAGGCGCATGAGATACCCCTGCATGGCATTCCAGTCGAGGGCAAAAGGCATGCTCGTAATGGTAGCCCTGATGCTTTTCGCACAGTCGATATCGTTGACCCAGGTGAAACGTTGTCGGCGCCTTCCCCAGCTCCGCTGCAAGGCCTTTGGCTTAAGGGCCTGGTCAAGGTCGATGTCGCGCAGCAGCCGAAAAAGGGTGTCGGCGTTTGGCAGGGTTTCGATTTCCGGAAACAGCAGCCGGAGGTTGGCGATTGACTGGGGGAAGGGACATTTCGCGGTTGGTCTCGCGCCGGGAGGAGACCTGAAAGACGAACATCAGCAAGCCGTAAAGCAGCAGCGAGGTCAGCTTGTGCCGGCGCTCCCTGGGGTCTTTCGGGTCGGGAACTTGTTCCACTTGGGCGAGCAAGGTGGGCAGATCTTTGCGCAGCACGCGCACCTGTTTGCTCACAGCGTCCTCGCGGGCCTCTTTTTCCTCGGCGAGCAGTCATGGTTCAGGGCTGCCCAGCCAGCCAGCGTGACCGATCATCATGCCCAACCCGAATCACACCACGTTCGACCAGCATGCCGATAACACGAGCAACCGAATCCTCCAGCGACAATACCCCGGTATCCACTACCAGCTCCGGTTCCATTGGCTCTTCGTAAGGCGACGAAATACCCGTGAAGTCCTTGAGCTCGCCGGCACGCGCGCGTTTGTATAGCCCCTCGACGTCACGCTTCTCACACACCTTGAGCGGGCAGCGGCAATACACCTCGAGGAACTCGCCATGTGGGACCAACTTGCGCACACGCGCGCGATCGCTGCGGAAAGGAGAAATGAGCGCGGTAAGCACGATCATCCCGGCCTCGAGAAACAGCTTGGCCGCCTCGCCGACGCGGCGGGTGTTTTCATTGCGGCTTTCGTCCGAAAACCCCAGATCGGCACACAAGCCATGGCGCACATTGTCACCATCGATCACGAACGTGCGGCAACCAAGCTGATGCAAGTGCTCTTCGACTGCGTGGGCCAGCGTCGACTTGCCTGCGCCCGACAGCCCGGTGAACCACAGGATCGTGCTCTTGTGGCCATTGAGCTGTTCGCGCCGTGCCCGCGTCACCGTGGCGTGGTGCCAAACAACATTGGTCGAAGCCATAGCCATTCCTTTGCAATGAGAAAGATTTCGAATTTCATGAATCGCCATTCCTGTTACGACCCGCCCTATTCCAGCCTCTTCGTCCCGAGCTATTCTGGGGTGAG
>ERZ761603.1564-NODE-1564-length-16917-cov-11.031847_pt1 | contig 16917 bp, 10 predicted proteins | sample MGYA00511879_ERZ761603 | MGnify/ENA primary metagenome ERZ761603 (study PRJEB28899, sample SAMN02850040) | bioreactor sludge metagenome | biome: EBPR Sludge; feature: EBPR Bioreactor; material: flocular biomat | place: Australia: Thorneside Wastwater Treatment... | reverse complement strand
TTGATTTTAATCTCACTTTGTATCCATTACACCTCTTATAGTCAAGAGGAAGAAAATCAGAAAAACAAATGGGAATTAGGGTTTGGTTTGGGAACACCTGCAATGATAAACCTTAATTTAGTTTATCATTTTGAAGATTTTTATCTTCGAGGTTCCGGTTTGCCTACGGGTGGGGAGACATACGGATATCATTTTGATTTTGGTTACAAACTCTACGAAGTAAAATCAACATATCATAGTTTGACAACAAACATAGGAACATACCAATACCCACCTAATAATTCAAATTATAGTACAGGACCGGAAGGAGCTTCGAGAAATTACTTAGGTTTTAGTTATTTATTTTCAACTCGCGGTTTTTACATACAAATAGGTATGAGTACCGGGAGTGGCACTCCTCAAAAAAACCCCGGTTTTATTCTTGCTATGGGGTATAATCTTCGATTTTAACAATCTATTTTCTATATATTTTCCTATAGAACTTATTGAAATAGTTTATTGTAAACCAAAACTTTGCTAAGAAATTTATTTATACTGCCTTGTCTAAGTCCACAAGATAATGATTTTTTTGCCACATAGAATTATTGGGTTTACAATGGCACGTTTGTACTTAATAAAGTACAGTTCGAGATATGGCAAGTAACTTTTGTAATTGATGCAATTTCATATTCTGGCACAAAGTAGTAAAATTCACAAGTTATTATCTTTCTGTGATTAAGACATTGACAATCCGATTATCTGTTGTTTAGACAAGTTCATTGAATAAAAAAATACCGCACTGTGGGCTTTACTAGTGATCATTTTATACAAACACACGCATAGAGTGAGAATACAATCCTATCTCATAACAAAAGCTATATATCAAATATTGCTTTGTTTAGAAATATCATCAAGTTTTGGAAATGATAGTCCAATACTTACAACTGATAATACTCAAAGACAGTTCTGAAATTATACTATTTCCTCTAAAAATCAACATTCAAAAATTTACTAAAAGATTGATTTCACGGCAAACGGTTTCGATAATTTTATAATGTAAATAAAAATTATATGTGAAGAACCACAATAATTGGGTACATTCACTCCAACAAAAATAGGGAAAATTTTGTTTTCAGTCTCAAAATTGAAGTGTTTGTGTATTATATAATTATGTGTTGAAGTTCATACTCCTTATGTCCGAGTGCACGAAAAAAATAGTCAAAAAAAATCCTGCCGAAGAAACTTCGACAGGATTAGGAAGCCAATGAGTGTTTTAATTATCGTTTGATAATAAACGTTTGTGTGCTGGTTTCTGTACCATAGCGTGCTGTGAGCATATACATACCGGTTGAAAGACCTGATACATCAAGAGTTGCTGTATTACCTTGTGCAACGGTGCGCCCTGTCATATCTGTAATGGTAATTTCGGATGGTGCATTGTCGCGTGATGATACTTGTATTTTATCCGTTGCCGGATTAGGATAGACAGTGAGTGAAGACTCCGATACAGGATTGTCATTAACAGAAGTTACACGACGGCGCGATAAAATTTCATCAGTCATTTTTTCTTCTGCTTCATTGCCCATAACAAAGATTGTAAAGCGGATTCTTGCAATACCCGGATAATCAGGATGTGATGCTTTTAATACCACGGTGTAAGACCCTGCGCGTTCGGGTGTCCATGAAATCAGTGCTGCGCCTGCCCAGCCATAAAGACTATCATTGCGTATAATCTCCATTCCTTCCGGTGCAGTTTCCAATGTGTATGTATATTCATTAGGATCTAATGTTGTTCCATCGGAAAGTGTAAGAGCATTAAACGCTTGCAAATATGGTGTATTAACCATGCCTAAAGGCATTTCCCATGCTATATTTTTATCTTCCCAATCGCCATCAAGTTCTACATAACTATCACCCACGAAGACTACATATACAAACTCTGTGGACATATTATTACTCGCATTAATAACGACAGTGTAAAAATACAGCCCTTTTTGTGTTGTTTGCCATGTGACAAGCCCTGTGCGTGCATCTATTTCCATGCCTAACGGGGCATTTTTTAAAGAGTATTTGAAAGTTACCGATGGCATACCGGGGATTTCTGAAGCCCAGTTTGCACTATATTCTTCACCTTCATTGACGGCTGTTGGAATATTCCAATCAATGGGTTGAATATATGCCGAAGGAATTGGTTCGATATAAAGAATTGCATAAAATGTATATTCAGCTTTGAGGGTGTCATACTCAGCGGTGATTGTTACCGGAATCATTGTTCCCTCACGTGCAAGAGTTGTGTCATTGGAGAACCAGCGTAATGTGCCATTATCATCAATGGTCATACCTTCCGGCGCGCCTGTTAAAGTATAGCGTACAGTAGGATTATCAACACCGCTGACACTTGCCGTTACTTGCTCGCTGCGTTCTTGATTGATTTGAGCAACAAAGTAATATGCAGGGAACTGAATACGTAAACCTCTGATAGCTTCCACAGTGAATTGTTTAACTGCTGTATCTTTACCATTGGTTGCCATAACACGATAGGTGAATATACCTTTGTCTGTCGGAGTCCAACGAACTTCGCCGGTACGCTCATCAATAACCATTCCATTGGGTGCATTTACAAGGCTAAAGCGGATAAGTGAATCTGAACCATCTAAGGTGAAAGCAAAAACACGATTTAAAAATTCCATACCCACTTCTGTTTGCGGTGTTTGCCAATCATAGTATGATTTAAGATAAATCGGGTCGCCCACAAAAATGTCTAAGACTTGAGAATTGACCATGCGACCGGAGCGCGCCACGATATATGCCTGTAATTGGACATAGCCTTCGGGATAATCTGTTAAAATTTTCCAACGTAATACGCCTGTATTGGGATCAATGGTTGGTGGCTCTTCGCCCGGCAAACCATAAAGTGAGGCATATTCTATGGAGTATGTTACAGGTTCATTCGGATCCTCGCCATTGACAGCATCAACATCATACACAAGTTCTTGCCCTGTGCGCACATTTGTCGGAGGGATACTCGTAAATAAGATATTATAAGGATTACCCGTATTGATTTGTAATGTCCAATCTCGGCTGATAATATTTTGAGGACTGATTTCTGCTTCGATACGCACTTTGAGTAAATCAATGCCTGTGCTTCCTGCTACCCAGGTAATTTCTCCGGTGTTTTCATTGACGGATAATCCTGTCGGACCTTCAAGTAAGATATAACGAAATGTCACATCAGGTAAGCCATAAATAGATGCCCTGATAGTATCGGTTAATGGGCTAAATGGCTGTGCTTTGAGTAATCCGTTGTTTTGGACAATGATAAGATTAGAAGAAAGTGGGTCATTCGGATCAATAACATAGAGAGGGTCGAAGAGGACAGCGAGAGGAAACTGCTGATTCTCCAAAGAATCAACAACACTATTAACTGCAACAATATGAATAGGATAGCCGGACGGAGCTATTACCTTGTTCGGAATGGTAAATTCAGTGCCGTCAGTAACGAATCGTACAAACTCAATGCCATTTGCGCCATGAAGATCAATTGTTGTATAGTAAACGGCATAACCATTCGGAATAATTCCCGATGCCGGTGGATCCCATCGTACAGTAATTTCACGGTTGTTCGGATCATTGCCATTAACCCATTGAGCGGTGACATTGGTAGCTGCATCCGGAGTTTGTGCATAGCCGGAAAATGTCGTAATGGCAAATATACACATCAAGAGAAAGTGTTTGCCATAAGTGTGAGTGAAGTTCATAAGAGCGGAAAAAATTGTGATAAAAATTGAAAAACTTGGTGAATATCCCTGCGCAAGTGATTATTCGTTTCCGGGTGTAATCCATAGTGTGATGAAGATTACACTGCATAGGCAAATCAGAATAATGTTTGTTTCAACCATGAAACCAAAAAAAATGTTAATTTCCCTCAAAGATCAGCATCAGACTATAATCTGGCTTTATATTCGTTGGCAAAGTGTTTGCAGTGCTATATTTGCACCAGAATTTTTATTGTATTTCTATGCAAAAACATGATCATAGCGGTCAATCGGCATTGATTCGATTGGAAAATGTTACGAAATCATTCGATAACACAGAAGTGCTGAAGAATATAACTTTATCTATATTCGAGGGCGATCTTGTTTCTATTATCGGTCCGTCAGGCTGTGGCAAATCTACATTGTTACGTTGCATCAATGCTCTGGAAATTATTGATGGCGGCTCAGTGCGTGTTGCTGATATGGTGCTTGATCGTCGTGCCGGAGCAGATGTATCCCATAAAGAAATTGAAAAGAGAGCGCATCGCTTACGGCAATCTGTTGGTATGGTATTTCAAACATTTAATCTGTTTCCCCATAAAACTATAGTAGAAAATACTATGATGGCACCCATGGTTGTACAAGGTGTAGATAAAGAGATTGCGCGCGAAATAGCACTGCGTCAATTGGACAAAGTGGGATTGAAGTCACTCGCGGAACGTCGTCCTGATCAATTATCCGGCGGACAAATACAAAGAGCGGCAATAGCGCGTGCCTTAGCTATGTCACCGAGTGTGATGTTATACGATGAGCCTACATCTGCCCTTGATCCTGAATTAGTGGGTGAAGTCTTATCAGTTATGCGTGAATTAAATGCTGAGGGTATGACACAAATTATAGTCACCCATGAAATGCAATTTGCCAAAGATGCCAGTGACTATATTGTGTTTATGGATAAAGGCGAAATTGTTGAGATTTTAGCAGAAGAATTTATGGTCGAACACCCAAAAGATATTCGTACTCAAAAGTTTTTGAAAAGAATAATGAGTTTAGGCAGAGAGGATGTAATAAATGGGTAAACAATTTCTACTATGGTTATTTTTCTTATTGAGTTTTTTTCCACACAGTTTACTGTCACAATCAAACGATAATAACGATAATATTATTACCTTCGGAGCTGATGCCCGCAGTGGTGCGCCTTATTGCTTCGCTGACCCGAATAATCCTGAAATTATTAAGGGTTTCGATGTGGACATTATACATGCTGTTGCTGAGGTGATGGGAAAAAGAGCAGTATTTGTACAAAACAGTTATGAGGGTTTAATCTCCGGTTTGGGAAGAAATAATTATGATGTCGTTATTGACGGTATTGTTATTACACCCGAACATTTAGCGGAAGTTGATTTCAGTACACCTTACTATGTGACGAGCCAAACAATTGTAGTACCTGACAATAATAAAACCATTAATTCTTTAGAAGATTGCAGAGGGAAAAAAGTAGGAACGCTAACAGGTTCAGAAGCTTTTATGTTTTTGGAAAAATTCGGTGGCTTAACCGTTCTCAGTTATGAACAAGAAGTATCGGGATATCAAGATTTATTAAATGGCAGAATTGATGCATTTATTATTGATGCACCTGTCGCAATTTATTATGTGCCAACTGTGAAGGGCTTAAAAATCGTTGGCGGTGCTATTGACAGATTGATGTACGGCATAGCGGTTAAAAAAGGTAATATCGTACTCCGTGATGAATTAAGTGCTGCAATAGCAATAATAAAACAGAATGGTAAACTCCGCAATATTCTTGAAAAGTGGAAATTGTGGAATAAAGAAATGGCAGAACTCACAGAAGATAGAAGTCCGTCGAATATAGAGCCGACAGAGTACAATTCTTTTGTAGAATCTATGAATAGAAGCATCAGTTTTCAAGAACGTATTGACCGCTACATATCATTTTTACCTATGTTTGCAAAAGCAGCATGGACGACAATTATTGTTTCGGTCTTTTCCATGATTATGGCAATATCTCTCGGATTGATTCTTGCAATAATTCGTATCTATACTCCTTTTAAATTTATCGCAGTTGCTTATATTGAAATTATTCGGGGAACACCATTATTGGTGCAATTACTTCTCATATTCTATGGTTTACCAAATATCGGTATTCGACTCGATCCATTTATTGCGGGTGTCATTGGGTTGGGATTAAATTATGCCGCATTTGAAGCGGAAAATTATCGCGCCGGATTATTATCAGTGCCACGTTCGCAGTATGAAGCTGCCAAAGCATTAGGTATGACGCAATGGCAAGCATTACGCCATGTGATTTTACCACAATCTGTACGATTAGTTATTCCACCCGTGACTAATGATTTTATATCGCTTTTAAAAGATTCTTCTCTCGTTTCCATGATTACTATAGTGGATTTAACACAACAATACAACTTACTTGCAACTACATATTACGATTATTTCGGCATTGGAATACAAGTAGCTCTCATTTATTTTATTATCGGTATTCCTTTCGTTATACTCTCACGGTGGGCAGAACGAAAAATTGGCAGTAATGGATTACGTCGGAAAAAATACACTTTAAATCTTATCAGATAATAATCTCGTACAATGACGGAAGAGAAAATACTCTCACGATTAAAGATACAAGCCATTGCACTTATTGCAATACTTATTGCTTTAGTCCTCGCCCATCGCACTTATACTCATAGCAATGATAATGGGAAAACAATAGTTTTAGCGATGGAAGGCATCCAGAAGGAAATACTTCTGTCGGATTCCTTATTATTGTTATTAGCTACAAAAAGCACAAACGATACATCCTTAAAATTGAATATTTCTTCGTGTCTTGATACATTGCAAACATATCATAAACGCATTCAAGGCATTATAAAATTGCTCAATATAGAAAACAAACACAACAAAGATGCTACTATTTCCTCTTATCACAGTGTTGAATTATTGACTGTTCAAGAACGATACAAAGAGTATCAAGGCAACTACACGGAGAAAAATCGCATAGCCCTCATACATTCCTTGCAACAATTGAAGCTCTCATCAATAAATTTACAAGCCATTTTTAGGCATCAACTTAATACATATCTCGAAAAAATAGAAATTCACCACAAATACGACTTGCCGATTTTTGTTGTTTTGATGGGGATTACCGGAATGATACTCATTCTACGATTCAATAAAACAATACGTCAAAGAATAGAGCAGAATCGAGATATATTGGAACGCTTGCACTTGTTGTCTATTGTTGCAAAGAAGACAAAAAATACTGTTTTTATTACCGATACCGATATGAGAATACGATGGGTTAATAATGCTTTTGAACAACAAACCGGTTATACATTACAAGAAGTTCAAGGACATCGTCCATCAGAATTTTTGCTACATGATAATGCAGATAAAAACACGGTTGAATCATTGAGGTCTGCACTGGCTTTACAACAATCCTTTAATGGAGAAATTCTCAATATTAATAAAGCAGGACAAGAATATTGGACACAAATACAAACAGACCCAATTTATGATGATAATAATCAATATACCGGCTTTGTTGTCGTAGAATTCGATATTACCGAACATCGAAGGACTCAAGAAGAAATTAAAGCTACGGCACAGTTGCTTGAAAATCTTATGGAAAATATTATAGCCGGTATCTATGTCGAAGATGAAACAAATACAATTATTTACATAAATCAAAAAATCTTCACACTCTTTGGTGATTTTTCAGATAAAAATCATACACTACATAACTCTTCACAATTACTTATTAATTCGATACAACATTACTTCCCTTCACCGAAGCAATTTCTTGAAAATATAATCGCTATTACCTCATCAAGACTCATTATTAATGATGAAATGCATCAATTAGTTGATGGACGTTATATTGAAAGAACATATATTCCATTGGAGCAACAGTCAGGAAAAACTTGGAATGTGTGGATGTATCGTGATGTAACCCGGCGTATGCAATCGGATGAATTATTAAGAAAAAACGAAGAAACACTGCGCAAAGCACAGGAAATTGCAAAAATGGCAAGTTTTGAATCACCTGCTTCAGGCACAAAAGATTACTGGTCAAAAAATCCGGGCATCGCTTTTGGATTTGACCAAAGTGTTGATATTCAGAGTATCAATCTTCAGAAACTTGTGAGCGAAGATGTCTATGCAATGATTCTTGATGAATGGCAAAAATCCATCAAAGAAAAAAAATCTTTTGATATTGATTTTCCGATTGTCCACCAAGATAATAGTATTCATTATGTTCGATGTATAGGTGAACCTCATTTTGATGAACAAGGTAATTACATCGAAATGCTGGGTATTGTCCAAAATATTACTGAAAAAAAATTAGCAGAAATTGCTGTTATGGAAGCTAAAGAAGAATCCGACAGAGCAAACAGAGCAAAGTCGGCATTCTTATCTTCTATGACCCATGAGCTTCGTACTCCTTTAAACGCAATTATTGGATTTTCTCAAATTCTTGAAAACGATATATCTATAACTGATAAACAAAGGGAATTTGTTACAGCTATGTATAAAAGTGGACAACATTTACTGTCAATGATAAATGATGTGTTGGATATGTCCAAAATTGAGGCTGATAAATTAGAATTATGTATTGAGCCATGTAATATTGCAAGTGAGATTGATGATGTGGCAACAATGTTTACCCTGCATTGTCATCGAAAAAATATAGAATTTAAAATAAGTAAAGATTGTAATCTTCCGGCACATATTATGTGTGACAAAAAACGATTACGCCAAATATGGATTAATTTACTTGGAAATGGCGTAAAATTTACCGATAAAGGATATGTAGAATTCACGGCAATAGCAGATGAGTTCTATCAAAATGACGGCAACAATTATGTGATGGCACGTTTTTGCATCAAAGACACAGGAATAGGTATCCATGAAACACGTTTACCAACACTGTATGAACCGTTTATGCAAAGTAATGTTTCAAATAGTGAAGGTACCGGTTTAGGGCTGGCAATTACGGCTAAAATAATAAAAGAGATGAACGGTACTATATCCGTTAGCAGTACTGTCGGAGTAGGTACCGAATTTATTATTAAGCTTCCTTTTCAGATTGTAATTGACGAAGCAATGCACAATACTAAGCATACCGAATTTGTTGTTCGAGGTATTGAAAGTTCATCGGTAAAACCTGTCGCATTGCTTATTGATGATGTAGAGAGTAATTTGTTGGTACATCAAGCATTATTACGTCGCGTGGGTTTTGATTGTGTTCTTGCAAATAATGCCGATACAGCATTGTATCTTGCTGAGCACAAACATCCTACGGTTATTATTTTGGATATTATGATGCCTTTAAAAAATGGCGTAGAGATTATGCGAGATATTCGCTCACAATCATGGGGAAAAACTATACCTATTATTGCGTTGACCGCTAATGGTAAAGCATACAAAAGAGAAGAAATGTTGGGACTCGGTTTTGATGAATTTATCATAAAACCTTTTTTAATAGAACAACTATTTGATGCTATTGAACATACAGCCGGAATAAAGTTTATCCGTGAAAAGAAAATTGTGAAAGATATTTCTCCCTTAAATGATGCCAATGAACTTTTAAATATAAAAAGATTTATTCAATCTTTAGACCCTGCTATACAATCAGATTTAGAAGAAAATATCGAATTTCAGTTCTTCGATACAATTGAGCAGATATTAACCGATATAGCAATTACCCAATCAGATACACACTTTGAAGCATACAGTAATTTATTGCGTTATGCAAAAAACTACAATGTTGCAGCAATGTTAAAAGTGACAGATATATTGAAGAAAAAAGATTAATTCATATAAAAATTACTGTAATTTTACAATAGTATAACACCATTTAATGAAAGGCATTGTGATGTCAAAATTTCAACATTTGTTTTTATTGTGTTTTGTATGCTCCATCTGTATAAACACTCATCTTTTTGCTCAATTAAAGAGTGATGCAAAAAAAGAAATTTTGGAAAAAATTCGAGAAGAATTTTTCAAGGAAAAGATTCGTGTATCACAAGAACAGATAGATTATTGGAAAAAGTATAAAAAAGCAATGCCTGTACATAAAGAGTTACAACACGAGGGATTGCAAAATGATGGAAAGAGTATAACCAGTGAGTATCCTAATGTTGGGGTAAGCGTTTCCAATCAAATAGAATCTGAAGTACATGCTGCCATTAATCCTTTAGATTCTGCAAATATCATTGTATCGCCAATAAATCAGACAGGTAATTTAACGGTACCTATATATTATACAAAGGATTTTGGAAAATCATGGAAAAAAAGTGCTATTAATTTAGGTCCTGCGGTGGCAGAGTCTTTTGTTGCCGGTGGTGGTGACCCTATGTTCGCCTTTGATGCGAATGGTACTGCTTATTTCTCATGGATTAATCTTTATTATATCGCATTTCAATTCGATACAGTGTATGCCGATATGTATTGGGCGTATTCTACCGACGGTGGGGAAACATGGTTAAGAGAGAAAAACGATCTTATTGGCAGAGGATATATTGTGAATCAGCAAATAGAATCTTTTTTTGATAAACAATGGATGATTGTTGATAGAACAAATTCACCATATAGCGGAAATTTGTATTGCGCATTGCTCCATGTGGATGGTGATGATCCTCGTGTTGGTTTACGCACTAAAAATACAAAAGATTCTTTTTTTACAAATTCGACACTTAGACCCCAATCCGGTGATTTTGTCTTTAATCAATTTTCAGGCGTTGATATTGCACCTGATGGCAGTGTTAATATGATTTTTTTGGGGTCAAAAGAGGATATATCCGCAGATGATATGGCGTTTTATCACTTACGTTCAACTGATGGTGGTAAGACATTTGTATCCGAACAAAAAATAACACCGATTATTCATCCACGATTTAGTCCGGAAATAGCTTCTGCAACAACGGTCGGTATCCTTAATCAACGTGTGTATCCTTGCCCGACTATTGTGATAGATAAATCATCATCACCATATCGTGGAAGGCAATATGTGGTGTGGTCCGGTTATGGATCAACACAAAACAATAATAGAGGTTTTGATGTTTTCTTAACATTTTCCGATAATAATGGGGCTACTTGGTCAGAACCAAAAATTGTGAACGATAATACCAACAATTTGATAAGCGATCAATATTATCCTTCGATTGCTGTTAATGATAATGGTGTGGTTATTCTTACGTGGTATGATAGAAGAAATGATCCAGATAATTTGATGACAGAATATTTTATGACATATTCATTTGATGGTGCTCAAACATTCGAGAAAAATTTTTCGGTCTCAAGTCAGGCAACGGATTTTTCAACTGTTGGTCTGCAAAATAGTGGATTTGGGATAGGCGAATATAATCAGACCTTAGCGACCAAACACTATGCAATTCCCGTGTGGGCTGATGCACGAGGAGGCAGTGGCAATCTCAATATTTATGCAGCATTTATTCCGCTGAAAAGAAATATAACATCCGTACAATCATATGATGTGAGTTTGGTATCCGATAACATATCGCTGTCAGTTCCTTATCCCTCACCTTCGCCAAAAGGTGTAGTTTCGTGTGAATATATGGTGAAGAGTGATTGTACAATCACGCTTGATGTTCTTGATATAGAAGGAAAAATAATAATGAGCGTATATCATGGCACAGAAAAAGCAGGAAAACATTCCAGAACATTTCCCACTAAGTCATTTACTACCGGTACATATAGCTGTCGTTTGGTAACACCTTATGGTGTTATAAATCGTCTTTTTATAGTAGAATAACTTTATTTTTGAAAGGTAATACAATAAAGTATTACCTTTCAATTATCTCTTTATTGCTCATGGTATTTGATAATTGCTAAAGTAATATCATCGGATTGTGGCGCACCGTCAGCATGTTTATGTACATGCACCACAATTGTATCAAGGATAGTGTGAGCATCGGTATGGCGCACAGCAAGTGATATTTCTCGTAAAGTATCTTCGCCAAATTCATCATTGTTATTATTCATAGCTTCCGAAACTCCGTCAGTGTACATAACAACAGCATCACCATTGTTTATAGTGACAGTTCCTGTATTATACGGTGGGGCATTTTCTAAAATTCCAAGAATAATTCCTCCGCATTGTAATTCTTCAACAGTACCATTTGCTCTCATAATAAAAGGTGGATTATGCCCCGCATTTATATAAGAGAATGAAGACGTTTCGGGATCAAATAATGCTGCAAAAAAAGTGACAAATTTATCGGGTGATGTATTGTTATACACAATAGCATTGATGCGAGATACAAGCTCATCTAATTTCATGTGAAGTGGAGCCAGAACCCGTAATGCCGCTTGTACATTTGCCATTAATAATGAGGCGGGCATACCTTTACCCGATACATCTGCAATTGCTATGAGTAAACGACCGTCGGCTAAATGGATAAAATCATAATAATCTCCCCCCACATGTTTTGAAGGAATACTTGTTGCAGCACAGGAAAATCCTTGTAATGTGGGTAAGACACTCGGCAATAATCCGCGTTGAATTTCTGTTGCTAACGATAATTCACTTTCGAGCCGCTTTTTTTGTACTTCTTCTTGGAATAATCGAGCATTTTCTAATGCAGATAACATTATATTGCCCATTGATTCGATAAATTGCTCATTCATCGGTGTAAAATCTGTATTGTTAAGTTTACCGCCGACAAAAAGTAACCCGCGTACTTCCCCATGAATAATCATTTTTGTCATGAGTTTTACCCCCGCAGCTTCGAGTAATGCTTTTGTCTGATGACGTACATGCTGAAATGATGAACAGCGTGTTTCATCTGTTGCGATAAGTTCTTCAAGTGTTTCGGTTTGAAACACTGTGGTGAATCTATTGATAACTGTCTCGAACTTCGCATTATTGATTGTAAAAACAGCAAATCTGCTCACCATCATTTGTCCCATCAAGCGATAAGAAAACATTTGCATAATTTGTACTTTTGACAATAAAGCACTAAATTCTCTATTGACTTCAAAAATTGTGGTCAATAATTGATTTTGCATTTCCATTTCATTTTTCTGTCGTACAATATCGGCATTTGTTCTTGCGCTGTGCAAAGCATTCGCTGCAATAGAACATACCAATGTACCATATTGTATTTCTTCCTCGCTTAATATGTTTGACGGTATAGAACCCACACATAGTATTGCCATAACTTTATCATGATGCAGCAAAGGGAAACAATACCGAAAACCATTATCGAATAACACAACTGAAATTTCTCGTGTTATCACAACAGGAGTATTAATTGTGAACAATGGGATTTCCGTAAATTCTACTTTACCCTTTGCAACAAGTATTTTCAATGAATTATTACTCGGCACCAATACACAACTACGCAATAATCGTAATTTCCCCATGACTGTTAAAATGAGAGAATTGCAAATAAAATACTCATCATTGGATTCATTTAATCGAGCACTGAAATCTAATAGTGATTCAAGATTAATCAAGGAAGTCAGCGATGCTTTGTCTGTCATGGCAATCTACGGTAAAGAAATAAGTAATTATGGTAATTTTTCAATGGAAAGCATATTTGTACGCGAGCGTGCAACCAATGGTCTGCCTATAGTAACAACGATTTGCATACCGGAATGTAAATAATGCTTTTTGACAAGCATTTTTTTCAAGTCTTCGATGGTATCGTCAGTTGTTGTCACATTATCCATCAATACGCCTGTTGTGCCCCAAAATAAACCGACGCGCCGTGCAATATTGGGCAATTCCGTCACAGCTATAATCGGTGCTACCGGACGTTTATTAGAAATAAGTAAAGCCGTTTCACCCGACAAACTCAATGTTGCAATAGCATGAATACGTTCATCTTCGGCGATGGACGCTGCTGCTGCTGCAATCAAATCGGTATTTTGTTCTTTTTGTGGCAATCCCTGCACATGACGACGCAATCGTGCATCATCGCGCAACAGTGCTCGTTCTGCCTCGCTGCATATCATGCGCATATAGGCAACGGTATCTATCGGATATGCTCCGACACTTGTTTCTGCACTCAACATGACGCCGTCGGTTCCATCATAAACGGCATTGGCAACATCGCTGGCTTCAGCCCTTGTGGGGCGAGGATTTTGTATCATGCTTTCCAACATCTGTGTTGCTGTAATAACAGGTTTGCCATACATATTACACAGTGCAATAATGCGTTTTTGGACAGTAGGTACCTGCGCTGCCGGAATCTCTACTCCCAAATCACCGCGTGCCACCATAATAGCATTACTCGCTTTGACAATATTGTCTAAATCGTTTACTGCTTCGGGTTTTTCGATTTTTGAACATATCCACATTGAACTGCCATGATGCGCTAAAAAACGTTGTAATAATTGCACATCTTTAGCATTGCGTACAAATGATAAAGCCACATAATCACAACCGTTTTCTATGGCAAAAAGTACATCTTTTTTATCTTTGTCCGACAAAGCCGGCTGACTCACTGAGGTTGAGGGTAAATTCAATCCTTTGCGAGATTTTAATGTTCCGCCATTGATTACCACTGCTTTGACCACTATGCCGTCGGTTGCTCGGACTTCCGCTTTCAATAAGCCATCATCGAACAGTAAAAAATCTCCCTTCTTGACATCTTTTGCGAATGTTGGATATTCTATTGGGATGGTATCATCGGGCAATTTGATTTTTTTTGAGCGAAACGCTGCCGTATCCGCAAAATAGACATCTCTGCCTGTCATAAAAGGAACAGAGCCATTCGGCAGATCACTCACACGGATTTTGGGACCTTGTAAATCGGCAATGATGGGTATATGAAATCCTATTTTTTTCTCGGCTGCACGAATAAAATCCACATATTGCTTATGGACACTATGCGATCCATGTGACATATTTAATCGAAACGCATTTGCTCCCGCATGAAGTAACTCGATAATTTTTTCTTCGGAGCCAATGGCAGGACCCATCGTGCATATAATTTTGGTTTTCTGGTCTAAGAATGGTGCTATGTGCATAAGTGCTATGGTATGGTGTTGTAAAATTATTGGCAAAACTATGGAACAAATGGCTATTGTTCTATGAAATATGGAATAGTAAAATTGCATTCCATCAGAATTCCATCAGAACCGTGGCTGCACATTGGGGGTAGCGGAAGAATTTTATTCATCAAAATCGCATCAAATACTCTATTATTTGGCATATTTTTTTAGATTTGATACTTGTAATTGTGTTTTAGATAGTTTGCAGAGTTGTTTCATTCTTTGAAAGTGGTCGCATGTTCGTCATTATCGGTATAGTTGTCGTCTTTGGTAGTATAGTTGTCGGGTACACAATGCACCATGGCGACCTTGCTATTTTATGGCAGTTGAATGAGTTTATCATTATCGGCGGTGCGGCATTGGGTTCGATGCTTATCGCCAATCCTTTGAATGTCACTATTGGTGTTTTCAAAGGAGTTATAGGAACTCTTAAGGGAAGTAAACTCACAAAAGCAACCTATTTAGAGCTTATGCAGCTTTTATTCGAGCTGTTTAATTTTGCTAAGCGTGAAGGAGTGATTGCCCTTGAACCACATATAGAAAACCCTTCATCCAGTTCGATTTTTACCAAGTATCCGACATTTCTTGGTAATCATCATGCTACCGATTTTTTATGCGATACCTTAAAAATAGTGCTTGGTGGCGGTGCTTCGCCATATGATTTGGAAGAGCTCATGGACATTGATCTTGAAACAGCCCATAGGGAAGAATTGCAAGTGCCCACAGCATTAGCAACGGTGTCAGATGCTTTTCCGGGTCTGGGTATCGTGGCGGCAGTACTTGGGGTTATCATCACTATGGGTATTATTGATCAGCCACCGGCAGTCATTGGTAGCAGCGTGGGTGCGGCTCTTGTAGGAACATTCTTCGGGGTATTGATGGCGTATGGTGTGGTGGGACCTATTGCCAAGAATATGGAAAATGCAGTGCATGAAGCAGAGCATTATATGACGGCAATAAAAGTGGCTTTACTGTCATTTGCCAAAGGGTCACCCGCTTCTGTGTCCGTAGAATTTGCCCGACGCAGTATCCCTCCTCATATTCGTCCATCGTTCAAAGAAACCGAAGAAGCAACCAAAAAAGCACGATAATCTCATTAAAGAGAAATTTACATGGAAAATACAGAACAACCCATAATTAAAAAAAAGAAAAAAGCTGCTCATCATGGTCATCATGGCGGTGCATGGAAAGTAGCGTATGCCGATTTTGTGACGGCGATGATGGCATTTTTCTTGGTGATGTGGATTCTTGGTCTTAGCGATGCGACCAAAAAAGGGGTAGCACAGTTTTTTACCGAGCCCGGCGCATTCAGCTTTTTGCAAGGGAAAGCATTGCCTGTGGCAGTAGATAATATTAAACCCACTACAGGACAAGGCAAAGAAGATGGGAAAAAATCAGGCGGTAAGGATGCATATAAATTAACTGATTCCATGCGTAAAGCAATAGTTGTGGAAAAAATTCAAGACTCAGCACGAATAAAAAGTTTAGAAAAATCTGTTAAAGACCAAATTCAAGAATTAGCAAAAAAAGACCAAAATTTAGCAAAACTAATCAGTTCATTAAATGTGCAAATAACTCAAGAAGGGCTGCGTATTGAATTAGTAGAAAATGAGGAAAGTGTATTTTTTGAAGTAGGAAGTGCCCGTCTTAATAAGCAAGCGATTACTTTATTACAGCAACTTGGAGCAGAGGTGGGTAAAATCCCCAATTTTGTGGAAATTGAAGGACATACCGATACTCGCGGTTATGGTAAAAACACGGGTTATGGTAATTGGGAATTATCGGCAGACAGAGCCAACAGTGCCCGCCGTGTGATGGAAAGTAATGGACTTTGGGAAGGGCAAGTCATTGGCGTAAAAGGTTATGCCGACAGAAAATTACGCACTCCGGAAAATCCTTTTGACATCAGCAATCGTCGTGTGACAATTTTGGTTCGTTATAAATCCGATAATGAAATACTCCCCCGATAAGCACAAACCGGATAGCAATATGACTCTCGCAATGTTGTAGAATAAATATATCACTTCGACATAAATCCAGTCAGAATTTCATCTGAATTTCGACTTAAAGCTATAAGGTTTCAAAAACCTTATAGGTTTGGAAAAAACATTGAGAATTTGGGAGC
>ERZ761603.1563-NODE-1563-length-16921-cov-82.096585_pt1 | contig 16921 bp, 14 predicted proteins | sample MGYA00511879_ERZ761603 | MGnify/ENA primary metagenome ERZ761603 (study PRJEB28899, sample SAMN02850040) | bioreactor sludge metagenome | biome: EBPR Sludge; feature: EBPR Bioreactor; material: flocular biomat | place: Australia: Thorneside Wastwater Treatment... | reverse complement strand
ATTCTTCGACGGCACCTGAGCCACCCTTCAAAGCCCCTTCACCCAGTGCGCCGTCCACTGCTCGACCTGGCCACGCCATTCAGCGGTAGCAAAGGTGTGGTTCGCCTCGGGCAGATGATGACAAGTGACGCGCGGTGAGGCCATCAAGCGGCGCCACCCTCGCGCGCTCGAGGCAAGCTGCAGAAAGGCCTGCGCCGTAAGGTCGTTGCCGCTGAGGATGACGAGCAGGCGTACGCCAGGCGCTCGGCCAAGCGCTTGCAGGACGCGCTCGGCGAGCGGCCGAGTGGGCGGTGGCCCATCGCCCACGGCATCCTCACTCGGCGCCGCAGCCAGACGCGTGCCAAACGCTTTGCACACCGACTGCCAGAGATCGCGCAGCGACGCGAGCACGCGCACCTCGCCGCGCAGCAGACGCCGCCAGAAAGCGGTATTGAGCAAACGGCCAAGGTAGTAGAAGCGAAGTTGCGCCGCTGCCGTAGCGTCCTCGCCGCCGGCGTTCGGGTTGAGCATGACGACCCCGGCTACGCGCGCATCGTCGGGGACATACAGCGCAGCCGCTGAAGCGGCACCACACAGGCCCCAGAGCACGACCCCATCAAGTTCGGGAACCTCGTTCATCAGCGCATCGATGGCACAGCGTAGATCGTCTGCCAGCCCATCTACGCCCAGCGCTGGCGGCCCCTCGCTGTCGCCCAGACCATGGTAGTCGAAACGCAGTGAAGCGATGCCTCGCTCAGCCAGATGACGACAGAGCAGAGTAAATTGACGATGGCTGCCAGCCCGGTACTGCGGCCCGCCGACGACAATGACGACACCTCGGCGTATCGGCTGCCTCGGAACCGCCACGACACCGACCAGGCGCAGCCCATTGCAGGCAAAGACGATCGGCCGCTCGGCAAAACTGCTCACGTCCATGCGCCAGCGGCCAAGGCCGTCGCTTCAACCAGCGTTGGGCACTGAACCAGTTCAGCCGAGTTTGCCGTTCCCCAAAACGCTTCACCCTCGACCACGCTCAGGCTCAGCGTGCTGCCCGCTGCACGCCATTCGTCGACCAGCCGGGCGGTGGCCGGCGCGGGCGGACGTCCGCGTTCAGCGACCACTTCGAACCACTCGATCGGGCAAGACGGACGCGCTGGCAGCAGGGTCCGTGCGATCAATCCGCTCGCCAGACCGGGGCTCAGTCGGTAGCCGGCAATTTCGACCGCTTCGCCGGCCAGCAGGCTGGTGCGCAACTGAGCAACAGAGGTGCCGGCAGCGGCGCCGCTAAGCATCGCATTGGCCACGCGCAGGCGTAAGAACTGCGTCAGGAAAGCCTCGCCGCTGATCACCGGCTGCCACAGAATGCACCTGTCGTACAGCGTCGGGGCGGCAAGCGCGCACTCGGCCGCCAGGAGGCCACCGAGACGCATCCCCCAAAGCACCACCCGGCGATACCCACAAATCTGCAGCCAATCGGTCGCCAGTGCGACGTCTTCGCGCCAGGTATCCCAGGTCGCGTCCGCAAAGTCGCCGGAACTGTCGCCACAACCGTACAGATCGATCAGCAGAACACCGATTCCCATGTCGCAGATTCGCCGGGCCGTCTGAGCGACGACATGCCGCGACTTGTTCATCTCCTCGGCGAACGGCGGAACGAAAACGACCGCTCGCCCCGTCGCCGATCGCTCGTTGGGTCGGTGATGCACGCACAGGCGTACCCCCGTCCGCGCCGGGAGAAAGAAGGCCTCCACCACGCACAACCGGCCAGCGAATCAATCGCTAAGGCGCTGATCCACGAATTCCGCCAGGCTGCCGAGCGTGGCGAAGGTCGAAGCATCGAGTTGATCGTCGTCGATCACGATGCCAAAGTTCTCTTCGAGCGCCGTGATCAAGGCGACGACCGCCATTGAATCCAACTCTGGCAAGCTGCCCAGCAAAGGCGAGCTGGCGACCAGACTGTCCCGGCGCGCACCCAGTTGAAGGACGTCTGCAATTACGGTTCTGACCCGGTCAATCGTTGCCACTCTACTGCTCCCTTCATGCTAGGCTGTCGAAGAGCCAGCATCATAAGGAATTCAATCAACCTTGTGAAGGCTCGCGCCGCCATGCGAGAAGTCCGCAATGACCATGTCTGGCGCTTAGCTTCTCGCCGAAATGCGCGCGGACGAGAAGGGGCAGGCTGCCGCGCCGGCGCTACGCGCTACCCAGATGCCCTGCTACAATCCGCTGGCGGTCTTGTACCACCATAACAGTAGAGGAGACGAACCATGACCAATACCGCTCAAATGACTGTTGCGCAGGATGTCCAGCCAGAGCATGCAGCCGTTCTCGCGGCGCCCGATGCGCCAGAGGCAACGGTGGGCGAGATTCCCGCCATTCAACCAAGAATGGCCGAGTTGCTGGAATTGACCCGGTCTACCGACGGCAGTCTGACACCCAAGGAAATCAACGCTCAGCTTGACCGAGTGCTGCGCGACTACGATGAGCTGACCGCCCTGTACGCCGACAACCATCGCCGTATCGACGCTGCGCTGGCTGAACTCCGCCAGGCCGGCGACGAGGCGGAGAGCCAGGTGCACCGACTGGCGGCCGACCTGCAACAGCAAAGCCTCTCGCTCAGTTCGCATGCCACCGCCAGCCAGCGCCAGATCGACACGCTGCGCGGCGAGACGGTGGACTGGCTGAATGGCGCTGAGCAAGGTTGGCAAGCTCGCTTCACCAGCAGCAGTGCGCGGCTGAGCAGCGAAGTGGAACGTCTCGACGGCGACATTGCGACGCTCGCCGGACTGTTCAAGGCGCAAGAGCAGATCATCGCTGAGCAGCGTCGGCGCCTCGACCAGTTCGACGTCACCTGCGAACTGCTGGATAGCGCAACGCGCGGCAACAAGAGCCGCATTGAAGCCGTGCGCGAGCAGGCCGAAAAGCAGCAAACGATCGTCGAAGCGCGGCTCGATGGCCTTGGCGCGCTGCAGCGCGAGCACTATGCCGAATTCCAATCGCTGCAGGGCCTGGTCGGCGTCGTGCGCTCGGAAACGCAACGCCTGGATGGCGCAATCGGAGAAGTGGCGGCAGCGCTGGCGGAGCATGCGGGGGCAACGCGAGATGGTTTCAGAAAGACCCATCTGGCCATCGCCGGTCTGCTACTGTTGACGCTGGCGGGTTTCGCCCTGGTCAAGTGGGCACCCGGCTTCGCCCCGACAAGCACGGAAACGGTACTGGCGAAGAGTGAGGCGCGCATGGCTGAGGTCGGCAATCAGCTCGCGGCACTGGCTGCCAGCGACACGGCACGCCGGCAAGACGAGAGCGAGCAACAGGCACGCATAGCGCTGGTCACCGACAAGGTGGCCGACCTTGAGAAGAGCCTTGCCGAGTTGCGCGCAGCGCTCGCGAACACGCCTGCCCAGGGTGCCGGACCGCGCGTGCTGCATGATCGCCAGTGGCTGCTCGGCCAATCACCAAAAGCCTACACCGTACAGTTGGTGCTTTCGCCCAGCCAGGCCGATATGGCGCGTTTCGTCGACCGCAACATCAAGCCTCTGGCGCGCCATTCGCTCGCTTTCGCGGCCACCGAGTACCAGCAGCGTGAGCATTACAGTCTGTTCCTCGGCACCTTCGCTACGGTAAGCCAGGCGCGCGCTGCGATTGCCAGCCTGCCCCCCGAACTGCGTGCCAATCAACCATGGGTCCGTCAGTTCCAGTCGATCCAGGCTTCCTTGCGCTAGACGCCGGGCGCCAGCGGGCCGCCACCCGGCAGCGCCCCGCTGGCGCGCGCGAACAGTAAGACGAACGGCTCGTAGGACACGCCAATGCGCAGCAAGATTGTTACCGCCGACGAAGCGATTGCCCTGATTCGTGATGGCGACACGCTGGCAAGCACGGGATTCGTCCAGACGGGCTTTGCCGAAGCCCTGCTGTCAGCACTTGAACGCCGCTTTCTCGCGACCGGCAGCCCACGGAATCTGACCCTGTTCGCGGCCGCCGGCCAGGGCGACGGCAATAGCCTGGGGCTCAATCACCTCGGACACGAAGGACTGCTGCGCCGTGTGGTCGCCGGCCACTGGGGGCGTATGCCGAAGGTTGCCGAACTGGCGCTTGCCAACCGCATCCAGGCGTACAACCTGCCGCAGGGAATCATCTGCCAGTTGTTCCGCGACCTGGCTGGCGGCAAACCCGGCTCATTCTCCAAGGTCGGACTTCACACCTTCGTCGATCCGCGCTACGGCGGCGGGCGAATCAATGCGGCGACGACCCGCGACATCGTCAAACTGGTCGAGGTCGATGGCGAGGAATGGCTGTTCTACAAGGTTGGCCGAGTAAATGTCGCCTTCGTCCGCGGAACCACTGCCGACACCTTCGGCAACATCACGATGGAACGGGAAGCGCTGACGCTGAACAATCTCGCGATGGCCATGGCAGCCAAGAATAGCAATGGCATCGTCATGGCGCAGGTCGAACGAATTGCCGAGCGCAACGGGCTGGCGCCGCGCCAGGTCAAGATCCCGGGAATACTGGTCGACTGCGTGGTCGTCGCCGAGCCAGCGCAACACATGCAGACGCTGGCCACGCCGTACAACGCCGCCTACGCCGGCGAGTTCCGTGTGCCCGCAGCCAGCCTGGTATCCACGCCGCTGACCGAGCGCAAGATCATCGCCCGCCGCGCTGCCTTTGAATTGCCACCGAACGGCATCATCAACCTTGGTGTCGGGATGCCGGAGGGCGTCTCGGCGGTTGCCAACGAGGAACGGATTTCGCACTTGCTGACGCTGACCGTCGAATCCGGTCTGATCGGAGGAATCCCGGCCAGCGGGGGCAACTTCGGCACCGGCGTAAACATGGATGCTGTGATCGACGAGAATCAGCAGTTCGACTTCTACGACGGTGGCGGTCTCGACATGGCTTGCCTCGGCATGGCCCAGTGCGACGCCGCCGGCAACGTCGACGTCAGCCGTTACGGCGGGCGGCTGACCGGCGCCGGCGGTTTCATCAACATCAGTCAGAACGCCCGCCTGGTCGTTTTCGTCGGTACGTTTACCGGCAAGGGCCTGCAAGTTGCGGTTGATGACGGCAAATTGCGCATCGTGCGGGAAGGCCAGCAGCGCAAGTTTCTTCGCCAGGTCGAACAGATTACCTTCAACGGCCAGTACGCCTACGATCGCGGGAAGCCCGTGTATTACGTCACCGAACGCTGCGTATTTCGCCGCGTCCGCCGAGGGCTGGCGCTGATCGAGGTGGCGCCCGGCATCGATGTCGAGCGCGACATCCTGCAGCACATGGAGTTTTCCCCGGTCATCGGCGAGTACGGCGAGATGGACGCGCGCATCTTCAATCCCAATCCGATGGGGCTGGAGGCCGAACTGCTCAACCTGTCGCTGCCGGAAAGGGTGATCTACGATCCGGAGCGCAACATCCTTTTTCTCAACTTCGAGGGGATGCACGTGCGCGTTTTGGAAGACGTCAAGGCGATCTGGGACATCTGCGAACTGCGCTGTCGAGCGGCGGGCAAACGGGTCGGCGTGATCATCAACTACGACCGCTTCCGCATCAATCAGGACATGTACGACGCCTACGCCGAAATGGATCGCCACTTCCTGGCGAACTACTTCAGCCAGATCACGCGCTATGCAACGAGCGCCTTCCTGCGTGCCAAGCTGGGTGAGGCCTTCGCTGCGCGCAGCATCGCGCCGCACGTCTTCGAACGGCGCGAAGAAGCGCAGGCGTTTCTCGGTGCGCGCAGCAGTGACGATGGCCGCGGCGCCTGAGGCTGCTTGCCGTCCGACGCGTAGCGTTGCATCATGCAATTTCGGCAACCACCACCAACCGGAGAAAAAATGATGCTGGCGCAAAAACTTGCTCTCGTAACGGGCGCCGCGCGCGGGATTGGCCTGTCGGTCGCGCGCGATCTCGCTTCCGCCGGGTGCCGGGTGCTGATGATCGGGCGCGTCCCCGAGGCGATCGAAGAGGCTGCCCGGCAGCTTCGTGAAGGCGGTTCCGACGTCGTGCCGCACGTCGCCGATGTCACCGATCCGAGCGCTGTTGCCGCCCTTGCCGCGCGCGTACGGCGTGAGTTCGGGCGCGCCGACATCCTGGTCAACAATGCCGGCGTCTTCCTCGAAGCCAAGGATTTTGCCCTGCCGCAGGCGTCCAGCGTCTTCGCCGTGGATCCTGAAATCGTGCAGGCGACATTCGCCTGCAATGCGCTTGCTCCACTGCGTCTGATCCAGGCGATCGTTCCGATCATGCGCGAGGGCGGCTGGGGGCGCATCGTCAACGTTTCATCCGGCATGGGGCAGCTCGCCGAGATGGAAGGCTTCTGGCCGGGCTACCGGATGTCGAAGGCGGCCCTGAATGCCTTGACGCGACTGACCGCCAGGGAACTCGAGGGCAGTCCGCTCAAGATCAACTCGGTTTGCCCAGGCTGGTGCCGAACCGACATGGGCGGCGCGAACGCGACGCGCAGCGCCGACGAGGGGGCCGCAGGAATCGTCTGGGCCGCGCTCCTCCCGGAAGACGGACCGAATGGCGGGTTCTTCCGCGACGGCAAACCGATCCAATGGTGAGTCACAACGTTGCGAAAGGGCATGTTTGGCCAGCAAGTGTGCCATAATCGCCCGTCCCCGCTGGATCGCGCCGGCACGCAGTGAGGTTTGCGCCGCGCCACCCGAACTTACCGCCCGAGCAAGAGGCGGCATTTCGCCAGCCGGGCTCTGGAGGAGTGAATGTCCGGCTGGCTGAGGAGGAATGCCCCGTGAATGGTTTGTTGAAGCTTGCCAAGCTGATCGATTGGCTCACCGAGCGCATCGGCAAGAGCATCATCTGGCTCGTACTCATCGTTACCCTGATTGGCGCCGGCAACGCCGTCATGCGCTACACGTTCAACTACAGTTCGAACGCGTTTCTGGAAATCCAGTGGTACATGTTCTCGGCGATCTTTCTCTTCGGCGCCGGCTACACGCTGATGCGCAACGAGCACGTGCGTATCGACCTGATTGCCGGGCGACTGTCGAAGCGGGCGCAGACCTGGATCGACATCTTCGGCATCATCGTCTTCCTGATGCCAATGGCAATCGCGGTAATGGTCATGTCGTGGCCGATCTTTCTCCTCGCGCTGCAGAACAACGAACAATCGAGCAATGCTGGCGGGCTCGTCGTCTGGCCAGTGCGCCTGCTCGTCCCGATCGGCTTCTTCCTGCTCGTCCTGCAGGGAATTTCAGAGCTCATCAAGCGCGTCGGATTCCTCCTCGGCATGTGCCCCGATCCAACCGAGAAGCCGCGCAAGCCGACGCCTGAAGAGGAACTCGCACTGGCCATCAAGGCACAGAAAGGAGAACTGTGATGAGCGAATTCCTGATCGCCAACATGGCGCCGATCATCTTCGCTTCGATGGTCGTCTTTCTCCTCGTCGGTTTTCCAGTTTCCTTTGCGCTGGCAGCCAACGGCATCTTTTTCGGCCTGATCGGCATCGAACTCGGCCTGCTCGGACCACAACTGTTCCAGGCCTTGCCCGATCGCATCTTCGGGATCATGAGCAACGACACGCTGCTCGCCATCCCCTTCTTCACCTTCATGGGGCTGATCCTCGAGCGCTCGGGAATGGCCGAGGATCTGCTTGACACGATCGGTCAGTTGTTCGGCCCCTTGCGCGGCGGACTCGCCTTTGCCGTCATCCTGGTCGGCGCACTGCTCGCCGCGACGACCGGTGTCGTCGCCGCGTCGGTGATTTCGATGGGTCTCATCTCGCTGCCGATCATGCTCCGCTACGGCTATGACAAGAAAATTGCCAGCGGCGTGATTGCCGCGTCCGGGACGCTGGCGCAGATCATCCCGCCGTCGCTGGTGCTGATCATCATGGCCGACCAGTTGGGCAAATCGGTCGGCGACATGTATGCCGGCGCGTTCATCCCGGGCCTCACGCTGACCTTGTTCTATGTCGGGTATATCGTTCTGGTCGCCATCTTCAAGCCGCGCTGGGTGCCCGCCCTGCCCAGCGAAGCGCGTACCCTGCATGGCGCCAAACTGCTGCTGCGCGTGCTGACGACGCTGGTTCCGCCGCTGATGCTGATCTTTCTGGTCCTCGGAACGATCTTCCTGGGCATTGCGACGCCGACCGAGGGTGGCGCGATGGGCGCGACAGGCGCCTTGATCATGGCCCTGATTCGCCGGCGACTGAGCTGGGGACTGCTCAAACAGGCCATGGAGACAACGGCCAAACTGACGACTTTTGTCGTCTTCATCCTGGTTGGCGCGCGCGTCTTTTCGCTCACCTTCTACGGCGTGGACGGCCACAAATGGGTCGAGCATCTGCTCACCGGCTTGCCGGGGGGTGAAATCGGCTTCCTGATCGTGGTCAACGTGCTGGTCTTCCTGCTCGCCTTCTTCCTCGATTTCTTCGAGTTGTCGTTCATCGTCGTACCCCTGCTCGGGCCGGTAGCACAAGCGCTGGGCATCGACCTGATCTGGTTCGGCGTCCTGCTGGCGGTGAACATGCAGACCTCGTTCATGCACCCGCCATTTGGTTTCGCGCTCTTCTATCTGCGCTCGGTCGCTCCGGCCTCGGTAAAGTCGACCGACATCTACTGGGGTGCAATTCCCTTCGTCTGCATCCAGATCATCATGGTCGGCATTCTCATCTTCTTCCCACAGTTGGTCACCGTGGGTCTCGACAAGGAAGAGAAGATCGATCTTGATGCGGTCAAGATCGAGATGCCGACCTCCGACTACGGCACCCCGACAGCCCCGTCGCCCGCCGAGCTGCAGGACAAGCCAACGGGCAGCAGCCAAGAGGGAACAGATGACGCTGGCAAGGCGATTCTTGAAGCGCTGAAAAAGGATTCTGGCAAGTAGAAGTGTGGCGGTCAGCGCCTGGCCGCTACCGGCAGGCGCAACCCAGCCGCACGGCGACCGTCCCCGCCGCTTGTACCAAGCTCTCCGCTCCCCGCTTGAAGCAGCGGGATGACACGAAAAAACGGAGGCTGACGCCTCCGTTTTTGCGCGCTGCTTACGCCAGGCAGACGCAGCGCGCGGCTGCTCCTGCCTGAAGCGCAGTGCGGGCTACTTGCGCGTATGCATGAAGTTGGCGTAGGCGCCTTCGGCAATTCGGAACCACAGGTTCTGATCGTCCATGAACTTCCTGTAGTCGTCATAGACCTTCTTGAACTCGGCGTTTTTCGCCGAGGTCTCGGCGTAAAGCTCCATCGCTGCCTTGTGGCACGCCTCCATCACCTCGCGCGGAAACTGCTTCAACTGCGTTCCCGAGCCGACGAGTTGCTTGAGCGCCGTCGGATTCTTCGCGTCATATTTCGACATCATGTCGACGTGCGCGTCTGCGCAGGCGATCTGTATGATCGCCTGATACTCTTTCGGCAGTTCAGCCCACTTCTTGGTGTTGACGTAGGCCGACACCTGCGGTCCACCCTCCCACCAGCCTGGATAGTAATAGAACTTGGCAACCTTGTTGAAGCCGAGCTTCTGATCGTCGTAGGGGCCGATCCATTCAGCGGCATCGATGGTTCCTTTTTCGAGCGCCGGATAGATATCGCCACCCGGAATCTGCTGTGGAACCGCGCCCAGCTTGCTGAGGACAGCGCCGGCAAAGCCGCCGATCCTGATCTTCAGCCCTTTCAGATCAGCAACCGTCTTGATTTCCTTGCGGTACCAGCCGCCCATCTGGGTGCCTGTATTGCCGCATGGAATGGTCAGAATGTTCGACTTGGCAAAGAACTCGCCGAGCAGCTTGGCGCCGTTGCCGTGCCGGATCCACGCATCCATCTGGCGGTTGGTCATTCCGAAGGGAACGGCTGTCTCCAGCGCGTAGGTCGGATCCTTGCCAAAGAAGTAGTACGACACCGTGTGACCCATCTCGACTGTACCATCCTTGACCGCGTCAAACACGGCCGGACCGGGAACGATTTCGCCGCCTGCGAAGACCTGGATCTGGAACTTCCCGCCGGTTGCCTCGGCGACCCGGCGGGCCATGTGTTCGGCGCCACCGTAGATCGTATCGAGGCTTTTCGGAAAGCTCGACGCCAGGCGCCACTTGATCGTTGGAGCATTCTGGGCAATCGCCGGCATGGCCAGGCTTCCGGCCGCCAGACCAACGCCGGCGTTTTTCAGGAACGAACGTCTTTCCACGATTTGTCTCCTTTAAGGTTGTTGTAGACGAGTTGCGCGCCGATTATAGCGAAATCAGTCGTGTATGGATAATGGTCTTGGCCTGTCCGGGGTTGAGCACGAGCCTCACCCAGCGTCAACCCGGTGCGTCTGCTCACCCGTCGGTGGTCGGATGGCGCGGAAAAAAGCAGGAAAGCGGTCGGAAAGCCTGACTGATCGAGCGTGTATCAGCCTACTTGCCGGCCACCTTCATCTGTTCGATGAGGAGCGAGCCGACCTGCTTCGAGCCTCTGATCAGCACGTCGTTGCCAACGGCCGCGACGTTCCGGAACATCTCGGTCAGGTTACCGGCAATGGTGATCTCCTCCACCGGGTAGGCAATCTCGCCATTTTCGACCCAGAAACCAGCCGCCCCGCGCGAATAGTCGCCGGTCACATAGTTCACGCCATGACCCAGCAGATCGGTCACCAGCAGACCGCGGTTCATCTTCTTGAGCAAGCCATGGAAGTCGCGCTTTCCTGATCGTACGATGAGGTTATGGCAACCGCCGGCGTTGCCGGTAGTCGGCAGACCCAGCTTGCGCCCACTGTAGGCGCTCAGGAAATAGCCCTGCAGCCGTCCACCCTCGACCACTTCGCGCTCGCGCGTTGCCACACCATCGCTGTCGAAATACGTGCTGGCCAGCGCTTTCGCCAGATGCGGCCGCTCGCTGATCTGTACCTTGCGGGAAAAGACGCGTTTGCCCAGCCGGTCGACCAGAAACGATGTTTTGCGATACAGGCTTCCGCCGCTCGCCGCATGCACGAAGTGGCCGATCAGCGAAGATGCCAGCGGCGCCTCGAAAAGGACTGGTACGCGGCAGGTTCTGATCTTGCGTGCGCCGAGGCGAGCCACCGCACGCCGCGCGGCCTGTTCCCCGATTGCTTCGGGAGATCCGATTGCCTGCGCCTCGCGTGCGATGGCGAACCACTCGTCACGCTGCATCTGTTCGCTCTTGCCAGCGATGACCGAACACGCCAGATAATGCCGGGACGTCGGAAAACCGCCAATGAAGCCCAGACTGTTGGCTGAGACGAACTGGCCTTCCTGGATCGACACCGTAGCACCTTCCGAATTGCTGATCTGCGGGCTGCAGGCGAAGGCTGCCTGCTCGCAGCGCTGCGCGAGTTCGACTGCGCCTTCGACCGAAAGCGACCACGGATGATGGAGGTCGAGCGATGGCAGGCGAGCGCAATCCATGGCCAGCAGCTCGCGTTCAGGCAGACCGGCGCAAGGATCGGGGGCAGTGAAGCGGGCAATGCTGAGCGCGGCGTCTACCGTTTCGCGCAGCGCCGTCGTAGAAAATACCGAGGTGCTCGCCTGACCCTTGCGCTGCCCGAGATACACGCTCAGCGAAATCGCCTTGTCGCGGTTGAACTCGATCGTTTCGACGGAACCGCAGCGGACAGTGACCGACTGTCCGAAACCGTCCGAAACGTCAACCTCGCAAGCGCTTGCTCCCTGCCGCTCGGCGTAGGCGAGAACGTCACGGGCAAGTTCCTGCAGCGTTGCGAAGGGGTAGCTGAAACGCGACTGGCGGCCAGCGGCCGTATTGGCATCGGACATGAGATCGTTGGCCGGCGGAGAAAGCCGTTATCATAGCAGTTCCCCCGGAGCGCTAGCGCCTCGCATCCTGCCGTCAGGCTTGCCTCCGGCCAGCTAAGAGAGGCAAGCACGCCGATGAATGCGCGCGAACAAGACCCAGTCCCGCTGTCGAAGACACGCCGCAAGCGGATGATGGAGGATCTGCAGGCGCTCGGTGAACAGCTCGTTGACCTGTCGGCCGAGCGCTTGCAGCGCATGCCACTGCCGGAAGACCTGCGTGCTGCTGTTGACGCGGCACGCGGAATGCAACGACACAATGACGCCCGGCGACGCCAGATGCAGTTCATTGGTCGCCTGATGCGGCAGGTCGATGCCGAACCGCTGCGCCAGGCGCTTGCCGTCGTGCGCGGTGAAGCGGCCTCGGAAGTCGCACGCCAGCAGCGAATTGAACAACTGCGCGCCGACATTCTGGCCGACGAGCGGACGCTGCAACGCATGGCCAACGAGTTCCCGGCGCTCGACCTGCAGCGCTTGCGTTCGCTGCGCCGTTCTGCCCTGCTCGAACAGGCGCAGGACAAGCCACCGCGCAGCTTCCGGGCCCTTTACCGCGAGTTGCGGGAACTGGCGCCCGCTGACCTGGAGACCGCGAATGACGAACACGACGAGCAACGGTGAATTGCTGATCGGACTTGTATCGATCAGTGACCGGGCATCACAGGGGGTATACCCGGATGAGGGACTTCCGGCCCTCGAAACGTGGCTGGCCAGCGCCCTGGCCAGCCCGTGGCGCTGCACGCGACACCTGATTCCCGACGATCGTCCGGCGATCGAACAAGTGTTGGTCGACCTCGTCGATCGCCAAGGCTGCCACCTCGTGCTGACCACGGGCGGCACCGGGCCGGCGAAGCGCGACCTCACACCGGAGGCGACCGTGGCCGTTGCCGACAAGGTCCTGCCAGGGTTTGGCGAGGAAATGCGGCGAATCAGCCGCTATTTCGTGCCGACCGCGCTCCTCTCACGGCAAGTCGCGGTAGTTCGCGGTCAGGCGCTGATCATCAACCTGCCCGGGCAGCCCAAGGCAATCCGGGAAACGCTCGAAGGCGTGCGGGCAGACGATGGGCGCATCATGGTCGAGGGCATTTTTGCTGCCGTTCCCTACTGCCTCGATCTGATCGGCGGCCCGTTCGTCGAAACCGTCGACCAGGTGGTCAAGGCCTTCCGGCCAAAATCCGCCGTGCGTGGCACCAAGCATTGACCCGGCGCCAGGCCACTGCTACCTAGCTCGACTCGTCGTTGAAGCGGGCGATTTCGTAGTCTGCGCCGCTTTCTTCCAGTTCAACCGGCAGCAGTCGGTGGACCGAGCCGCCATGCACGAACTCCAGATTCTCGCGCACGTTGAAGCTGCCCAGCGGCAAGACGATGCGCGTCACGGCGAGCTCCCCGTCGACCGGCAACCAGATGCCCGGAATCGCGGTAGCGGCCGAAAAGCCGCTGCGCCGCGGCTGCAGCCGGATACTCAACGCCTGATTGGAAAGCAACTGGACGCCCAGACTGGCGCGCGCTCCGGGCAATCGATTGAAACGCCGCGCGACACCAAGCAACCAGGTCGCGCTGCCGTCCGCCCGGCCAACCAAGAGCCTGCCCAGACGCGCCGAGCCGCCCGAGTTGTCGGCAAAGCACGCCTGAAAACCGCCGACACTGACGTTCTCGACGACCCAGCTCTCGATCGTAGCCGCTTTCTCGGTCAATGCAGCAGCCGGCGCCAGACCCACAGCATAACAGTCCTCGAAACCGGTGAACACCGACATCCGCGTCTTCACCGCATGCCGCTTGTGTCGCCTGCGTGGCGGCTGTGCTGCCCAGTAGATGTGCAGATGACGCAGTACGGAGAGGACGGCACGCGCCGGGTATTCGCCCCCGAGATCGAGATCGGCCGGCAGTTCGCCCCGCTCCACCTTGTGCATCAGGTCATCAAGCGACTTCAGCGCGGCTCCCGCTGTGAAGAAGCGCAAGCCGGGTCGCGCATTTCCCGGGTGGCGAGCCAGACGGGTCGGCAAAGAGTCGGCCGCCGCGTCAAGCCAATACACACTGTCCTTGCGGCAATCGGTAGAGAGAACGAAGTTCGGCAGGAAGTGGGTAATCAGACGGTCGGCCAATTCGATCTGGGCAGGTGCCAGACTGTCCATCGAAGAGGCAAAGAAGACGATCGCGTGCAGGTACAGCTGACCGGTGCTGATCAGCCCGCGTTGCGACGGATAAAGCTGCAGCGGCTTTTGCGCGTGGCCGTTCGCTTCGGCTTCCAGGTAGATCTGCCCTAGCCGCCGCCAGACGTCCAGGTCTACCGGGCCATAGCGATAGGACAGCCACTTGATCTGCATGTAGTACGCCGCTTGCGCACGCGCCATGGCAAGCGGCAAGGAAGCCTTGAACGCTTCTGCGCCTTTCCCCTTGGAATCCATTCGGCTCTGTTCGACGCATCCGACATAGAGACCGGCAACCAACTGCCAATAGCCGGAATTTGTCGCCCACAGACGATCCTCCTCCAGCTTGGACAGCGGCTGCTTCGCCAAATAGTCGCGCGCCAGCCGGCGCAGATGCGGCTGCGCCGCGTCGTCGAGCTGACGAACGATGTCAAAATACTGGTCGAGACGGAACCCGGAACTCTTGCGCAGCGAATCGAACCAGTCCACGATCTCCTCGACGGCCTGCGCCGGTCTAGCCGTCAGCAACTCGGTGAGCGTCTGTTTCAGCTCCTTGGCATCAGCCAGCGGATGATCAGGGCGCTGAGGAAAAAATCTTAGGATCATTGGCAGCCAGCCTTTTGACAGATCGCGAGAGCCATGCAGTCCATTGTAAACCAGTACGCCAGGGCGTGCCGGCTTGCCTCCGGGTAAACGCACGTCGAATCAGCCGTCCGCGTGTGCCGGGTGACGCGAGTCGTGCGGTCAGGCGAGAGCGCCGGCAAAGCGACATGCAGCGCGCGTCGCTGCCGGTGCCGGCCAGCCGCACGCTGGGCGATCGGTCACCCAACGACGGCCGCCGTATCGACCGTGCTGCTCGCGGCGGCCTGGACAACTCGCTTCAACTAGAATAGCTGCTTTTTCCCTTCTGCTGCGAGCCAACATGATCCGTACCCGTTTTGCCCCGTCGCCGACCGGCTTCCTGCATGTCGGCGGAGCCCGTACGGCCCTTTTCTCCTGGGCCTTCGCCCGTCGGCACGGGGGCAGTTTCATCCTGCGCGTCGAGGACACCGACCTTGCCCGCTCGACGCCGGAGGCAGTGCAGGCGATTCTCGACGGCATGCACTGGCTCGGCCTGAGCTACGACGAAGGCCCGTTCTACCAGACCCAGCGCATGGATCGCTATCGCACAGTCATCCAGGAAATGCTTGCCGCAGGTACGGCCTACTTCTGCTACACATCGGCGGAAGAACTCGCCGGGCTACGTGAAGCACAGCGCGCGCACGGCCTGAAGCCCCGCTACGACGGCCGCTGGCGGCCCGAGCCTGGGAAAGCCTTGCCGGCACCGCCCGCCGGCGTATTGCCGGTCGTCCGTTTCCGCAACCCGACGACCGGCGTCGTCGCCTGGGACGACCTGGTCAAGGGTCGCATTGAAATTGCCAACAGCGAACTCGACGATCTGGTCATCGCGCGTGCGGACGGAACGCCGACCTACAACTTCTGCGTCGTCGTCGACGATTGGGATATGGCAATCTCGCACGTCATCCGTGGTGACGACCATGTCAACAACACCCCGCGCCAGATCAACATCCTGCAGGCGCTTGGCGCGCGCGTACCGTACTACGCGCATCTGTCGATGATCCTCGGCAGCGACGGACAGAAGCTCTCGAAGCGTCACGGCGCGGTCAGCGTCATGCAATACGATGAGGCAGGCTACCTGCCGCAAGCCGTGGTGAATTACCTTGCCCGCCTTGGCTGGTCGCACGGCGACGACGAAGTATTCTCGGCCGAGCAGTTCTGTCAGTGGTTCGACCTCGACCACATCACACCGTCTGCGGCGCAATTCAACCCCGAGAAGCTGGACTGGTTGAATGCCTGGTATCTGAAACAGGCGGACAATGGAGACCTCGCGCAAGCAGTGACCAAACGACTGGCGGCACGCTCGCTCAGGCTCAGCGAAGCCGCCCCACTGGCGGAGATCGTCGGCGTGTACAAGGAGCGCGTGGCCAACCTGAACCAACTGACCGACGCGGTGGCCCTCTTCCACGGCGACCTGCAGCCGCCGGCGGATCTGGTGCACAAGCACCTGACGGCACGAGCGCTCCCAGTGCTACGCGGGTTCACCTGCCGTCTGGCCGACATCGAGTGGGAAGCGCCAGCGATTGCCGGGTTGATCAAGGACTGCGTCGCCAGAAGCGGCATTCGAATGCCGGAGCTGGCGATGCCCTTGCGTGTGCTCCTCACCGGCCAGGAACACACCCCGTCGGTCGATCTCCTGCTGACGCTCTTTGCGCGCCAGACCGCACTCACGCGACTGCGCGCAATAGATTCCGACGAAGGCGTGAGCTGAGACACGAAGCGCGCGGCAGCCAACCCCGGCGCACGTGGCAGCACGCACTGCGCCTTTTCCGGCAAGCCGGCTAGCCGGAGTTCAATCAATCGTTTTATCATGCGCGCTGATGGTTTTTTTCCGGAAACGCCTGCTGGCCATGAAGGAGCAGTTCAATGTCGATGAATGAAAACATGCTGCTGGTCGCTGCTGCCGTGTTTGCGGTGTTTCTGGTCGCGAGCTTCTTCATCGCCCGCCGCTCTGCGCGCAACCGGCTCGAGCAACGTACGCGCTGGCGGCCTGTCGAGCCGGGCGAAGCCCTGCCGCCTGTTGGCGAAGCCCGCCGTACACAAGAGGTCATACCCGCCGAGGAAACAGCCGGAACAGAAGCGGCAGGGGGGCCGGAAGCGCTTCGGCAGCAAGCTGGACGAAGCGCCGAAGATGAGGCGCGACGAGTAGCCGAACTCCAGGCGACCGAGCAAGCCGAGCGCCAAGCAGCCGCACGCTCCGCCGAGGAAGCGGCCCGCCGCGAACGCGAACGGCAGGCCGCCGAAGAAGCTGCCCGACAAGCCGCCGAACACCGGGCCGCCGAAGAAGCCCGTCGGGCCGCCGCACGTGCCGCCGAGGAAGCCGCACAACGCGAAGCGCAGCGGCTGGCTGCCGAGGAAGCCGCTCGCCGCGAACGCGAGCGGCAGGCCGCCGAAGAAGCTGCCCGGCAAGCCGCCGAACGTCAGGCCGCCG
>ERZ761603.1562-NODE-1562-length-16936-cov-5.057639_pt1 | contig 16936 bp, 11 predicted proteins | sample MGYA00511879_ERZ761603 | MGnify/ENA primary metagenome ERZ761603 (study PRJEB28899, sample SAMN02850040) | bioreactor sludge metagenome | biome: EBPR Sludge; feature: EBPR Bioreactor; material: flocular biomat | place: Australia: Thorneside Wastwater Treatment... | reverse complement strand
CAGCTCTTCGTGAAGATCCTGCCTGAGAGCGCCGCATTGGATGCGCGCTGCGAGCGCGCGCCGGCCTATCCCGGGAGCAAGGACTACTACCTGGTGCCGGAAGAACTCATCACCGGCGACCGCAAGCTGCCGGAGCTGTTGCTGCGGATGGCGGAAGTGCTGCCGTTGCCGAAAGGGAAGAAGCCGCGCCGGAAGCCTTAAGCCGCCCTCACAGCCCCAGCCTCCGCACCATCCCGATCACATCCTCCTTCTCCAGCTCCAGGTGCTCGGCATGGAGCCCGGCCTCGCGCGCGCCGACCACATGCTGGATGCTGTCGTCGATGAAGAGCGTGCGCGCGGGGTCCGCATGGTGCTGCGCCACCACATGCTGGAAGATGCCGGCGTTGGGCTTGCGCATGCCGAGCTCGCAGCTGTAGTAGGCCCCGTGGAAGATCCCTTTGAAGTCGCCGATGCCCAGGTCGCGCGCGATGATGGCCTCGAAGGCGGGCACATGGATGGCGTTGGTGTTGCTGAGCAGCAGCAGCCGGTAGCGTTGCTTCAGCTCCCTCACCAGGGCTATGCGCTCCCGCGGGATGGTGCCGAGCATGGCGTTCCAGCCGGCGTCGATGTCGGTATCGGAGAGGTCGGCGTGCAGCAGGGCGCGCACCTCGTCGCGGAAGCCGGCAGGCGTGAGCTCGCCCGTCTCGAAGCGATCGAAGAGGTCGGTCTGCTTCGCCTTGGAGTAGAGCGCTCCGAAATCGGGGAATCCGAGCGCGGCGAAGTGGCGGGCGCTGGCGGCGTAGTCCACATCGATGAGCACCCCGCCGAGGTCGAGGATGAGGGTGTCGGTCGACTCCTTCATGGGGCCAAAGCTATCGGGGCGGTTCATCGGCACACCGACAAGTGGTAGCAGGCCTGGCGGGCCTCGCGCGTGGCGAACAGCTGCTTATCGCGTGCACGGTGCCCGGCAATCACTTCGGCGAGCGTTTCGGCCAGGAAGACCTGTTGGCAGCCGGCGAGCGGCAGTTCCTTGCCGTCCTTGTCCACGAACCTCATGTACGACAGGTCCATGGAGGTGCCATGCGTGTGCGGCGCATCCGCATCCCGCGTCGCATTCACGTTACCCCGCCCCAAGTTGCGCTGGTCCTGCCGCGTCCGGAACAGGCTGGTGACCTTAATGCGCGCCCCGGCCAGGTCGGTGCGGGCGATGCGGCCCTTGAAGTCATCGGCAATGGCGTGCAGCACCTGCTTCGCTGCCGGTGTGAGGTAGGGCCGGCCATGCGCCATGGGCGCCACCCAGAAGGCAGCGGTGCTTTCCACCGGAACAAGTCCGATCGCCCCTTTCGCCAAGTGCTGATCCAGGGCCTTTGCGTCGGCAATGGGTTTCACGCCGGCCATCTGGGAGCGCTTCTTGTAGGCGGGCAGGAGGTCCTTGAGCTTGCCGCTGTGATGCTTGAAGGGGTAGCGAGAGCAGTCTACAGGTGCCGGGGCCCGGTTCTCCGCCCGTGGGGATGGTGGGGGCGGCGCAGGCTCACCCCAGTAGGCAAGGAGGACCAGGAAGAGGCCGGCCAGCAACGCCCCGACCAGGAGGATGAGGCGTCGCCGCCGGCGTCGCCGGCGCTTCGGCGGCAGGGGAGAAGGCGCTGGCGCGGTGCGCAGGCGATTGATCGGTGGCTGGCCGGAGGGGTGGGAACGGGACATGCGGTCCGCGGTGCGCGCAAGGTAGCCCGCAGGTACTTTTGCGGCCTGCCTCCAGGGACGGCTCACGTTCTTCGGGTAAATGACCGGGCCTGTAGCTCAGCGGTCAGAGCAGGGGACTCATAATCCCTTGGTCGCAGGTTCAAATCCTGCCAGGCCCACAACAGAGCCCGTCAATAGGGATTCACCGCGCTCACGCGGATGAACACGTCATCGATGAGCGCCCTAGAACTGCGCTCACGGTCCCAGAAATAGAAGCTGAGGCGGTCTCCGGACTCCAGCGCAGGCACGGGAATCCGGTATTCGATCTGCTCCCATTTCCCCGGGGACCCGGGCATCGGATTCATGCGGAACGGCTCGTAGAACGCGGTGCTGCCATCGGGGCGCTTCACATCGGTGACGCCCATGAGCGCTTGCGAGTCGCGGCTCTCCCTTTCGTAGCGCTGCAGTCCCACCTCAAGGAAGAGGTCGCGCCCGGTGGGCAGCCGGTCCGTGCCTGCCTCGAATTTCAGCCCGAATTCGTCGGTTCCATCGAAGACCACCGCGTTGGAGCCGCTGTAGGCATCCTTCCGGTGGCGGATGCCGCCCCCGCTCCAGTGCGCGCAGCGATGCTCGAAGTCGCAGCTCTCCTCCAGCACAGGCGTCATGCCGTTGGGGTTGAAGGGCGGGGCTTGGTAGTTGCCTCCGAATTGCCCCCGATGCCGGTCATCCCAGCGCAGGAAGGCCCGCACGTATTTCGCACGGTCCATGCTCTCGTGGTGCAGGATGAAGGCATGGTACTGCCACATCTGGAAGAGCAGCAACGCGCTGCACAGCACGATGAAGGCCCGGATGGCCAGCCACGCCCGGCCGTGCAGGGTATGGAGCAGGAGGGCCAGCGGAACAGCCAGCACCGGATAGTGGTCCACGAAGACCCGGCTGCCGAATCCGCTGCCGTAGTACCAGATCCACCAAGCGCTGATCACGTAGGTGTTGGCCGCCCAGTACAGCAGCATGGACCAGCCGCGCACGCGGTCATGCCTGAGCAGACGCACGGTTCCCACAAGGGTGAGCAGAAGGACGGGGGCCCACAGGAAGAGGCCGCGGCGGAACCCGAACAGCACCTTGATGACCTCCGGCCGGTCCCAATGGAAGCCTTCCCCGCGGTAGCCGTAGGCGTACCATTGGCCGATCTGCGCATGCCAGAGGATCGGCTGGATGGCCATCACGGCGAAGCATGCCAGCAATGCGGCGAAGAGCACGGCCGGTCGCTGCATCACGCGCCGGATGGCGGGCCGCCAGGCCTCACCCAGCACCACGGGCACGGCCAGGATCACCAGGCTATTCACCGGCCGGATGAGGATGATGAGCCCCAACAGCGCAGCTGCAGGGACGGCCCACCAGCTTCGGCCCTCCTCGCCCAGCCGATGCACGAGGAGCAGGAAGACGGCCACGGCGCAGAAGGAGTAGACATGGGACCATCCCGGCTGCAGCGCGCTGTATTGGAGCAGCTGGGTGCCCAGTCCGATGGCCGCAATTGACCAGGCCACGGCGCCTTCTCGCACCCCAAGGCGCAGAAGCAGTGCGCGCAAGGCTAAAAGGCCGATGAGCAGATAGGCCCAGGCCCCGATGCTCAGTGCGCGCATCTCATGCTCGCTGAGGCCATCGCGCGGGGCCCTAGGGTCGCTCAGTGCGATGTCGTGCCCGATGGCGAACCATGGCGCCATCATCAAGGAGGTGCCGCAGAAGTACTTGTTGAGCGTCCCGGTGGGGGTCTGCCTCACATACTCCCATTGATAGGGCTCGCGGCCCAGATCGTGCCGGATGAATAGCGCCTGCAAGTAGCCGTAGTAGCCCTTCACATCGCTCCTTACCACCGTGTTCGCCAAGCCGTCCTTCGGCCCAGGCCAAAGGCCCCTCAGGGCGATGAAGGCGTTCACCGCCATCACGAGCAGCACGAGGAGCAGGGAGGGGCTGGGACGGGGCATGACGGGGGCGTGAAGATGGCGAACGGGCTACTTTCGCCCGATGCTACGGGGAGCCGCATGAAGAAGGTGATCGTTACGGGCGGGGCAGGGTTCATCGGGTCACACACGGTGGTTGAACTGGCTGCGGCCGGCTTCGAGCCGGTGCTTGTGGACGATCTGCGCAACAGCGAGGAGCGGGTGCTCGATGGCATCGTGGCCATTGCCGGGCATCGGCCCGCCCTCCACCGCGTGGATTGCACGGATGAACGGGCCATGCGTGCCGTGCTGGCGCAAGAGGGCAGGGTCCATGGGGTCATTCACTTCGCGGCTGACAAGGCCGTGGGCGAGAGCGTGCAGGACCCGGTGAAATACTACCTGAACAACATCGGCTCGCTTGCCGTGCTCCTGAGGGTGATGCGCGACCACGGTGTGGATCGGCTGGTGTTCTCCTCCAGCTGCACGGTTTACGGGCAGCCGGAGGAATTGCCGGTGAGCGAGCGCGCCCCCGACCGCAATGCCGCCTCCCCCTACGGCTTCACCAAGGTGGCGTGCGAGCAGTTGGTGAGGGACCAGAGCGCGGCTGTTGCCGGGCTGAAGGCCGTGATGCTCCGGTATTTCAATCCCATTGGCGCCCATCCCTCCGGGCTCATCGGCGAACTGCCGCGCGGAGTGCCCAGCAACCTGGTACCATACATCACGCAGACAGCGGCCGGGCTACGCGAACGCCTGCGGATCAATGGGGATGATTATGCCACCGCCGACGGAACCTGCGTGCGGGATTACATCCATGTGGTGGACCTGGCCCAGGCGCATGTGGCAGCACTCTCGTGGATGGAGCCGAGGCCGGCACCGGTCTGCGAAGTCTTCAATCTGGGCACCGGCACCGGGCATACGGTGATGGAGGTGGTGACCACCTTCATCCGTGAAACAGGCGTGCAGCTGCCATACGAGATTGGCCCTCGACGCCCCGGCGATGTGGAGGCGGTGTATGCCGACACCACGCGGAGCCGCGAGGTGCTGGGCTGGCAGACCAGGCGCACGCTGGCCGATGCGCTGCGTGATGCGTGGAGGTGGCAGCAGGCATTGGCTGCGCGATAGGCCCGCCGCATCGTGCGTAGGCCGCCCCCACGTGGAAGTGCCATCGATTCGCGCCGCGTATTCCCGGTCGATCATCCGTTCCCGGCCAGGGGACCGTGCGGGCCATCCAAGGGCAAGCATGATCTTTGGAGCATGCGCCAGCTGCTCCTCGTCGTACTCTGCTCCACCAACGTGTTGCACGCCCAGCAATGGAATTGGGCAGCCGGTGCGGGTGCTGGCGGTAATGTGGACTTCTGTTACGACATCGCCACCGACAGCCAGGGCAATGCCTACTGGGTAGGCAGCCTGGCCGGCACGGTGGACTTCGGCTGCGGCACGATCACCGATGGATCGAGCGATGTGATGGGCTTCATCGCCAAGCGAAGCCCGGACGGCACGTGCCAGTGGGTGCGTGCGATTACGGTGGGCTTCAACGATGCGTGGGCCTATGGTGTGGCCATCGACGCGGCGGACCGCATCTACGTGACGGGCAGCTACAACGGCAACGCTGATTTCGGCAATGGCGTCACGCTGTACAGCCTGGGTATCGATGACATCTTCCTGGCGCGGTACGACACGGTGGGTACCTGCCTGTGGGCGCGGCGCGCCGGCAGCAGTGCCAGCAACGATGAGGCGCGCGGCGTGGCGGTGTCGCCCGATGGCGGGATCTTCATAGCGGGTTTCAGCGGGGGCACCACCATCGCGTTCGACGGGATCAGCATCCCCAATGCGGGCAACTTCCGCCAGTTGGTGATCGCGCGCTATGATAGCCTGGGCACCGTGCAGTGGGCACGCGCCAGCACGGGCAACGGCCAGGGCAAGAGCTGCCAGGACATCAGCGTGGCGGGTGACCGCGTGTTCGTGACCGGACAGGTCGGTTTCACCGTTGCGAGCTACGATGGAATTGCCCTTACGCCCGGGAGTGCCGGTTCCTATCTCTACGTGCTGGCCACCGATCTGGACGGCAACGGTGTCTGGGCCCGCAGCTATGGCAACGGCGACAATGAGGGCATGGGCATCAGCGCCGATACCCTGGGCAATGTGTTCGTGGCGGCACGCCTGTGGGGGAACCTGTTCCTGCCGGACGATACGCTCACCTCGGCGAGCAGCAACGATGATATCCTGTTGATGAAGCTGGACCGAGAGGGCGCCTTCCACTGGGCGCAGAGCACTGGTTCCGCCCAGCGCGACCTGGCGTGGGACGTGGACGCCGATGGCATGGGCAATGTGCTGGTGGCCGCACATTTCCAACAGAGCATCGACTTCTTCGGCACGCCGTTCACGGCGCTGGGTGGTGAGGATGCGCTGATCGCGAAGCTGGATGGCGATGGGAACGTTGTGTGGGCTTCACGCCCAAGTGGCTTCCAGCGCGACATTCCGCTGTGCATCCATCGCCAGGCCACGGCGCCGAACAGTATCTTCTTCGGTGGGTACTACTGGGGAGTCATCACCTATGGCGGCAGCACCATCGACGATGTAAGCAATGGGGACGCGATGCTGGTGGCCGGCATCGACACCACCTTCGCGGTGAGCACCTATGCCGCGCCCGTCTGCCCCGGTGCCTGCGATGGTGTGGCGTATGCCTTCACCCATGGTGATGCGCCCTTCACCTTCGCGTGGAACACCGGCGCCAGCACATCATCGGTGGCGGGCTTGTGCCCTGGAAGCTACGTGGTGGAAGTTACGGATGGCAACGGCCAGGTGCACGCGGATACCCTTGTCGTGGTTGAGCGCATCGATCCAGGGTACACGGTGCAGCTGCAGGGCGATTCGCTGTGGGTGGAAGGCGGTGTGGGCTGGACCTGGTACTTGAACGGAACAGGGCTGGTGAGCGTCAGTGCCTCGGTGGTCGCTGCGGTGAACGGCGACTACCATGCGCTGGTCACCGATGTGTTCGGCTGTGTGTGGAGCACGGACACGGTGCAGGTGTTGAGTACGGCCATGATGGATCTGACCGGTCAGGGCCTGCGCGCCTGGCCGAACCCGATGGCGGATGTGCTGCACGTGCAGGGCCTATCGCCAGGCATGGCATTGGAGCTCCGCGATGCCTTGGGCCGGTTGATCTGGCAAGGGCAGGCGGTATCGGACCGGCTCACGATCTCCATAGGCGGACTACCGCACGGCAGCTATTTGTTGCGGACGGATAGCGGAGTGCTTCGGCTGGTGCGCTGAGCAGTGGTACACGCGCCCGACGATCGGTCAATACACCAGCTCGAAGTTGAGGTGCTCCTTCTTCCGCTCGTAGTTGTCGATCAGCGCCTGGCGCATTTCAGGTAGCGCGGCGATACGCAGATAGACCTCCTGTTTGATCTCTTCGATACGCTCCGCGCTGGGCTTGGCCTTCAGTTCTTCAGCGAACGGGGCCTTGGCTGCGCTCCATGGTCCGAAGCTGTCCTCCATCTCCCAGATGGTCATGTAGCAGAAGGCCGCATGATGCGGGTGATCCGGTGATGCACTGAGTTCACGCACTTTGTTGATCCCCACACAGATGTGCAGGGTCGGCTCTCCGTCCATGATGTGCAGGTAGTAGAAGTGCGCAGCGATGCGAAGGGCGCTGTCAATTGGCAAAGGCGCTAATTGGACAGTACGAATGCTACGCAGGTACAACTCCTTGAAGTCGGTCTCGGCTTCGAGCAGGGAGCGCAGCCGTTGCCGAATGGCTGAGGTGTCAGGGAGCATTTCCTGCAACTTCTGGTCGTGGGCATAGGTGTCGGAGAAGATGCTGTAGAGATACAGATGATATGGCCAGAGCGCCGTGCAACGGGCATGAAGGGAAGGGTCCGGCGGTAGACTGTCCGGACCGGTATTGATATAGGCGCCTGTCTCTCCTTCGATCACATCGAAGGTGAACAGGTCGGCAAAGGCGATGCTAACGGGCGGTTCTTGAGCTTCGGCACCACGGGTGGATGCCACGGTGAGCATGACACCGAGCAGCAAGCCAGCAATGGAAGTCAAGGATCGCATGGGATTAAGGTAACCGCTCTGGATCTCCAGTATGCAACCCGTGCTGACCTGATACTTCGTAAGCGGTTCCCCTCATTGTCTGATCGTCCGATCGCCCGATCGTCTGATCCTCCGGTCCTCACTCCACCTTCTTCACGTTGTCGTCCGGCACTCGGTCGAAGAAGAGGTGCATGGGATCGATCGCAGCCCGCACTGGCTTCGTGCGGCTCACCAGCGTTACCGTGTTCTCGCCGGTCTTGAGCCGTACGCGTTGCTGCACCAGGATGGCGCCTTCGTCCTCGTCCTCGCCGGGTTCCGCCAGCAGCCCCACATCGATCCAGTCGTTCATGGGCACAGGGGTCTCGCGGCCCAACGTGTCAGCATGGTTCTTCTCGGCGTGCAGGGTGATAGTGACGCGGTAGCTGCTATCGGCCTGCTGTTGTGCGGTCGCTGAGAGTACCCGGTTGTTGTACAGCGTGATGTACTTGAAGTGGTCCTCCAGCAAGTAGGTGAGGCTGTCCGGCGTCACGCGGTCCAGTTCGCGGTACATGTCCAGCGCGGTGGGGTAGGGCGGGGGACGGTAGGCGAAGGAATCCACCAGCGCCTTGAAGGCCTTGTTGAGCGTGTCCTCGCCGAGGAAGCTGCGCATGGAGTAGAGCACCACACTCCCCTTGTTGTAGTGCACATAGCCCTGGTTCTCCACCTCCAGGAGAGGAAGTTCGCGCTGGCTCTCGAAGCCGCGTGCACGCTGGTATTTGTCGCTCTCCAGCTTCAGGAATTTGCGCATGTGGTCCGGGCCGTACTCCTTCTCCATCACCATCAGCGCGCTGTACTGGCTCATGCTCTCGCTGAGCAGGGTGGAGCCCTGCATGTCGGCGCCGATCACCTGGTGCGCCCACCATTGGTGCCCCATCTCGTGCGCCACCACGTAGAACACCATGTCAATGTCCTCCTGCGCACTGAGGTCGGTGATGAAGCCGATGGCCTCGCTGTAGGGCATGGTGCCCGGGAAGGCCTGCGCGAAGGTGAAGTAGCGCGGGAACTCCAGGATGCGCACTTGTTTGTGGCGGTACGGACCGAAGTGGGTGGTGTAGTAGTCCAGCGCCTTCTTCATGCTGTTCACCATGCGTGGCACGTTCACGGCGTGGGCGGGATCGTAGTACACCTCCACGTCCACCGGTTCGCCGCCACCGGAAGGGGTCCAGCGCTGGCGTTCCACGGCGTAGCGGGCGCTCAGGAAGCTGTAGAAGTTCATGCTGGGGTGGTCGAGCTCGTACTGGAAGTAGCGACGGCCGTTGGCGGTCCACTCCTTGCGCAGTGAGCCGGGCGCCACGGCGATCTGGTCGGCCTCGGTGCTGATGGTGGTGCGCACGTTCACCCAGTCGCTGTAGGGGAACAGGTAGGTGTGCCGGCGCTGCGCGGGATCTTCCGTGAGGCGAGGCATGCGTTCCTTCTCGGGCAGCCCGCGCTTGCGCCGTTCATTGCGATCGCTGAGTTCGCCGTCCGCCGAGTAGCCGATGTGCGGCAGCAGGTCCATGTTGTTGAAGAAGGTGCCGTTCTCCACCAGCTGGATGAAGGAGACCTCGTTCTCGAAGCCCTTCTCCGCATAGCCGCCCTTCACGGTGAAGCGCAGTTCCTCGCCCGGTTGCAGCGGTCGCGCCAAGCGGTAGATGAAGTAGTCGAGCTTCTCATCATGCAATACCTGTTCGGCGCCAGGGATCTCAAGCGTGATGCGCTCATCATCGGGCAGGATGAAGTGCACCGAGTCGATGGCCACATCGTACACGTTGCGCGTGATGACCTCCGCCTCGTAGTTCAGGCGGCGCTCGCTCGGCCACAGCTCGATGGCAAAGGTGATATCCTGGTAGTGCGGCTGTGGAATGCCCTGGTACTTCTTGTAGGTGCGCTCGTAGCGCTCGGCCTCGTCCTCCTGCACATCACCGGTGGTGTATTTGTTCAGCACCTTGGTGTTGTAGTAGCCCCACGCGCCGAGCAGCACCCAGAGGACGACCAGCGGCAGGGCGATGGCTTTGTTGGCACCGAAGCGCACACCGGCCGTGCTGAACCGCCAGCGCGCGCCTTCCTCCCGGCCGCGCACGGTGAAGAGGAAGGCCACGAACAACAGGAGCAGTCCGAAGACCCACCAATAAGTTTTGAAGAAGATCCACCCCGGAATGGTGGGACCATAGCCCGCCATGTCGGAATACCGGATCCCCGGAGAGCCACCCATGATCACCAGGTTGCTCGATACGTCGATGCCGTTCCAGAGGAAGATGTTCAGCGTGACGATGAGGATGAACACGAAGAAGCCCAGGTACTTGTTGTTCACCAGGGTATGCACGCAGAGGGCGAGCATCGTGAGGAACCCGAAGCTGACGAGCGCGGGCCCGATGAGGTAGAACAGGTAGACCGAGGGCTGCAGGTGGGTCCACCCGTTAAGCAGTTGGGTGATCATGCCCGCGGCCGTGCTCAGCAGAATCACGATGGCGAGGAGCACCAGCATGGTGGTGAACTTCGCCAGCAGGCCCAGGCCGGTGGGCAGGGGCAGCGCATCATGGATGTCCTGCATGCCGGCATCGCGTTCGCGCCACACCAGCACACCGCTGTAGAAGGTGACGATGATGATGACGTAGAGGAAGAGGTTGCCCTCGATGAGGTCGATGACGTTGTAGGTGACCGGATAGGTCACGTTGTCGTACATCTCGGTGACCACGCTGAGCGAGGTGAACAGCTGGATCACACCGAGCAGCATCACGATGATGAAGACCGGTCCCGTGACCACGGCGCGCAGGTCGCTGCGCACCTGCCGCATGAACTGGCGCCAGCGGGCCGACGCGCCATAGCTGCGAGCGGCCTTGGGCAGCACGGTGGCCTTGGTCACCAGGCCTTCCTGTTCAACGGCAACGGCGCCGGCCTTCTGCTTGCGTTCGTGGAAGCTGAAGCGCCAGTAGCCGAAGAGGAACACGCCGATGGAGATGGCGATCCACAGCAGCCGGTTCCACAGCAACACACCGTCCATGGGCAGCAGCAGCGTGTTCTTCTCGCTCACGGTCCAGTACTTGGTCACCTTGTCGGCCGCATTGCCTCCGAAGGGATCCAGCAGGGCACCGATCAGCTCGTTGTCCAGGTCGCTCATCAGGCTCTGCGAGATGAGGTAGCCCACGATGAGGACGATGGCCGTGACGAAGCTGGCGATGGTGCTACGCGTGAGCGAGGCCACGGCGAAGATCACGGCCGCAGCGAAGAGCACGTTCGGTGCGGCGATGAGCAGGAAGCCCTGCAGGTGCGGCGCCAGCAGGTTCGGACCGATGCGCACGGGGTCCAGCCAGGGCATCCAGCTGCCCACCACGATGCCGAGGCTGATGCCCAGCATGGGGATGAGCGCGATGAGCGTGCTGCCGATGAACTTGCCCACCAGGTACTGTGTCTTCGTCACCGGGGTGCTGAAGACGATCTGCGCCGTGCGGTAGTGGAAGTCGCGGATGGCGGCGGCATTGACGAACGCGGTGACCATGAGCAGCCCTAGGAAGCTCATGATCGTGTAGAAGTTGTAGACCACGTTCGGGGCGTTGCGGTACACGTTGCCCGAACTGCCGCCGATCACGATGTTCTCCGTGGCCGTGGCGCCGAAGGTCATCAGGGCCAGCAGCAGCAGGAAGATGTACACCATGGGCTGTCGGAGCGCATGGCGCACCTCGAAGGCGAGGATCCGGTACAGCATCAGGCGGCGGGTTGAAGGTCGGCGGTGCGGATGGCGCTGAAGAAGACATCCTCCAGGTTGGGCTCGGCCGGGGCAAAGCCCTCCTCCGGACGCGTATCGCTGAGCACGTGGATGATGGGACGCCCGGCCACGAGCTTGTTGCTGATCAGCAGGTGCCGGCGGTCGTGGTCCTCCAACTCGCTCTTGGCGATGGCCTTCTCCCACACCCGTCCGTTCAGTTCCTTCAGGGCATCGGCTGGGGCACCGGCGTACAGCAACCGGCCCTTGTTGATGATGGCCATGCGCGAGCACAGCTCCTGCACGTCCTGCACGATGTGGGTGCTGAGGATCACCACCACGTTCTCACCGATCTCGGTGAGCAGGTTGTAGAAGCGGTTGCGTTCGCCGGGGTCGAGGCCGGCGGTGGGCTCGTCCACGATGATGAGCTTCGGTTCACCGATGAGGGCCTGCGCGATGCCGAAGCGCTGTTTCATGCCGCCGCTGAAGCCCGCGATCTTCCGCTTGCGGTGCTCCCACAGGTTCACCTTCTGGAGTAGTGCCGCCACCAGGGCCTTGCGCTCGCCGTTGCGCGTGATGCCCTTCAGCAGGGCGATGTGGTCCAGCATGTCGGCGGCGCTCACCCGGGGGTAGACCCCGAACTCCTGGGGCAGGTAGCCGAGCACCTTGCGCACCTCGTCCTTTCGCTTCAGCACGTCCAGGTCACCGAGCATCGCGGTGCCGGCATCGGCCTCCTGCAGGGTGGCCAGGATGCGCATCAGGGTGCTCTTGCCGGCGCCGTTGGGCCCCAGCAGGCCGAACATGCCGGTGGGGATGGTGAGGCTCACGTTGTCCAGCGCTTTTACGCCGTTGCCGTAGGTCTTGCTGAGGCCGTTGATGACGAGTTGCATGCAGAGGTGGGGGTTATGCAGGTGTGAAGATGGAGCGCTCCCCCGAACCGTCAAGTCGGCCGTGTATGGGCGGTGGAGGCTTGGGATGGACGGTGAGGAGTGGCGCATGCGGGAGGGAGCGACGACGGCACTCCCACTCAAGGGATGTGGTGCCCTTTTTTGCCCCCTCGGTGGACGTTTACTGATCAGCACGTGTCTTATGGCCAATCGGATGCCCATGCGCTTACCAAGTACCCTCCTCGTAGGCTTGATGGCAGTCTCTTCCACCGCCCAACAGGTCGATTGGATGACCAGCTCACCGGTGGGCTACATAATGAACCCCGGTATGCCGCGGCACACGCTGGCATCTGCCCCCGGGCATCTGGTGGCCGCGCGCATGGTGGATGTGCACTTCATCTATGGCGTAACGCCTTACGGCTCGGTGGCGCTCGATGCGCTCGATCCTGCCACGGGCGGCACGCTGCTTTCGTGCCTGCTCCTGGATTCGGTATCGGTCCGTGCGGTCGTTGTGGACCCGGCCGGCATCGCCTACATCGCCGGCCGCTTCATGGGTGATGTGCTCGAGTTCTGCGATGGTTCACAGCTGGCCGGCGTGGGCGGGACCCTGTTCACGGAGAACCACTTCCTGCTCTCTTGGGACCTTGCCAGCGGTGCCCCCCTGTGGATGCGGAACCTCTCCGCCACCTACCCCCAGTGCGAGGACGTGCCCTCCCTGGCACTTGATCCCGAGGGCCACCTGTGGTACATCATGCAGAATTTCCTCGATGGGTACTTGGTACGTGTGGATGTTGCGGGCAACGACGTGGATGCCCGTGCGATCGATGGCATCCGTCGGTTCGGCACCATCAGTTTCGACCCCTGGGGTGGTGCGTATGTGAGCGGCTCCTGCGAGAACGGTACGCTCACCTTCGGCGGTCAGGGATTCCCGGTGGAGAGCGACGAGGGCTACAACATGTTCCTGCTGCGCTACAGGCCGGATGGCACGGCGGGCTTCGCGCAGTTCGCGGCGGATGCCACCTTCCAGGACCCGACCGTGGTGGCCACCGCTGATGGGCATGCGTACCTGGCCGGGGTGCTGATGCAGCCGGAGGCCAGCTGGGGCGGGTTGCTCTTCACGGGGTCGAACTGGGGAAGCGATCTCTATCTGGTGAAGGTGGACAGCACGGGCCAGTTCCTTTGGGGCGTGGAGAGCAACCCCATGACCGGTGTCATTATAGGTGATATGGAGCGCGCCGCTGGACCTTGTATCACAGTGGATGCTGACGACAATGTGTACCTCATGGGTGCCATCCGGGGTGTGGTGGATTGGGGCAATGGCGTGGTGAGCGATGGACAGATCATCAGCCAGCGGAGCCTCACAGTGGTGGCCTTCGAGCCCTCGGGCATGCCGCAATGGGCGGTCACCAGCGAGCCTTCCGCGTGGTACGTATCGGCGCAGACCGCCACGGTCATGGCCGAACCGGGTTCGGTGCATTTCAGCGCTCATGCGGCCGATCCCTTCACGATGGGTCCCTTCACGGTAGGTGCGGAGGATCAGCAATCCGTCGTGCTGGGCCGGATCACGGAGGTGACCACGGGGCTGGAGGCTGTGGTGGCCTCAACAGGCCTGCAGGGCTGGCCGAACCCGGCCTCGGACGTGCTCTTCGTTGAGTGGCCAGGGAGCACCGCGATGAGCGGGACCCTGCTGAATGCCGCAGGTCAACAAGTGGAGCGCGTCACCTTGCAGCCTGGCCGGAACTCAGTGGATGTCCATGGGCTGCCTGCGGGGCTGTACCTGTTGCGCCTCGCGGATGGGAGTGCGGCGCGGGTGGTGGTTGAGTAGGGACCATCAGGAATATCCAATTATCAATGTCCAATGGTCAATGATCAAGTTCGCATCGCAGGCATTTGAGCATTGATACTTGAAAATTGGACATTGATCATTCCCGGTCACTCCTCCCCGAAGAAGTCGCTGTCGATGCGCTTCACGGCGTAGGTGCGTTGGGTGGTTACGCCGAGGTCGTGGTCAATCATGAGCTGGGTGAGTTCCTCGCCGTCGATGAGCACGATTTTGGTCTCGTTACGAGGGATGTACTCGCGGGCTTCCGTGCTGAAGGAGGAGGTGGTAATGAAGATGCCCTTCTTGGCACCCTGCCCGGCCAGCGCCCCAACGAACTTCTGGATATCCGGTCGGCCCACCGTATTGCCGGTCTGCCACTTCTTGGCTTGGATGTAGATGATGTCCAGTCCCAGCTTGTCCTCCTTGATGGTGCCGTCGATGCCTTCGTCACCGCCTTTGGTCAGTGCGCGTCCTGCATCCTTCACGGAGCCACCATAGCCCATCCTTACGAGCAGTTGTACCACGAGGCGCTCGAAGTCCATCCAGGTTAAGCCCTGCACTTTGGCGAGGAGTTCCTGACTTAGTGCTGCGCGGACTTGGATATAGCTGGAGTCGAGGATCTCTTCCGGGGTTCGTGATGTCTCTTCGACGATGGCTTCCGTTGAATCCGATGTGTCACGCCTTGAGGCTGATGACTGGAATTCGTTGAACTCAGGAAACTTTCGCAAGTAGCCAATGTTGATCTTATCGGGCTTTGCCTTGAGTTCCTGCTTCCCGTTCGGAGTGATCTGCATAGTACCCCGCTTGGGCGAAATGAGGAGGCCTGCTTTGACGAGATAGAACCTTGCCCACATTACCCGGTTGTAGAATGCTTGTTGCACCCCGCTCGGGAGCATTTCGTTCTTCTCATCTTCGGTCAGGTTGAACTTCGTTGCGAGTGCTTCAACAACATCTCTGTTGCTTCGAGGTTTGCCGTCAGCGAGAAGCTCCAGCAGGGGAAGCATTGTGGATTGGAAATCGGGAATCGCCATGGTGCAGAATTTCTATTGCTGCGACAAGATCGCACATGTGGATGGATGCCCCGCGTGAGGGAGCGCAGCGGCAGCCTGCTGAAGGCGAGCCGTTGGCGCGGCCCGAGCGAGGAGGCTGCGAGGAACGAGCAGCCCCCGGAGCCGGTGTCCACGCCCGGCGAGACGAAGCAGCTACAGCGAAGCACCCGACCCCGCTGCTCTTGAGCGGGGGCACGCCCAGGATCCTCAATCACTGTTCCTCGCCTGTACCTCCTTGCGGACCCTGTACAACCGCTCGCTGAAGCCGCCTTCCTTTTCGAAGGCAAGCGCCTGGCTTTCCACCTGCTTATCCAATAGGTGGATGGCGATCTTGCAGAGCGTCTGGCCTGCGTTGGCGCTGATCTCCGCGTAGGCCCGGTCCTTCACGGTGCGCGGCGTGCGTGCGGTGCGCGGCCCTTCGACAGCCTGCATGCGCTGTTCCTTCTCGCGCTCCCACACCGCTTTGATCCAGCGGGCCACTTCGTCGGCATCCTTGCAACGCGCATTGCTCAGTTCCTTGCGGCGTGGGTCCATCGGCTCCCACAGCGGTAGCTTGCGGTGCTCCAGGAACGACTCGTAGTCCTTCCGCAGTTCATCAATGCTGGCCCGCGCCACATTGGTCAGGTTCAATTCCAATTTCCTGGTGGTGGCACTCAGCTTGCTGCCCTCGGCGATGTTGCGCTCGCCGCTGCGCGCAGCCTGCTCCATCTGGTCAGCCGTGCGGCTGCCCGCCGGGATATAGCGGTCCACGAAGCGCACGGTCACATCGTAGAGCAGCTTGGCCACCTGGTAGCTCACCAGCTTCTCATATCCGCCACTGGGTTGGAGGATCTGCGGGCGTTGGGGCGCGGGCTTATCCATGGTTCTAAATGTAGTTCTGGTTCTTCAGAATGGACTCAAATGGACGCAAATGGCCCACCTCCCACCTACCATCCCCACAGGTCCATTTCCGTCCATTCGAGTCCATTGAATTTGTGCCCGCCCTTAGGTTCTGCGGTTCGCCAGCAGCACCGGCGCCTGCCCGTCGAAGGGGTTGTCCATCCTCCCGATGCTCTTCGCATCCATGCCGGCGGCGCGCATCACGGTGCGGTCGCCGAAGCGCTTGCGGATCTTGTCCATGGCCTGGTAGAGGTTCATCGCCTCCTCGGTGTCGGTGAACACGTTCATCTGGTGCCCGCCGCCCACCAGGTGACTGAAGCGCACGCCGATCATGCGGATGCGCTGCCGCCGGTCATACAGCGTGCGGAACTGCTCGTGCACCACGGGCAGGATCAGGTGGTCGCACGCCGTGTAGGGGATGCGCTGCTGCTTCAGGTGCGTGTTGAAGTCGGCGTAGCGGATCTTCACGGCCACGCAGCTGGTGAGCTTGCCGCCCTTGCGCAGCTGGAAGGCGAGGCTCTCGGCCATGGCGGTGAGCATGCCCTTCAGCTTCACTACATCGATGGTGTCGCGCTCGAAGGTGCGCTCGGTGCTGATGCTCTTGCGCTCGTGCCAGGCCACCACGGGACTGTCGTCAATGCCGTTGGCCTTGCGCCACAGCACCGGCCCGTGCTCGCCCAGCAGCCGTTGCATCAGGTCCATGGGCACCTCCTGCAGGGTGTGGATCTTCGCCACGCCCATGCTGCGCAACAGGTGCGCCGTCTTCTCGCCCACGCCGGGGATGCGCTCGATGGGCATCGGCGCCAGGAAGGGCTTCTCGGTGCCGCGCTCCACGTACCATTCGCCGGCGCCGTTCTTGGCCTCGCCGGTGGCCACCTTGCTCACCGTCTTGTTGAGATCGGAAGAGCACACGTCTGAACTCCAGTCACCTTGTAATC